>Ga0265298_10000133_pt1 | contig 110728 bp, 105 predicted proteins | sample AusTroGonzalo_MG_3_FD_193486 | JGI IMG/M metagenome (GOLD analysis project Ga0265298, IMG submission 193486) | Bovine rumen microbial communities from tropical cattle in Woodstock, Queensland, Australia - Gonzalo_01 | ecosystem: Host-associated > Mammals > Digestive system > Stomach > Rumen ...
ACTCTTGAAGCGGGAACGTCAACTGTGGCGTGCTTAGCAGTATTCGCATTACGAATTCTTGTTAAAAGATCAGCGATTGTATCAGTGATTTGCATACCGAGTGACCTCCTTTTAGTATTTTACCAGCTTGCCTTCTTAACTCCGGGGATCTGACCGTCGTGAGCAAGCTCTCTGAAGCAGATACGGCAGATGCCGAACTTTCTGAGATATGCGTGCGGTCTGCCGCAGATCTTACATCTGTTGTAAGCTCTTGTGGAATACTTGGGAGTTCTCTGCTGCTTATTGATCATTGCCTTCTTAGCCATTGTTATTCCTCCCTGATTACTTGATGAACGGAGCGCCCAGAAGTGTCAGGAGCTCTTTAGCCTCTTCATCAGTATTTGCTGTTGTGATGAAGTTGATATCCATACCTCTTACCTTATCGATCTTATCGTATTCGATCTCAGGGAAGATGAGCTGTTCTTTGATACCTGTTGAGTAATTGCCCTTGCCATCGAAGGAATTTCCGCTGATGCCTCTGAAGTCACGAACACGGGGGAACGCAACGTTGAAGAGCTTATCAACGAATTCATACATCTTCTCGGCTCTCAGTGTTACCTTAACGCCGATGGGCATACCCTCACGGAGCTTGAAGTTTGCAACAGACTTCTTTGCGCGGCAGATAACAGGCTTCTGACCTGTGATAGCTGCGAGGTCTGTCATGATAGCGTCGATGACCTTTGCATTATCCTTAGCTTCGCCGGCGCCTACATTGATAACCACCTTATCGAGCTTCGGGATCTGCATAACGCTCTTATATCCGAATTTCTTCATCAGTGCGGGAGCAACGTCGCTAACATAAAAATCCTTTAATCTTGCCATTGTCGTTTCTCCTTTACATTATTCAAAAGACTTGCCGCATTTCTTGCAAACGCGGAGCTTTTTGCCATCTTCGATCACGTGGCCGACTCTTGTGGGCTTGCCGCACTTAGGGCAAACGAGCTGAACCTTTGCAGCGTAAACGGGAGCCTCTGTCTTTACGATGCCGCCCTTTTCGCCCATTCTTGTGGGCTTTACGTGCTTTGTGATAACATTGATGCCCTCAACGATGACTTTGCCTTCCTTGGGGCTAACTTCTACTACTTTGCCGGTCTTTCTGTCGTCCTTGCTGGTATACTTATCCTCATACTTTCCGGTGAGAAGGATAACAGTGTCACCGGTTTTTACGTGAACTTTACTCATAATCGAATGACACCTCCATTAAAGAACTTCCGGTGCGAGGCTGAGGATCTTGGTAAACTCCTTTTCACGGAGCTCCTTAGCGACCGGTCCGAAGATACGGGTACCCTTGGGGTTTTTATCTTCCTTTACAATAACAGCAGCGTTCTCGTCGAAGCGGATGTAAGTACCGTCCTCTCTTCTGAGACCCTTTGCTGAACGAACGATAACTGCCTTTACAACATCGCCCTTCTTTACAACGCCTCCGGGTGTTGCTTTCTTAACTGAAGCAACTACAACATCGCCGATATTTGCATATCTGCGGCGTGTACCTCCCAGAACTCTGATACACATAAGCTCCTTTGCGCCTGTGTTATCAGCGACTTTAAGATAAGTCTGCATCTGTATCACAGCGAGTTCCTCCTTTCAAGCATTAAGCTTCTATCAAAATTACTTAGCCTTTTCGATGATTGTTGTTACGCGCCATCTCTTATCCTTTGAAAGCGGGCGTGTTTCCATGACCTCAACGCGGTCGCCGATTCTGCACTCATTATTCTCGTCGTGAGCCTTGAGCTTTACGGTACGCTTGATGATCTTCTTATAAAGCGGGTGTTTAACGTTATCAACGATAGCAACTACGACGGTTTTATCCATCTTATCGCTTACAACCTTACCTACTCTTGTTTTTCTAAGGTTTCTCTCAGTAGACATTAGCTAAATCCTCCCTTTCTTACTGCTCAGCATTGAGCTCTGCCTCACGCAGAGATGTCTTGATGCGGGCAATATCCTTCTTTACAGCCTTGAGTCTGGCTGTATTATCAAGCTGATTTATAGCGTGCTGAAAGCGGAGCGCGAAAAGCTCTTCCTTCAGGCTGACAAGCTTTTCATTGAGCTCATCAACTGATAATTCTCTGATCTCTGATGCCTTCATTACTGCTCCACCTCCTGGTCTGCCTTAGTAACGAACTTACACTTGATAGGAAGCTTGTGCATTGCGAGACGCATAGCTTCTCTTGCAGTTTCCTCTGCAACGCCCTTGATCTCGAAGAGAACTCTGCCGGGCTTTACAACTGCTACCCAGTATTCGGGTGAACCCTTACCGGAACCCATTCGTGTTTCAGCGGGCTTTTCTGTGATAGGCTTATCAGGGAAGATCTTGATCCAAACCTGACCGCCTCTCTTTATATAACGAGTCATAGCGATACGGGCAGACTCGATCTGGTTGGAAGTGATCCAAGCGGGCTCGAGAGCCTGAAGACCGTAATCACCGTAGGTTACCTGATTGCCTCTGTATGCCTTACCCTTGAGACGTCCTCTGTGGACTCTGCGGTACTTTACTCTTTTTGGAAGCAGCATTACTGGTTACCTCCTTCTCTTTTAGCGTCGCGGTTGAAGTTCTTACCGTTTCCACCGCGTCTGTTAGCGCCATCGCGTCTGTTGTTGTCATCACGGCGGCGTCTGTCGTTATTTCTGGTATCGTTCTTTCTCTCGAGCTTCTCTCTCTGAGCAGCAGCCTTAGCAGCATCGCCCTTGAGGACCTCGCCCTTGTAGATCCATACCTTAACGCCGAGCTTTCCGTAGGTTGTATCAGCCTCAGCGAAGCCGTAATCGATGTCAGCACGGATAGTCTGGAGCGGGATAGTACCCTCGTGGTAGCTCTCGCTTCTTGCGATCTCGGCACCGGCAAGTCTGCCTGAAACCTTGACCTTGATACCCTTTGCGCCAAGACGCATTGTTCTGCCGATAGACTGCTTCATTGCACGTCTGAAGGATACTCTGTTCTCGAGGTCGAGAGCGATCTTTTCAGCAACGAGCTGAGCGTCCATATCGGGCTGCTTAACTTCGATGATGTTTACGAAAACCTGCTTCTTCATCATAGCTTCGAGCTGTACTCTAAGCTTTTCTATCTCTGCGCCCTGTCTGCCGATTACGATACCGGGCTTAGCGCAGTGAATGTGGATTCTGACCTTATCGGCGAAACGCTCGATCTCGATTCTGGGAACACCAGCAGCATATAAGCTCTTCTTAACGAAATTACGAACGTTGTAGTCCTCAACGAGGGTGTTGCCGAAATCTGCCTTATTGGCGTACCAGCGTGAATCCCAATCCTTAATAACGCCGACACGGAGTCCGTGCGGATTAACTTTCTGGCCCATTACTCAAACCTCCTTGGGATTATTCTTTTTCTTTAAGAACAACTGTGATGTGTGATGTTCTCTTTAAAATTCTGTATGCTCTGCCCTGTGCTCTCGGCATGATTCTCTTCATGATAGGACCGGGTGTTACGAAGCACTCGGAAACATAAAGGTCATCCTTGTTCATGCTGAAGTTGTTCTCAGCGTTTGCCTGAGCGGACTTTACAAGCTTTGCAACGATAGGACTTGCAGCCTTAGGAGTAAGATCTAAAGTAGCCAAAGCGATGTCAACGGGCTTGTTTCTTATCAGATCGAGGACGATCTGCACCTTTCTGGGTGATATACGAGCATTTCTCAAATAAGCTCTTGCTTCCATTTCAGCTCCTCCTTCCGCTTATTTCTTACCGTTATTGGATGTCTTGGAGCCTGCGTGGCCCTTATAGGTTCTTGTAGGTGCGAACTCACCGAGCTTGTGACCTACCATATCTTCTGTAACGTATACCGGAACGTGCTTGCGTCCGTCGTGAACAGCGAATGTGTGACCTACGAAATCAGGGAATATTGTTGAAGAACGGCTCCATGTCTTGAGAACCTTCTTCTCGCCTGCTTCGTTCATTGCAACGACCCTCTTCAGGAGAACTTCCTGGACATAAGGTCCCTTTTTGATGCTTCTGCTCATTTAATCAGTTCCTCCTTTCAGATTACTTGCCGTTGCGGCGCTTTACGATAAACTTATCGGTTCTGTGGTGCTTCTTACGAGTCTTGTAACCGAGAGCGGGCTTGCCCCAAGGGGTAACAGGTCCGGGACGGCCGACAGGTGACTTACCTTCACCACCACCGTGGGGGTGATCGCAGGGGTTCATTACGGAACCTCTTACAGTAGGTCTCCAGCCCATATTGCGGACTCTACCAGCCTTACCGTAGTTTACGTTTTCGTGATCTATATTGGAAACCTGACCGATAGCAGCCTTGCAGCCGATCGGGATCTTTCTCATCTCGCCGGAGGGAAGTCTGATAAGAGCGTAAGCGCCTTCCTTACCCATGAGCTGAGCCTGATTGCCTGCGCTTCTTACGAGCTGAGCGCCCTTTCCGGGATAGAGCTCGATAGCGTGGATGAATGTACCAACAGGGATGTCCTCGAGCTTGAGAGCGTTGCCGGGCTTGATGTCAGCCTCGGAGCCGGACTCGATCTTGTCGCCTACCTTGAGGCCGTTGGGAGCGAGGATGTATCTCTTCTCGCCGTCCTCATACTCAACGAGAGCGATGAAAGCGGATCTGTTAGGATCGTACTCAAGAGTCTTAACGACAGCGATCATGTTGTCCTTATCTCTCTTGAAGTCGATTACGCGGTACTTTCTTCTGTTTCCGCCGCCTCTGTGGCGAACTGTGATTCTGCCGTAGCTGTTTCTTCCCGACTTCTTCTTCATGGGTTCGAGAAGGCTCTTCTCCGGCTCAACCTTTGACAGAACCGAGAAATCAGTAACTGTCATCTGACGTCTCGAAGGTGTCGTAGGCTTATAAGTCTTTATAGCCATTTCTTATTTCTCCTTTAATGCATTTTTCGCGGGAGCATTACTCCCATAACAGATGTCAGAGCTCAGAAGCTCTGTCTTCCGACTTCTATCAAACCATGCCCTCGAAGAACTCGATAGCATTTGAGTCTGCTGTAAGAGTAACAACAGCCTTCTTCCAATCGGAAGTCTTGCCAACGTATCTGCCAACTCTCTTTTCCTTGCCGTTTACGTTGAGAGTGTTGACCTTAGCTACCTTAACGTTGAAGAGAGTCTCGATAGCCTTCTTGATCTCGGTCTTGTTGGCGTCCTTAGCGACCTTGAAAGTGTACTTGCCTACCTGAAGGTCGTCCATAGATCTTTCTGTGATAACGGGCTTGAGGATTATATCCTGAGCTGCTTTGATCATGCGTACACCTCCTCGATCTTTCCAACGGCATTCTTTACAACGATGAACTTATCGTAGTTGAGGATGTCGTAAACATTAAGAGTGTTTACAGCAGCAGTCTTAACACCGGGGATGTTAGCTGCGCTCTTGATGACCTTTGCATCAGCCTCTGCTGTAACGATGAGAGCCTTGCCCTCAACGCCGAGAGCCTTGAGCATTTCAACAACTGTCTTTGTCTTGTAGTCATCGAGAGTGAGGGCGTCAAGAACGATCATGTTGTTGTCGATCACCTTTGTTGAAAGAGCGGACTTCATTGCGAGTCTGCGTACCTTCTTATTGAGTGAGTAGCTGTAATCTCTGGGCTTAGGTCCGAGAGCGATACCGCCGTGGATCCACTGAGGAGCACGAGTCGAGCCCTGTCTTGCATGGCCTGTACCCTTCTGTCTCCAGGGCTTTCTGCCGCCGCCGCTTACTTCTGTTCTTGTAAGAGTTGACTGTGTGCCCTGTCTCTGGTTTGCAAGGTAATTAACTACCATAGCGTGCATAACAGCTTCGTTGGGAGTGATACCGAAGATCTCATCGTTGAGCTCTGTCTCGGATACCTGCTTGCCAGCCATATCAAATACTGAAATTGTAGACATTAACGCTTCCTCCTTCCTTAAGCCTTAACGCTGTCAACGATATAAACGATACCGCCCTTAGGTCCGGGGATAGCGCCCTTGATAGCGATGAGATTGTTCTCTGCGTCTATTTTAACTATTTCGAGGTTCTGGACAGTTACCTGCTCAGCGCCCATGTGACCAGCGAGGATCTTACCCTTGAATATTCTTGAGGGTGAGGAACAAGCTCCCATTGAACCAGCCTGTCTGTGAACGGGGCCGGTACCGTGAGTTTCCTTGAGTCTGTGCTGATTGTTGCGCTTGATAGGACCAGCGTAGCCCTTACCCTTGCTTGTGCCGACAACGTCGATTGCGTCGCCAACTGCAAAAGTATCTGCCTTTACGATGTCTCCTACGTTGAGGGACTCGCAGTCATCGAGTCTGAACTCCTTGAGGGTTGACTTGCAGGCAACGTCTGCCTTGTCGAAGTGTCCCTTCATGGGCTTGTTCATTCTCTGGGGCTTTACATCGCCGTAGCCGAGCTGAAGAGCTGCATATCCGTCGTTCTCAACAGTTTTCTTCTGTACAACAACGCACGGACCGGCTTCTACTACTGTTACAGGAACAACTTTTCCTGCCTCGTCGAAGATCTGAGTCATACCGATCTTCTTGCCGATAATACCTTTCTGCATATCGTATTTCCTCCTGTTAGGTTATTGGTCGACAAATGGCTGTCGACATGACCGGCGGACTACCGCCATTCCGTTTCCCGAACGGTGGTTTAAGGCATTGTTTCGTGGAATTACTTAACTTCCATTACTACGTCTACGCCTGCGGGGATCTCAAGCTTATCAAGAGCAGCAGTTGTCTTCTCTGTGGGACGGATAACGTCTACGAGTCTCTTGTGAGTTCTCATCTCGAACTGCTCGCGGCTGTCCTTATACTTGTGAACAGCACGGAGAATTGTAACGATCTCCTTATCAGTAGGGAGCGGGATAGGTCCTGAAACTCTCGCACCGCTTCTCTTGGCTGCCTCAACGATCTTAGCTGCTGCAATATCAACAGTAGCGTGATCGTAGCCCTTGATCTTGAATCTGATTTTTTCGTTGACTGCCATAATTTTCGCCTCCTTGAAGAATTTACGGGGACGACTCGTGGGACTTCACACGTTTCCGTGTGTTTCTTGCTTTATCTGATAAAAAAACCCGAAAAACCGTTGTTTTCCGAGCTGGTTCAGACATATTGAGACACAAATAGAGCATAAACGCGCACACGCAAGCTGCGCGTAATGATACCACAAACTGTGTTCACTATCCCATTCGCCCGGTTTAAAATCGGACATACTCCACGGAAATTACCTGCCACACCGGCAGCAACCTTCCGTTTCAACGCATATCTTCTGCAGTCAGCACACTTTCAGTGCGCTCAACATTGACAATTATACCACACATTCTTATAGATTGCAACAATTTCCAGCAACTTGACCGCAAAATATTTTGTAAATTTTTAGTGAACGATAATTTTATTTTAACTTTATTATACATATTATAATATAACATCTTGTAGGGAACGGCAAGGGACTGCCAAAGGCAGCCCCCCCCTACACTTTAGTTTCCGCATATGCCAATAGGAGCAATTTCTGTTGTCACGCCTCTGCAAAATTCAAAGCCCTCTATACATAGATATAAGTTGCCGGTAGTATTCACACGTGGCGCGGGACGCACAGCCTTTGGCTGCTATGCGACCAGTCCAGAGCGCTCTATGCCCTCGGTGAAGTATTTCTGGAGGAATACGTACATCACCAGCAGCGGCGCTATAGAGATAAGGCAGCCTGCCTGCTTCCACACTATCTGCTCGCGGGGAGTAAGCTGCACGGTAGCGTCGCCGAACACTCTCATTTTCAGGAGGTTGTCCAGATTGTACAGGGCCGTCGCCACCGTCTTGGTGTTGTAGAAGAACATCGTGCTTACATAGTAATCGTTCCAGTACCACACCACCGAGAACAGGAATACCGTCAGGAACGCTGAGAGCGCATTGGGTATCATGACTCTTATAAATGTCATGAACGGTCCGCAGCCGTCGATATAGGCGGCATCCTCCAGCTCTCTGGGGAGTCCCTTGAAGAACTGGCGGAATATGAGTATCATCAGTCCGGCACGTATGCCGTTGGCAGTCATGGCAGGAAGGTACATGGTCCACACCGTATCGATGAGGTTCTTGGTGTAGACTCCCTTTATGCCGAAGAAGCGGAACTGGAAAAACAACGGCAGCGAGATTATCTGCGTCGGCACCAGTATCATCAGTATGACTATGCCGAAAAGCAGCTTCTTTCCGCGGAACTTGAACCTTGCAAAGCCGTAGCCGGTAAGCGCACAGGAGAGCACCTGCACCAGCGAGCAGCCAATGTTTATCAGAAGCGTGTTTTTCAGGGTGTTCCAGAAGTCCATTGCGGCAATGGTATCCTTGAGCACGCTGAGGGTGGTGTTCCGGGGTATCCACATTACCGTGGGATCGTCCATATCGCTGCGCTCCCTGAACGTACAGCTCACCATATATATAAGGGGATAGAGTATCACGAAGCTGAGTCCGAACAGTATAAGGAATCGAAACAGCGGCCACACCTTTTCAAGAGCCTCTTTTCGCCTTACATAGCCGCGCTCCTCTCTCGTCATGGACTGCATACGTATGCGCCTTGCCTCTTTCGGACTGAGCTTTTTCGGTGAATCAGTTGTTTTTTCTTGCATACTTCACACCTCCTCAGTCCACCTCATAGTAAACGAACTTGTTCACTATGAGAGTTATGATTCCCACTGACACAAGGACTATGGCAAAGTATATCCACGCCATCGCAGAGGCAAGGCCGTAGTTTATCTCCTTGTTCTGGAATACGAGGATACGCTCCATTACGCTGTTCATGGGATTGGTAAATGAGTCAATGACTGTGAAGATGAGGTTCGCAAGTATGAAGGGACTCACGTAGGGAAATGTTATCTTCCAGAAGTATTCCCATGAGGTAGCTCCCTCCATCTGGGCTGCTTCCTTAGCCGAGGGAGGTATATTCTGAAGTGCGGCAAGGAAGAGGAGTATCTGTATGCCAGAGCTCCACACTATGCCGAATATATTGTCCGCCACTGTGGTTATGAAGCCGGTCATTTTCTCGCTCATGCCGTAGACTCCCAGAAATTGCAGGAGATCTCCCACAAGGTCGGTGGAGAACATGGTGGAGAACTGTGCCGCGCCTGTATTGCCGGAGGTCTCCATGTCGCCGCTGATTATCTTGAATACCGGACCTGTTGCGATTATTACCGGCAGGAAGAAAGTCGCTCTTGCAAGAGTCCTGCCCCGGAATTTCTGGTTGAGCACCACTGCGATGAACAGTGAGAATATTATTATCAGCGGAGTCTTCCAGAGAGTCTCCAGCAGTGTCGCTTCAAGGTTATCTGTGTATTTCGGATCCTTGTTCAGTGCCTCGGAATAATTCTCCAGCCCCACCCAGCTTAGCTTCAGACTGCCGGGCTCTATGCTTATCTTGTTGAAGGAATACCAGAAGGACTTCCCCAGCGGTATGAGGAAGAACATTATCGCTCCCACCAGCCAGAGTCCGATGAAGCCGTAGCCGTAGAGGGATTTCTTCCGCTCGTAGGAGAGTCCCCTGCGGCGCTTTTTCTGTGCTCCGGAACTCTCCGGCGCTTTTTCTGTGCTCATCAGAATCTTATTCCTCCTTCCTCTGCGTATTTCTCAACATCTATGAGCTGTCCGTTGAAATCAATGGTCTTGTTGTTGAAGTCAACCTTTACAACCGTTCCGTTGGAATAGGATGCGGTGACTACTCCGTTATCGGATTCGTAGCCGGTAAAGGTGCTGCCGCTGACGTCCTTCAGTATGGGCGCAAGGAGCTTGTACTCCGCGGCGGCTGTATCTATCCAGTTTGCATAATTTGCGTAGTAGTATATGTCGAACTCGGTGTCCTTGAGTTTGCTCGCCTGAGCGTAGGTCATATCGTAGCTGAGGCTGCTTCCGGAAGCCGCTGCCATAAGCAGGAGCTCCTCCGGATCGGAGCTTCCGTTTATCGCCGGCGAGGAATAAGGTATGATTCCGTGCATCACCAGCTGATAAAAAGGTATGTCCTCGTCAAATATGTCATAGCGGCTGGAATTCAGCGGTACTCCGCTGATACGGCTCACGTAAGGCAGTGCATAGGCGTTGGCGTTATCGGCAAGTATGCCGTTTTCCAGCTTCTCGTTTATCTCAGCATAGCTGTCCACCAGCCTGTTCATGGCGCCGTAGCGGGAAATGTTCTTCTTTCCGTAGTCGCCGTAGAGCAAGGTGGTAAGGCTGCCCACACTTATTCCGTCCAGACCTGCCTTGTTATAGGAGGAAGACGCCTTGCTGAACACCTTTCCGTAGTATTTGGGCGAGAGCAGCGACATATTCCTGCGTCTTCCGTCGGGAACACCATATGCGCGGTCGTAGCTTACTATGCGGGAATACGAGCCGGAGATCCTCACAGAAGTACCGGTAAAGGAATAGTAGCCGTTGCCGGAATAGAAGTCACTGTTGTCGGATACGGGGTAAAGCTCGAAGCCGTTGTCCTCAATGAAATCCTCCAGCTCGCCGAATTTCTTCTTTCCGCCGAGAGTATAGGAGGGCTTTGCACCGGTATCCACCTTGTTCTTTATGCCGTTGTTGGTCCAGTTGGTATAGGAGACCACCATATCATCCACGCCGCTGTCACGTAGCTTGGTGAGTATGGTCTCCGCGTCGCTGTACTTGGTCACAGCTGTCTTCATATTTATAGGTATGCCCAGCACCGAGCGCTTCTTCATCACGCCGCCGTAGAGGTCTATGTACGCGGGAGCGCTGCCCTCCTCAGCACGGACGGGCACGCCGGCTTCTCCGGTAAGGTAGCTGCGGTAGCATTCAGCGATGTCCACATAGTCCGCGCCCTTTTTCGCTATGGGGTAGTAGAGCAGCTCAATGTCGTCGGACTTTATCTTTCCGCTCTCGAACATGGTGAACTTCTCGTTGCTGCCGGACATATAGTAGGTGTCAGTGCCGCGGAGTATAAAGGTGAAGCCGCAGATATTGTAGCTGGTATCGGACTGAGCTGTGGTCTTTGCACTTATGAGGGCGTTGGAGTCGCCCTTTGAAGCCACCACCAGCATGGCGTTATCCGGCTTGACTATGCCGTAGACAGGCAGGTATACCTGCTCGTTAAGGGCTCCCTGTGTAGTGGGCACGGCAGTGACGTCGCTGCCGTAGACCCTCTGGCGGTATGTGCTGGAGCCCATGCTCCTGCCATTATTGAAGCGTATAAGCGCTCCGCTGCCATCGGGCACCACAAAGTAGCCCTCCTCCTTGTCGGAAGCGGCTCCGAAGCTTCCGAGAACTGTCATCTCGGTGGCGATATTCGCCTTGTTGGTCTCCTCTATGTCAGCCACCTTCAGTGAAGCCTTCATGTGATCCCCTTCAAGGGTGTACTCCACCGGGTATCTGAAACCGGCTTTCCTGTAATTGTAGACCACCCTGATGCCGCCGCTTATCTCCGTTACCGAAATATCGCAGTCAGAGGAGCGTCCGGAGCGCAGAGGGTTATTGTTGTTGCGCTTTTCCGGCTTTCCGTAGTTCATGGTGTTGGAGGAGCGCAGCTCGTCTGCAAGGAGCTGAGTCGCCCTTGTGTCCTGAGAGGCGTCCAGCGGCGACGACCACCAGATATAACCCGTGGACTTGTTCTCAATGCCGAGTATAGCCGTCCTGCGGTCGTAGATGAGCCGGAACTCCTCGCTTTCCGCGGCATATCTGAATGTGCCGTAGAAGCGTCTGCCGTCCGCCGAGAGCCATGCGTTCTCGGAGCCGTCGCTGTTCTCATAGAGCTTCATTCCATCCTTTTCGCCCCTGAGGACATAGCTCTCCTCCAGCTCCTCGTTGTCCTCGTCCATGAGGTCGAGGCGCTTTCCGCCATCCGTCAGGAAGGCATTGGGGCTGTCCAGTGAGGACACTATCCTCCGCACCTGAGTGAGCTTTCCGGAGGTCAAGGTCACGAGGAATCTTCCGCCGTCGCTGATATAGCTGGTCACATCACCGTCGGAGGTGAGCTCGCTGAACTGTGCGGCAGGCTCCCCCGTGCTTGTGTAAAGAGCCGCAGCCTCGCCTATATCGCCATCATAGCTCTCCGGTCTTATATAGAAGTCTATCCCCTCGCCGCTTCCGGCTTTGGAGAAATATTTTTTCACGTCCGCCGCGCTGAAGTCCGTTTCCTCGGCGGACTCGCTGCGCTTGGCTTCATCTGCTGAGGAGGTATCCTCGCCGCTGTCCTGAGCCGTTTCACCGGCAGGACGCTCAGTCTCACTGCCGGCATGGATGCTTCCTCCGGCTGTCATGGCGGATACCGCCAGCAGGCACAGCAGTGTGCGCTTTATCCTGTTTCCCATAGCTTTCACCGCCGTTCCCTTATACTCTTACCCGGTAGAATATCTCAGTGTATATGCTTGAAAGGAATATCCATACCTGCTGTATCAGCGACATGAAAAGCACCAGCAGGAACAGCATTATCAGCATTGCCGCCAAGGTGAGCACTATGGCGAATACCGTCTTTCCGGGAGAATACTGGTGTACCGACCTTATCGCCGAGAACATCAGTATCAGCGACCATCCTACGCCTATTATCTCTACTACCTCCATGAACACTATCTCGTCGCGGATAAGTATGTGGGAGAGTATCACATTTATATAGAGCTGCGCTATATACGGTATCAGCGAATAGGCGCTGTATATGCAGATGTTGCGGGCAGTACCCTCGCCGTCAAGGAGCGTACACACCGCCCAGTTGCCCACTACCCATGCGCCGAAGAGAACTGCGCTCTTGACGATGTAGGGCACCACGTTGAAGGTCTTGTCGTAGGTCGCCCTGAACTGAAAGCCGTAAAGACGGCTGTGGGCTATTTCCGCGAAGAACAGCAGCAGTACGATCAGAGCGGCTATTTTCAGCGAGCCGGACTTCTTCCATCGCATATCCTCGAAGCCTTCTACCGGGTGAGTTACTGCGTGCTTCACCCACTGTCTCTCGGTAAGATCCATCATATGCGGCTATTCCTCCTTTCCCGGAGCTTCCTCCGGAATATCTACGCCGGCTGGCTCCCGGCGCTTCTTTTTTCTCCTTGAGAGATATATCATAAGGGCAGCTGCCGCCGCAATGACGGCTGCTATGGCGGTAAAGTGCCTTTTCAGGAATTCCCTGCGGTAGCCCTCGAAGGCTCTGTTGTATATGCTGGAGGAGCCTGCCAGCTTGGCGTATTTCATCGAGCCCTCATAGTCGCCCTTTCTCAGGAGGGCAAGGGCTACGCCTATCTGGGCACGGCGGTAGTTGCCGTCCCGGCGCAGGACCTCGTACCACGGCTCAAGGGCTTCCTCGTGGTAGCCGTCGTTGTAGAGCGCCGCTGCCTTGTGGACTATGGCGCCGAAGGAAGTTTCACGGAATATGGTCACAGTGTCCTTTGTGGAATCAACTACATAAAGCTCGGTGCCGTGGGATTCCAGAGCCGCAGGGGTATTGAAGCCTCCCAGCTGGTCGGCTTTTGCTCCGGTGATGAAAAGGAGATTGCAGTCCTCGTCGTACTGGAATATCCTGCCGGTGGTATAGTCGAGGCAGTTTATGTTGCCGTCAGCGGCGATGTCAATGTCCACGATAGCAGGAGCCATATATGCGTTATGGGCAGTATCGTAAACAGGAGTAGTGTCTCCGAAGGACAGGGCGAGGTCCGCAAAGATGTTCTTTCCGGCGGCGTTCAGCTTTTTCACCGTATCGGTACTCTGGGACGAGGACGATGTACAGGTGAAGATGAAGTCGCCGTCTATGTCGAAGCTGGTTATGCCCGTGGGGACGTTCCTTGTCCGGCGGGAACGTTTCTCCTCAGAGGTAAAGAGGTTCTTCAGGTAGCTGCCGATTATCTCCGCTGTGGGCTGGACTCTGTTCGCACCGTAAAAGCCGCTGAACTCCCCCTTGGGGCTGAACAGCGCCGCACCTGTGGTGATGTTTCCCAGCACAACGTAAACGTTGCCGGCTTTGTCCGCTATGACCTTCTGAGGCTTGAAGGTGGGAGCTGTGAACAGCTCTGAATCCGGGCGCGTTATCTCGAACTGCACCCTTGCCTCCTTGTCGGAAACGAGCACCCTGTCGTTCTCGCTGTCGGCTATGTACATATATCCATTCACGGCAGAGACGAATATCCCCTTGGGCGAACTGAGCTCAGTTGTGCTGCCGTCGGGCATTATAAATGTATCGTACACCCGTAGGGCACCGGTGAAGTCCGCGTCCACGGTAACGATACGGTCGTTCTTGGTATCAGCTATGTAGAATATATCGTCGCTGTCGCAGAAGATGTCGCTGGGGGCATCAAAATCGCCAACGCCCAGCTCTCTGCCGGAAACAGCCCGGTCGGGGGTATAGCCTGCCTGAGAGGGGATGGCTTCGCCCCAGCGGTCGTAGTTGTAGTTCTCGTAAGGCTCACCGGCTCTTGCGGCAAGTGAGAGAGCTCCGCTGCCGGCGATGACTGCCGCGCACGCCAGTGCAGCCAGCTGTTTTATTGGATTTTTCACCTGCTTCACCCTTTCAAGGTCATTCCTTTATGCCGGAATGCGCCATAGTCTCGATGACCTGTCTCTGCGCCAGCATGAATACGATTATGGGAGGTACGAGCATGAACACCGCCGCTGCCATTGCTACGCCGGCTCTTGCCATTCCTGAGGAGGCTGCCTGATTCACCACCGTGGGCAGAGTCTTGTACTGCTCCTGGAATATGAGCGCTCCGGACTGGGTGTTCCATGCCGCCTGAAATGCGAATATTATAAGTGTCATCAGCGCAGGCTTCTGGTTGGGCATAACTATCTGCCAACATATCCTGAATAGTCCGGCACCGTCCACCTTTGCAGCTTCTATCATGGAGTCCGGCACCTGACTTATGGACTGACGCATGAGGAAGAGTCCCAGCGGTGAAGCCACCAGCGGGAATATCAGCGCCAGCGGATTGTCTATGAGGTGCAGCTTCGCCATGACGATATACTGCATGATGTATATTACGTTGCTCTGATAGAGCAGGGATATTACTATGATACTGTTTATGAGCCTGCTTCCGGGGAATTTGCACTTCGCCAGCACGAATGCCGCCATAGACGCAAATATGCACTGGAGCACCGTTACAGATACCGTTACCGCAAAGCTGTTGAACACATAGCGCGAGAACGGCACACGGTTCTGGTGGAGAGCCTCGAACATATCCCGGAAATTGTCAAGGGTAGGTCTTATGGCATAGAGCTTGGGCGGAAAGATGAAGAGCTCCTCCACCGGCTTTATGGACATTACTACCGCAAGATATATGGGGAACAGCATGAAGAGTCCCAGCACCATAAGAAACAGGAAGATAGCTACTGTGCCGCCTATCTTTCTGCCGGCGCGTCTGTTGGAAGCCTTGAGCTTCGCTGTATTGACCTGAGCCATCAGCTATCCTCCTTAATCCATGTATTTGCTTAGTACCTTGCTTATGACGCGGTTGCATATGTACATCGCAAGGAACAGTACCATGCATATCGCCGCTGCATAGCCCATCTCGAAACGCACCCAGCCGTAATCGTAGGCGTGAGTCATAATGGTATGCGCCTTGTAGTCTGTGCTGGGGAAGCCCACAAGATTCTGAGCGACCGTTCCCGCCGTGAACGAGCTGACTATCTGCATTACCGCCGCGAACATGAGCTGAGGTCCCATAGAGGGTATGACGATGTATATGAGTTCCTGCCAGCGGGTGCGTATGCCCTCGATAGCTCCTGCCTCGTACATGGTGCGGTCGATGTTCTGAAAGCCTGCTCTCAGGGCAAGGAAGCCTGCTCCGAGGGAGATCCACAGCTGCACCACGATAGTAACGCCGAGGATGTACTTCGCGTCAGTGAGCCACTGTATGGGAGCGTTGATAAGTCCGAGGTTCACGAGGAATGAGTTGATGTAGCCGTTCATATCACCGCTGAAAATAAGCTGCCATACCGTATAGACGTTAGCCATTGAGGGGGCGTAGAATATCAGCGTGAATATGGTCTTGAGCTTCGGATGGAGCTCGTTTATCAGCCATGCCAGCAGGAAGCAGAGCACGTAGCTAACCGGTCCTGTGAACAGAGCAAATACCAGCGTGACTCTTATGGACTTTATGAACACCTTGTCCGAGAGGAAAAGGGTTGTGTAGTTGGAGAGTCCCACGTATTTCGGGGACTGTGCCATGTTGAAGTCGGTGAAGCCCATGGGGACCGACATAAGTACCGGCGTTACCGTGAATATGATGAAGAATATCATAAACGGCGCCAGCATAAGATAACAGGACTTATTCCGCTTTATTTCCTTCCACAGTCCTTTGTGTTTCAAGCCTGCCAAAGCCGGTCTCCTCCTTTCACGGGCAGAATGCCCTTATTCTTCTCCGTCGTCAAGACCGAGGTTTTTGCGCTTACGCGCTATCTCATCATTTATGTCCTTGTTGTACCAAACAAGGGTATCACGGGGATCATGGTGCTCGTTGACGGTCTCCCTGAAAGCGTTCATGATGTTTCTCGTGACTGCGTAGGACGAGGGTATAACCGGTATCTCCACCAGCTCGTCCTGCTGGGCACGGAGCCTGTCCAGCTCTCTGCCAGACCACGAAAGCCGTCCGAGGGCTTCAAGGTTTGCGGTATCGAAGCGTCCCAGAGTGCCGAGAAGCCCCTCTATCTGTGTGGAATACTGTGTCTGGGTATCAGAGCTGGTGAACCACTTGATGAATTCCCATGCGCCCTCCTTGTTTTTCACCTTTTTGAATATGACCGCTCCTGCGCCGTTGGAATTGGCAGCGTGGGAAACGGTGCCGTCCTCCAGTCTTGTTCCGGGAACGGGACAGAAGTCCCAGAGGCCCTTTATCTCGGGAGAAGCCACTGTCAGCTGATTATAGAAGGTATAATTTGAAATGACTATGGGGTACTCACCTGTCCTGAAGCGGCTGAAGGCGTCGTAGGTCTGCTCGAAGCTGTACTTGGTGTAGAAGTCTGTCCATTCCTCGAATGCCTGCACTGCATCCACCGTATCAAAGGTAGTGGCAGTCTGGGAGGCATTGTAGTAGTTCAGTCCCCTCTGGAGCAGGAGCATTGCAAATGTGTGTCCCGTTTCGGTCGCCGGAGAGATGTTCGTCGGCGGCAGGACAAGTCCCACGGACATATAGTTCCGCTGTATGGCCGGGAGCATATCCCTCAGGTCGTCCCACGTTTCCGGCGGAGACTTTATCCCCAGCTCCGAGAGCACGTCCGTGCGGTAGAACAGCATGGGGAAGGTCTGACTTATAGGCAGACCGTATACTCCGCTGCCGTAGGTGTACTGAGTCATGGCGTTTTTCTGAAAGCGCTTCTCCACCTCGGGATAATCGCTGAACTGGGTAACGTCCACAAGGAGGTCACGGGCAGCAAGATTCACCGGGAACTCTCCGCCAAGAAAAAGAGCCACGTCAGGTCCCTTTCCTGCAAGAGTTGCCTCCACGACTCCCCCCACCACGAGGTTCACCGATATAGGTATGCCGGATTCCTGCATGAAGCTGTCCTCTGCCATCTGCTTTACCACCTGAGCCTGATCTCTGCCCAGAGACACCCACACATCCACAGCCTCCTCTCCGGAAACGTCCGAGAGAGTGGTGTAGTCCTCGAAGAATGAGCCTATAAAAGCGTCGAAACCGAATTTCACTGACTTGCCCAGCTTCTTCTTACAGCTGGCAAAGCCCTCATCCTGTGAGGCGAACTCTATGTAGTCCACCTCCAGCGGCTGATCGCGGTAGTCCCTCATCCAAGCAGAAATAGCGGTGATATTGTCCTTTATCTGGGGAAGATAGTCCGGTATGCGGAGAGGCTTCTTCACGCACTTGTCCAGTATGACGGTCATCCTCTCAAGGGCAGCTGCCTCAGAGCCGACAGTTCCGGAAAGATCCTCTATGCCGTCCTGAATATCGCTCAGCTCGCCGGAGAGCCTTTCCAGCTCGTCCACCAGACCGGGTATCTTCTCGTGTACGTAATAATCGGTGTATTTGTCCGGAGCAGGTCCTGTTATCATCAGCACCTTGCGGTAGCAGGTGTTCAGGTCGGCAACAACATCCTCAAGTTTGCGGATGTAATTGCCTATCTCGCCGGGAACAGCCTCCAATGTTATCGTGTGATCCCGGGAGGCGTCAAAGTACACATAAATGTCCCCGCCGTCCTCTGTCTCAGGCACAGCCAGCTGCCAGCCGCTGCCGTAGCTGAAGCGGACTCTGTCCAGCTCCTTGCACAGCACCTTGCCGTCTATGTATATCCTTCTGTTGGAGTAAAGTCCTCTCATCTGCTTCTGGCGGTACTTTAAGCCTATCCTGTACCAGCCGCTGTTTCCCACGGCTTCTCTGGGTATCTCCCACGTTACGCTTTGCAGAGCCTTCTGCCAGCTCCCGCTGCCGATAGTGTTGTACACTACCTTCCGTGGATCGGAGGGCGATACGTTGTAATTGGTGTTATCATAGGTGGGGTACAGCGTGGAATCCGACTTGTAGCGGGCATCCTCCCCCTCTATCCTGAATCGCCGTGAGGGCGTAGCCTCCACGGAGACCGAAGCGCTCACCGAGTCCGCATAGCTGCTGTACTCCGGGAGCTCATCCGGTGTATAGAAGCGGAAGCTCTCCAGCGCCAGATGTGCCCGCTCAGAGCTGAATGCTGCCTCGTGGCTGCCCTTTTCCAGATAGAAGAACAGGGGCTCACTGAACAGACCATCGGTGTCGCCAACAGTCCTTGTCTGCCACATTTCGGTCTGCACCTGCGCCGGACGCACCTGATTTCCACGGGAGTCCTTGTATATCTCACGCTCGTTCTCCCACACCCTCGGGAGAGTTATCCTCGAAGCCGTATCGTAGGGCAGCTTGCCGTCCAGCTTAAGGGCGAGCTCCGCCGCAGGGCTGTTGGACTTCATGCCGCAGTAGGTCATTTCAAGGCAGTATATTCCCGTTTCCGGCACCTCGAAGCTGTAACGCACCTCTCCGGAGGTGCTCTCCCAGATGAGAACATCGTCCCGTGTTATGCCGTCCGCAGTATAGTCTCCGAGGACAAAATCTCCGCTGACGGGGGTGTAGTCCCGGCCCATGACAGTCACCGAGACGTCCGGGCGCTTTTCTCCGCAGTATAGGTCGTAGTAGTCGCTGTAAGACATAAGCCCGTCGTCGGCAGGCTCTATGGAGTAGTAATCCTCCTCCATTGCGGCAAGGAGCCGCTCATCGGTCTGGTCGTCACCACCGGCTGCGAATGCCGCCGGTGTGCTGCCGCAGGCAATAACACAGGACATTATCCCGGCGGCGAGCCTTCTGCAAAGCTTGTTCAGTTTCATTCACTTCCGCCTTTCCCGCATAATACAGCGCATAGTATCGCTCCGGTGTACGCCGGCACCGCCGGGAATATCCCGTTTGCGGCTGTAGTACGCGCTCCGGAGAGCATTGCCGCCGGGAGACTTTCCTCCCGTAGGCACACAAATATCATTATAATAAGTATAGCAAATTTGCACCCTCCTGTCAAGTCTGAACGGCGAGCATTGCAGGGGCTGCCTTTGGCAGTCCATCGCCGCAAGGCAACATAAACGAATCATGCGGACGTCCAAAGGGCGCCCCTGCAATTAGTTCCAAGTTTGGTCTTGACAAGCCGAAAAAAATGTGTTATGATAGTTACTGTATTGAAACCGTTGATGAAGTGTAAGTAGCTTCTGTGCAGCATTCCAGAGATCCGGCGGTGGGTGTGAGCCGGTATGCACACAGCTGTGAATGGACTTCAGAGGGCAACCCGAAACCACGGCTATTCCGCGGCAAGTAGGCAAGACGCAGAAGGTCTGCGTTATCAAACCGGCGTTAGTATACGCGCAGAGTGGACGCATTGTGCGTCAAGCAGGGTGGCACCGCAGAGTTTTACTGATTCTGTCCCGGCAGTTTTTGCCGGAGCAGATTTTTTTTGTGTCCGGCTGTTCACCATTCACCCAATCCCGTTCTTTTGAAAAGGAGAATAATTATGGCAAAAGAAAACATCCCTTACAAGATCTATCTCGAAGAAGATGAGCTTCCCAAGCAGTGGTACAATGTCCGCGCTGATATGAAGAAGAAGCCCGCTCCCCTCCTCAACCCCGGCACTGGCAAGCCCGTTACCGCTGAGGAGCTCGGCGTTGTATTCTGCGATGAACTCGTAAAGCAGGAGCTCGACGAGACAACTCCCTATATCGACATCCCCGAGGAGATTCAGTCCTTCTACAAGATGTACCGTCCCTCTCCCCTTGTAAGAGCTTACTGCCTCGAAAAGGCTCTCGGCACTCCCGCCAAGATCTACTATAAGTTCGAGGGCAACAACACCAGCGGAAGCCACAAGCTCAACTCCGCTATCGCTCAGGCTTACTACGCTAAGAAGCAGGGACTCAAGGGCGTTACCACCGAGACCGGCGCCGGTCAGTGGGGTACTGCTCTCTCTATGGCTTGCTCTTACTTTGACCTCGACTGCAAGGTCTACATGGTAAAGGTATCCTACGAGCAGAAGCCATTCCGCCGCGAGGTTATGCGTACCTACGGCGCAAGCGTTACTCCCTCTCCCTCTATGACCACTGAGGTGGGCAAGAAGATACTTGCTGAATTCCCCGATACCAACGGAAGCCTCGGCTGCGCTATCTCAGAAGCAGTTGAAGCTGCTACAACTCAGGAGGGCTACCGCTACGTTCTCGGAAGCGTTCTCTCTCAGGTACTCCTCCACCAGTCAGTTATCGGTCTTGAAGCCAAGATCGCTATGGACAAGTACGGCATCAAGCCCGATATGATCATCGGCTGTGCAGGCGGCGGTTCTAACCTCGGCGGTCTTATCTCTCCCTTCATGGGCGAAAAGCTCCGCGGCGAAGCTGACTACCGCTTCATCGCTGTTGAGCCTGCTTCATGCCCCAGCTTCACAAGAGGTACTTACGCTTACGACTTCTGCGATACCGGAAAGGTTTGCCCTCTCCAGAAGATGTACACCCTCGGCAGCGGTTTCATGCCCTCACCTAACCACGCAGGCGGCCTCCGCTACCACGGCATGAGCGCTATTCTCTCAGAGCTCTACGATCAGGGACTCATGGAGGCTCGCTCAGTTGAGCAGACCTCTGTTTTCCAGGCTGCTGAGCAGTTCGCAAGAGTTGAGGGAATCCTCCCCGCTCCCGAGAGCAGCCACGCTATCCGCGCCGCTATCGACGAGGCTCTCAAGTGCAAGGAGACCGGTGAGGAGAAGACTATCCTCTTCGGACTTACAGGTACAGGCTATTTCGATATGTACGCTTACGCCGCTTACAACGACGGCACAATGAGCGACTACATCCCCACAGACGAGGAGATCGCAAAGTCTATCGCAAATCTTCCCAAGATAGGCTGATAATTTCTGATATTAAAGGTGCAGTGAGAAATCACTGCACCTTTTTTGTTCTGCGGAACTTCCCATGCAGGCTTCCTACGAGCTGTCCGTCAGTGGTGTACAAGCGTATTCACCAAAAACACAACTGCTCAACTCCGATTTTTCTCTTTTTCTATCAATTGATTTTCGGTGTTTTTTACTATATAATTATAATTGTCATAAAAATAACAAGTCGGCTGTCCCGACATATATAAAGGAATGATATTTATGAGCAGTAAAGTTGTTAAATTCGGCGGAAGCTCACTTGCAGACGCCGCTCAGTTCAGAAAGGTCGCTGACATAATCAGAAGCGACGATAAAAGAAGATTTGTAGTTCCCTCCGCCCCCGGCAAGCGCTTCTCTGCCGACATCAAGGTCACGGATATGCTCTACAAGTGCTGCGAGCTCGCAGGAAGCGGTATGGACTTCTCAGAAGACTTCCAGCTCATACGCGACCGCTATAACGGCATTATCTCCGAGCTGGGCATCGATATGTCCCTTGACGAGGACTTCGACTCTATCGTAAAAGAACTCAAGAACCGCCCTGCCAAGGATTTCGCTGCAAGCCGCGGCGAGTTCCTCAACGGAAAGGTGCTCGCAAACTACCTCGGCTTCAATTTCGTTGACGCCGCCGACGTTATCATCTTCGATACAAAGGGCACTCTCCTCCTCGACGAGACAGTCAAGGCTGTCCGCGAAAGACTCAGCGGTCTGGACAACGCTGTTATCCCCGGCTTCTACGGCAGAACTACCGAGGGATATATCAAGACCTTCTCCCGCGGCGGCTCGGACGTTACCGGCTCTATCATCGCCAACGCTGTAAAGGCTGAGATCTATGAGAACTGGACAGACGTTTCCGGCTTCCTCGTTGCCGATCCCAGAATCGTCGAGAACCCAGATGTCATCGGCACTATAACCTACCGTGAGCTCCGCGAGCTCGCCTATATGGGAGCCTCAGTGCTCCACGAGGACGCTATCTTCCCCGTCCGCTCCGCCGGAATCCCCATTAATATCAGAAACACCAACCGTCCTCAGGACGCCGGCACTATGATAGTCTCCAACGACTACGATTTCAGCAAGGAGAGCCTCAACCGCACTATCACCGGTATCGCCGGAAAGAAGGGCTTCAGCACTATCAACATCGAAAAGGCTATGATGAACAACGAGACCGGCTTCGGTCTGAAGGTACTGAAGGTGCTCTACGATAACGGTCTTTCCTTTGAGCATATGCCCTCCGGTATCGACACCATGAGCATTACACTCAGCACCGACAAGCTCTCTCCCGTGCGCGACAAGGTCCTCGCAGAGCTCCGCAAGGCTGTTGAGCCCGACCACCTCGAAATCGAGGACGGTATCGCTATCCTCGCAGTCGTAGGCCGCAGAATGAAGAACACAAGAGGTACTGTTGCCCGTATCTTCGCCGCTATGGCTCATGCGAGAATCAACGTAAAGCTCATAGATCAGGGCTCAAGCGAGCTGAATGTTATCATCGGCGTGAGCGAGAATGACCTCCCTGAAGCTATCCGCCGTATCTATGATATGTTCATCAACTCCGAGAAGTAATATACAAAAACATCCCCACGACAGCATAAGACGCCGGGGGATGTTTTGATTTCACAGAATTTTAAGCTATATTTAAGATTATTTTAAGGATATACGGGTATACTAATAATCGGATTAAGTAATCCCCCAATTCCCCTTTTATATTTATTTGATTTAGCTATGCTTCACGGCATAGCTTTTTACTTTTTTCAGACTATGGGTTCGCGCTCGAACATGAGCACAGGATAGCCCTCATAGTAGGGCTTCACTATCTCCGGATGAGAGTCTGCATAGGCGAAAATACTGTCAGCAAGCCCCTCTTTCAGGAAGCCCACCAGTTCCGAAAGCGGGCGGGAGTACATTTCCTCGCAGATAGAGGCTATGGTTATGGCTCTCCTGCCGCCCACCTCCATTATGCGGTATGGCCATATTCGGCAGTCGAAGGGCTTGTCGTCCCCCAGCATACATCCCGTAGGAGTGAGTGCCGGACAGGAAAAGAGCTGATCTTCGTTTATCTCGCCCACCTTAAAAATGTATCCGCCGTCCTTGGGGACGAACTCCGTGCCGGGGCGTGCTTCCTTTATGCGTTCCATTATCTCACCGGTAAAAACGGGTGTCTCCCAGACATCGTATCTGTCAAAAACGCAGCAGAGCCTGCACTTGGCACAGCTTTTGCCGCTTAGTATCTTTTTCAGCATGATGATTCCTCCTTGCTGCCGGACAAGCTCCGGCTTTACTTATGATTATATCAGATATTCCTTATCATATCAAGTGGATAGGGACTGTCGTTGCAGGTAAAGCTGACACCACTACAATTCAATGCTCTATTGATATTAGAGGCAGATTATGGTATAATACCTTTATACGCTAACTATCGGAGATGATATATATGAAAAAACTTCTTTTCGTCGGCGATGTCGTCGGCAAAGCAGGCTGCGATTTCCTGCGTTCAAAGCTGAGCATGATAAAACGCCACTATGGCATTGACGTTACCGTGGTGAACGCCGAAAATTCCGCGCAAGGCAACGGTATCGACCTCTCCTCCGCCGAGGCTGTGGTCAGCGCCGGCGCAGACATTATAACTACCGGCAATCACGCCTTCCGCCGCAGAGACTCCCTCGGCATTTTCAACGAGGACTACATCCTCCGCCCCGCAAATTACCCCGAGGGCGGCGCAGTCGGCAAGGGCTTCTGCGTTCTCGATATGGGAGCTTTCTCAGTTGCCGTTATAAACCTTATGGGCACCGTCTACATGGAACCGCTGGACAATCCCTTCAACAAGGTGGATGACATCCTCGCTCAGATAGGCACTCCAAATATCTTCGTGGATTTCCACGCCGAGGCTACCTCCGAGAAAAAGGCTATGGGCTACCACCTGGACGGCAGAGTTACCGGTGTTTTCGGCACCCACACCCACGTCCAGACCGCTGATGAGACCATTCTTCCCGGAAATACCGCCTATATCACCGATGTTGGCATGACCGGTCCGGAATATTCCTGCCTCGGTGTTGAATCAGCTCCGGTAGTGGAAATGTTCCGCTTCCGTACCCCGGCAAGGTTCCGTGAGGCTTCCGGAAGCTGCTTCCTCTGCGGAATCGTGGTGGAGTTTGACGAAAAAAGCGGCAAATCGCACAAAATGGAGCGCATAATTATAAGATAATTCACAAAAATTCACCCAGACTATTGCAAATCCGGGTTTGATAGTGTATAATACAAATATATTAAAGTCATTATAATACTGTATATTACCGCCGGATGTTTTACCGCTCCGACGGAAAAGCAATAGCACAAGTCAGCACTAACCGTACAAATTATCTATTCACAGGAGGTAATCGAAATGGAAGTTTTAAAAGTTTCATCACATTCGTCACCGAACTCAGTTGCCGGCGCTGTTGCCGGAGTGATAAGAGAACAGAAGGCTGTTGAGGTGCAGGCAGTAGGCGCTGGAGCTGCCAATCAGGCTATCAAGGCTATTGCTATTGCCAGAGGCTATCTCGCTCCTATCGGTATCGACCTTATCTGTATCCCCGCTTTCGCTAATATCGTCATCGACGGCGAGGAAAGAACTGCTATAAAGCTCATCTGCGAACAGCGCTGAGCCCCGGCAGGACATTTTATTACGGCAGGAGTTATTCTCCGCCTGAACAGGAAACTTAGCCACAGCGTTTCTCTGGTCTGCCCGACAGAGAATGCTGTGGTTTTTTTGTTTTCAGGCAGGCTGCCGAAGACTGCCGCTATTGACAAAATTGCCTTAATGTGGTATTATTTTTTTGTATATATATTAATTCAGCACAAAAATGATATGTGTAAAGGAGCTGATTGCCAATGTCAGAAATGCTCGAAGTAAAAGAACTTACAAAGCAGTATTCCAAAGTGCTTGCCGCTGACAAGGTAAGCTTCAGTATCGGCGAAGGCGAGATATTTGCCCTCATCGGTCCTAACGGCGCAGGTAAGACCACTACTATCCGTATGATCTCTACCCTCCTCACCCCCACAGCCGGCGATGCCATTATAAACGGTCACAGCGTAGTCAAGGAGCCCGATAAGGTAAGAGAATGCATAACCTATCTCCCCGATGAGGCTGGCGCTTACAAGAATATGACCGGTATAAAGTATCTCCGCTTCATGGCAGGTCTGTTCAAGACCAGCATTGAGGACATAAACGCCTGCGTTGAACGCGCTAAGGAAATGTGCGGTCTGGGCGATCGCCTCGAAGACAAGATAGGCAGCTACAGCCGCGGTATGATAAGAAAGCTCCTGCTTTCCAGAGCCGTTATGACTCGTCCAAAGCTGGCTATCCTCGACGAGCCCACCAGCGGACTTGATGTCCTCAATGCCATAGAGATAAGAAAGATGATAAAGGAACTCGCAGCAAAGGAAAAAATGTCGTTTCTCCTTTCATCCCATAATATGCTGGAGATAGAGTTCGTATCCGACCGCGTGGGAATAATCTCCGGCGGACACCTCATGGTAACAGGCACCGGCGCTGAACTGAAGGAGCGCTACAACGCCGCTAACCTTGAGGAAGTTTTTGAAAGGGTGGTGAAGGAAAATGAAGTTCATTAACCTGCTTAAAAAGGAGCTCTCAGAGCTCATAAACCTCCAGATGATACTCGGTCTTGTGGTTTCACTGGGCATATTCATGGCAATGGGCGGCATAATGAACGCCACCATTGACGAGGCTAAGGAAAAGACATCCAATATCACCCTCAGGATAAGCGACCGCGATAACAGCGATTTCACCCGCACTATGCTTGAGGCTTTTGAAAAGGACGGCAATAAGGTTAAGACCTTCGATACCTCCGGCGACGACTACGCCTCTATCCTAAACGATAACTCCATAAACGACATCGTCATCATCCCAGAGGGATTCGCAGCTGATATAGCCGCCGGAAAGCGTCCTCAGGTCATAAGCGTTTCCAAGATGACCTCTGCCGCCACTATATCAAACATCAACGCCGGACTTTCAAGCTCTATCTCGCTTATCGAAAAGTACGTATCTGTGCAGACTGCCGCTTCCGGCGGGCTCAATGCCAAACAGTATGACATAATCAAGGATCCTCTTGAGGTCATCGACAACACCGTTGTGGACGACCGCTCGGCAGCTATCTCCTCCGATAAGATTCTCAGCAAGATAGCTATCCAGAATATGCTCCTTCCCATTATAGTTTTCGTGCTCATAATCCTCACCTCACAGATGCTCATGAGCGCAGTAGCCAACGAAAAGACCGACAAGACTCTTGAGACTCTCCTCTCCGCCCCAGTATCCCGCGGAGCTGTCATCGGAGCAAAAATGCTCGCGGCAGGTCTCATCGCCCTGATAAACGCCGCTATCTACATGATAGGCTTCAAGCTGTTCGTGGGCAATGCCACTGATAAGATCTCGGATTCCGCCGAAAGTCTGCTGAAAAGCAACCTCTCCGCTGACGAAGCTATCCATCAGCTGGGAATGAACCTCTCCGGCATAGACTACTTCCTCGTGGGACTCCAGCTCTTCTTCACTATCATGATCTGCCTCTCGGTATCACTTATACTGGGCGCTCTTGTAAACGATACCAAGAACACACAGAATATGATAATGCCCATTATGATGCTTGCTATCGTGCCCTATATGATCTCAATGATTGCCGACGTAAACAGTCTTCCCACTGTGTTCCGCTACATCGTTTACGCAATCCCCTTCACCCACACATTCTCGGCTATACCGAACCTCATGTTCGGCAACCGCACTATTTTCTTCATCGGTCTGGTCTACCAGATAATAGTTTTCGCTGTTTGTATGTTCTTCGCACTGAGACTGTTCATGTCCGATAAGATATTCACCATTTCCCTCAATCTCGGACAGAAGTCCAAATACAAGGCAAAAAAGCGCAAGGCTCAGAACAATAAATAATTCATAATGCGTAATTATAACCAAATGTAAGGAGGAATCATCATGTCTACACCCCATAACAGCGCAGCTCCCGGCGACATCGCCAAGACCGTCCTCATGCCCGGCGATCCCCTGAGAGCTAAATTCATCGCCGAAAATTACCTCGAAGCCCCCGTCTGCTACAACGAGGTACGCGGTATGCTCGGCTACACAGGCACCTACAAAGGCGTTAGAGTTTCCGTTCAGGGCAGCGGCATGGGTATGCCCTCCATAGGAATCTATTCATGGGAGCTCTTCAACGAATACGGCGTGGAAAATATCATCCGCACCGGTACCGCCGGCGCTGTTGCCGATAACGTGCAGCTCCGCGACGTCATCATCGGTATGAGCGCCAGCACCAACTCAGCCTACGCCAGTCAGTACCGCCTGCCGGGCACCTACGCTCCCACCGCCTCGTGGAAGCTCCTCAGCGCCGCAGCAGAGGCTGCAAAGAACAGCGGAAGTACCTACCATGTGGGTAATATCCTCTCCAGCGATACCTTCTACGACGATGCAAACAGTCTCGCTGACTGGCAGAAAATGGGAGTTCTCGGCATAGAAATGGAAGCCGCAGCTCTCTATATGAACGCCGCCCGCGCCGGAAAGAACGCCCTGTGCATACTCACCGTCTCCGACTGCCCTCTCCGCGGACTTTCTACCTCCGCCGAGGAAAGACAGACTACATTCCGCACTATGATGGAGATAGCTCTCGAAACAGCGGTCGCTGTCTCAGCTGACTGATACCGCTGCCTTAAAAGGTGATAACATTGGCTAAGAAAAAAGAAGTCCGCGACCAGATGGCGGAACTCAGAAAAATAATCCCTGAGGAGATACTCTCCACTGTAAAGCTCCCCGGAAATGAGAACGCTGATAAGGACAGCGCTCCCCTGTCCGTTAAGAACAGTCAAGAGAAAGAGACTACGTTCCAGTATAACAACGAGGCTGATCCTTCCACTGAAGTCCAAACGGAAAAGGAGGGACAGTCCCCGGAGGATAAGGTGGCGGAAATGTTCGCCGGAGCAGCTTCCCTCCCCAGACACCACGGAAAAACTACCGTCCACGACAGCTCCTACTCTATGGAGGAGGTGCTCCTGCTGGAAGCCATCGCTCTTTTTTTCTTCTTCCTCTGCATGAAGTCAGACCTGCCCAGTGTGTTCTCCCTCGTTGCGGTGCTCATACCCGCTATCGCCGGTATCACGTACAGAGTCAGCCGCGGACAGCTCACCCTCCGGGAGGCTGTTTCAAGATGCAAGACTCATATTTTCATTTCAGTATTCAATTTCATCTGCATTATCCTCTCTACAGTTTGAACCCTCAGCTGTCAGCTTTCGCTTTTTTCACAGTCTCCCCCTTGACAAACGGCGGAAACTGTGCTATCATTATTACAACGTATAAAACTGTGACGAGGAAGGCTTTTCCCATACCGTTTCAGAGAGCAGTCGCCCGGTGCGAGACTGCACGGTTCAGGATATTACAGCTCACCCCCTCTGAGTGCGCCCAATAAGCGCCGGACGCTCCCGTTAACGAGCCAATGAGATACGGAGTATGTCTCCGTGTGAATCAGGGTGGAACCGCGGTACTATATCGCCCCTTATGCTTTTAGTGTAAGGGGCTTTTCTTGTCCCCTTCACGATCGGGAGGTGAAATATTGAGCAATATCAAATACAACGAACAGGAGGAGGCTTTCGAGCTTCCCTACAAGCTCTGGGGCAATACCCAGACTGTGCGCTTCTACGTGGAGGACGAGGCTGAGATCATGAACAACCTCTCCGCTATCGCCGGAAAGCTTGCTAAGCTGGACGGCAGCCGGAAAGCCCTCGCCAAGCTTATCACCGACGAAGGCCATTACGAGGGCGGCAGCGCTGATACCCTCGCGGATAACCTCTCTCTCGAAAACGTCTACGTTGACATCGACGAGGACGAGATCGTCGTCTGTATCGACGCCGACAGCTTCGACGGCTATATGCCCTCTGCTCTCCATATCGAGCTCTACGGTGACGATTTTGAAATAACCGGGAATGCGTGAAATCCCGTCGGTCGGGAGAACGACGAATTATTCAGCGAAGAAGTATTTATAAAGGAGTAATTACCATGATAAAATTAACATTGAAGGACGGCAGCGTCCGTGAGATCGAGTCCGCACAGCCCGCGGCAGAAATCATCAAGGGCATCGGCATGGGACTTTACAAGGCGGCCTGCTGCGTAAAGATCAACGGAGAGGTCAAGGACCTCCGCACAGTCATCGACAGCGACTGTCAGTTCGAGGTTTGCACCTTTGATACCCTCGACGGCAAAAAAACTTTCTGGCACACAGCCTCCCATATACTGGCACAGGCTGTCAAGAGGCTCTATCCGGCAGCAAAGCTTGCTATCGGTCCCGCTATCGACAACGGCTTCTACTACGATTTCGACCTTGAAAAGCCCTTCACTCCCGAGGAGCTTGAGGCTATCGAGGCTGAGATGAAAAAGATAGTCAAGGAGGACCTGAAGCTGGAGCAGTTTGAGCTCTCACCTGCTGAGGCTGTCGCTAAGCTGAAGGCTATGGACGAACCCTACAAGGTTGAGCTCTGCGAGGAGCACGCTGACAAGGGCGAGCCTATCTCCTTCTACCAGCAGGGCGAATTCATCGACCTCTGCGCCGGACCTCACCTTATGAGCACTGCTCCCGTAAAAGCATTCAAGCTGCTCTCCTGCACCGGTGCTTACTGGCGCGGCAGCGAAAAGAACAAGATGCTCAGCCGAGTTTACGCAGTAGCCTACCCCAAGGCTGCCGACCTTGATGCCGACATCAAGCAGAGAGAGGAAGCCAAGCTCCGCGACCACAACAAGCTGGGACGTGAGCTTGAATACTTCACTACTGTTGACGTTATCGGTCAGGGACTCCCCGTTATCCTCCCCAAGGGTGCAAGAGTAATCCAGACTCTCCAGCGCTGGGTTGAGGACGTTGAGCAGAAGCACGGCTATCTCCTCACTAAGACTCCTTACTTCGCTAAGAGAGAATTCTTCAAGATCTCCGGTCACTGGGACCACTACCTTGACGGTATGTTCGTAATGGGCGATCCCTACGACGAGGAAAAGGAATGCTTCGCACTCCGCCCCATGACCTGCCCCTTCCAGTATCAGGTATTCCTGAACAGACAGCGCTCCTACCGTGACCTCCCCATGAGACTGGGCGAGACCTCCACCCTCTTCAGAAACGAGGATTCCGGCGAGATGCACGGTCTTATCCGTGTCCGCCAGTTCACTATCTCCGAGGGACACCTCATTCTCCGTCCCGAACAGCTTGAGGAGGAATTCGCAGACTGCCTCGCACTCGCAAAGGAAATGCTGGGCACAGTAGGTCTCCTCGAGGACTGCACATTCCGCTTCTCACAGTGGGATCCCTCTAACCCGAAGAACAAGTACGAGGGCACCAAGGAGCAGTGGGACTACGCTCAGGAGGTAATGGGCAAGATTCTCGACGACCTTGGAGTAGAATACACTATCGGTATCGACGAGGCTGCTTTCTACGGTCCTAAGCTGGACATCCAGTACAAGAACGTTTACGGCAAGGAGGACACCCTCGTTACCATTCAGATAGATATGCTCCTTGCACAGCGCTTCGGAATGGAGTATGTTGATGTTGACGGCACAAAGAAGCGTCCCTACATCATCCACAGAACTTCTCTCGGCTGCTATGAGAGAACTCTCGCATACCTCATCGAGAAGTACGCAGGAGCTATGCCTCTCTGGCTCGCACCCGAGCAGGTACGCATCATCCCCGTTGCAGACCGTCATCTCGATTACTGCAACGAGCTCATAGCTAAGCTCGAAGCCGCCGGCATACGCTCCTCTATCGACGACCGCGCTGAAAAGGTGGGCAAGAAGGTACGCGATGCAAGACTGGAAAGACTTCCTATGTGGGTAACTATCGGCGACAAGGAAGTTGAGGAAAAGACAGTTTCAGTATCCTCAAGACGCGAGGGCGACCTGGGCTCAATGTCACAGGGCGACCTCCTCAGCAAGCTCATGGAAGATATTGCAAACAAGGTAAGATAAGATATAACGGAAAAAGCCATAGGGAGCAATCCCTATGGCTTTTTTTATTCATAATGTCCTATTTACGATAACTCGAACATACCGGTGTAAAGCTGATAGTATTTACCCTTCTTGGCTATTAGCTCATTGTGGCTGCCGCGCTCGATTATCTTTCCGTGCTCCAGCACCATTATGGCGTGGGAGTTGCGTACCGTGGAGAGCCTGTGAGCTATAACGAATACCGTTCTGCCCTCCATGAGAGAATCCATTCCCTTTTCGATAAGAGCCTCGGTACGGGTGTCGATAGAACTGGTAGCCTCGTCGAGGATGAGCACCGGTGGATCTGCTACTGCTGCACGGGCGATAGCAAGGAGCTGCCGCTGTCCCTGACTGAGATTGGCTCCATCGGCTGTGAGCATGGTATCATAGCCATTTTCAAGATGGCGTATGAAGGTATCTGCGTTTGCCAGCTTAGCCGCAGCGATGATCTCCTCGTCCGTAGCGTCCAGCTTGCCATAGCGGATATTATCCATTACAGTGCCGGTGAAAAGGTGGGTATCCTGAAGAACTATGGACTGGGAACGGCGCAGGTCGTCCTTCTTTATCTTGTTGATATTTATTCCGTCATAGCGTATCTTGCCATCGGGAACATCGTAAAAGCGGTTGATAAGGTTGGTGATAGTGGTCTTTCCGGCGCCGGTAGAGCCTACAAAGGCTATCTTCTGTCCCGGCTCTGCCCAGAGGGTTATGCCGTTGAGAACGGTCTTATCCGGCTCATAGCCGAAGTAAACGTCATCGAATTCCACATTGCCCCGGACCTCGGTGTAGGTCACGGTACCTTCAGCCTTATGGGGATGTCTCCATGCCCAGCGGCCTGTACGCACGGGAGATTCGGTGATAGTGCCGTCGGGAGCGATGTCCGCATTAACAAGGGTAACGTAGCCGTTATCAGCCTCGGGCTCCTCGTCCACAACGCCGAATATGCGCTCAGCACCGGCAAGTGCGGTGAGTACGGAGTTGAACTGCTGAGACACCTGAGTTATAGGCTGGGAGAACGATCGTGTGAGCTGGAGGTAGGCTACCACTGTGCCCACGGTCATGCCGCCTATGCCCTTAACAGCCATGATACCGCCTGCAATAGCAGTTGCGGCGTAGTGGATGTAGGAGAGATTGTTCATAATGGGCATGAGTATATTCGCAAAGGTATTGGCACGGGTAGCTGCCGCGCAGAGCTCCTCGTTGAGAGCATCGAACTCCTTGCTTGCTTTTTCCTCGTGGCAGAACACCTTTACTACCTTCTGACCGGCTATCATCTCCTCAATGTAGCCGTTTACTCTTCCCAGAGCCTTCTGCTGGGCAATGAAGCCCTTGCCGCTGCGGGAGCCGATAAATCCGATTATCCTGATTATCAGGAACAGCATTACCAGTACAAGTATGGTCAGCCGCCAGCTGAGCCATATCATGGAGAACAGCACTCCCACGATAGTTACCGCCGAGCCTATGAACTGCGATACGCTGTTGCTGAGCATTTCGCGGATAGCGTCGGTATCGTTTGTGTAAAGGCTCATGAGCTCGCCGTGGGTATGCTTATCAAAGAAGCGTATGGGCAGCGACTCCATTTTGTCAAAAAGGCTGTTGCGTATACGCATGAGAGTAGTGGTGGCTATCTTCATCATGAAGCGCTGATACATGAAGGTGGCAAGAGCTCCGGCGATGTATATTCCGCAGAGCATTATCAGAAGCTTGTAGAACCTGCTCTTGTTCCACTCTCCCAGAGCTATGGCGCTGTTGATGTTGTCGATTATGGGCTTGAGAAGGTTTGTGCCGGCTATTCCGGCAGCGGAGCTTACAACTATTCCGATGACGGCAAGTATCATTATCAGCTTGAAGCCGTACATATAGCTGAATATGCGCTTCAATGTCGCCATAGCGTTTTTGGGCTTGGCAGGGGCTTGCATCTGCTTTCCGGGCGGCATTATTCATCGGCTCCTTTCTGCTGGGATTCGTATACCTCGCGGTATATCTCGTTGCCGGCGAGGAGTTCCTCGTGAGTTCCTATGCCGGATATTTTTCCGTTGTCCATGACCACTATGCGGTCGGCATCCATGACGGAGGATATTCTCTGTGCGATTATTATGGTGGTAGTATCGGAGAGCTTCTCCCTGAATGCACGGCGTATACTGCTGTCAGTAGCGGTATCTACCGCGCTGGTGGAGTCGTCAAGAATGATTATCTTCGGCTTTTTCAGAAGGGCTCTTGCGATACACAGACGCTGCTTCTGTCCGCCGGAAACATTCACGCCGCCCTGTCCGAGATAGGTATTGTAGCCCTCTGGGAAGCCCATGATGAAGTCGTGGGCACAGGCTGCACGGCAGGCTTCCTCTATCTCCTCATCGGTGGCAGCTTCGTTTCCCCAGCGGAGATTATCCTTGATAGTTCCCGAGAACAGCTCGTTCTTCTGGAGCACCATTGCTACCTGTCCGCGGAGGGTATCCAGAGGATAATCCCTGACGTTTATGCCTCCCACGAGGACCTCGCCCTGTGTGGTATCGTAAAGGCGCGGTATGAGCTGCACAAGGGTGGACTTGGATGAGCCGGTACCGCCTATCATGCCGATAGTCTCGCCGGAACGTATATCAAGGTCGATGTGGTCGAGAGCAAGATTTTTCATGTCATTGAAATAGCTGAAGCTCACGTTGCGGAAGCTTATCGAGCCGTCGGCTGCGGAAACGTTCCTGCAGCCCTCATCGCTGATGCCGGGCTCCTCCTCAAGCACCTCGCAGATACGCTCCACGGAGGCACGGGAGATAACGAACATTATGAAAAGCAGTGAGAGCATCATCAGCGCCATGAGTATCTGTGATACGTACATGATGAAGCTGGAGAGCTCGCCGGTGAGGATGTCGCCGTCCACAGCCATGTGTCCGCCGAACCACATGATAGCGGCAATGCTGGCGTACATACAGAGCTGCATTATGGGCATGGAGAGTATTACCAGCTTTTCCGCAAAGAACTGCGCTCTGCGTACTCTGTCGGTGTTCTCGCGGAAGAGTTTCTTTTCGTGCTCTTCACGGGCAAAAGCCTTTACTACTCTGATTCCCACAAGGTTCTCCTGCAACTTGCCGTTCATATCATCGTAGCGGCGGAGCATATTCTCGAATCTCGGGTGAGCGTTGAAGATTATCAGGAAAAGTGCTATTCCCAGCACGGGTACAGCGGCAAAAAATACCAGCGAGAGCCGTGCGTTCATCCTTACTGCCATTATGGTCGCCATTACCAGCATTATGGGGGAGCGGACCGCTCCTCGTATTAGCATCATAAAGGCGTTCTGCACGTTGGTGACATCTGTGGTGAGACGTGTTGTAAGTGAGGCTGTGGAGAATTTGTCAACGTTGGAGAAGGAAAAGCTCTGCACCTTGCGGAAAAGTGCGCTCCTAAGATTTTTAGCGAAGCCCATTGCCGCAACTGCGCTGAGTCTTCCGGCAAGGGCTCCGAACATGAGCGAGAACAGTGCCATGAGCATCATAACTCCGCCCATTGCCGCAACGTAGCCTATCCTCCCCTTTGAAATGCCGTTGTCAAGTATCTTCGCCATTACCATGGGGATGGTGACCTCCATTGCAACCTCGCCTACAATAGCCGCAGGTGCGAGCAATGCCTTTTTCTTGTATTCTCCGATGTTCGAGAATAGCGTTTTTAACATCGTAAAACTCCTTTCTGTGATCTTAACTTATGAAAGAGCTCCTGAAAAATACTATGTAATCAAGCTCTGAAAGTATTCTTCCTGACAGGAGACCGCTCTGAAAGCTGCTCCCGGAAGCATTTATCCTCTGTGCAGGAGCTTCTTTGCTGTCATCAGCAGCGATTTGTAATTGGTGTAAACCACGAAGCTCAGCATAGCCGCGAGCCACAGTCCGAAAAACGCTGGCTTAGCTATTATCATAAAGCACATCATCAGCAGCACAGCCGTATTTGCAAGGGACTTTCCTCCGTCGAAACGGAAGGGCACGTAGTAGCGGGCGTCGATTATTCTTGCCCAGAAGCAGAGGTAATAGCTGAGGAAGGTCGCTATGGACGCTCCCTGTATGCCCCACTCAGGAATGAGGAAGAAGTTCAGGACTATATTCGCCATACTTGCGGCAAAGCTGGTCCAGAAGGAATTCTGGGTGTGCTTGGTGGCGGTATATATGCTGCTGAGGAACTGGTCGAGGCACATGAACAGCACGGCTACTACCAGCACGGGGGTGTACTTGTAAACATCGCCGTACTCGCTGAAGTTCTTGGTGCTGACAAACAGCGGAGTTACTATCTGAACTCCGGCTATCAGGAACGCTGAGGCAATGAACAGCAGAGCCTCATATGCTCCGTAGACCTTCTCATAGAAGCTGCTCCTGTCCTCGGAATCGTTCTCCATTATCGCGGACATATTCCACGCCGAGAAGAATATGGTGGAGACCATTGATATAAGGTTCGGGACCTTTGTCGCGTAACCATAGATACCTGCGGCGCTGCTTCCCAGCTGAACATGGTCGCTGTGCATATAGCGGATGAAAAGACGGTCCGAGAAGCCAGTTATAACCCACATGATAACAGTGGGAATAAGGGGCACGGCAAATCTCATCATGCTTCCTGCAAGACGCTTGTTGTAGCATTTAAGGCTGAGATAGCGGTAGAGCCCGGCAACTGCGAACAGAAAGGCTGCCGAACAGAAGTCGGAGAGGATGACCGACAGCATGAAGCCCTTTACGCCCCAGTGGAACTTTGCGATGAAGAAGATGTTGAATATGAACAGCGTGAGGGTGGCAAGTATGCCGTCCAGTGCGAACAGCTTGACCATTCCCCTCGCTCTCACGAACTGGGAGCAGAGGGCTCTGAAAGCCGAGGTGCAGACGTACACCAGCAGCAGTATCAGGTAGCCGTCGATGAAGTCGAGGAAGGATACCAGCCTGAACAGCGGAGAGAGTATCAGCATTGCTGCAAGTCCGACTGTATTCAGTACAGTGGCGGTGGAGAACACCTCCGCCTTGTTGTATTTGTTATCCAGTCCGAAGCGGATTATAGCCTCGGTCATGGAAAAGGTGAAAATGGGCAGCAAAAAATTCGCCGTTATTTCGAGAAGCTCCTTGGTGCTGGAGTCCGCAGAGCTGATATTGTTGGTATACAGCCTTGTGAGGAGCAGCACGAGTATCTTTGAGCCGAAATTTCCAATGGCGAATATCATTGTATTGAACGCAAGCTTTTTATATTTATTCATTGAATACTTCTCCGTTCTCCCGGCATTTCCGCCGGTCAAATATGCCAAATTTCATTATATCACAAATTTCCGTAAAAGGCAAGAAAAATATCTTTGCTGCCAGGGCACAAAAAAAGAGGCAGCAAAGCTGCCTCTTTTTTTATTCCACAGTTACAGTGCCGCCGTGCCAGTGGGTGAAAGCGTACTTTTCCACAGAAGCATCGTTCCTCTGGCTCTCGAACATATCCTTTGCCACGTCCGAGCTGTTGTAGTAATAGTCGAAGTGGTACACCGTACCGGATTTTGCGTTCTGCGGTACGTTGAAATAGAAGGTGACAATATCGCCGTCGCCGCCGTAGTCGCCTTCGAACATGGCTGTGAAGAACACCGAGCCGCGCTTGCATTTAGCCACGTCCTCGGGAAGCCCCTGCTGCCATTCCTTTGCCACAGAGCCGATATTGCCCTCGCAGGCAGGACCTATCTTGTAGTCCACATCCCTGCTCTCAGCGTTTTTCAGCACGCACTTCAGTACGTCAGGATAGGTTATGTGAAGTCCGCACATACTCCATTTATTCTGGGCGTTGCTCACAGAGAGTGTCACCTCCGCGATACCGCCGGGCTTTGCAGTAGTGTCGCTGATAGTCAGCACCGGACCAAAATCCGCTTCCTTTACATCTGCGAAGTCCTTTTCAATAGCTGACTTCGACAGATAAAAATCAGGAGATGCATTCGCTGAGCTCTCACTGCTCTTGCCGCAACCGGCAGCCGCCGGTATCATCAACAGAGCCGAAAACATCAAAGCTGCTGTTTTTTTCATTCGCCGCTGCACTCCTTTTTGCCTTCAACGATAATGCTGTTGCCGGAAGCCGATACTGCTATCTGGCTTATCTCCGAAGCCTTTTCAATGATTATCTCCGCTATCTTATCCTCAACGTCCTGACGGATGACTCTGCGGATGTCTCTTGCACCGTAGGGCTTGCCGAAGGATTTCTCCGCGATAAGCTCCAGAGCCTCATGGGTATATGTGAGAGAGATGTCCTTCTCAGCGAGAGGCTCCTTCATCTCGTCCAGCATAAGAGCCGCGATATCAGCGAAGTTTTCCTTGGTGAGCTGCCTGAACACTACTATCTCGTCGATACGGCTGATGAATTCAGGACGCAGGAAGTCCTTTAGTCCCTTCATAGCCTTTTCCTTGGAGATCTCGCTCTCGGTGCGGTTGAAGCCAACTCCCACGCTCTTGTCGGTAGAGCCGGCGTTGGAGGTCATGCATATAATGGTGTTCTCAAAGTTGACGGTCCTGCCGTGAGCGTCGTCCACCTTGCCCTCGTCAAGGATCTGCATAAGGATGTTCATAACATCGGGATGAGCCTTTTCTATCTCGTCGAATAGTATCACCGAGTAGGGACGGCGGCGCACCTTTTCAGTGAGCTGTCCAGCCTCGTCGTAGCCCACGTAGCCAGGAGGCGAGCCTATCATTCGTGCGACTGAGTGCTTTTCCATATACTCTGTCATGTCAAGGCGTATGAGCGGATCGGGAGAATCAAACATCTCTTCAGCCAGAGCCTTTACCAACTCGGTCTTACCCACGCCGGTAGGTCCCACGAATATGAACGAAGCCGGTCTGCGGCGCTTGTTGAGGTGTACTCTTGTGCGCTTTATTGCTCTTGCGAGGCTCTCAACAGCCTCGTCCTGACCGAGCACTCTTGCTTTCAGAGCGCCCTCCAGCTTTGCTATCTTGAGGAATTCTGTCTCGGCTATCTTGCTTGCGGGGATACCGGTCCAGAGCTCCACCACCTTTGTTATATCGCCCTCTGTCACCTGAACGTTCTCAGCCTTGCTTTTGAGTTTCGCTGCGTCGTCACGGGCGTGGATGAGCTTGCCCTTTATCTCGGCAAGTGCCTGATAATCTGGCTCCTGCTGCTCGGTCAGTGACTTCTCCATGCCCTCCAGGACCTCTACCTCCTTCTGGAGCTTAGCGTACTCAGCTATCTCAGGTGAGCGTATGCAGGCTCTGGCACAGCCCTCGTCAAGCAGGTCTATCGCCTTATCGGGGAGGAAACGGTCGGTGATGTATCTTTCGGAGAGGACTGCACAGGCTCTCACCAGATAATCTGAGATGTGTACTTTATGGTAGTCCTCGTAGTATTTCTTGATTCCAAGGAGGACATCAACTGTATCCTCGATAGTGGGCTCGTTAACTGTTACCGGCTGGAAACGGCGTTCCAGAGCGGAATCCTTCTCGATATACTTTCTGTACTCGCCGAACGTGGTAGCGCCGATGACCTGCACCTCGCCTCTGGAAAGGGCGGGCTTGAGGATATTTGCGGCGTTCATAGAGCCCTCAGAGTCCCCTGCTCCCACGAGGTTATGCACCTCGTCGATGAAGAGGATGATATTTCCCTCGCGCTTTACCTCGTCCACGAGCCCCTTCACGCGGCTTTCGAACTGTCCGCGGAACTGCGTACCAGCCACAAGAGCAGTAAGGTCGAGGAGGTAGAGCTTCTTGTCAGCAAGGTTGAAGGGTACATTGCCCTCGTTGATGCGCTGGGCGATTCCCTCGGCAATGGCAGTCTTGCCCACGCCGGGCTCGCCTATGAGACAGGGATTGTTCTTGGTGCGGCGTGAGAGTATCTGGATAACTCTTGCTATCTCCTTATCTCTGCCGATAATGCGGTCCAGCTTGCCGTCGGCAGCCTTCTGGGAGAGATTGGTGCAGTAGCTTCCAAGGAATTTCAGCTCCTTTGACTTTTTCTCCTTATTTCTGCCGAAAAGACCTTTTTTCTCCTGCTTTTCCTGCTGCTCGCCGCTCTCGTTCTTAGCGCCTGACGGAGCTTCTCCGCCGTTATCACCGCCCATTCCGAACATATTGGTGATGAATTCCGGCATGAGACCGCTTCCGCCCATTTCAAAGGCATCGCCGTCCAGCATACCCATCATCTGGTCTGAGAGCTGGTCGATCTCCTCATCGGTTATGCCCAGCTTATCCATATATTCAGCTACCTGCGGTATATTCTGCTTGCGGGCGCAGGAAAGACAGAGTCCCTCGTTTTTCTTTTCGTTTCCCTGAACAGAGGTGATGAACACCACCGCAGGACGCTTGTTGCATTTACTGCACATTATCATCAGGCATGAATCCTCCTGTTATGTTATTGTTACACATTGTTTGCAATATATTTATACAAATGCTTGAAAATATATGTCTTATCTATCGCCTTAAATCCGAAATAAAGATCGGTATTGCTTCCCATAACCGCACAGAGCCTTATTACGATAGCTGCAAAATAGCACATAATTATGCCCTTGGGTATGCCTACGAGCGCTCCTCCTACGTGAGAGGGTATGGTTATGTTGTGAAAGCCCTTTCCGATAAGCGCGTTTGCGAAGGCATAGAAGATTATGAAGAATATCACAAATATGATAACATATGCTATGAGAGATATTATGGTGGTATACGACTTCTTTGTGTACCTGTTGGCTATGTATTTTGCTGCATCGTCGCAGCTGTCGCTGCTGAGGAGAAGCGGTATGAAATCATCGAATTTCTGGGGATTATCCCTGATGTCCTTCAGAGCAGCCTCAACGGGGAACTTCTTAACGTTGCCGGTAAGTACCTCCCTCATTATATTGATATAGCCCTCGTGGAGCCTCTGCGAGAAGCGCTCCTTGTCGGCCTCGACCTTTCTGCCTTTGACGATGTTGATATACTTGTATATCTCTGTATTGTAGTCCTTGTTGGAGTTGTATATCTCCTCCAGCTCGCTGACCTTAACGGTAACGCCGTAGTCCATTGAGTTTATCTCCTGAGCCACTCTGAGGGTGAACTTAGTCGAAGAAAGCTCATTGCTTATCTTTTTGGCGTTATTATTTTTTACTGTGCCGTTTGAAAGTCCGCTGCCCAGCGAAGTGCTGATAGAAAAAGCCATAGCAAATGCAAGTATATAAGCAGCGAAGGTCATAGCTGATTTCATAAAGCCTCGTCTGCCTGAAACCGCCATACACGCAATGATTATCGCTGCTGCGAGTCCGTCGAAGAACCACCATTGCAGTCCTCCCATATGAATCACCTTCTAACTCCGTAATTATGTATCATAGTCGATACGGTCTATTCTGTTGAAGCCCTTGAGGAAAACGTGATCCGAGCTTCTGACAAAGCCTGTATATGAATCGTTCACCTTAGCGGTCGATCTGAGCGAGCCGCTGAAATCGTAAGCGTGAACGCCGTCCTGACAAAGTATGTATGCCAGACCCTTGCTTACTGCCACATCCACCGTGGGTGAATCCAGCTGCAATACCAGCGGTTCACTGCCTTCCCCGGTGAAGAGCACAGCCATATATTTTCTTATGTCGTCGTTATTCACAATGACAGCTGCCTTACCGCTGTCGCTGTCTCCGGCGACAAGGTCTCCGTCGTACTTGTAATACGAGCTTATCTGACCGTTTTTGTCGATATATCCGCAGCTGTCAAGTCCGTAGACAAAAGCGCCGCTTCCAGTGGAAAATATCTCCAGTCCGAAGGTGCTGAGTCCAGGAGATGACCATTTCTCGCTGCTCTCTCTGAAGTCCAGAGCCTGAACGATAGTAACGTTTGAGCCGTTCTCAACCTTGATATAGCTGAGAACACAGCCCGAGCTCCCGCCTTTGAAGCTCACATCACTGACCATGTCCATACATTTGCGCTCGTATATCACATCGCCCTTGCGGTTATACACCGTAAGCTTACAGCTGTAATTCTCCTCGGTGGTGACCACTGCAACGTAGCCGTCGCTGCTTATCCGGGCGAAGAGCACATTCTGCTCGAATTTTTTTGTATATATCACCTCGTCCTCGTCCTCCACAGAGAACTCGTAGCCGCCGCTCTCATAGACAAGGGCGCGTCCGTCTCCTGCGCGGAGAATGGAGTTGGTGTAAGGGTGCTGACGCTTTTTAAGCAGGCTGCCCTTGGTATTATAGATATAAAGGTAGTTATCGCTGAGCACCATGAGCTTCTTCGAGGAGAAGTCCATCTGGTAGTTATAGCCGCTGCCCAGCTCTATGGGGAAGTTTCCGGTAGCCAGCTGACCTGAATTGACTATGGTCTTATACTGCTTGCCTATGCCGCGCAGTCTGCCCAGCCACGTATCCCTTGTGAAGTACATCCCGGCGGCGATGCATATCAAAAGCAGCGCCACAGAGAGCTTTATCAGCCGTTTTCGCCGTTTTTTTCTGTTTTTAAGATCGACGATGTCCTCGGCGTCGTACACCGGCACGGCATTCATCTCCTTTGCTGTAATTGATACTCACAGCTTTAACTGTGGTCCGCTGCTCAGTTATCAGCCCTGAGCTCCTCCTCGGAATAGAACACCCGGTTAAGGTAAAGACCGTGCGCCATAGCTGTTCTTCCGGCTCTGAGGCGGCTTTTCGCTGCAAGTATGACGGGAATATCGTCGGGAGAAAAGATCTTCTCGCTGACGTCGATAAGTGTGCCGACCATTATCCTAATCATATTATACAAAAAACCGTTGCCTTTTACAAGCATTATCACAGAATCTCCACTATTTTCTATTCTGAATGAATAGATATTCCTTACAGGCGTTGAAACATTTGAACAGTCAGCACAAAACGACGAAAAATCGTGCTCTCCGACAAAATGCTCCGCAGCCCTTTTCACCGCGTCAAGGTCCAGCGGACGCCGGTAGTGGTACATAAGATCTGTTGCGAAGGGGTTCTTTGATTCGCTGCAATGCATCTTATAGATGTATTCCTTGCCCACACAGTCGAAACGTGCATGAAAATCAAGGGGAGCGTCCTCGCAGGTGAGGACCGATATATCATCCGGCAGCAGACCGTTCACTCCCCGGACAAAACCCTTGCAGGCGATACTGCTCTCTGTTTTCACGTTGAAGCAGTAGTTGTTGGCGTGAACACCGGTGTCCGTCCGGGAGCAGCCGATAATGGTCACCGGCTCGTTGAGCACCTTTGATACGTGCTTTTCAACTACCTCCTGAACGGCAAGAGCGTTGTTCTGGCGCTGGAAGCCGTGGTATTTAGTCCCCCTGTACGCTATTGTCACTTTCAGGTTTCTCATCCTGCGCCTCCGGTGAAACAGTATCTTTGTGCTCCGGCTCCGGAGCCTCTACGGCAGCCTCAGCTGCGGGCTGAGCCGGCAGTTCCTCCACAGCCTGATTGTATATCTCTCCTGCGGGTATCACGGGAGCCTCCTCTTCGGGAGCCTCGCCGTCTCCGTCAGGACCGCCGCCGGAGGTCGTGGTCTGCAATGTGTCCGCAGCAAGTTTTCTCTTCTTGCGTCTGCGCTCGTACCAGATGAGTCCGCCGGTGATGACCGCAGAGCTTACAGTGGCTATCATTCCCACAGTGAAGCCCTCGGGAACATATTCCAGTCTCACGGTATGCTCGCCGGCTTCAACCTTAACGCCCAGCATGGCGTCCAGCACCTTGCAGGTGTCGGCCTTTTTGCCGTCGATGTAGACCGTCCACCCCTTCTCATAGGGGATGGAGAAGTACAGCACGCCGGACTTCTTTGCGTTTATCTTACCCTTTATCTTCTTGTCGCTGAAATCGGTTATCTCCAGCTGTTCATCGGCAAGCTTCTCATATATCTCGTCGTAGAGCTGCTTGTTGAGAGCGTATACCATGAGTCGGTAGTTTCCGGAATGCTTGCCGTCAGCGGCACTTATCTCGATAGTTGAGGTCTCTCCCTCCTGCGCCTCGCCCATGGGGAAGAGCAGCGGATAGCTGTCGATGAGGTCGCCGCTGTCGATGACGTAGCTTCCGCACTTTATCTCAAGGCGGTCGCAGGCGCCTCCGGTAGAGCTGGCGTAGCCGTAGAGGTAAGAGCCGTTTATGCCGGCGAATGTATACAGAGCGCTGGTCTTGTTGCGGTTCTTGTCCTCAGAGGTGAATGTGTAATTTCCGTAGCCGTTCTTGGTCACGTTCATATTCGTGTATTCAACAAGATTTACCGGCTGTGCGTAGAAACAGTTTATATTAGTGCCGGTAGCTGCTCGGAGTATCTCGTTCTGATACTCGAAGGGATTCTGTGCGTCCTTATTGGAGAGGCTGAGTATCTTCTTGTCCATCATGAAGCCAAGTGAGAGCGGGTACTTTGTACGGTACATATTGCAGTTCTTGGCGTTGCCCACGAAGTCGAGGGCGTAGCTGTCGGTACGGAGCTCTCCGCTCTTCTTGATAAGGTACTTTATGCTGAACAGCGAATTTATCACGGGAGTGCTGGTGCGGTAATAGTAGCGGTTTCCGGCTTCCGAGGCGTAGAGTCCCAGACGGCGGCAGAGCCTTGTTACCGAGACATTTGCTGCCGAGGAGAACTGTGAAAGTCCGTAGTAGCCGTAAAGAGCGCTGTCGTTGAGGGTATAGGTGTTGGTCACCTCTGTGCGGTAGAAGGGCGAATCATCAGATTCCTTAGCTGCCGCAAGAAGGGATTCTATGGCGTCGTAATTGGTGGGGTAGTCGTAATAGCCGGTATCGGATACCGTATCCACGCCTATCTTGGCGTTGCTGACGAATTCGCTGCACACAGCCGCTGCAAGCGCAAGGCTCATGATACTGTTGCGGACAGCAGGATTGCTGAACGGGAACACCTTTATTGCAAGGAAGATGGTCCACATAGCAAGGGTGAGTATCATGGAGCTTCTCACCGCGCCGGTGAAGTGGAAATCGCTGCCCTTTACAAGGTAGTTGAGGTAGATTATCACCGCCGGACATACTGGCAGCACAACAAGCTGCCATACCTTTACGCCCTTCCGGAGAATTATATCGTAAGCCCGGTAGGCTGAGGCGGCAAGCGCAAAGCTGAATATGAACGCAAAGCGGTAGGGTATCTGGTTGGTGAAGTGGAAGCCGTGCCAGATGTAGTACAGCTGGCGCATATTGCAGCTTATCACTATTATGGCAAGCATAGCCACTGATGCCACCTTTTCCCTGATTTTTATGCCAATGGCGAAGATGAATACTCCGAAGAGCATGAGCGCCAGCATTCCGCAGGCAAAATTCGGGAGTCCCTCCACCTTTGCCGGAGCGTTATAGGAAATAGTGTTGGCAAATATCTTCTTCCACGGATCGTAATAGGTCTTTTTCTCAGAGAGGATGTCCTTGAGCTTCTTCCAGAGCGAGCGCTCGTCGTTGCTGTAAGTCAGCTTCAGTCCGAAGTAAGCCGGCAGGAGGATAAAGCCTCCCAGACCGATTCCGAGAACGGTGGAGCGCAGCATTAGCCAGCACTTGTACAGCCAGTCCTTGAATCCCTTGAACTCTATGATGCCTGCGGCAAGGAACATGAATATGGAGAATATGCAGGTGAAATAGCCTATATAGTAGTTGGAGATAAGGGAAAGTGCCAGTGCAAAGGTATATGTCTTCCACTTTCTCTCTCTGCATATAGCCACGATTCCCAGCATTACCAGCGGGAAGAGGGCTACTGTATCGAACCACATAACGTTCCAGTAGTAGCCGAGAGTGTAAGCGCTGAGAGCGTACATCACCGAGAAGAAGCAGGTAGAAAAGTCAGTGCGCTTGTAGGTGTACCTTAGGAAGCAGTGGAAAAATGCTCCGCTGAAGCCTATCTTGGCGATGAGTATGAACATGAGGGCGTCCCTTACACTGTTCTCGTTGAAGAATATTGAGAATATGTTCAGGGGGCTCATGGCGTAGTAGGATATAAGTGAAAGGAAATTGCTTCCGAGACCGTTCTTCCACGAATAGAAGAACGAACCGTGTGTGAGCAGCTTCTCTCTTACAACTCTGAAAAACGGGAAATACTGGTGCCAGAGATCGACAACCAGCATCTGCCTGTCGCCGAATGGGTGCATACCTGCGTTGGCAAAGGCATAGGTCATGATTCCGGCAGGTATCAGGAACGACAGCAGAAAGTAGAATATGCCCTTATCGTAGAACAGAGTGAAGGCACGGCTCTTTCTGATAGGAGCAAGCTTTCGCCTTGCTGAGGCAGCCTTAGTGCCGAGGCTGCTGCTTATTTTTCCGGCAGGCTTTTTCCTTGTCTGTGTCTTGGCCCTTGTTCTCGGCTTTTCCGGATCTGCCGGAGGCGGAGTACCGGCGGCAGTCATGCTGCCGATTATCTCCTCCGTATATGCTTTGTTTTCGTTGTTTTCGTTTTCCATATTCACATCTCTTTCTAATGCTTTATATATATGTTGCCGGAAATTAAATTCCGAATTATCTAAGTTCACAGGAGCTTCGAGGCGGCTATCACAGCCGCAAGGAAAAGTATGGTGATGAACAGCGCTATGTAGTCCCTCGGTGCCGATTTCAGCTGCCTCAGTCTTGTCCTGCCCTCTCCTCCGTGGTAGCACCTGCACTCCATAGCCGTTGCCAGCTCGTCTGCGCGGCGGAATGAGGATATGAACAGCGGAACAAGTATGGATATGAGATTACGGGCACGCTTTCCCAGACTTCCCGAATCTATCTCAGCTCCCCTCGCCTTCTGGGCGGAGATTATCTTGTCCGTCTCCTCGATAAGAGTGGGGATGAACCTGAGAGCTATGGACATCATCATCGCAAGCTCGTGTACCGGGAAATGCAGTTTTTTCAGCGGAGAGAGCAGCCTCTCGATAGCATCGGTAAGCGTTATGGGCGAGGTAGTATATGTGAGTATGGAGCTTCCCATGATGAGCAGCACTATCCTCACTATCATGAATGCACTTATATTCAGGCCCTCGTCAGTTATCTTGATGAATTTCCAACGCCAGAGCACCTCTCCGGAGCTCACCAGCAGCAGGTTTATCACCGCCGTTATCATCAGGAACGGCAGAAGCGGCTTAACGCTCTTCCAGAACATTTTCAGCGGTATCCGGGAAAGGGCTATCGCCATGAAGGTGTACACTGCTCCGATGCCCAGGCACACCGCGGAGCTGCCCCAGAACAGCATTATTATGAACAGCAGGGTTATGACTATCTTGAAACGGGGATCAAGCCTGTGGATGATACTGTTCCCCGGGAAGAACTGTCCGATGGTTATATCTCTCAGCATCAGCTTTTCCGCCTTTCTTTCAGGCTCTTCAGCAGGAGCTCCTTTGCATAGCCAACGGTGTAGACTTCCTTGCCGAAGTTGATTCCACGGCGTTTCAGTTCCATGAACACCTTAGTTATCTGAGGAACGTCCAGTCCTATCTGAGAGATCTCCTCTGCCCGGGCAAAGACCTTCTCGGTCTCGTCAAAGCAGAAGAGTCTGCCCTTGTTCATAACGAGTATCCGGTCGGCAAATGAGGCTATATCCTCCATGCTGTGGGACACTATGAGTATGGTGTTTTTTGTGCGCTTATGGTAAGCCTTTATATGCTGGAGTATTAGGTCACGTCCGGCAGGATCAAGACCTGCCGTGGGCTCGTCGAGGATGAGCACCTTGGGCTCCATTGCCATGACTCCGGCTATGGCGACTCTGCGCTTCTGACCGCCTGAGAGCTCAAATGGCGAGCGCTCCATGAGCTCCTCCGGAAGACCGATGTCATTGGAGGTCTCCAGCACACGGCGCTTTATCTCAGCCTCGTCCAGCCCCATATTCTTAGGACCGAAGGCTATGTCGCGGAAAACGGTCTCCTCGAATATCTGGTATTCGGGGTACTGAAAGACCAGTCCCACCTGAAAGCGCACATCCCGTATCTTTTTCTTATCCGCCCAGATGTCCCTTCCGTCCAGGAGCACCCGTCCGGAGGTAGGCTTCAGCAGACCGTTGAAGTGCTGTATGAGAGTGGATTTTCCTGAGCCGGTATGTCCCATAACTCCTATCATCTCGCCCTCGTTAATGGCAAGATCAACGTGATCTACCGCTGTTTTCTCAAAGGGAGAGCCGATGCTGTATGTATAGGTCAGCTCCTGTGTTTCAAGTATTGCCAAAGAAATGTTTCCCTTCTTCTGGAATTGATTTTACCCATATCGTTAACGCCGCTTTTACACATTATCGGCGGCATTCGTATTTTGCGGACTACTTTTTAAACAGAGCGAGGAGAGCCTCCACGCATTCATCCACCTTGATTATCTCAGGAGATATTTTATATCCCGCTCTTTTCAGCTCATAGGCGAGCTCCGTGGTCTGAGGCACATCCAGTCCTATCTTTTTCAGCTCGTCCACACGGGCGAATACCTTCTCCGGAGCGCCGTCCATGACTATCCTTCCCTTGTCGATGACCACTACCCTGCCGCAGTCCGCAGCCTCATCCATGTAGTGGGTGATGAGGACTATGGTTATGCCCTGTTCACGGTTCATGCGGTGGATAGTCGCAAGCACCTCCTTACGTCCCTGAGGATCAAGCATAGCCGTGGGCTCGTCGAGGATTATGCACTTTGGACGCATGGCTATGATTCCGGCAATGGCTACTCTCTGCTTCTGTCCGCCGGAAAGCTGGCTGGGAGAGTGCAGGCGGTAATCGTACATACCCACGTCCCTTAGAGCGTCATCCACTCTCTGGCGCATCTCCTCGTAGGGAACGCCCAGATTCTCCAGCGCAAATGCAACATCCTCCTCAACTATGGAAGATACTATCTGGTTATCCGGATTCTGGAACACCATTCCGGCACGCTGACGCAGGTCGAAGAGCTTTTCTTCGTCTTTTGTGTCTATGCCGTCTACGGTGACCTTTCCCTCTGTGGGGAGCAGTATCGCGTTTATATGCTTTGCAAGGGTGGACTTTCCCGAGCCGTTATGTCCCAGTACAGCCACAAATTCTCCCTGCTTTATGGTAAGGTCTATGCCCTTGAGGACTTCCTCCGGCGGCGAGGCTTCATCGCCCTCGCCCTTATAGGCAAAGTGAAGGTTTTCTATCTCAATGATGTTTTCCATTATGCTTTTATCTTCTCCAGTTCTTCAGCAGAGGTCAGCACAGGCTTTCCGTCAGCGTTCAGCAGAGGAGTCATTCCGCCGCAGCCGCCGCGCTCTGAGCAGTAGATGTAGTTCACGCCGGTGACCTTGTCCACCCATATCTCAACATGGTGGGTGCTTTCACGTGATAAGGTATCTCCCTGAGTATATATTCTTATGAAGCGATCGCTTTTCGCCATAGCTTGCCTCCTGTCTTCTTTATGGATAAGGTGATTGCTTTTGTGCCCGTTAGTCTGGCGGTTACTGTCAGACGCCCAAAGGGCGCCCATACGGTTAGTTCTTTGTTACCTTGATAGTGGAGGCTATGAGCAGAGCCTCCTCGTGGCTGGTCGCCCTGATGAGAGCGGTGTATTCCATATCGGGCTCGGCGAAAGCTCCCACCCACAGCGACTTATATCTGTCCGCTTCCCTGAACTGTCTGGGATCAGTGAGGATTCCCGGATATACGTGGAGATACACAGGAACGCCCTCTGCCTCGAAGCCGTATATTCCCGGGTAGCTCATGCCAAACATCTCTGCTTTGAGCATGGCAAGGTAATCAAAAGCCTCGGCGTTTTCAGCGGTGCGGTCCTTTTCCGTCATGGAGAGCAGAGCCTTGTAGCGGCTGAGCTGAGAGCCGTCGAAATCAAAGCCCATAGCTGCCATATACTTGGCGGTCTTTTTCTCGGTGAGGTCATCATCGCCGGGGTAGCCAAGCTTACGGGCTTTTTCCTCCGCCTCAGCCTCCTGAGAAGCCTGCTCGTCCTTTATCCGCTGTATCTCTTCGGCAGAGAGACTGTATCTCTCATATATATCGTCAACCGTGGAGTCTGTGTCCCCCTCGCGGCTGGCTTTCCAGTCGTTGCCGTCCATGAAGCTCACAGACACGGTATTATCGCTGTTTTTGGCGGTCTGCATAGTGATGACCTTCCTGCCGAGTTCCACATCGGGAGGCACCATAAAGGAAAGATTTTCGCAGGTGATCTCCTTCCAGTCGGATGGGACAGTCCCAAGCTCCGGCAGAGACTGTGCGGTGTAGTTTATACCGGCTCTGGGATCGAAGGGAGGCATTTCGTACTCCTCCACTTCATCCGCGAGCTGCTCAAGCTTTGATTTTGTAGAAGCGGCTGCGGTGGAAGCTTTCGTTTCCGGCTCTTGGGAGGAGCTGCTCTTTTTTCCGCATGAGACTGCGGTCAGCAACATAGCTGAAGCCGCCAGAAACGTGATAAGTCTTTTCATATTATCTCCTGAATAGTAAAACTTGTTGTAGGGACTGCCTTTGGCAATCCATTGCTGTCAGGCAACATTATCTGCTGAAAATAGCAGTGGAGCCGCAGGGCAGAGTCATTCCAGTTGACTTTACGGGGAGCCCTATCTCGTCAAACGAGATATTTCCACCGTACCTTCCCGTGAGCACGCTTCCGAGAATATAGCCCATAACAGACGGAGAAAGTCCCGTAGTATAGCTGTTTATAAGGAAAAACAGCGGATCGTCGGAAAGGACTCCGGAGCATAGCTTTACAAGGTCATAAACGCAGTTTTCCAGCTTCCAGACCTCGCCGCCCGGACCTCTTCCGTAGCTGGGAGGATCCATTACCACAGCATCGTATTTCCTGCCCCGGCGTATCTCACGGGCTATGAACTTTTCACAGTCGTCCACTATCCAGCGCACAGGCTTTTCGGTAAGACCGGATGCCGCGGCATTGTCCCTCGCCCACTGCACCATGCCCTTAGAGGCGTCTACATGACAGACTGAGGCTCCTGCAGCGGCACAGGCAAGGGTAGCTCCGCCGGTATAGGCGAAGAGATTCAGGACACTTATTTCCCGTCCGGCATTTCTTATCTTATCCGCCATGAAGTCCCAGTTCACAGCCTGTTCCGGGAACAGACCGGTGTGCTTGAAGCCGGTGGGACGTATATTGAAGGTGAGCTCGCGGTAGCTGATGTTCCACGATTCCGGCAGCCTTTTACGAAACTCCCACTTGCCTCCGCCCTGATTCGAGCGGTGGTAGTGACCGTCGGCGGTATCCCACAGCGGAAGCTTTCTTTCGGTCTTCCAGATTATCTGGGGATCGGGGCGCACAAGACTTATACCGCCCCATATTTCCAGCTTTTCGCCGTCGGAGGTATCCAGTATCTCATAGTCCTTCCAGTTATCAGCTGTTCTCAAAATCTTAACTCCTTATCTTGCGTCAGGCGAGCAGCGCTCCTTGATCTTACGGGCGACCTCGACTGCCATTTCGTTTATCTTACTGAAATCATGTCCCTCTATCATAACGCGGATGAAGGGATCGGAGGAGGCGGCTTCACGGACTAATATCCGTCCGCCTGTACCGAGGAGCTCCTCCTTCTCGCGGATGAGTCCCGTTATGACCTCATCGTTCTTCCATATCTCTCTTTTCCGCGGAGAGATACGCACGTTCAGGACTATCTGCGGGAGCTTCTCCATTTCTCCGGCAAGTTCACTGAACCGCTTTCCAGTGTATTTCAGGGCTTCAAGAAGCCTTGCGCCGCAGAGCTGTCCGTCGGCTAAGGGAGAATCATCAAGGAAGATGATGTGACCGCTCTTTTCACCGCCGAGGGCGCAGTGCTCCTCCAGCATACGGTCGAGGACGTGCCTGCCCACGGCACCGGACGTCCTGAGAGTCATGCCGTTGTCCCGGGCAAAGTTGAAGAGTCCGAGGCCGCTCATAATATTCACGGCAACAGTATCATTTTTCAGCCTGCCACGCTCCTTGTAGTATTTTGCGAGAATGGCGAGGATAGTATCACCGTCGGCGGTATTGCCGTTCTCGTCGGCGGCAAGACAGCCGCAGCCATCGGTAGTGAAGTACAGACCGCAGTCGCAGCCGGAAGCCGCTGTGAGCTCCATGAGCCTTTCGTAGCTGGTGGAGCCAAGGTCTATGTCAGAGGCAAAATCGTTATCGGTCTCCTCCAGCATGATCACCTCTGCACCGAGGGCTGTGAACAGCCTTTCCGCCGTGACGGCGGCACAGCTTTCCAGACAGCATACCGCCACCCTCAGCCCTGTGAAGTCTGTATCTATCAGGGAGCGTATATGCTCTATGTACTCGTCCGCAGCGTTTTCGCTGTGTATCATCCTGCCTATCTCGGCACGGGGCAGAGCCAGTGCCGAACCGGCTCCGATACCGAAAACGCGGCTTTCTATCTGGTCCTCGATGTCCCTGCCGAAGCGTCTGCCCTCCGGTGAAAAAATGGTGATGCCGCTGGATTCTCCTCCGGAGGCAGCGGTTATCATAATACAGGCATCGGCTGAATGCTCCTTTACGAGCCAAGCCGCCGCAGGTGCAGGTACTGCGCCTACGCATTCTGCGTCGGCGCCTGCTGAGCAGATTCCCGCACAAACGGCAGCCTCCAGTATATCCGACGATCTTTTTCCGTCCTTGCCGACGATTATCTTCGACTTCTTTCCCTGACCTCTCGCAAGAACAGCTGCCGAGGCTCTTCCAGCCTGCATGGCTATCTCGCAGGTAAGGTCGGCGACAGCTATTCCCTTGGCGCTGTCAGCTCCGAACAGTTCCGACATTGTTTATCTCCTCTGTATCTTTCTTTCAGTTCTGTTTCTTTATGGTGTATACTGCTATCGGTCTTCTTTTTCCGGCGAGCTCCTCCATATCCCGGAAGGTCTCCGCCCCGACAGAGTTATTGTAGTAGTTATAGGCTTCTATGCCGTTCTCTCCCTGTATGCAGAATACGGTGTGGATAGTGGAGAGAAAGGGGTGCTTTGTCCAGAAGGTGACGATAAAGGCTCCGGCATCACCGGGATTCTCAGTGCGCTGAAAATCGACGCCGAAATGCTTCAGCGCCCTGCCTATCTTGTAGGGACTGCACCCGAAAACTCCGAAGAGCATACGGAAGCTCTCCATGTAGGCGGCAATATCCGCCAGTTCACGGGGCTTCCCAAGGTAGACCAGCGCATTGTGGACGGCTATGACCTCGCAGCCGTTGAAACTCATGGGACATATCCCGTACTTCATCTTAGCCACACTGCCGCGAGCCTGTCCGTTTATCATTTTTCCGGTCTCCGGCGGCTGGACTCTGCCGGTGTTGTGCCGGATATTACGTTCTTTTATCATTCACATCACCGCCGATATGCTATGGATGAGTGATCGCCGGTACGCCGGTGGGGGCGCAAATTCGGAATTGATTTACCGGTTATTGGCTGGCGCAGGTCATGCGCCGCAACATTAATTCTGATTAAAGGAAAGCTGTCCCGAATCAGAGGCGGACTGCTCTGGCGCTGCGATACCAAGGTGCTCGTAGGCAAGCCTTGTGGCGCACCTGCCCCGGGGAGTCCTTCCCAGAAATCCCAGCTGCATAAGGAAAGGCTCGCAGACGTCCTCGAGAGTGACCGACTCCTCTCCGATAGCGGATGCAAGAGTCTCCAGTCCCACGGGGCCGCCGCCGTAGCCCTTGATTATCATTTCCAGCATTCGCCTGTCGAGGCTGTCCAGTCCGAGGGCATCTATCTCCAGACGGCTCAGCGCTATGGAGGCTATCTCCTGAGTTATCTCGCCGTTTCCCATAACATCGGCAAAATCACGCACACGCTTCAGCAGTCTGTTGGCGATACGGGGCGTGCCTCTTGCACGTCCGGCTATCTCCATAGCGCCGTCCGCGGTACAGGGAATCCCCAGTATCATGGCGCTGCGGCGGACTATGTCGGTTAGGTTCTCCTTTGAGTAGAGCTCAAGGCGCTCGATGACTCCGAAACGGTCGCGGAGAGGCGCTGAGAGCTGCCCCGCACGGGTAGTAGCTCCGATGAGCGTGAACGGCTTCAGGTCCATGCGTATAGAACGCGCTGATGGACCTTTGCCGATGATGATATCGATTACCCTGTCCTCAAGAGCCGGGTAGAGTATCTCCTCCACCGCACGGGAAAGACGGTGTATCTCGTCAATGAACAGCACATCGTTGTCCGAGAGGCTGGTGAGGAGTGAAACAAGGTCGCCGGGCTTCTCTATCGCCGGACCTGTGGTAACACGGAGGTTCACCCCAAGCTCGTGGGCGATTATAGAGGAAAGAGTGGTCTTGCCCAGACCGGGAGGTCCATAGAGCAGCACATGGTCGAGGGGCTCGCCGCGGCGCTTGGCAGCCTCAATGTAAATGGCTATTTTCTCCTTGACCTTCTCCTGACCGATATAATCATGGAGAGTCTGCGGACGGAGGCTCACCTCGATGTCGCTGTCCTCCATAGTGTTCTCCGGAGATATGACTCTCGGAGCGAACTCCATATCTTCTGTTTGTATCATATTACACCTTTTGTTTGTGATTTCTGTGGACTGCCAAAGGCAGTCCCTACACATAGTTCTGGGTTATTTCTCGAAGTAGCGCTTTTTGCGGACATAGAAAGGCTCTACCGTCTCGGCAGCCTTCTTTCCCATATCCTGCTCATAGCTGATGAAGCAGAGGTGCTCGTTAGCCTTTACGGTCTTGGAAAGATACTTTGAAAGAGGCACGAAAAGCTTTCTTGTACTGCCCATCATGTCCAGCACGATAAGAAGCTGAGGCTTCTCACAGCCCTTTACCATTTCCATGATGAAAGCGCGGTCAACGTTGGGCTGCTTGGAAAGGAACTTGCTCGCAGCCTTGGTGATATGTCCAACGGAATATTCAACCGGACGGTAGGAAATAGTATCCGCCTCGTTGTAGGAGATAGCCTTTATCTTCAGGTTGCGGGCAACGAGAAGTATGCTCTTTATCTCCTGCGATGAGAACTCCTTGCCGTAGGAATTGGGGTTCAGTACAGCCGATACCGACTGGATAAGGTCGAAAAGGCGCAGGCAGTTTATCTTATAGCAGTCAACATAGCGCTTGGCGAACTGCTGAAGGGCGCGGTAGCTGGTAAAGAACGGGATGAACACATCGCCGTCGGGATTCTGTGTGGTGATGAGCTCCAGCTGTATGCCGCCCTCAGCCCTGCCGCGCTCCTGCTTGACAGGATTCTTGCAGATAACGTAGACGTCGCTCTTGATGAGAGTCTGGAGGAACACCGACCTCTTGGAGGGATCCTTGATAGCCGCTTTCAATAATTCGTCGAGATTCATAAGTGATACTTCCCTTCTGTGTTGGATTTGTTAATATGTTTATCTGGCATTTTTTGCCGCCATTATCCTGAGAGTTTCCTTGATAAGCTCCTGAGTGCTGAGAGCCGGATCCAGCTTTCCGAGTATCGGAGCTGCCTCGCCCTGAGAATATCCCAGCACCATCAGCGCTTCGAGAGCCTCTGTTACCGCCGCTCCTGCCGGACCTGAGGTCACTGCCGCGAAATCCGCAGCATCGGCAGCTATGCTTCCACCGATAGCCTCAGAGGAGATCTTGTCCTTGAGCTCGAGGACTATCCTCTGGGCGGTCTTGGCACCGATGCCCTTGGTCTTGGTGAAAGCCTTGCTGTCGCCGGAAGCCACAAGAAAGGCGAACTGCTCCGGAGAGACATCGGAGAGGATAGAAGTCGCCGCCTTGGGACCTACTCCGGAAACGGAGATGAGCAGCTTGAAGCAGCTGAGCTCCTGAGGGGTAGCAAAGCCGAAGAGCTCCACTGCGTCCTCTCTGACGTAGAGATATGTGTAAAGGAGCTCCTCGCCGCCGACCTCTCCCAGCCGGGCGACTGTATTGTACGAGGTCTTGCAGCCGTAGCCCACTCCGCCGCACTCAATAACGACGAAGCCGAGCTCTTTGACTGTAAGCTTGCCTCTGACACTGTATATCATGTTTATCACCTTATTCTCTGATTTGTGATCTGTTCAGCTCCAGCGGACGGAATGTCCGTGGCATATGGCAATTGCGAGGGCATCAGCTGCATCGTCGGGCTTAGGTATCTGGGCGAGGTTCAATATCTGCCTCGTCATCTCCATTACCTGCCTCTTTTCAGCCTTTCCGTAGCCCGTTACCGAGACCTTCACCTGCAAGGGCGTGTACTCCGCCACGGGAATATCCCTCTTTGCGGCAGACAGCACGGTTATACCTCTTGCCTGAGCCACGTCTATGGCTGTCTTCTGGTTCGAGGTGAAGTAAAGGCGCTCTATCGCCATGCACTGGGGCTTGAATTTATCGAAGATGAACTCCACATCGTCGTGGATAGCTTTAAGGCGCTCGGGGAAGGGCGTGCCGGCGTCGGTAAGGACAGCACCGTACTCAACAGGAGTAAATCTCACGCCGTCATAATCCAGCACTCCGAAGCCTACGATAGCGTAGCCGGGATCGATTCCCAGTATCCTTATCTTGTTCATGAACTCCCCTCCGCACTCATATATGCACAACTTCTCATCATACTTTATTATTATAACACAAACGGCGTGCACTTGCAATAATATTTGCGGCGGGCAACTGCGTTTTGGTGATATTGCACAAAGTAAGTGAGCAGAACTTAGAACTAAGAGCTAAGAACTTGGATTTGTAGGAGACGGCTGTGTTCTAAAACTTTTTGTCCGCGTCTGTTGCTATTTCAATTATTTTGTGATATAATATCATGGTAAAAAAATTCCCCGGAGGTTTTTCAAATGGATCTTCAGCAGCTCCGCGACCAGATAGACGTTACCGACGAAAAGATACTCGAACTCTTCAAGCAGAGAATGGCGCTCTGCAAAGACGTCGCAGACTACAAAAAACAGCACTCTATGCCCGTGTTCCAAGGCGGACGTGAGCAGCAGATAATCGACCGCATAAAAAAACTCACTGCCGACAACTCCCTTGAATCCGGCACAGCTGCCCTGTTCACCACAATCATGGACATCAGCAAGATTCTCCAGAACAGGACTATCCTCAACGCGGAGGAACTCATCTTTACAGTGCCGGACCTCGCCAATGCACGTAAAATAGGCTGTCAGGGTACTTCAGGAGCTAATTCCGAAGCCGCTGCAAAGCTCTTCTTCGGCGACAGGAGCGTCATCTTCTACCACACCTTCGATGATGTGTTCAAGGCAGTCCAGTCCGGCGAGATAGAGTACGGTGTGCTGCCGGTACATAACTCCACCGCAGGCTCCGTGGACAGCACCTATGACCTCCTTGCAAAATACAACGTTTACACCGTGGGAGAAGTCTGCCTCGAGATAAACCACTGCCTCGCCGCTAAAAAAGGTGATACGCTCCAGACTATAACCGAGGTCTACTCTCATCCGCAGGCGCTGGCTCAGTGCAGCGACTTCCTCACAGTGAACGGCCTCTCCACCAAGGAATACGTCAACACCGCCCTTGCCGCCGAAATGGTGGCTGCAAGTCCGGCTGACAGTCATTTCGCCGCAGTCTGCTCCCCGGAATGTGCAAAAAGACTCGGTCTGGACATAATCGGCGAGAACATCGCTGACTGCCTCGTGAACCGCACCCAGTTCATCTGTATTTCCCGTGAGCTTCAGGTGGATCCCGACTCCGACGCTGTTTCGGTGATGCTGAAGATTCCCCACACAGAGGGTAGTCTTTACCGCTTCCTCACCAAGTTCTACGTGAACGGCATGAACCTCCTGCGTATCGAGAACCGCCCTATCCGCGACGGCAGCTTTGACGTTATTTTCTACATTGATTTCTGCGGAAAGCTTACCGATCCCACCGTGAGATCAGTCATCCGCGACCTCAGTGAGAATCTGGAATTCTTCCGGCTCATAGGAACTTTCCATTCCTCTCAGAACAACATATACTGACATATTTCAAGCAGGACAAGCTTGGATACCAGACGCAAAAACGCCCATGCACCTTACGGTACATGGGCGTTTATTCATCAATAGAAGGTTGCAACTTCCTTTTCAGGCGGAGCAGAATCCGTTATCTCTATAAGCTTCAGCACAGGCCCCTTTCCACGGTAGAACTTATGCTTCTGCACCTTGATAGAGGCTTTTGCGATAGCCCAGCCGTGGTCGCGCACCTTTGATCTGTCATCTGTTTCAGTCACGAACCAGCAATACTGTATGTCCTCCACACAGCAGGTCATGACGTTCCTGCCGAGAGCAAAAACATTGTCCGGGAACTTGGGATTGCGTGCAGCCTTGCCCTTAAAGGTGACGGTCTTGCCGTCGTACTTCATGGGATCCTCCATAATGTCGCGGTAGAAAAGGGCGAAGTCGTTGTCGCCGATAGTTATCTCGGCGGCTTCCACGTCAAAGGGCAGCGGATCCTCGATGTCGTCATAGGCGATAGAGCCATCGGTGTACTCATAGGCGATCTCGCTGCGGCGGCTGACACCGCGCACTATCTTGTGAAACTCATTGGGATCCATTGACTTCTCGCAGCGGTTGAAAACAGCCAGCTCGCAGAGATTGAGCTTGTCCACAACAAGGCTCCGCATATTGCTGTTGTAGTTTATGAAGGTGGAGGCATCGGCGAAGAACATCACCTGATATACCACCCAGTTTTCGGGCATGGCGTTGAAGAGCTCCTTAACGAGCCACATACCGTTGTATTCTATAACAACGCGCTCGGCTTTTGTCTCCGAGACAAATCTGTTAAGGTTTTCAGCGGTAAGCTTCTCAGGTCCGTCAACGGTGCGGAACTCCACCTTTTTTGAGGGATATTTTGAACTGTCGTACTCCTCGGAGCCCTCCTCGCAGACGAGCACGAGAGTCCTCTCGCCGCTGTTGAAGCGCTTGTCCTCCAGAGTCTCCTGTATGAACTTGGTCTTGCCGGACTCGAGAAATCCGAGGAAGAGGTAAACAGGGACCTCGTTGTTATTCTGGGGCATGGTCTTACCTCCCTGTTACTGAGCGCGGAAGAGTTCCGCAATGGCGGGCTCGTTTATCTTCGAGCCGATGACGCAGAGTCTGCCGATAGTGCCGGCACTGCCCGTGCGGACGTCCGGAACGCCGGGAACGTAATCAAAGTGTATCCACTGACCGTCCTTGCCGGGAACTATGCCCTTGGCGCGGAGTATCATGCCGTACTTCTCAGTGTCTCCGAGACTGCTGAGGATAGAGGTTATCTCCTCCTGGGTATAGGCATTGGGAGTCTCCCTGCCCCAGCTTGTGAACACCTCATCGGCGTGGTGGTGATGATGCTCATGATCGTGGTCATGACAGCCGCAGGTGCAATCCGGAACGTGGTCGTGGTGGTGTTCATGTTCATGCCCATGGTCATGATGATGTTCATGCTCGTGATCGTGCTCATGTTCATGTTCGTGGTCATGGTCGTGATCGTGACAGCCGCAGGTGCAGTCAGGACCATGATCGTGGTGGTGCTCATGCTCATCGTCATCATCGTCATGGTGGTGGTGATGTTCGTGGTCATGGCCATGGTCGTGATGATGATGCTCAGCCTCCTCAAGGAGCTCCTTCAGCTCGTCATCGAGTGTGTTCTTCTGAGTCATTGCGTCCACAAGCTGTGCTCCGGTGAGCTGCTCCCATTCTGTGGTGACAACAGGTGCGGATGCGTTGAGCTCCTTCACTATGCTTACTGCCTCGCCTATCTTCTCCTCGGAAAGTCCAGATGTGTGGCTGAGTATAACGCAGCTTGCATAAGTTATCTGATTGTTGAAGAATTCACCGAAATTCTTGTGGTACATTTTGCACTTCTTCGCGTCCACTACGGTGGTAAAGCCGTCCAGCTCCACGTCATGGGCGTTGATATTCTGTACTGCGCGTATAACGTCGCTGAGCTTGCCTACGCCGGAGGGCTCGATGAGTATGCGGTCGGGAGCGTAGTCGGCAAGCACCTTTTCAAGGGCTTTTCCGAAGTCTCCCACCAATGAGCAGCAGATACAGCCGGAATTCATCTCGGTTATCTCCACGCCTGCATCCTGAAGGAAGCCGCCGTCTATGCCTATCTGTCCGAACTCATTCTCGATGAGCACGAGCTTCTCACCCTTGTACCCCTCGGCTATCAGCTTCTTTATGAGAGTTGTCTTTCCTGCACCGAGAAATCCGGAAAATATAGTTATTTTTGTCAATTTTATGCACTTCTTTCTCTATGGGGATTGTTAGTTTTGCTGGTGTTTGCACATCAACTTTTATTATAGCACTTTTCATATCCGTTTGTCAATTATATAGGCAACATTGTGGGTGGCTGCCGGTAATATACGCCCACGGGACGTCTTGACAATCCGCAGGCGCAGTGCTATAATGAAATTACAATATTTCTGAAAGAAGGTATCCGGCATGGACATCAAAAAAGCAGCAGATTCACTTATCAGCGACAAGGATCCTATCAAGGCAGTAGAAAAGGCTACCGGAATAGATCTTCCCGATGAGAAGATCAACAAGGCAGTTAAGACCGTTGCCTCAAAGGTATCCGCAGACGACGTTAAAAAGGTAGCCTCAAAGCTCCCCGTAGACGGCGTCAAGGACAAGGTGGACGACGTTATAGACAAGTTCATAAAGTGAACCTACTCCAACACACGGGGCGCTCTCGCAAAGACTGCGCCCCGTTTCCATATCAAGAAAGGCTCAATATGAAAAAGCTCATATCCGCGATAAAACAGATACATCCATTTGATATGTTCACACTCACCCTTGCCGGCATCGTAAATGCCTTTGGCATAACCATATTCCTTATGCCGGTAAAGCTCTACGACAGCGGTATCTCCGGTACTTCCATGCTGCTCTCACAGCTTACTCCTGACTCACTTTCGCTTTCGCTGTTCCTTGTGGTGCTGAACATACCGCTCTTTATATACGGACTTAAAAAGCAGGGAACTAAATTTACCGCCTGTGCGATTTACACCGTGCTGGTATATTCAGTTTCATCGTGGCTGATAACGGACGTTCTGCCCATAGACGTGAGTATCGCCTCTCCCCTTGCAGGCACCGACCTTCTTCTGTGCGCTCTGTTCGGCGGAGTCATATCCGGTGTCGGAAGCGGTCTTGCACTGCGCTCCGGCGGTGCCATGGACGGCATTGAGGTAATGGCGGTCATATTCGCAAAAAGACTCGGACTCTCAGTAGGCTCATTTGTGATGATATACAACGTGCTGCTGTACATAGTGTGCGGCATAGCCATAAACAGCTGGATACTGCCGCTATATTCCATAGTGACATACTACGCCGCTCTGAGAACAGTGGACTTCATCGTTGATGGTCTCCAGCGCTCCAAGGCGGCAGTTATAATAACCTCAGAGCCGGACGAGATATGCTCGCGCCTCATGGAGGAATTCGGCTGCGGAGTTACTCTCATAGACGCAAAGGGAGGCTTCTCCGGCACAGACAGGAAATTCCTGTATTTCGTGGTCAACCGCTTTCAGGTAATGAAAATGCGTGACATAGTCCACGGTATAGATCCTCTCGCATACATCACTCTCAGCGAGGTCGCCGACATATTCACCGCTTATTCGGAAAACAAAAAGTAAACAGCAGGAGTTACTTCTGCAATATGCACAATCCGGCTTGTTGAAAGTGTACTTTATGACCAAAAAGTTGTGAAATGCGCCCTTCCTTATTGATTTTATCCCCGGAAAGTGGTAAAATGTATGGTATATTAAATATATTAAATCAGTAAGGAGCGCATGAATAATGTGACCGGTCTGTATTCGTCCGGTATCGTCGTTATTGCAGGCGCAGTCGTGAACGTCTCTGAACGCAGTCTCTTTTCATTCTGCCCGAACGGCGCTCTTGCTTGAATATACATACGCCCTTTAAGCATGAAGTTATCCCTCCGGTCACAGAATACCGGAGTTTTTTATTTTTCAGAGACGCTTATGCAAAAAATTATAAAGGAACAGGATATTATGTTGATCTCAGGTTCAAAGATCGTCGTTGAGACTCTCATAGAACAGGGCTGCGACACAATTTTTGGCTATCCCGGCGGTCAGGTCATAGACCTCTTCGACGAGCTTTATCTCGCTAAGGACCGCGTCGTTCACATCCTTACCGCGGACGAACAAGGTGCCGCTCATGCCGCTGACGGCTACGCAAGAGCAACCGGAAAAGTAGGAGTCGTCATCGCCACATCAGGTCCCGGAGCTACAAACCTCGTAACAGGAGTTGCTACCGCTTACCTTGATTCCGTGCCTATGGTGGCTATAACCGGAAATGTTCCGTGCAGCCTCATCGGACGCGACAGCTTTCAGGAGGTGGACATAGTCGGTGTGACCATGCCCATAACCAAGCACAATTTCATAGTCAAGGATATAAATGAGCTTGCGGATACCCTCCGCATGGCTTTCAAAATAGCCAAATCCGGACGTCCCGGACCTGTCCTCGTGGATATTCCCAAGGACGTCCAGACTGCCAAATGCGAATTCGAGCCCAAGGCTCAGCCGGTCATCCCCTATCCGGTGATATTCGCTCCGGAAAACAAGCTGAACAAGGCTGCCGAGCTGATAAACGCCAGCGAAAGACCCTACATCTATTTCGGCGGCGGCATAATCACCGGAAAGGCTTCCGAAGCCCTCATCTCCTTTGCCGAGAAGATAGACGCTCCTATGGGCTGCTCTCTCATGGGACTCACGGCAGTCCCCTTCGACCACCCGAAATTTCTCGGTATGCAGGGTATGCATGGTCACTACGCATCGTCGGTTGCTGAGGACGAAGCCGACCTCGTCATCGCTCTCGGAGTGCGATTCTCCGACAGGGCTACCGGCTGCAAGGAACGCTTCAAAAGGAATTTCAACATCATCCATATAGACATAGACGGAGCTGAGCTCCATAAGAATATCCCCGCAGACCTCGCCGTTCAGGGAGACATCCTCGACGCCATAGAGCGCCTTATCGCTATGGTGGAGCAGCGTACAAATCCCGCATGGGAGGCACGTATCGCTGAGCTGAAAGCCGAGGAGATGAGCCGTACTCCCGTCAGAACTGCGATTCCCGGAAAACTTGCCCCCTACGACATTATCGACGCAGTGAGCAGCCGCGCTCCAGAGGACGCAATGATAGCTACCGATGTAGGTCAGCACCAGATGTGGACTGCCCAGAGATACCCATTCCGCAAGCCAAGGACTCTACTCACCAGCGGAGGCCTCGGTACTATGGGCTACGGCATGGGCGCTGCAATAGGTGCCTCCATAGCCACCGGCAGACGTGCTATCCTCTTTACCAGCGACGGAAGCTTCGGTATGGATCTCAACGAGCTCGCCACCGCTGTATCGCAGAACATCCCACTTATCGTCGTTATAATGAACAACGGAGCCCTCGGCATGGTTCGCCAGATACAGACTCTCTTCTACGACAAGCACTATTCCAATACCACTATCGACCGCAAAACTGATTTTGCCAAGCTGGCAGAAGCCTTCGGCGCTCAGGGAGCCCGCTGCACAGACAAGACCTCCCTTGAAGCCGCCCTTGCAAAAGCATTCGCCTGCGAAGTTCCATTCGTCATAGACTGCGCTGTGGACCGCGATGAGTTTGTCCTTCCCATGCTGCCTCCTGGCGGCTCGATAGACAATATCATGACCGATGTGAAGTGAGGTGAGTGCTATGGAAAACAATAAATACGTTATATCAGTGCTCGTTTCAAACATCTCCGGCGTGCTCTCACGAGTTTCCGGAATGTTCACACGCCGCGGCTTCAACATCGACAGCCTTACCGTGGGAGAAACGGAATCCAGCGGATTTTCCCGTATAACCATCTCTTTCTGCGGCGACGATGACATAAAGGAACGCATACTCCAGCAGCTGAAAAAGCTCCACGATGTAAGAGAGGTCGAGGTGCTGGACACCAACGAGACCGTCATCCGCGAGCTCCTGCTGATAAAGGTTAGAAACAAATCCGAATCCCGTCAGGACATCATGACAGCCGTGGAAATATTCCGCTCCAAGATAGTGGACTATTCCCCCACTGCCCTCATCTGTGAGCTCACCGGCGAGACCTCCAAGATCGACGCCTTCATCGAGCTCCTCAAGCCCTGCGGTATAATGGAAATGTGCCGTACAGGTATTGTCGCCATAGAGCGCGGCGAGAACTGCCTTAAAACAGTGAAATGACCTTGCCGGACACAATTTCCAAGGTCATAGAATAATAAAGATACGAGGTCATATACTATGAACAACAAACTTATAAAACTATGCCGCCGCCGCGATCTTGTGGCTATATTCCGCGGTCTTGCCAACGACGAGGTATTCGATAAGCTCATGGTGCTCATCGGATCCAACACCGATAAGCTCACAGGCTTCCTTTCTGACTATTCCGACTTTGTCACCGCTCTCTACAACAAGAATACCGTGAACCTCTCCCAGTACCTCCTTGATCTGGTGCTCGAGGACGAGAATATCTACATAAAGGAGATAGCTACCGGCGGAGAGCCTCCAAAGGAAATGAAGGAATGCGTGAAAAACGAGCTGGAATTCCTCCAGGAGATCTCACAGCTCTCTCCCAAGGACTTCTCCGACAGCATAAACTATAAGGGTTTCCTCCCCCGCTGGACCACTTCCAAGGTGGACTTCATCAAGAGCTATGAAGAGCGTCTCAGCGAGGTAGAGCAGTACGGCTACGGCAAATGGACAAGATCAGATATGTTCACCTACCGCGGCAAGAACATCATCCCCGTGATGACTCCCGATCCTCAGCGTCTCTCCGAACTCTACGGCTACAAGGACCAGCGCAGGATAATCATCGACAACACTCTTGCCCTCCTTAAGGGAAAGCCTGCGCTGAATGTCCTCCTCTACGGCGACGCAGGCACAGGCAAATCCTCCACTGTAAAGGCTATCGTCAACGAATTTGCCGAACTCGGTCTGCGCCTCATCGAGATAACCAAGGAGCAGCTCCGCCACATCCCGGAGATTATAACCGAAGTAAGTCAGAATCCGCTTAAATTCGTCATCTTCATCGACGACCTCTCCTTCACTCCAGACGAAGACCGCTCCGGCACTCTCAAGGCTGCCCTTGAGGGCTCTGCTGCCGCACGTACACAGAATGTGGTCATCTACGCTACCAGCAACTGCCGCAATCTCGTCAAGGAAAGCGTATCTGGCAGCGAGGACGATAACGCCGGCAGTGATGATGCACAGGAAATGCTCTCGATCTCCGCAAGCTTCGATATAAGAGTGAACTTCAGCAGACCGGACAAGGAAGAATACATAAACATCGCCTGCGAGATAGCCAAGCAGAGCGGCGTTATCATGGACAGAAACGATCTTGCTCTCAAAGCCGAGGAGTTCGCACTCTCTTCCGGCAGCGGACGCTCGCCCAGGACAGCCAAGCAGTTCGTACACCACCTTCTCAACGAGCTCATTCACTAACGGTGTGCCATAGGCTGCTCACGAATCATTTGAAACATAATCTGGAGGAAGCTTTATGATAAAAATACACACAGAAAAGGCTCCGGCAGCAGTCGGACCTTACTCACAGGCGATAGTCTCCGGCGGCATGGTGTATACCAGCGGTCAGATCGCCATTGATCCCGTTACCGGCACCATTGCTTCGGATGACATAACCGGTCAGACCGAGCAGATAATGAGAAACCTGGGAGAGATACTCCGCACCGCCGGTTCCTCCTTCGACAAGGCTGTTAAGACCACCTGCTTCCTTGCTGACATGAACGACTTCGCTGCCTTCAACGAGGTCTATGGAAAATATTTCACCAGCCTCCCTGCAAGAAGCTGCGTTGCGGTAAAAACTCTGCCCAAGAACGTTCTTGCAGAGGTGGAAGTCATCGCGGAGAGTTGCCTCTGATATGGCAGGAAGAAGCGTTCTGCTCACGGAAAGGCTCGTGCTGAGACCTTTCAGAAAGGACGATGCGGAAGCGATGTTCCTTAACTGGACCTCGGATGAAAACGTCGCCCGTTACTGCCGCTGGTACGCCCATGAGAATATCAGCATCACGGAGAAGCTCCTGAAAATGTACATAGATGACGCTGCTTCAGAAACGAGCTATCGCTGGGCGATAACCCTCAACGGCCACGACGAGCCCATAGGCTGTATAGATGTGGTGCAGTTCCGGGAAAACAGCGTTCCTGAGGTAGGCTATGTGCTCTCCCGAAGGCACTGGGGACAGGGACTTATGACCGAAGCCCTCGGAGCCGTTACGGAGGAGCTCTTCCGATGCGGATTCAGTAAGATATTCGCCTGCCATGCAGTGGACAACCCGGCTTCCGGCAGAGTCATGGAAAAATGCGGCATGGTATATACCCACCGCGAATGGATACAGAAAAAATTCAACTCGGACGAGCTGTGCGAGGTAAAATGTTACGGGATCGAAAAAAGCTCCCGCAAAAAGGAGAATCCAATGACAGTACGTGAATTGCAGGATAATATCCTGAAACTGAAAAAAGAGACGAATACCGCTATCCTTGCCCACTGCTATCAGGCAAGGGAGATAACCGAGATCGCTGATTTCGTCGGCGACAGCTACAAGCTCAGTGTGGATGCAAAAGGCGTTTCCGCCGACAACATCCTCTTCTGCGGAGTACACTTCATGGCTGAGACTGCTAAGATGCTCTCACCTCAGAAGCGGGTATACCTTGCGGCAAAAAACGCAGGCTGTCCCATGGCGGAGCAGATGGAGCCCGAAATGATAAAGGCTCTCAGAGAAGCAGAGCCGGACAGAAAGGTAGTAGCCTACATCAACACTACTGCCGCTCTAAAGACTGTGTGCGATGTATGTGTAACGTCCTCCAGCGCACTGAAGATAGTCCGCGCTATGGACTGCGATAAGCTGCTCTTTATCCCTGACTGCAACCTGGGAGACTATATCCGGCAGCAGTGTCCCGAAAAGGACATAAAGCTCCTGAACGGAGGCTGTCCCACCCACGCAAGAGTCACTGTGAAGGAGGTACAGACTGCCAAGGCTGAACACCCGGAGGCTCTTTTCCTCGTTCATCCGGAATGCACTCCCAAGGTGGTAGCTCTGGCGGACTACGTGGGCTCCACCACCGGTATCATGGACTTTGCCAAGAAGTCCGATGCAAAGGAGTTCATCATCGGCACCGAGAACTCTATCGTAGAGCACCTCCAGTACGACTGCCCCGAAAAGAAGTTCTACCCCGTTACAAAGGATCTCGTCTGTCACAACATGAAGCTCACGACTCTCCCGGACGTTTACAACTCGCTCCTCTCCATTGCCGGCAGAGGTGGAGAATCCTTCGAGATAATCATGGATGATGAGCTCATCGGCAGTGCAAGAAAATGCATCGACGAAATGATAAGGCTGGGCGGCTGATATGACTGGGCTTGTTGAAAAGCTGTTCAGCACCGGCGACCTATCCGACAGCGAGCTCCTCACACTGATAAATACAACGGACGGCGATACCGCCGCTCTCCTGAGGCAGCATGCCGACGAAGTCCGCCGGAAATACTACGGTACAAAAGTGTTCCTCCGCGGACTTATCGAAATATCATCCTACTGCAAAAACGACTGTCTCTACTGTGGTATCCGCCGCAGCAACAAGGATGCTCAGCGCTACCGCCTAAGCAGAGAGGACATACTCTCATGCTGCGAGAACGGCTATGCCCTCGGCTTCCGTACCTTCGTCATGCAGGGCGGCGAGGACTCCTTCTTCACCGACGATGTTCTCGTTCCGCTTATCGCTGAGATAAAGGAAAAATACCCCGACTGCGCCGTTACCCTCTCTCTGGGAGAGCGCTCCCGGGAGAGCTATAAAAGGCTGAAGGATGCCGGTGCGGACAGATACCTTCTCCGCCATGAGACCGCCTGCGAGGAGCTTTACTCCAAGCTACACCCGGCGGAAATGAGCCTCGCCCACCGGAAGGAATGCCTTTTCGCCCTCCGCGAGCTGGGCTATCAGGTAGGCGCCGGCTTCATGGTGGGAGCTCCCTTCCAGACCGCTGAGAATCTGGTCGCAGACCTCCGCTTTTTGCAGGAGCTCCAGCCCCAGATGATAGGCATAGGTCCGTTCATCCCCCATCACAACACGCCCTTTTCCGGCGAAAAAGCCGGTACTCTGGAGCTCACGCTCCGGCTGCTGGGAATAATGCGCCTCATGTTCCCGAGAGTGCTGCTCCCGGCGACAACAGCCCTGGGCACTATCGCTCCCGACGGCAGGGAACAGGGGCTTCGCACAGGCTGCAACGTGGTAATGCCGAACCTTTCGCCGGTCATGGTACGGAAAAAGTACGACCTCTACGACAACAAGATATGCACCGGCGAGGAAGCCGCAGAATGCCGCGGCTGTCTGCAAATGCGCATAGAATCCGCAGGCTATGCCGTAGCATCAGAGCGCGGCGATCCGGCTTAATACCGTCCCTGCGCCCCATACCGATCACTGATACGACAGGAGAATAAAAATGAAAGTACGTTTTCATCTTCCCGATTTTTCCGGCAATTTCAAGCTCAATCTGCTGTTTGCCGATATGCTGAAAAACCGTCCCGATTTCTTCCGCGAGGGCGTGGAGATAGCCTCGTTCTACGGAGTATTCCCTCCCTGCCTCTGGAATGGCGGAAGGTCACAGGGCGGCAACACCGATAAGAACTACATGAAAGCCGTTATCAAGGCTTTCAACGAACGCGGTATCCCTCTGCGCTATACCTTCACCAACCTTATGCTGGAAAAGAAGCATCTCAGCGACGAGCGCTGCAACATGATGCTAAACCTCTCCAACAACGGTCTCAACGAGGCTATCATCGCCTCTCCAATACTGGAGGACTACCTCCGCAGGAACTATCCCAAATTCAAGCTCACAAGCTCTACCTGCAAGCGCCTGAACACTGAGGAGCTCCTCCTTGCCGAGCTGGAAAAGGACTACCACATCGTAGTTATCGACTATGATTTCAACAACAAATTCGACATACTTGAAAAGCTCCCCCGCAAAAAGGACATAGAATTTCTCGTGAATGCCTGCTGCGAGCCGGAATGCCCCGGACGTCTCCAGCACTACAAAGACATCGGCTTGCAGCAGATAGCCTTCTGCTCTCATATCAAGAAGTACCCCAACGTGCCCTTCGACCTTGAAAAGCACGATCCCCACAACTTCCGCAACTGTCCCTACTCCAAGCGCAATACCTTCGGCATACGCGACCTCAAGACTCATATCTCCCCGGACGCTATCTGGGAAAAATACGTGCCTATGGGCTTCGAGCAGTTCAAGATTGAGGGACGCACCGCCAGCGTGCTGAACAACCTCGAGACCTATATGTACTACATGGCTAAGCCAGAACGCCGCGACGAGGCTCGCTATTTCCTCCTCAATATCATGGAGGACTCCGGCGCTCTCAAATTCACCTGATACCGAAATGACATAACCGAAAGAAGTGATACTATGAGGACCGCCGCTGTTTTCAGCGATAATATGGTGCTCCAGCGCTGTAAGGACGTGCGCATCTTCGGCACCTGCACCCAGCGCGAAAAAGCTATAACCGTTTCTGTGCCGGAGCTTGGCGTGAGCACTCCGGCTGTGATAAAGAACGGCAGGTGGGAGGCTGTTCTGCCACCCATGAATGCCTGCGATTCCTGTACCCTCACCGTTACCTGCGGAGCTGTGAAGATAGTCTACCGAAATGTGGCTGTGGGAGAGGTTTGGCTCGCCGGCGGTCAGTCAAATATGGAGTATGAACTCCATAATGACAAGAACGGCACCGCAGAGCTGAAAAACTGCTCCGGCGAGAACGTCCGCTTCTACTATACGCCGAAATGTCCCATGAAGGACGAGGTCCTCGCCGCTTCAGAGGCTGAGAGCCGCTGGGCGCTGCCCTCAGAAAAAAGCGCCGAGGCGTGGTCGGCAGTGGGCTACTACTTCGCAAAGGAGCTCAGCCGCCGTCTGGGAGTCACCATAGGCGTTATAGGCTGCAACTGGGGAGGCACCTCCGCCTCCGCATGGGTGGAAAGAGAGTACCTTTCCCGGGACGTCCGCCTGCACCCGTACCTCGATGACTACGATAACGCCGTAAAGGGCAGGTCCGACGAGGAAATGATCGCCGAATATGATGAGTATACCGCCCTCCAGAATGCCTGGGGAGAACGCGTGGAAAAATGCACCCGCGAGAACCCCGGCATAAAGTGGGACGAGGTGCTGCGTATATGCGGCAAGAACCTCTATCCCGGTCCCATGGGCATAAAGAATCCTATGCGTCCCTGCGGCCTTGCTGAGACTATGGTGAAGCGTGTAGCTCCGTATACTCTTGCCGGATTTCTCTGGTATCAGGGCGAATCCGACGACCACCGCCCGGTTTCCTACTGCGCCCTCATGACCGCTCTTGCGGATAACTGGCGCACGCTCTGGCATGACGACTCGCTGCCTTTTCTTACAGTGCAGCTCCCCATGTTCAGGTACGCCGATGAGCCTGATACGCGCTCGTGGGCTTATATCCGCGAGGCTCAGATGAATTTCTTCCGCACCGTGAAAAATACCGGCATGGCAGTCGCTCTGGACTGCGGCGAGCTGAACAACATCCACCCTCTGGATAAGGCTCCCATAGGTCACAGGCTTTACCTCCAGTCACTCTCCGAGGTGTACGGCCTCGCCGACAGAAGCCTCACCACGCCGCCGATTTACAGCGGATTCACAGCCAGCGGCAATACTGCTCTGCTGCGCTTCAGCAACTGCCGGGGCTTCGACCTCCGGGGAGAGCTCAGCGGCTTCGAGACCGCAGGCAGCGACAACGTTTTCCGGCCCGCTAAGGCTGAGATACGCGGTACGGAGATACTCCTCACCGCCGACAGACCCGTTCTGTCCGTAAGGTATAAGTGGGTGAACTACGCCGGAGTAGAGCTCTATGGCAAAAACGAGATTCCCGTGCCGCCCTTCCGCGACACACATGATATATGATACCAAGAGGCACATCTGTGCCTCTTTTTATTTCCCTGCACTTAGTTCTTTACGATCTCGCAGCCGGTATAGTAGTGCTCCAGTATCTCCCGCCACGTTTTTCCCTCTGCTGCCATGGAATTCGCACCGTACTGGCTCATCCCAACGCCGTGACCGTAGCCCCTTGTGGTAAAGACAGTCCCCTCCCCCTCACACCTCACGGTAAAGCAAGGCGACCTCAGAGTAAGCGCTTTCCTGAGCTCGCTGCCTGAGACCTCCCTGTCCCCTGCCTGAGCTCTCAGGACAGTCCCGGAATCTGAGGTCTCCAGCACCTTTACCCAGTCCGCGGTATCCTCCCCCAGCACTATACCCGGAAAAGCCTCGTTCAGGGCGTATTCCAGTGATTCGCGGCTGAAACGCTGCTCCTCCTGATACTTCGGGGCAGACTTATCAAAGCTGCTGTCCACGGGAACGAGATAGTCCACAGCTGTTCCCCATGCATTCTCTGCGCTTTCCGTCCTTCCTGTGGACATGGAGTGAAATGCCGCTATTATAGGCTCTCCGCTGCTGGTCATAAGATATGGCAGTACCGCATCCACAGCCGCGCAGACCTTACTGTAGCTTTCCCCGAAGCTCTCACCAAAGAACTTTTCCGCCTGCTCACGGGTGAAGAAGCCCTGATACTTTCCGGTATCATTGGAGAAATCGGCTCCCCGGAGCTCGTCCGTGGGTGAGCTCCTTTCCCGTATGCGCTGACGCTCGGCGTAGGTGTGAGCTGCCACAGCCTGTGCCTTGAGAGCCTCCACTCCGAAGGAAGCCGGCATTTCGGCGCATACCGCTCCGATTACGTAGTCCCGCTCGCTCACCTCATATATCTCGCCGGAAGCCGCGTCCAGCACCTTGTAGGGAGTGCCTGTATACGCGTTTCTTCCGGTATCAGCAGGCTTGTCAGCCTCTGTGACAGCAGGAGCTCCACCATCCTTTTCCGCGGTCACTGCCGCCGGAGCGTACCTCCATCCGGCTATGTACACCGGAACTGCCGGTGCTGCGGCTATGGAAGCCGCAAGGAATATTGCTGCTGCAAAATAACTTCTCATGCTTTCTCCTTTCTTTTCGCAGCTTTCGGCTGCTGGCTGCCTAAAAAACAATTGACATACTGCGGATTTTGGTGTATAATTATTAGTGAATATTTTCAAAGGAGTGTGATGATGATGCCATCCTTCATTTCAGGTGCCAATATTACAGATCTATGCAGAGGACTTATGGAAAATACCACTATCGACCCTAAGCTCTACGAAAAATATCACGTCAAGAGAGGACTCCGCAACAGCGACGGTACCGGCGTTATGGCTGGTATAACCAATATCTGTAACGTTCACGGCTATCTCATGAACGAGGGAGAGCTCGAGCCCATCCCCGGTCAGCTGATATACAGAGGCTATAATATCAACGACCTCGTTGAAAATGTTGAGGCTGAAAACCGCTACGGCTACGAGGAAACTGTATTCCTCCTCCTTTTCGGTCATCTTCCTACACGCAAGGAGCTCACCACCTTCGAGACCTATATCTCACTGAAAAGAGACCTCCCCAACGGCTTCGTTGAGGATATGATATTAAAGGCTCCGTCGAAGAATATAATGAACAAGCTGGCACGCTCGGTGCTTGCTTTGTATTCCTACGACGATGAGTGCGAGAACAAAGAGCTTGAAAACGAAATGCGTACAGCTATAAGCCTTATCGCAAAGCTCCCCGTTATCATGGCTAACGCATATCAGGTAAAGCGCCGCGTTTTCGACAATTCAAGCATGATAATGCACCCCGTCAACTATGAGGAGAATACCGCTCAGTGCATACTTTCCCTCCTTCGTCCCGACAGACATTATACCGTTGACGAGGCTCAGATGCTGGACCGCCTCCTCATGCTCCAGGCTGAACACGGCGGCGGAAACAACTCCACCTTCACCTGCCGTGTGCTCACCTCATCTGGCACAGATCCCTATTCCGCTTACTCCTCGGCTATATGCTCACTGAAAGGCCCCCGTCACGGCGGTGCTAACCTTCAGGTAATCCATATGCTCGACAACTTCAAGGAGAACATAAAGAACTGGGAGGACGAGGGCGAAGTAGCCGACTATATGCGCAAGACTATCCGCAAGGAGACCAACGACGGCTCCGGTCTTATCTACGGTATGGGCCACGCAGTATACACTATATCCGATCCCCGCGCACTGATACTCAAGAAAAAGGCTTTCGAGCTCGCCAAGGGCAAGGAAATAGAGGCTGAATTCCGCCTCCTCGAAACCATCGAGCGCCTCACCCCCGAGATATTCCTTCAGGAAAAGGGCAGCACCAAGACCATGTGCGCCAATGTGGATATGTATTCCGGACTCGTTTATCGTATGCTTGGCATCCCCGATGAGCTCTTCACTCCCCTTTTCGCCGTTGCACGTATGGCTGGCTGGGCTGCTCACCGCATGGAGGAGATACTCACCGGCGGAAGGATAATCCGTCCCGCATACAAGGCTATCGCCAAAGAGCACGAATACGTGAAGATAGATGAAAGATAATAGCTGCGGATACTTCATTCCACTGACCGATTTATGAAAAAAATCCCTAAGATAACAGCTGCCGCTTCGGCGGCAGTGCTGCTGACAACGGGCTGTACCTTCGGCTCGAATATCGACAACCTTATGGCTCCGCCCAAGCTCAGCGGCGAACAGGAACAGATATACAAAGCTCTCACTGATGCCGCAGTTACCTCCATAAGCCTGAAATACCCCAAATCCGGCAAGTATCTCTCGGCTTTCATAGTGGAGGACATCGACGGCGATAACGAGAACGAGGCAATCGTATTCTACGAGAAATCCATGCTCACCGTGGAGGAGAACCCTCTGCGTATGAACATCCTCGATCAGGAGGACGGCAAGTGGCGCTCAGTCACCGATACCAACGTCAAGGGCGCTGAGATAGAAAAGGTAATGATCTCAAAGCTGGGCTCAAACGACCGCGTGAACATAATCATCGGCACCAGCCTTATCAACCGCTCGGAAAAGAACGTTTCCATCTATCACTACTCCCACGACGAGGGCACGGTAGAGCCTACCTTCTCCGCCGCCTGCTCTTTCATAGACGTTACCGATCTGGACAGTGACGGCGAAAACGAGTTCCTGCTCCTCTCCGGCTCTACGGACCTTGCTCCCACAGCCGCAGAAGCCTATAAGCTCAACGATGAGGGCAAGTACCTTCAGTACCGCTGTGAACTCAGCGGAAGCTTCACCGAGTTCGACAGCCTTCTCTACGGCAGGATAAACAGCACCCAGCGCGGTCTGTATATCGACGCCCATTCCGGTACCGGCTCTATCCAGACGGACATAATCTATATGGACAAGACCGGTCTGAACAAGGTGTTCAAGACTCCCGAGGCGTCGCTCTCCACCGTAAGACCTGCCGGCTGTGCCTCCTTCGATGTGGACGGCGACGGCATACTTGAAATCCCCGTACAGTCCATAGCTCCCGGCTATGAGGACACCTCAGAGGGCGAACAGATGAAGCTCACCTCATGGATGTTCACCGGCGACGACGGCACCCTTAAAAAGAAATGCTCTTCCTATTACAGCGTAAACGACGGCTATATCTTCGTCTTCCCCGATAAATGGCAGGACAAGGTGACCGTCAAACGCGACATCGTAAACGACGAGATAGTATTCTGCGCGTATTCCGGCGGAAAGACCGGCAGAGAGCTCCTGCGTATCTGCTGTGCCGTGGATACCCCCTCCCGTGAGGACCGCCTCTCCAACGGCTATATGTTCCTCCGCTCAAAGGGAGAAGCAGCTTATCTCGCCTATATACCGCAGGACAGCTCCGGCGACGGACTCACACTCTCCGCCGGCGAGACTGCGGTTGGTTTCCGCGCCAACAGCTGACACCTCTGCGGCGTATCTGCCGCTATTATAATCATGCAAAGGAGCGAATGATCTTGAAACGTATACTCATATGCGAGGACGAGGCTACTATCCGCGAATTCGTAGTTATAAACCTCAGGCGTGCAGGCTACGACGTAGTCGATGTGGACTGCGGCGAGGCTGCCCTTAAGACCTTCGAGACTGAACACGGCAACTTCGACATCGTTCTGCTCGATATTATGATGCCCGGTATCGACGGCTTCACCGTGTGCAAGAAAATACGCGAGAAAAGCTCTACCATAGGCATTATCATGCTCACCGCAAGAACTCAGGAAATGGATAAGGTGAGCGGTCTTATGATAGGCGCCGACGACTATATCACCAAGCCCTTCTCCCCCTCGGAGCTCACCGCCCGCGTGGACGCTATCTACCGCCGCGTATGTATGAGCTTCATCAAGAACGAGAAGCAGTCAGTGATAGAATCCGGTCCCTTCGTGCTCAACCTCAAGAGCCGCACCGTCACCAAGGACGGCAGTCCTATCGAGCTCACTCAGGTGGAGTACCAGATACTGGAATTTTTCATGAACAACAAGAACACTGCCCTCGACCGAGCAAGCATCCTCAACCACATCTGGGGTGAGAGCTACTACGGCGATGACAAGATAGTTGACGTTAACATCAGACGTATCCGCATGAAGATAGAAGAAGAACCCTCCAGCCCCAAGTACATCATAACCATATGGGGCTACGGCTATAAATGGAATGATACTCAGTAATGGCTAAAAAGAGCATAACCAAGCGCTGGCTCATAAACAACCTCGGCGTTATCATACTGGCGCTGCTGGTAATAGAAATGGCGATAATCTACGCCCTCCAGAGCTATTACTACAACTCCGCCAAGCAGTACCTCTTTTCGAGGATAAACGCCGTAAAGAGCGTTCTGAGCATACACTCACAGGACAGTGCCGCCAATTTCTCGGCGGAAATGAGAAATATGCTGGAGACCTTCAACGAAAAGGACAAGATTGAGCTCATGGCTATCAACTCCAAGGGCAGAGTTGTCCTTACCTCGTCAGGCTTCTCCCCCGACGCCGACGCCCCCATGCCCGACTACGAGGACGCTATGATAAAGGGAGAAGGCTCATACATAGGAAGACTCAGCAGCGGCGAGAAGATACTTGCCGTTACTGTTCCCATAAATTCCACCAACGGAGAGTATACCTCCGTACGCATGGTGACCTCGCTGAAAAGCATCGACAGCACTATCAGGACCTATATCCTCGTGATAACCCTGATAAGCCTTTCCATAATCGTGTTCATCGTCACCACAGGTCTGCTGTTCGCCGGCTCGATCGTAAAGCCCGTGCGGCAGATAAGCGGCATCGCCCGTAAATTCGCTATGGGCGATTTCTCCGTGCGAATCGACAACAACAGCAACGATGAGATAGGCGACCTCTGTACCGCCATAAACCATATGGCAGACGAGCTCTCCAACGCCGAGGCTATGAAGAACGAGTTCATCTCGTCAGTATCCCACGAGCTCCGCACCCCCCTCACTGCTATCAAGGGCTGGGCGGAAACACTTATGGTGGACGGCGGCGAAAGTCCCGATACCATGAAAAAAGGCGTTGGCGTTATCGTTAACGAGACCGAGCGTCTCTCCCAGATGGTAGAGGAGCTCCTGGACTTCTCCCGTATGCAGAACGGTCACTTCACCCTCCGCAGCGCTAACATGGACATACTCGCCGAGCTTGGCGACGCCGTTCTCATTTACAGCGACAAAGCCAAGCGCGAACAGATACAGATAGTCTACGACGAACCGGAAATGCTCCCCTTCGTATTCGGAGACAAGAACCGTATCCGTCAGGTATTCATCAACGTTGTGGACAACGCAGTGAAGTATTCCTCCGCCGGCGATACCGTCACCATAAAAGCCTATGAGGAGAACGGCAGCGTCATCGTAGCCGTCACCGATACCGGCTGCGGCATAAAAAAATCAGACCTCGCCAAGGTAAAGACCAAGTTCTACAAGGCGAACCATACCAGACGAGGCTCCGGTATAGGACTCGCTGTGGCTGACGAGATAATCAGTATGCACGGCGGCTCGCTGGAGATAACCAGTCCCGGCGAAGGCAAGGGCACTACCGTTACCATAAAGCTGCCCGCTATCTCAAACTGACAAGGAGTACCCCACTATGAGCAATAACAACGAGCAGCACCGCGAGAAATTCAGGTCGAAGATAGGCGGTCAGGCTCTTATTGAAGGAATAATGATGCTCGGTCCGAATACCGGCGCTATGGCGTGCAGGCTCCCCGACGGCAGCGTTGATGTGGAAACATGGGCTGAACGCAACGGCAAAAACGCCCCGTGGTACAAGAAGGTGCCCCTTGTAAGAGGATGCACCAGCTTTGTTACCTCGCTGACCAAGGGCTACAAATACATGATGAAGTCCGCCGAGAAGCAACTCACCGAGGAGGAAAAGCAGGAGGAGGAAAACGCCTCGGCTATCTTCAGCGTTATGATGTATATCGGCATGATAGTCGGCATAGTCATGGCGATAGGACTCTTCGTGTTCCTGCCCAAGTGGATCGTGGGCTTCATACCTGCCATAAAAGAAAAACGCATACTCCGCTCCGTTGTGGAGGGACTGGTCAAGATAGCGATATTCGTAAGCTATATGGCTCTCATAAGCCTTATGAAGGACATCCGCCGCCAGTTCATGTACCACGGCGCCGAGCATAAGACCATAGCCTGCCACGAGGCGGAGCTCCCCCTCACAGTGGAGAACGTCCGCGGTCAGACACGCTTCCATAAGCGCTGCGGTACCAGCTTCATCTTCATAGTGCTCATCGTGGGCATATTCGTAATGTGCTTCGTCCCCTTCACGGTCACATGGCAGCGTATAGTTGCAAGCCTTATCCTCCTGCCCCTTGTGGTGGGAGTTTCCTACGAGTGCATACGCCTCGCCGGAAACCACGATAACTTCTTCACCAAGATACTTTCCGCCCCCGGACTCGCCATGCAACGCATCACCACCCGCGAGCCGGACGACAGCATGATAGAGATAGCAATTGCGGCTCTCACCCCCTGTATCCCTCAGGATAAGACCGAAGATAAATGGTAAGGCGGAGTGCCTCCGCTGCCCTCCACGCTCCCACTCGCAAGCTCGTTCACTTTATCATAAAGTCGCAGACGTACTCGCTCACGGAGCATAAATGTATACGGAATGAACGTCAAAACGACGGAGTGCCTCCGCTGGCTTTCAGCTTAACGCTGTCACTCGTGGGCTGTCGAAGACGCCAGCCCCTACGCTTTTCAGCCGGTGAGCGCTCCAAACAGCATGAACACCGTACCTGCATTGATTACTGCTTTCTTGAATAAGGTGGCATTATGACCAATAACACTCCAACGCGGAAGCGTCTCTTCGATGAGTGCGCCGCGCTCCTCAATATAGCCGGCAAGGACGAGGCTGAATTCGATACCCTCTGCATATTTCAGGATATGCTCGGGGACAGGAACCCTCTTTTCCGTCCGCTGGAAGCCGTACCGCAGGATAAAGCGGAGCTCATTCTCTCAGCCGTGAAAAGACGTGCCAAGGGGGAGCCCCTCCAGTATATCCTCGGCGAATGGGAGTTCTACGGGCTCCGCTTCAAGGTGGGTGAGGGAGTCCTCATCCCCCGTCCGGACACGGAAACTCTCGTAGACCAGACTCTGGACATATGCCGGGAAAACGGTATGTCCTCGCCGGTGATAGCCGACCTTTGCAGCGGCAGCGGCTGTATTGCCATTGCCCTCCGGCACGAGCTCCCCGGTGCGGAAGTCTACGCCGCCGAGCTCTCCGATAAGGCTCTTGGCTACCTGAAACAGAACAAGGAACTCAACCGCTCCGGCATACACATAGTAAAGGCTGATGTGCTGGACAAGGCTTCCCTGAGCCTTTTTCCCACCGCCGACATCATCGTTTCCAATCCCCCGTACCTCACCGCCAAGGACATGAGCGAACTCCAGACCGAGGTCGCCCGTGAGCCGGAAACGGCTCTCTACGGCGGCACCGACGGCCTTGATTTCTACCGGAGGATGACCGGTCTGTGGAAGGAAAAGCTCCGTCCGGGAGGCTGGCTCGTTTACGAATTCGGCATGGGACAGCACGATGATGTGAAAAATATCCTCGAAGCCGCCGGCTTCACCAATGTGTGCTTCCGCAGGGACGGAGGCGGTATAATACGCACCGCCGCGGCTGTGAAGTCCTGAACGTTTTCCCATATGCAGAAAAGAAAGGATAAGCTATGAAGATCGCAGTATTCTCAGATGTTCACGGAAACCTTGAAGCGCTGAAAAAAGTCCTCGGACAGATAAGTGAAAAGAACGCAGACCTGACAGTGTTTTTGGGAGATATTTTTCAGCGGGGAAATGAAGAGTTTGAGTGCCTTGAACTGCTGAAAAACAGCGGAGTGATCTGCTTAAAGGGCAACTGCGAGCTTTATGCGGAACACGGAGTCGATGTCGACCCCGATGTGGAGCATCTGAGGGCTTATTACGACAGTATAAGGAAGAAGCTCACAGAGGAGCAGATGCGGTTCATAAGACAGATGCCGCTGTTCTATGAAATTGAGAGTAACGGACATAAACTGCATTTTTCGCATTTCCTGTTTCTTGATACTGAGAAGCCTTATCCGTTTTTACCGCTGTCAAGCTTAAAGGACGGCACATTCGACATGACCTGCAAAAGCGGATGCGTAAGGCAGTATGACCTTGCTGTGGTTGGGCATTGTCATCAGAATTTCGTGAATGGAAATGTAGTTTCCGTTTCGGCTTCGGGGCTGGATGGGGCTTCGTACCTTATGATAGAGGCGAGTGAGAACACCCTCACCTTTGAGCATATATGCCTTGAATAAACAGGCAGAAATAATTTTACGCAGATACATTTCAGATTTTCTATACGGAGGAAAACAAAATGGCTAAAAAGGAACTTGCAAAAAAACCAACAGTTGTACGCGCTGAAACCAAGGACGACAAAAAGACCGCCCTTGAAGGCGCACTCAAGCAGATAGACAAGAAATACGGCGCAGGCACTGTAATGCGTCTCGGCGACACCAGAAAGCTGGACGTTGCCTGCATCCCCACCGGCTCAATGACTCTGGATATGGCTCTTGGCATAGGCGGAGTCCCCAGAGGCCGTATCGTGGAGATATACGGACCTGAAAGCTCCGGTAAGACCACCGTTGCCCTCTCCATACTGGCTCAGGCTCAGAAGCAGGGCGGCGAGGTAGCCTTCATAGACGTTGAGCACGCTCTTGATCCGGTATACGCTCAGGCTCTCGGAGTAAATATCAACAATCTCCTCGTTTCCCAGCCGGACAGCGGCGAACAGGCTCTCGAGATTGCTGAGGCTCTTATCCGATCAGGCGCTATCGACGTTATAGTTCTCGACTCTATCGCAGCCATGACCACCCGTGCCGAGATAGACGGTGAAATGGGCGACCTCCACGTAGGTCAGCTGGCAAGACTCATGTCTCAGGCTATGAGAAAGCTCACAGCAGCTATCTCCAAGTCTAACTGCGTTGCCATATTCATCAATCAGGTGCGCGAGAAGATAGGCGTTATGTACGGCAACCCCGAAACTACTCCAGGCGGACGCGCTCTGAAATTCTACGCCTCAGTCCGTATCGAGGTAAGAAAGGGCGAGGTAATAAAGTCCGGAAACACTATCATCGGTGCCTCAACACGCTGCAAGGTAGTCAAAAACAAGGTGGCTCCCCCATTCAAGGAGTGCCAGTTTGACATGATGTACGGCACAGGAATCTCCCGTACCGGAGAGGTGCTGGACCTTGCCGTTGAGCTGGACATCATCAAGAAGGGCGGCTCATGGTTCAGCTACAAGGACCAGAAGCTCGGTCAGGGACGTGACAACGTCAAGGAGATACTCAAGAACGATGAGGCTCTTATGAAGGAGATAGAGGAACAGATACTCGCCCGCAAAGACGAGCTCACAGGCGCTCCTGCAGCTCCAAAGAAGCCTGCCGCCAAGTCCGAAGCTGAAGGCTCCGGAGAGGCTGACGCTGAGGATATGGGCTCAGACGACATCCTCGCTGACATCGAGGAGGACTTCGAGGAATTCACTCCTGCTGAGGAATAATGGAAATAACTTCACTGAAGGTATATAAGGGCTCTACCTACGAAGCCGTCCTCGACGACAGCAGGAAGATATACCTCCACGCAGATATAATCGCCGATTTTGGCGTGCGGCAGGGCATGAAGCTGGAACGGAACGAGCTGAGGAAGATGATCTACGCCTCAAACTTCCGCCGCGCATACCAGTACGCCCTCTACCGCCTTGACATCAGGGACTATTCCGCAGCCGAGATGACAAAGAAGCTCGTGGAGACCTACAAGAACGAGGCTCTCTGCACCGCAGTAGTGGAAAGACTCACCGAGCACGGCTTCATCGACGATGAAAGGCTCGCTGAAAGGCTTGCGGAAAAATACGTAAGGACAAAAAAATTCGGCAGCCGCCGCGCACGCCGCGAAATGCTCATGAAGGGCATACCGCCCTTTATCGCCGAGGACGCTCTCGCGCCCTATGAGAACACCTATGCCGAAAACCTTTTGCTCCTGCTGAAAGCAAAATACGCCGGGCTCCTTTCAGACCGCAGCGACAGAAAAGCAGTGGAAAAGGTAAAAAGCTCGCTGGTGCGGCTGGGCTACGGATTTGACGAGATAAACCGTGCCGTTAAGGAATATTTTGAGAATACTGAAGAATTACCGGAGGATGAATAATGCCTATCAAAGTTGGAATGGTATCGCTTGGCTGCTCCAAGAATCTTGTGGACTCCGAGCGTATGCTCTATAAGCTCAGGAAGCATGGATACGAGCTCGTGACGGAGCCCGGACTGGCTGATATAGCCGTTGTGAATACCTGCGGATTCATACAGTCCGCCAAGGAGGAAGCTATCGAAACTATCCTCGAGCTTGGCAAGCTCAAGGAGGAGGGTACCCTCAAAAAGATAGTCCTCACCGGCTGTCTTATCGAAAGATACAAAGAGGAAGCCGCGGATCTCTTCCCCGAAGCTGATGCTGTCATCGGCATAGGCGCCAACAAGGACATTATCGACGTCCTCGACCACGTTCTTGCCAACGAGAGATACATACTCTTTCCGCCTAAGCTCGATGCCGAGCTCACCGGCGACCGCATAATATCGACCCTCCCCTTCTTCTCCTACCTGAAGGTCGCCGAGGGCTGCTCCAATTGCTGCACCTACTGCGCCATCCCTCAGATAAGAGGCAAATTCCGCAGTGTCCGCATGGAGGATGTTATGAAGGAAGCCCGTCAGCTCGTGGACAACGGCGTTACGGAATTAGTTGTAGTGGCACAGGATACTGCCCGCTACGGCGAGGACCTCTACCTTGAATCTCGCCTCCCCCGCCTGCTCAAAGAGCTCTGCAGCCTCAAAGGTCTGAAATGGATAAGGACTCTCTACTGCTATCCGGAGCACATCACCGATGAACTGCTGGATACTATCGCCTCAGAGGAAAAGCTGGTCAAGTACCTTGAGATACCTATCCAGCACTGCAATAAGAATGTACTCCAACGTATGAACCGCTGGGGCAGTACCGAGGAGCTTGAAGCTCTCTTCGCCCACATCAGGGAAAAAGTGCCCGGTATCATTCTCAGGACCACTATCATCACAGGCTTCCCAGGTGAGACCAACGATGATTTCCGCGAGCTCGCACAATTCGTCCAGAAGGTGCGCTTCGACAGGCTGGGCTGCTTCACCTATTCCCGTGAGGAGGGCACTAAGGCTTACGACTTTCCCGATCAGGTGGAGGAAGATGTCGCCGCACGCCGTGCAGAGATACTCATGGATCAGCAGCTGCTCATAAGCGCTGAGAACAACAAGAAGCTCATGGGCAAAGAGTTTGAAGCCGTCGTTGAGGGCTTCGACAAATTCGCGGAATGCTGGTTCGGAAGAACGCCTATGGACGCTCCCGACATCGACGGAAAGGTGTTCTTCACATCCGCTGAGCCGCTTCAGATAGGCAGCTATGTTAAAATCAGAATATCTGATACTCTTGATTACGATCTTATAGGCGAGGTAATAGAAAATGAATCTACCAAATAAGCTTACTCTCCTCAGAGTATTTCTCATCCCGTTCTTTATGCTGTTCATGTATATAGAGGTGCCTTTCAGCTTCCTGATAGCTCTCGTTATCTTCACGGCAGCCTCTATTACAGACGCTCTTGACGGAAAGATCGCCCGTAAGCGCGGACTTGTAACAAACTTCGGAAAATTCCTCGATCCCCTCGCGGACAAGGTGCTGGTCATCTCAGCGCTGGCGGTCTTCGTGGAGTTTGAAAGAGTACACATGGGCGCAGTTGCACTGGTAATAATCATCGCAAGAGAATTCATGGTGTCGGGACTCAGGCTTCTCGCAGCCGACAGCGGTGTAGTAGTCGCCGCCGGTATCTGGGGCAAGCTCAAGACCGCATTCACTATGGTGACTATAATAGGCGTGCTCTTCTGGCTCAGCCTGTGCTATGATTTCAGCTTCGGCCTTCCCTGCGATTTCAGAAAGGCTATCGACACCGTTGTTATCCCCATCCTCATCTGGATCTCCACCGCTCTCACCGTTATATCGGGAGCAGTCTACCTCAAAGGCTACTGGCACCTCATCGACTCGGATAAGTAAAGGAGGCTCTTATGAAACACTGTGCAGGTCAGATAAAGTACCTCATCGCTATAAAGGAACTCTCGGACATAGACGAGTATGTCCGCTGCGTAAATATATCCCGCCATCTTGGCGTATCCCGTCCAAGCGTGAGCAAAATGCTCAGATGTCTTGCGAACTGCGGTCTCGTGTATGAGGACTTCGGCAACAGCGTAGTGCTCACACCTGCCGGAAAGGACGCTGTAAAGGAGATATTCTCCACCTTTACCGAGGTCTATGCGTTCTTCCACAACTTTCTGAAGCTTCCCCGTGAGGAGGCTCACGAGCAGGCGATACTCTTTATTACCGAGTTCCCTCAGGATACCTGCGAGCGCCTTAAAACCATCGTAAGAAGGACGATGAAAAAGAAAGCATGATCCATAACAAAAAGGACGACCAGTAGTCGTCCTTTTTTAATCCTGTTCACTTCTTACTGCCGCCGGCACGGAGCTCCTGATAGAAAAGACCGTGCTGAGTACAGTACCACACAAGGCATCCCGACTGGTACTTGGGCATCCTTAACTGCATATCCCATTCGGGATACTGTCTGAACACCGTCGCGGAGCTGTCTGTGACAAACGCCGCAAAGGAGGAAAGGTTTGCCCCGATAAGCCACGAATAAGCTGCTATATGAGTACCGCACACAGGCAGCCCATTTCAGTCAGGCAAGTCTCACTACAAGTGTGATACTGAATCTGCCGTCCTTTATATCGGCGTAGACGTCGCCGTTCATCTGATTCATAAGCTTCTTGCAGATGAACAGACCAAGGCCGTTGCCCTGAACGTTTTCTGCGTTGCTGCCACGGTGGAAGCTCTCGAATATCTGCGGGAGTTCCTTTTTTTCAAGGGTACAGCCGGTATTGTATACAGTTATCAGCTGGCAGCCGTCCAGAGTGTCAAAGTCCAGCCCGATAAGCCTGCCGTCGCCGTATTTCATAGCATTCTCCACAAGATTCTGGAGGCATTCTCCAAGGCGGTCCGGATCACATGAGAGAATACCGTCGTTGTATTCATGCACCCTGAACTCTGTGCCTTTCATGGAAAGCTGAGCCGAATATCTCTCAGTTATCTTGAAGATGAGCTTACTGAGATAGACCTCGCCCTTAACGATCACGAAGGTCATGAAATCCTCGCTGGCAGCCTTTGTTATCTGTCCTACGAAACTCTCTATCTCATCGGCGCGGACATTTATGCTCTCGGCGGCTTCACGGCGCTTTTCCTCGTCCTTATACAACCCTCTGGCAAGCGCCTTTGCGTTGAGCTTTATAGCCGAAAGCGGAGTTTTTATATCATGAGAAAGAGAAAGCAGCAGAAGCTTCTTTTCCCTCTGCATAGTTATCTCCTTTTTGCGGCTGTTCTCTATGCTCTCTCTGAGGAGGTTCACTCCCCACGTGAATTTTCCGAAGAACCGGCTTTTCTCCTCAGGTATCGGCACGGCGAGATTGCCCTTTGCCAGCTCCTTGGGAACGTTCCTCAGTCTGCCGAAGGGCAGGATTATGTGCTTGCGTATGTACATCAGCAGTGCGATGATGATGAGCAGCACTGCGAACAGCACGCAGTCCACGATAATGATAGTTCTTCTGCTGCCCTTGCTGATTCTGTACTCCACGCGGTAGGGACCTCCCTCCGCATCAACTATCAGGTAATGCTCGTCGGAAACAAACAGAGCGCCGTCTTTTGCGGTAAAAACGCCGGTAAGGTGAGGATAGTCCTCAAGATCATAGCTGCCGGTATCGTTTATGTCATCGGCGAGGCGTTTTGCCTCAACGCGGTAAATGCCCTCGGAGCTCCTTTTCTCCATGACTATGCAGATATTCATCACCGCTGCAAGTATGACGAACGCGATTAGCACTGCCGCGCAAAGCTTATAGAACGCCCTCATACGAACTTATACCCCACGCCCCAGACGGTCAGCAGCCGCTTTGCATTCTTGGGATCATCGCCAAGCTTCTGGCGCAGTCGGTTTATGTGTACATGGAGAGTCTGGAGCTCAGAATCGCTGTCGCTTCCCCACACCGTACTGAAAAGGTATTCCTTTTTCAGAGTCTTGCCCTGATTTTCCACGAAAAGCGCCAGCAGATCGAACTCCTTCGCAGTCAGTTCAACAGCCTTGCCGTCTATCTCCGCAGTGCGATCCGTAAGGTTCAGTGAAACATTTTCCGCAGATATGATCTCTCTCTGGTAGCGGCGCTTGAATATGCCCTTTATCTTGGCGATAAGTATGTCTATATCGTAAGGCTTTTCTATATAGTCGTCCGCACCGAGGTCAAAGCCGCTGATCTTGTCCTCCTTTTCGGTGCGGCAGCTGACGATGAGAATCGGCGTATCTGCGTCCTCTCTGAGCTTTGAGCAAACTGCAAAGCCATTCACATCGGGAAGATTTATATCCAGCACCACAAGTCGTGCGCCGTATTTCTGAAAAAGCTCTATGGCACGCTCGCCGCTGTCAACAGCCGTGACGGTATAGCCCTCTGCTCGGAGGAAATCCGTGAGAAGACCGGCGAGCTCGCTGTCGTCCTCAACAATAAGAATATCAGTCATAAATATACCTCCTGTAACCATTGTAGCATATTGCAGGAAATATTGCAACAGCGATTTGCAGGAACTGGCTCCTGAGCGTTTTAGGCTTATTGCTGAATTATATGCAAATTTATCTTGAAAATCCATGTATTTTCAGTTATAATAGATGTAACTTCAATAATATGAACTTTTACGGAGGTACATATATGAAAAGGGAATTAGGCATTGCGCGGTGCGGACTTGCCTGCTGTCTGTGCTCTGAGAACGTCAAATGCAAGGGCTGCGGAAAGGACGGCTTCCTTGAGCTGGACTGGTGCAAGGACGCGGAATGGTGCGGGAACAGAAAGTGCTGCATCGAAAAAGGCATCATGAGCTGTTATGAGTGCCCGGACAGCGATTGCAGAAAGGGACTGTTCAGCAGTAAGATAAAGGCGCTGGCATTCACCGAATTTGCCCGGAGATACGGTGCCGAGGAGCTGCTGGACTGCCTTGAGCGCAACGAGAAATCCGGCATAGTATACCACCGCGAGGGCATTATGGGTGATTATGATGATTTTGACGATATGGAGAAGCTGATAGATTTTATCAGGAACGGAAAATGATGTGCAAAGTCGGCAGCACAGGCTGAAATGCAGAAAATATGCTGTGCATAAAGCTTAAAAAGACATGGAGGAGAATCATCATGGAAGAAACTAAAAAACGGATAATCAAGCTCGGCAAGCAGATAAAGTTCATTCTGACCATCTCAATAATATTCATTATACTGTTAGGCTTCACGTTCATAGTGCTTGCTGTATTAAGCCTTTTCAGTGAAAAGATAGCTTCGGGGGCCATGAAGTTCATGGATGACAGTCAGTTCAATCCCATAATCACAGGGAGTGCGTTTGAAGATTCCCATATCAGATTAGCCGCTGCGATATGTTCTCTGTCATGCCTCATACCGATCATTATATCGCTGATCGTTCTGAAAACGCTCCGTGACCTGATAAAAACGATGATAAACGGCAAAACTCCTTTCACCACAGAGAACGCTGAAAAGCTCCGTCACGCCGCATTTCTCTCTCTGCTGCTGATAATAGCCGGCAATGTAACAGATGCCATCATCTATTTCCTTGTGCTGAGACTTTTCTCGGCTCTTTTCCAGTACGGCGCATACTTGCAGACAAAGGCTGACCAGACCAGCCGTATTCAGGAGGAGATGATAGTCTCCTTCGCTGAAATTACTGAAAACAAGTCCTCGCAGACAGGCAACCACGTAAAGCGCGTTTCCGAGTATTCAAAGATAATCGCACAGCAGCTGGGACTTCCGGATGAAGAATGCGAAAAGCTGAGACTGGCTTCAACCATGCATGATATAGGCAAGCTGCTGGTATCCGCGCAGATACTTGAAAAGCCTGCTCGTCTCACCGATGAGGAATTTACCGAGATAAAGAAGCATTCCGGCTACGGCGGAGAGCTTCTGGAAAATGTCGAGGGCGATATTATGGAGCTTGCCCGCAGGATAGCTCTCGATCACCATGAACGTCCCGACGGCAGAGGCTATCCTCAGGGCAAGCACGGCGACGAGATCTCTATGGAGGGCAGGATAGTAGCGGTGGCGGACGTTTACGATGCACTTACCTCGAAGCGCAGCTACAAGGAGCCGTGGACCTCTCAGGCTGCCTTTGACGAGATAGTCAAGAATACCGGCACGCAGTTTGACGAAAGAGTAGTGGAAGCATTCAGGGCAGCGTTTTCAAAGATAGAGGAAACCAGAATCAGCTACGCTGATGCGGCAAAGCTGACGTTCAAGGCAAGCGTGGCAAAATAAAAAACAATAATTGTCTACCAATACCGTAAAAAAGTGGGTTGAAAAAACTTCCCAGATATTATATCATATATACAGACGCTTTTCACATGATAACTTGATATAAAGGAGGATACTATCATGAGCAGGATAAAAGCAGGCAGATCAGTGCTTGCCGGACTGCTTTCGGGAACGGTCATGTTCTCTGCGTTCCTGACAGCACCGGAAGTCACACTGATGCAGAAGCCCGGAGCTAATGCGGCGGCTTCTGACAGTGGCGATAACTATTACCACGATACATTTGAGGCGGACACAGACGGCTGGGAGGGCAGAGGAGCTTCCTCTGCTGCAGTGAGCACAGCCTCGCCCTACGAGGGAAATAAGGCACTCTTGGTCACAGGCAGAGGAAGCTCGTGGCACGGAGCCATGAAAGCTCTCGGAAACGAATTCAAATCCGGCTCGGAATACAGCTTCAGCGTACAAGCCTCCGGCTCGGGAAATATCATGCTCTCGCTTCAGTACAAGGACGCCTCCGGCGAGACAAAATACGATCATATCGCCAACGGCAGATCCTCCGGTGAGTACGTTCAACTGGCAAATACCAATTACACGCTTCCGGATGGCTCTGACTTCATCCTCTACGTTGAGACCGAAGCCGGCACTGAGGACTTCTCCATAGACGACTTCTACGCCGCAAAGGCTGGCACTCAGGTCGGCACAGGCAGCTCCGCCAAGACGTTTCAGGGCGATCTCAACGGTGACGGAAAGGTAGACGCATTCGACCTCGCTCTGGAAAGGAAATACCTTGTAAGCTATATGTCCGCCTCAGCCGAGGGCTTCGCCATGGAGGCTGCTGATGTGGACGGCGACGGTGACTTCGCGGTGAACGATCTGGTGGTCCTCGCCAAGTTCCTTCTCGGACAGGTCACAGAGCTACCCAAGCCGACGACAACGACCACGACGACTACCTCTACTGTCACGACTACGACAACTGCCGCAGCCTCAGCTGACTATATGGCAAGCATACGCGATCAGGTAACTCCCAACGTTCCCTCTTCCGCACTGGCAAAGGCTGAGGGCGGTGTGGAGCATATCACGTATTTCTCCAAAAAGGCTAACCGCAATAAGGGCGCAAATGTTTGGCTGCCGCCCGGATACGATAAGAATAAAAAGTACCCTGTATTCTACGTGAACCACGGCTACGGCGGCGACGAGAACGCAATGGTGAACGGAATGGGCGTGCGCGAGATCGCCACTAACCTCATAAAGAGCGGCGAGGCTGAGCCCATGATAATCGTATTCACCAACCAGTATACCGATCCTCAGCACGATAAGCAGACAGGCAACGGACAGGCAGATGTTCCCGGCTACGACAATTTCGTCGAGGACCTCCCCGACAGCCTTATGCCATATATCGAATCCCACTATCCTGTAAAGACGGGACGCGAGAACACTGCCGTTGCAGGCTTCTCTATGGGCGGACGAGAGTCCCTTTACATCGGTATAAAGTGCTGCGATAAGGTGGGCTACATCGGCGCAGGAGCTCCTGCACCGGGCATCTTCCCCACAAAGGACCAGTTCATGAACCACCCCGGAGTTATGAGTAAGGACGATATGCGGATAGATCCGCCTTATTCACCATATCTGCTTATGATCGCAGGCGGCACCAACGACGGCATGGTAAACGACTATCCCAAGCAGTACAGCGACCTGTTCACTCAGCACGGCACCGAGAATATCTATCTCTCAGTACCCGGCGGCGGCCACGACAGCAAGACCGTCATCCCGCTGATGTATAACTTTATAAAATTCTTATTTAAAGCATAAACAACACAAGCAAAAACACCGAGCCAAATTAATTGGCTCGGTGTTTTTATGTCAGGCTCTGTGGAGTCATTTCGTAGAACTGGGCGCAGGAGACAAACTTTCCTGAGAAGGAAGTCCCCTCGTTTTTGTCAAAGAGCATCCTGCATATCCTGAGGACGGTGCTGTATTTTTTTGTATTGCGGGTATTTATGCACTTTCCGAATTCTGCGGTAATGTCCCGTGGGAGGGCTGCTTCGTCAAGATAGGAAAGAGCCTCCTTCAGGAGGTGAGAGCTGTGAGAGTTATCCGTCAGCTTTATGAGCATTGCGGCAGCCGCTTTTATAATGCGGTTCTCAGCGCGGTCGGGAGTAAAAACGTCGTGGCGCACGTAGATGCGTTCTCTGTGAACGAGATTCCGGCGGATGTTCTCGGCAAAAAGAATAGTGCCCTGCACAGAGGTCATATTCTCCTCGCGGCTTGCGTAGGCGGAGAGCACTCCGCTTTTGATTATCTTCATGGTCTCGCCTGCGAAGACTGAGATGAGATATTCCATGAGGTCCATGTCCTGACCGGTCAGCGTAAGACCGGGCACGAAGCCGCAGCGCCGGCAGAACTCATCGCAGAGAAGCTTCCTTGCGTATGCAGTGTCTCCGGTGGTACGTGGCAGTATCTCAAGGAGAGTACCGTCGGTGAAGCGGGCGAAACCGCAATAAGAGCCTGACGTGAAGCAGCTCACCCCGTCTGTCTGGCTCACTGCCACAGCCTTTCTGCCCTCAGCGGCGCAGACCTCCGCAAACTCCCCGAGCATTGCGGAAAGTCCGCTGTCTGCCGCAGAGACCTCAGCTATTATTTCATTGGCTGATACGCATATATGTCTGGTGTACATCGTATTCTCCGTTCATCAAGAAATATCGCGGTAGATGTTTATGAAGTGTTCTCTGTTCCAGTTTTTGGGATCACCCAGACGGTAGAGCTTCTGCCCTGAATCAAAATGCTTGATATACTTCGGAGCAACGCACTCGATGAATGTATTATCATCGTTCAGAATGAGTCTTATCCTTTCGTAGTCATCGAAGAAATACTCCTGAAGCAGGGGGATTATCTTTGTGGAAAAGACCTCACGGAGCTCGCTGAGGCTTTTTATGCAGCCGCTGCTGTTCATGAAATATGCGTGACCAATAGCGTGCTCGCGGTCGTAGTAATACTCGATACGCTCGTTGAGGGCAGTAAGGAGCTCGCAGAGGTCAACGCCGTCGCAGACGCCCAGCAGCGAGGGCTGGGGCATCATCTCTATGAAGTCGAAGCGTCTTCTCAGAGCGGTGTCGAGCATGGCGATAGAGCGGTCTGCGGTATTCATGGTGCCGAGGATATACAGATTCCTCGGCACAGAGAACTCGGTCTGGGAGTATGGCAGTGTAGCCGCAGTGCCGCGCTTGGATTCCTCGATAAGGGTGATGAGCTCGCCGAATATCCGGGAGATATTTCCGCGGTTTATCTCGTCGATGATAGCGACGAAGCGCATATGCGGACTTAATGTAGCCTTCTCGCACAGTGACTTGAAAACACCGCTGTACGGACGGTAAACGACCGTTGTATCAGCATGGGCAGTATTTGTATCCTTGCCGTATCTGTCAACTACAACTGGGCGTATGCCCTCGACGAATTCTTCATAGCTCAGCGACTGATGGAAGGTGGTAAACTTTATCTGCCCGGAGGCGGCGTATTTATCGTACCTTGCCTTTATCTCGGCATAGGTCATGCCCTCAGGTATCTTTACGCCCTCTACCAGCTCGACGGAATATTTCACCACATTATAGGTCTTTCCGGTTCCGGGAGGTCCGTAGAGTATCTGGTTCAGGGGAGCTCCGATGTTCTTGAACTTCTCCTCCTGGACTTCCTCTTCAGCGGGCTCGGGCTCGTTCTGCACCTTTATGAGCTCCCACGACACAACGTCGAAGACTCTCATGTTCTTGAACTTGAAGTTTGAGTCGCGGAACTCCATTATCTTGCGGCAGTTGTTGATATACTGGGTTATATCGTCCGCTCTTTTGAGCTCCAGCCCGATAACCTTGTACACTATGGAATCGGTAGCGCTCTCGCCGAGTATAGCAAAGGTGAATGGCTCTATGCAGTGCAGTATCCTCGAGAGGACGCAAAGCGGCAGTCCGGAATCCCTTATCTGCGAGCTGAGCATACTCTGAGCTGTTTCAAAGAGGATGCTGTCGTTTTCAAGTCCGGAAAGGTTTATGCACATCTTGAAGAAGAACTGTATCGCATCAAGGTTGACAGATGCAGGGATAGCCTTCAGGGAGGAGGCTTCTGTAAGGAATTCCATTTCCTGCTTTTCGATTATGTGGCTGAACAGAGTCTTCTGACCGGCGCTCCATATTTTTTCGAGGCGCTTTTCCAACAGGAGCCTGTCGTTGTGGAAGAGGTGGCTGTTCTGGACAAGCTTTCTCCATCTTGCGTCGCTTACGTTCCATATGCCCAGAGAAAGGCAATACAGCAGGCAGAGGTCTGTCCGGTCGATGATAGTTATTTTCTTCAGGTTTGAATAGCATTCTACCGCTGCACGCACCGAGCGGTAGGTTCCGTCGAATTCATTAGGCAGGATCTCGTTCTTGCGTTTCAGTTCTTCAATGATCGTAGTTTTATCCATAACACATTACTGCCTTTCAATAATATCCTTACGGTAATGGTATCATATCTGCCAACAAAAGTCAATGGAATTTACACTTTTTTACACATTATTTACAAATCAGTGAGGGCAAGCTCTGTCCTCCCGGAGCTGTGCTTTTCAAAAGTTAAAGACTTGTTAAGATTTGGTATGCTATAATCATGTCATCGAGATAAAGAAATGAGGGATAGTATTGTTCTGGAGAATACTAAAAAAAGACCTGAAACGCAAAAAGACCATGAACATAATACTGCTGCTGTTCGTGATAATGTGCTCCATGTTCGCAGCGGCGAGCGTAAACAACATCATCGCGGTAACAGGAGGCATAGACGACTATTTCGAGCGCTCCGGTATGCCTGACGCAATAATGTCGGTGCATGACGATACCGATGTGGAAAGCGAGCTTGCAAAGCTCGACAGTGTGAAAAGAGTGCAGAGCTGCCGTTATTTCACAGTCTTTTCCTCGAAGGACTTCACTCTGAACGGGAAGAAAATGGACAATTTCATCAACCCTGCGGTATTCATTTCCGATAAGGAAATGTGCATCCGGTTTTTCAACGATGACAACAAGGAAATAAAAGAGGTAGAAAAAGGCTGCTTCTATGCCACCTCGCAATTCAGCAACAAGGTCGATCTGAAAGTGGGAGACAAGGTAGTTATCAACATGAACGGCACAGACTACACACTCACCTACTCCGGACGCTTCAAGGGCGCACACATCGACAACGACGAAGCCGGTTCACCGTTCATTATCGTGAACAGCAATGACTTTGAAGAGCTTATCAATATGGGTGACAAGCTTACCGACAAAGGAATATACCTGTATATAGATACTGACGATACCTACGCTCTGAAGGACCTTCTGAAAAAGCTCGACGGCAAAGTCTATATGAGCACGAAGAAGGAGCTCAGGAATATATATCTTTACGATATGATAGCAGCCTACATAATGATGATAATAAGCATAGTGCTCATGTTCGTGGCATTCGTGGTGCTCCGCTTCACCATAGGCTTCACTATCAGCGAAGAGTTCCGCGAAATAGGCGTGATGAAGGCTATGGGCATAAGCAACAGTATGATACGCCGCCTGTACATAGCAAAATATGTTGCTATCTCAGTAGTGGGAGCTGTTATGGGCTTCCTGTTATCCATTCCTCTCAGCAGCATGATGCTGGATACCGTATCGAAAAACATGGTGCTGGACGGAGAGAACAGCTTTATAATGGGCTCACTGTGCTCCGCAGGCGTGGTATTCATGATACTTCTGTTCTGCAAGTTCTGCACACGCCGCATAAAGAAGCTCTCACCCATTGACGCAGTAAGAAGCGGTCAGACAGGCGAGCGCTTCAAAAAGAAGAGCCTCATGCATATGGGCAGGTCGAAGCTCCCCGCAACAGGCTTCCTTGCCGCAAACGATGTTGTGAGCGCTCCGAAGCAGTACCTTATCATCACCTTTGTATTCACCCTCTGCGTGCTAATGATGACGCTCATGGCGAATTTCGCATACACCCTGAAAAGCGAAAAGATAGCGTGGCTGTTTGCCATTCCCGAGACCGACACCCACATCGCTGATATAAGCGTTTTCAAGGAGGGCTTTGAGTCGCCGGACGGCTACAAAAATGTCCTCAGCGATACCGAGAGGATACTTGCAGAAAACGGTATGCCCGGCAAGGCTTATACTACTATCGGCAGCGTTTACAGAGCACAGGCAGGCGATAAAAAGATCGAGATGTTCTACTTTGTTACAAAGGGAATCTCAGCCGAAAGCTTCCGCTATGAGGAGGGCAGCGCTCCACGCAAGCCCGATGAGGCTGCTCTTTCCGGTTCAGCCATGAAAGCCCTCGGCATAGGCATAGGCGACAGATTCACCATGATAGCTGCCGGTAAGGAAACTGAAATGATAGTCACCGCAAGGATCTCAACGTTCATGGGACCGGATTCCGCAAGACTCTGCGAGGACTTTGAGTTCCCGGATAAGCCCACCAGCTCTGTGGGCGTGAACATCCGCTTCGACGGTGATCCCGGCAAGGCACAGATAGCCGCTAACATCGAAAAGCTCAAGGAGATCTACGACAGCGATAAGATATTCTCCACACCGGACTTTGTAAAGTTCGCCACATCAATGTCCGATACCCTCAACGCTATCAAGAAAATGATGATGATCCTCACAGTGATAGTAACCGCTATGATAGTTATCCTCATGGAGCGCAGCTTCATCTCAAAGGAAAAGAGCGAGATAGCTCTTATGAAGGCTATCGGCATTTCAAACAGGAAAATAGTTTTGCAGCACATCCTGAGATTTGTGATCGTGGCAGTGCTCGCCTGCGGTATAGCCTCCGCTGTGGTACTCCCCCTCAGCAACCGTATGCTGAACTGGGTATTCTCCATGATAGGAGACGTCACCGGTGCAAAGGCGGACTTTTCACCCCTTGAGGTATTCGCAGTATGTCCCGCTATACTCATAGGCGTTACCATAATAAGTTCGTTCATTACAGCCATCTATATGCGAAGGATAGAGGCTAAGGATACCGCAAGCATTGAATAAGGAGGAATATGCTATGAATACCATATTGCAGACAAAAGGTCTGTGCAAGACATATATCGTGAACAAGCACCAGAACAACGTTCTGAAAAATATCGACCTCACTGTAAATGAGGGCGAAATGGTCGCCGTTATGGGACCTTCCGGCTCGGGCAAGAGCACTCTGCTCTACTGCATTTCCGGTATGGACAGGCTGACCTCTGGCGAGGTCATCTTCAATGGTCAGGACACCTCAAAGCTCGGTGACAAGAAGCTCGCAAAGCTAAGGCTGGACGAAATGGGCTTCATCTTCCAGCAGATGTATATGATGAAGAACCTCTCAGTGCTGGATAATATCATACTTCCGGCAGTTCAGTCCAAGAAAAACAAAGAGAGCCGCCGACAGACCGAGGAACGCGGCAGAACTCTCATGCACAGGCTCGGCATAGATGACGTATGCAACAACGACATCAATGAGGTCTCCGGCGGACAGCTCCAGAGAGCATGCATATGCCGCAGCATGATCAATTCCCCCCGAATGATCTTTGCCGACGAGCCTACCGGCGCTCTCAACCGCTCAAGCTCCGACGAGGTGATGAAGGAGCTTATATCACTCAACAACGAAGGCACTACCATAATGTGCGTTACCCACGATCCAAAGGTCGCCGCAAAGTGCAGCCGCGTGCTGTACATCTCGGACGGCAGTATCGTGGGCGAAAAGGAGCTCGGTCATTTCGACGGCACTCTTCCCTCTCTCCGTGACCGTGAACGCTCCCTCAACAACTGGCTCATGGAACAGGGCTGGTAGGGCAATAAAGATCACCTATGATCTCATAGAGCTTACTAAAATCCACAGCATCCTCAATTTTACGCAGAAGATGATCCCGCGGTACAAAACTGTCAATACAGAAAAACTCCATTTGACCTCGTTCGACTTTGTTTTCTCTCAGCATTATGCTCAGCTCCCTTCCTTTTTATTATACCACAAATAAAAGAAAAAGCCCGCCTTTCACCGGACTTTTTCGACAGGCTGAGGCGCACATTGATGATATGTGCGCCTTTTTTACAGAAAAAATAAAGCTTTTTCATGCCTTGTAATTTTCAATACTTACTCTACGGAGCGTGGATTGACGGAATCCCGTATATCAGTTATAATAAAGACAAGCAATTGCGATAACAAAAGGGAGATGATGAATATGGATCAGAAAAAAACAGGTGAACTGATAAAACGTTTCAGAACGGAATTCGGACTTACACAGAAAGAACTTGCCGTGCGTATCAGTGTCAGTGATAAGGCAGTATCAAAATGGGAAACAGGAAACGGCTGTCCTGATATATCCCTGCTGTATGCATTGGCAGAAGTATTTGAAACAGATATACAGGTCTTGCTGAACGGCGAGATAAATAAAAATGAAAGTGAGAAAGGCAATATGAAAAAAATGAAATTTTATGTATGCAAAGAATGCGGTAATATAATTACAGCAACCTCTGAAGCTGCTGTTACCTGCTGTGGGAACAAACTTACAGCTTCCGAACCGAGAAAAGCTGAAGACAGCGAAAAACTCAAAGTCGAGGATATAGGCGGTGAATGGTATATTTCTTCGGAACATACCATGACCAAAGATCATTATATTTCATTTGCTGCTTATCAGAACGATAGCAGTTTCATGATGTTCAAGCAGTATCCCGAATGGAATTTACAGTTTAATCTTCCGATGTACCGCACAGGACGACTGATATGGTACTGTACAAAGTGCGGATTATTGTATCAGGATATCCGCTCCTAAGTCTGTCGAAAAACATCATTTATTATTATTGATTTGTGGGGGGCGGAACGGCGCCCGTGTTTGCTTTATTTCTAAAATAAACTTTTTCGACACTGTGTAATGACCTCCCAATGGGAGGTCATTCGTTTTATATTAAGCTTTACCAAGCAACCAATCAATTGCATTTACAACCTCGATGCCTTTATAGTTGCCGAGGATATTGTACAGATATCAGATATCTGATTTTATTAAAGATTCTGCTAAGTCAGGAAGTATCAACTGCATTATTAACGAAAAGGGCGAGCTAATTTTCTCCTCAAATGATGAGGGAACATTTAAGCCCTCGACCTCTGATCAGGCGGTTGACCTCAGGGAGCATCAAAACAAGGAGCTCGCTGACGCTCCGACAAAGGCTCTTATGATGAAAAACAAAATGCCCTATGATATAATATGAGCAATCAAGGGCGGCTTGCCTAACAAAAGTGTATTCTCATCAACGATTGCTTAAAAAACAATCTAAGGTCAAAATAAAAGGGAGACAAAATAAAAGCCGCTTAGAAGTCTATTCTAAGCGGTTTTCTTGTGGAGCTTGTGACGGGACTCGAACCTTCGACTACGTGTTTGGACATAGAGGGAACATCTGTTCTCTCTATTGCCTTTACGCCGCATTTTTCGCGGTTCGACTCAAGTTTCCTACGAACTTATAGTATATTTCGACCTGCTGATAAGTATTGCCGTCAATTTCTTCCTTATGATGAACAAGTATCTTATCTATAAGCTCGTTGATTATTTCAGAATCCAGTTCTTTAATGTCAGTGTACTGGTCTATGATATTTGTAAACTTTTCAGTTTCATTGTTCTGGAACGAATACTTATTGAGCTCCTCTGTTGTCGTGGATACAGCTGCCATTAATTCATGCAGCTCTTTTTCAAATCTGTTGGACATCTGAACATAACGATCGTCGGGCAGCTTTCCAAGCGCATTGTCCTCATAGAGCTTGTTGAGCAGATGATTGAGTTCTTCGATTCTGTTCTGCGACTTTTTAAGTTCGTTTTTCAGCTGCGCTATCCTCTGAGTGCTGATGCCGCTGCATTTGTTGTTAAGAAAAGCTATGAACTCGTCTTTGTTTTTGCGGTATGACTTCAGCACCCGTCGCATATCTTTAAGGACAATGTCATAAATCACATCGTAGTTGATGTAATGCGATGCACAGTATTCCTTGCCGTGAGTTTTGTACAGCCAGCATGAGTAGGCTCCATGGTATGTACCGTCGCGGCGTTTCTTTTGCGAGTAGGTGAGCGCATGACCGCAGTCTGCGCAGTACAGATGTCCAGCAAATATCTGAAACTCTCCTGTTTTAGTCGCGCGGCGTTTTACGCTCATCATTCTGTGTGCGTCGTCCCATAGCTCCTGTGAGATTATCGGCTCATGACAGTTCTCAACTATTATCCATTCCTCGCGCGGACAGAACACCTTCTTCTTGCTTTTCATAGATACATTTTTTCGTCTTCCGTAAACAAGCTTCCCGAGATAGACCTCGTTTTCAAGTATCACTCGGATAGAAGTAACGTGCCAGTCGAATTCTCTCCGCCAGTAATCTGACTTGAAGTAATCAGGATTATGGAGATTGAAGTAAGCTATCGGCGTGAGGACTTTTTCCTCGCGGAAGATTTTCGTGGTCCTATTGAAGCCGATACCCTGTGCCGCCATTCTGAATATTCTTCGCACTGTTTCAGCGGCAGGTTCGTCAATCACAAGATGATGTCTGTCGTTGGGGTCGAGCTTGTAACCGAACGGCGGCTTGGAGCCAATGTACTGTCCTGCCTTCGCTTTTGCTTTCTTCGCTGTTCTTGTTTTAAGCGAAGCCTCGCGCGCGAAGTAATCGTTCAGCACGTTTCTCATCGGGAACATCATATCGTTTTCGTTTTTCATGGAGTCATAGTTATCGCTGACTGCAATGAAGCGAACTCCGAGCTCCTTGAACTTCTCGACGTACATTCCGACTTCGATATACGACCTTCCGAATCGTGACTGGTCCTTTACCAGAACAGTATCTATCAGTCCGTTCTGAATGTCTTCAAACATTCTCTGGAACGCTGGGCGGTCGAAGTTAGTGCCGCTGTATCCATCGTCATCGTACACTTCGTAATTATCTATCGCATGATCCTTGCAGTACTGCTCCAGTAATAATTTCTGCGAGCCAATGCTGACGCTTTCGCCCATTCGCCCGTCATCGACCGAGAGTCTGCAATACAGCGCTGCTTTTTTAGGCTGTTTGTTTTTCATTATTACTCCTTTCTCAGCCGTGCAGCAGCTCCTTACACGGACAGTATACCACATATCCGCTTCGGAATCCAGTGCATTCGGCTGATTTCGTAGGACTGAACAAAAAACTCTTTTCGGTTTTTATACCGACTTGCTCTCGGTCTGCTTTGCATCAACGGCAGGAGTTTCATACCCCCTCTCGAGCTGTCGGAGCATGAGAGCTCCGAGTGAATCTTCAGCTTTTTTCCTGCCGAGGAAAGCAGACCAAACACGATAGGTGACACCGTCAACAGTACAGTCGTGATGCGTTACGGACTGCACCTCGGGATCTTCACTGCAATGAGTTTTTTCAAGGTTTACACTCATAACATCTGCCTCCCTCCAAATATTCAATTAAAAATCGACAAGTACAAAATCATATCGTACTGCGTTTGCTGGGCTCGCGTGTTTCAAACCCAGACTTTTTTGAGCTCCCTTTCGGGTCGGCTCAGTGTATCTATATCACTCCTCTCACAGCGGCAATTTTGCTGCTCAGACGCCTCCCATATCTCCCTAATCATAGCCTTTATCTGGCGTTTTCCTCAAAAAAGACGCCTGATTTTTTGGATAACTCAGGAAAAGACGCCTATGTGCTCATCTCAGAAAATGCCGAAGAATCGGCGGGCACTGCCCGTCCGATGTGGAACGGCGGGCGCAAATGACGCCAGCCTTTAACCTGCTAAACCAAAAGGGGCACGGGTTCTCCCGTTTTCAGCGGCAGGCGGAATGCCAGCAGCTATGCTTGCCGGTCTCGCGGACCGACTTCCGTACCACCGACTTTTTCGTTTTTCCGACACCTGTATGATACCCGCACTCGCTCCACGTTGCGCGACAATCGCGTTCAACGCGAGCGGTGGGGTAACTATACTATTTTCCTTTTGAGGACGGCAAACTCGGGGCTTTCTGCGCGTGTTTCAGTTTCAATTAACTGAACATCATTGTCATAGATGTTATAGCTGAAGAAAAAAGGCGCTTACTTGGTTTATAATTATCATGTAATATATATCTTCCTTCTTCGTATTAATATATATTCTCTTGTATACTTAATATATAAGCCTATGACATCATGACACAGCCCCTATGACAATTCAACTTTTGAACTGAAGTGCAAGCTCTGCGTCGCGGAGCTTGTCCTCGTCCATGTCATAGTTCAGGAATGCAACCTCATAAGAGTTCTCGACCTGACGACCGTTATCGGCGTAGTTGTTGTGTATGCGAATGATATCCTTCTGCGCAAGAGTTTTCAGTGCACGCTCAACATTGCTCACTGACATCGCTGTGTCTCTTGCAATTGCAGTACGACTTATGGACGAACTTTTCCTTTCCTCGTCATAGTAACAGAGTAATTCCATCACCACCTTGAACTCGGCAGGCGTAGTGATGTTGAGATACTCAAGCGGAGAGTTGACGCCGTTAGAATAGCTTGTGCAGTTAGTCACGTTAATGTTTTTCATCTACATCTTCCTTTCGCGTTTCGAGTTTATTCTTGTGATGTCAAGAGCTGTCCGGACGTCTTAACTGCATTCAGTATACACCAGTCCTTGACAGAAGTCAATAGATGTTGTATAATAACTCTATCGCAGTCAATCTATAATCTATTTTTATGAACAAATTGTAAACTTTTGATTTTACACCATTTACTTAGCGGTTATGAGACAAAAAGCGCAATTATTAGCGTTCTGAATAAATAGAACACTATTTCTGAAAGGAGATATTATGTTTGAGATAGAAGCACACTACCATGACAGAAAAATTTATCTTTCCGACGGAAGAACATATCCGCTTGGCGAAATACTTCTGCGCTATTTTTCGATGAATTCAACTGCTCTTGAAGACTTGTATGACGTATGCGTGCGCGCAAAGACTGAGTTGAACATCAGTTTCTTGTTCTGCCCCGCTGACATAGGAAAGCGCGCACGGGATATCGAATTTGCTTACGACAGCATCATGGACATTGCAAAGTCACTTCCACCCTACGACAAGAAACATTTCAGACGCGGTCTCCTGAGAAATCTGTTTGCATATTACCATGACATATTTGATGAACCGTTTTACGAAGATTCTGAATTTGATTCCGACGATTACAACGAACACTTTGTCAACGCAGAGAGCACTCCTGTGTCTTATGAGGAAATGTATATCACAGAAGATTTGAACGAGCTGCGAGCACTTGACGATTATGACTTCGACAGCAAGAAAGTTTTCAGCAACTATGAGAACAGAAAAGACGCTGCCGATTTTACTACCTGCATTGAACAAATAACTAACGAGTTCGCGGAATTTGTTTCCGACCTTATGCGCGTTAAGAATGTTTTTATGCCGTTTGCAGACAAGCTCTGCGACCATAACAACTATCCTTCAACCGAAAAGGTAATCGAAATCTTTCAGAAGTTTACAGCAACACATAATCTCAGCAATTCGTATTTAAACCTTGAGTCCAGTGGAAGTATGTGCATGGGGCATACATTACTCGAAACGAAAAAAGGTCCCATACTCTGTGAGACCTATCGTTTCACATCGCTGGGAGCCTTTCTGTATTTTGAATTGTTCAAGTGCATTGAAGAGAAGTTCATGCCAGTCAAGTGCCGCAACTGTGGTCGCTGGTTCATCATGAAGCACACCACGTTCTCGCACTACTGCAAGCGCCTGATAAGCAGTAATCCTCCAAAGTCCTGCCGCGACAACGCTATGCGTCACAACTTCAAGGAAAAGATAAAGAACGATCCAGTTTGGGAGATATACAACCGTGCCTACAAGCAGCACTACGCTCGTTTCATGAAAAAGAAGATGAGCAAATCCGAGTTTGCTGAGTGGGGCGAGTATGCTATCCAGCTGCGGCAGAGGGCTGCTGACGGTGAGTTGGATATCGAGGAGTATCAGAAACTGATACGAATTTAGTACGCATATTGTTTTAACAAACCTCTTGATTAAATCGCTCTGTTGTGGTATAATAACTACACTAAACGAAAGGAGGCAGAGCCATGACTTACGAACTGAGACACTTTGATACTCCGCTGATGCGTTTCACAGCAACAGAAGATACAAGCTCACCCGAGATAGACATTCTCTGGGTAAATGAAGAAAAAAAGGCATTGCTGCCTCTTGATATGACTATTGACGGCGACAGCGTTTCACGTTGGCTGAGACACAGGACTATACCGAAGAACCGTGCATACGTTCACAGCTTTCTAAGTAAATGCGGACTAAATCTCAACCGCCCTATGAGCATACTTAGCGTATCAAAAGGTTTGTCGCTGACCGATTGCTACTGGGTGGTCGATGAAGGCTTCGAGGGCTGTTTCTCGCAGTATAACCTGTACGAGAACAGATTCAGCCGAGTGCTGGGACTTATTGCATTCACTGGCTATGGCAGCTCTGTGAGAACATCTCTTGCATCATGCCCAGAGTTCACAACGAATGGTATGCTGCCTAAGTGCTGGCGCAGAGAAAATGGTATTATACGACTTTACAAGGGAGGAACGAGCGGAGCTTCCAACACGGGAAACGAGCCGTATTCAGAGTTCTATGCCGCTCAGATAGCAGATGCTCTTGGTATCAACGCTATCTCCTACGGACTGTCAAAATGGCAGGGAGAGCTGTGTTCCACCTGCGAACTGTTCACAAGCAAAGACTACTCCTTTATGCCGATAGGCAGACTTGTCAGCAAGGGCGGAATGAAAGCTGTCCGCGATTATTACAAGTCACTGGGCGAGGAGTTCATAAATGCGCTTGACGATATGATGGTACTTGATGCGATAATATGCAACGTGGACAGACATTTCGGCAACTTCGGATTTCTGGTGGATAACCACACAAACAAAATAGCTGCTCCTGCGCCGCTGTTCGACCACGGCAACTCACTGTTCAATCTTGCTGGCAGAGATAACCTTGCCTCGGGTACAGCACTCAGCGATTATGCGGATACGCTCGTACCGTGCGTTTATGACGACTTCATCGGCACTGCGAAAAAGGTGCTTACCAACAGGCACAGAGACGGACTTCGCAGGCTGCTCGACTTCCGCTTCAAGCGCCATTCAAGATATAATCTTGATAGTAAACGACTGAATCTCATCGAGGAGCAGATTCACAGACGAGCAATGGAATTGCTGAAATAAAAACAAATCACTCAAATCGTTTAATAAGTATAACAGCCGCAGGAATTACCCTGTGGCTTGATTCTTCATATTGCAAAATCTGCTTTCGTGTGCTATAATGAAAAAATGACAGGAAGTGATAATGTGAAAGTATATATTCAATCCTATGAAAACGGTATTCCGCATAATTATAATTTTATGAACGCATATCAAGGCTTTTATGAAATGGGATTTGAAGTAGTACCGTTTCATGATAATGACAAATTTCAAGAAAGCAATAAGGAAGATATCATAGTCGGATATGTTGGAACGGTAAGAGCACGGCTTGCGGATTTTGGAATTATCACTCCTGAAATGGACTATCCCGACGAACTGCAAAAATATCTTGGGCGTAAGATATGGCAAACAAAAATGAACGAAGTAAACAATAATCCGAACTGTTGGCCTGTATTCGTTAAACCTCTTGAAGATAAACAGTTCACGGGTGTTGTTGTGCGTTCTCCGAAAGACCTTATCGGCTGTGGAATCCAAGGCGTTAATCAAGATGTTTACTGCTCCGAAATCGTAAAATTTGAAGCAGAATGGCGATGTTTTGTGAGATATGGCCATATCCTCAGTGTAAGACCTTACAAGGGTGACTGGCGCAAGCATTATGATTACAGAGTAATTGAAAATGCTGTAAAGGAATTCACATCAGCTCCCGCAGGCTATGCCATTGATTTTGGACTAACCGATGACGGAAGAACATTACTTATCGAGGTTAATGACGGTTACGCCCTCGGGTGCTACGGATTGTTTTACATTGACTACGCTAAGCTGTTATCCGCCCGCTGGGCTGAACTGACTGGAACAGAGGACGAATGTGCTTTTGATATAAGATAAAGAAAAGACCGCAGAATTAACTGCGGTCTTTTTATCATTTCAGCTCCCAGCCGTTATCGCCGTGATATATCATCAGCCTGGTCATACCGCCGTCAATACAGATATTCTCGCCTGTGATGAAGCCTGCCTTGTCGGAGCAGAGAAACATGACCATATTGGCAATATCCAACGGATTTCCAACACGTCCGCAGGGCTGCTGATAGGCGTCGGGGCCTTTGTAGACCTTGTAGGACGTATCAATCCACCCCGGAGAAATGGAGTTCACGCGCACCTTTCCTGCAAGGCTAACCGAAAGAGCATGAGTGAGCGCAGCTATACCGCCTTTCGCGGCAGTGTAGCTTTCGGTCTGAGGCTGGCTCATACGGTCACGTGAGGACGAAATATTGATGATACTGCCGCCCTTGTTGAAGTGAGGAGCGAACAGCTTAGACAGGTAAAACGGCGCGGTCACGCCTACTGAAAGCGCGTACTGGAATTCCTCATAGCTACACTCGTCAATGCCTTTCATCAGCGGCAGAGCGTTGTTCACGAGGAAGTCGATGTGTCCGTGTTGAGCTATGACCTGCTGTGCGAATTCTTCAAGCACGGTCTTGTCGGAAATATCGCCGACGAAGTGGTCTCCCTCCGCTTTGTCGATAATGCACACTGCCGCGCCGTTTCTGCGGAACTCCTCGGCTATGCACTTGCCTATCCCGTTTGCGCCGCCTGTTACTACAGCTACTTTGTTTTTGAATATATCGCTGATTTGTGGAGCCCTTTTCACATCAGAAAAAGTACAAAACGGTTTGTTATCATTAGAGCAATTCTTAACTAATTCTTCAACCAAACTTCTTATAGCATTGTAAGTATGTTCGTCTTTGCTGATAATAAAATAATCTCTGACCGAAAACCTGCGGAATGTTACGACCTGTATCAAATCACGTTCAGCACCTGTTTCAACACACAGCTTTTCGATGATCTCACTGAAATATAAGTCTTCCTTTTTGCGGCTACGATGATTATAAATAATTACAGCTTTATTCTGTGAGAGGTAATCCTTGACCTCGCTGTAATAAGTGTATTTCACGCTTAAAGGCGAACCTGTTTTTACCGAATTACAGAGGAGTCCGTTATCGGGATCAAGAAAAACTATGTCGCACTCTCCGAGCTTTTTCAATGCAGCTCTGTGCCATATATCACGTTTAGCATTTTCTCTCGGAACAAGCTTGTTATGGTAAACCGCATTATTTACCAAATCCAACTTTTCAAGCATTTCAATGGAATGATTGCCTTTCAAAGTTTCAAGAGCGGAAGCAAGTTTATCATCGAATTCTTTTACACTTTTAAAATCACGATACTTTCCGTCTTCCTGCTTGAACTTGCCGTTTTTGTCACGCTCAAAATCAAGTTCTCCGGGATTGTACCAGTTTATACCGATACTGAATTTTTCAGACATCTTCCGAAGCAGTCCGAGTTTTCCATAATCTCCGATATCGCCTGCGTATCTGTCCTGCATATTCTCACCTCTCTTTGGGAATTATCCACGTTTCACACACAAGAGTGCCGTCAGATTTACATTCACGGATAACTCCTCTGACAGCATTCTCCTCAGTTTCAATAACTTTTCCGTCTTTGTCGAAATACAACAATTCTGAGTAGTCTCCGCCGTTTGGTGTAGGTTCATTAATTGTCATTCAAGTGCCTCCAATATTCCTGTTCATCCACTTTATTCCCTTAGCAATACGCTTCTCAGGCTCATTGAAGTGTCCTCCGGTGTTCCATTCAAGGAAATGACAGGACACGTTTTTATCAGCGCACACAAGCTCATACTGCCTGCGAGTACAGTCTCCGACAGTCGCCATAATACAGTCCCGAGCCTTTTCTTCGCGGTCGCCGAGACTGAGATAAACGGAGCTATTTTGCGGCGCGGTATGGCTCTCGGCGTAGCTTATCCAGTCCCCGAACCACAGCGAGCCCGAACAGCTGCTAACTCCGCTGAACGCCTGACTTTCGTAGAACGCCCACAGGCTGAAAAGTCCTGCGAGGGAGTATCCGCAGAGGAAACGCTTGCCCGTAAGATCGTACTCCTTTTCGCAGTACGGAACGCATTCGTTCACAAGCCAGTTAAGCGTTGAGCGTCCGCCGCCCGAAAAGGACATTTTCTTGTTGAGTTTGAACTCCCACGGCGAGAAATCGGCGTTCCAGTCCTCGATCTCATAAACGACATAGTTACACTTTACGTTCTCACACAGTGCAAGGACTTTTTCAATAGTTTCGGAGCTGTTTTTCATCTCTCCCCAGTATACCGTAGGCAAGTCAGCACCGTTTATCACAATATGGCAGGTTCTGCTGCTTATGTCCATTATTCCCACTCTTTTCTATATATCATGATGCAGACACCGATTATTCATGGCTGTTTAGGATTTTCATAGAATAACACTATTTTCAAGAAGTTGCTTACTTTCCCGCCAATCAGGCAACATTACTTGTAGCAAGTTGTAAAACTGCTTTGAATGATTTGGATGAACAAAATGGCAGAACTCATGATACACTACATATTCAATGCAGTTCTTAGGCGCTTCTATTAATCGTTTGTTGAGTGTTATAACGCCTTTGTTGGGCAGACAGCTGCCCCAACGCGAAGTCATATTACGAAGTTTTAACTGAGGATATTGAACTCCATACGAAATGAACTTCTGATGGACTTCCAGCATTACTTCATTGAAAATAAGGCTGCACTGTTCATTCAGCCAATTGTTCATCAGGTTCTTTTTTCGATTGTAATAGTCAGGGCGCTTAACGTGAATATAAACATATACGCCATCGCAGCTCACAAATTCATTTGTGTCTTTCACAATCTTAATACGCATATTTTTACCGAGATATGTTACATTTTCTCCGCTAATATACTGCATTTCAGGTTTGGGAATATCATTTTCTGCGAAACTGTCAACCGCATTTTTTATAAACTCGCACCTGCTTATAACAAAAGTATCTACAACATTCTTCGGAACACTTTTAGGCGCTGAAACATATACATTTCCGTTATGACGTATCCTGAGATTAATATTCTTGATTTTTTTACGTTCAAATGTAAAAACTATCTCACCTTGTTCGGTCTGAACTTTTCTTGTTTCTGTTGATAATGCTTTCATTAAAACCTCCTGAGTGCAATGGTTTTAACGTTATCGATGATATTATCCATTACCTCAAAACTGAGATCCCATTGGTTATTATCACTGTAGTCATATAGCAGATCGTCAAGGGCGTGAGAGATTTTCTTGTGAATATCAATGTTTGAAGTCCAGTCGACTTTGCTGTATTCCTTGATGATCTCTGTTATATCAGCAGATAGATCAGCAATAGTATCTCTGTTTTCAGCGAGTTGGATAACCTCATCAAGTATAGCTGAAACGACTCCATAAAACGCCTGAGCGTGAACATTATCCTTTATTCGTTCTGGATATTTTAATTCAGTCTTTCCGCTGCGATATTCTTCCATGATCTTTGTCATCTTTGCAAGATACTCCGCTTCACTGATGACCTGTTTTTTATACAGCTCTAACGCTTCCTTTATCTTTTTTGAGAAATTGTCGTAATATGCAGGATTTTCGTCGTATTTTTCAGAGATGCTCTTTGTCATTCTTGAACGGATAGAGTCTGCCTTTGCTCTTGCAGAACCAAGTTCTTTTAACTCCTTCTCTAATCCGTCCGAATCAAGAATGTCGACAGGTGCAGTGATTATCTTCAATCCTGTTACAGAAAGATTCTGGTCAAGAAGGTTCTGCATTATCGGTTCGTATTCCTTATTGTCGATAGCATCTGCATATCTCAGTTTAACCGATTTTCTGATCTTTGAGAACATAATAAACTCTGACTTATATTTATTAATCTCGTCTCTCGGAACAGCTTCATATGCTTTTTCGGAATTGACAACTATTGAAAGTGCCTTTCCGAATTTGCAAAGAATATTATAGAAGTCATTTCTGAGATCTTCATCTTCCAGCTTGTCCTCATATTCATTTACATCATCTTTAGTTTTAACGCCTATGAAAAGCTCGCAAAGCTGAGAATACGCTTCTCGAAGTTCTCCAACAACTGTTACAACATCAACGATTGCACCTGAAAGGTCGGATCCTTCGTAATTTTCAAGACCTGCACCGCTGTACATATTCATTGCGGTATCGAGCTTCTGAATGAGTCCGCGATAGTCGACGATAAGTCCGAAATCCTTACCGTCATAAAGTCTATTTGTACGCGCGATAGCCTGTAACAAACCGTGTTCTTTCAGTTCTTTATCAATATACAGGACTTGGCATACAGGAGCATCAAAACCTGTGAGCAACTTGCTGCAAACGATAAGAATATCTATATCTCCGTCGCAGAATTTATTTTTGATAGTTTCCTCATAAGTATCCGCATCGCCGTATTGCTTCATCATCTTGTTCCAGAAGGCGATGACCTTGTTATCAGTTTCTGATAACATATCGTCTTCGCCCTCACGCATATCGGGTGCTGATATAACAACAGCACAATTCAGGCTGCCAAGCTGCTCAAACACTTCAAGATAACGTACAGCATCACGTTTGAAATTGGTCGCAAGCATTGCTTTCATACCTGTATTTTTGATGCTGTCAGTGAAGTGTTCTTCAATATCAAGCGCAATTCTGCGAATTCTTGCATCCGTTGAGGTGAGGCGCTTTATGCTGCTCCACTTCTGCTTCAGGTCTTCGCGTTCACGTTCGTTAAGACGGCGCGTAGTCTTTTCAAACCACAAGTCAATATTATCCTCATCGACTTTCTGATCTACAAATCTTCCCTCATAAATAAGCGGAACTATCGCTTTATCGTCAACAGCGTCCTTGATAGTATACTTATGAATATAGTCTCCGCCGCCGAAACGTCCAACTGTTGACTTTTCCTTTTTCATCAGAGGCGTACCGGTAAATCCGATATAGCAGCCGCAAGGAAATACAACTCGCATTTTGGCTGCAAGAGTTCCGTAGTTGCTACGGTGGCTTTCATCGACAAGTACAAATATATTTCGGTCGTTGATCTTTATTTTCTGGTTTTCGGCTGTATTGAACTTATTTATGATTGTCGTAACAACATCAGCTTTATTGCTCTGAATCAGCTCCACAAGGTGCTTTCCTGTTGTTGCTTTTGCAGGTGAAAGACGTGTATGAGCGAAAGTTTTAGCTATCTGATTATCAAGATCTTTACGGTCGGTAACAATAATCACCTTTGGGTGACAGGTTGTCAGCTCCATAAGGATATACTTCGCAAGCATAACCATTGTCAGTGACTTTCCGCTTCCCTGAGTATGCCATATTACGCCGCTCTGACGGTTGCCGTTTTCATCATCGGTATTGATAGTTTTTATTATCTTACGGATAGCAAAAAACTGCTGATGACGGCATATTTTCTTAATGTTAGCATCAAAGACAATGAAATACTTTGTAAGCTCCATAAGTCTCTGGGGAGCAAACAGTGATACTATATCCCTGTCCTGGGGAGTTACTGAACGGTCAGTTATATGATGTGAAAGCAAATCGTCACGCCATTCCGTATCTTCTTCACGCCATACGTTCCAGAACTTCTTTGCTGTGCCTGCGGTGGCATATTTGAAGAAGTTTTTATTCGTTGCGGCAACTATCTGCGCAAACTTAAAGAGCTGAGGAGTGTATTCCTGCTTCTGATTGCGGATAGTCTGCTCGACAGCCTGTTCTACGGAAATCGTCGAAGCCTTGCATTCTATGACTGCAAAAGGGATTCCGTTTACGAAAAGAACAATATCAGGGCGTGTATCGTGCTGACGATCTGCGCTGTGAACCGTGAATTCCTCAGTAACGTGAAAGACATTATTGGAAATATTGTCCCAATCTATGTACTTCAGATTGAAGTTAATGGTTCTGCCGACGGGGAGAGTTTCGGGATAGCTGCGGCCAAGCATGATATCATTGTAGACCTTCTCGCTTGACACAACAAGATTGTCCGCAAGCGGCTCGTCTATCTCATCGACTGCTCGCTCGATGTTCTCGGCTGAAAACTTGTATTCAGTATCGCCGAATGTATAGCTGTTCAGACGGCTGAGCTGAGTTCGCAGAACATCTTTGAGGATAACGTTATAAAGCCCGTCACGCTGAGCTTCGCACTCCTCGGGAGAGAGATAGGTATAGTCGAGCTTTTTCAATAATTCAATGGCAGGATATTTGCTTATTTTATCTTCGAGGTATGCGTCTTTTTTCATTGAATCACCTCCTATTATAAGTCAAAGAAATTCGGTATCTTATCAATATATAGTTTTTCATTCTCTTCAAAAGAATAATTTATCATACTGATTGTAAATAACTCATGAAGTTTATCATTATCTAATACTATTTCCGGTACAATAGGAGATATGGCAAAATTCTCGGTATACCTGAAAATCAGATAATTTATGTACTTTAGTTTATCATCATCAGATAATTTAAGGAATGCTTTATCGAAAGTTTTCAGATTTCGATCATCTCTATGATGGAACAAAAGAACAACGGTCTTTTCGACTAAAGGGAATACACATAGATTAAGTGGCTGTGTTCTCCAGTTTGGGGATAAATCATAAACGTCGTTTATCATTTTACCAAAACACTGATAAAGTGTAATATCAGTTTGAATTGCAATTGGAACCTTTTTATCCAAAATCTTGTAGTAAGTAATATCAAATCCACTTTTTAAGTTATTATCTATTATCTTTTTGCTTCTTCTATAAAAGAATAACGTATCACTTATTGTAAGTTCATTTGCCTCATCACGGATTTCTTTTCCCAAGGGCTCATACAATTTTGCATCGAAGAGCTTGTATGTCTCTCTATCTCTTAAACGTTTACAGAGATCAAAAAGAGCGTTTTTTAGCGCTATTTCTGCTAACAAATGATTTGAAGGCTCATTTAATAATGCTGCTTCATTTTCGTAATCATTGAAGTACTTACGATCGCAATCATTGCAAATCATTCTAAATGTCAATATCTTTGAAAGTCCATTATCGTTGGGCATAAAATTTCTATTAGAAAAATGGAAACCATTGTAAGCCTTGCCATCTACGGAAATGTTTTTGAGAACAAATCGAGGCACAGTATGCGAATTACAAAAACTATCCATTTTTTTGCCACACAAGAAACAGCAATCAGGTTTAGCATTTCGCTTTGCTTCATTGAAAAAAGACTCTGTAAACTGTTTCAGTTCTATTAGCTTCTTATCCATACACTACACCGTTATTATGATTGCATCAAGCCTTTAATTGCTCCCTCGGTCATTGAAGAAATAATACCTGTTGCAACATCTTTTATAACATCAACAATCAAGGGTAGTCCTTTTTTAGTTATAGTTTCTTTTGTTTTATTCCAGATGGTATCCTGGCGAATCTTATCAAGAAAATCATATCCATCATTTGTAAGATTACCTACATAGAAATATGAACTATTGTTTAAATCATCATCTTCAATATATTCTATTAAGCCTTGCTGGTACATTAATTTACAGTGTTCTTTTACTATCCATAATTCATAATTATCAAGAGTAAACTGGTACAATGGGTGGCCTTTATAATCTTCCTCGATTTTAAAGAGGATTTTTCTTATCAAATCCATATCTCTTTTCATTATATACACCTCACCTTTCCTGTAAGCAATAACTGCATAAGGGCTTTTTTCTTTTGTTTCTGTAAGTCAAGTTCTTCTTCAAGAAGTTGTATTTCCTTATCCTGATGAGAAAGTATTTCAGCTATGGCGATTTGTTCTTCGAGTGGTGGAAGATCAATCGCAATGTTCTCAACTATATCCGAACTCAAATTCTGTTGCTTTGTTCCTTGAGCATATTTTATACCAATGATTTGCCCACAGCTCTGATACCAATAGTAAAA
>Ga0265298_10000134_pt1 | contig 109489 bp, 109 predicted proteins | sample AusTroGonzalo_MG_3_FD_193486 | JGI IMG/M metagenome (GOLD analysis project Ga0265298, IMG submission 193486) | Bovine rumen microbial communities from tropical cattle in Woodstock, Queensland, Australia - Gonzalo_01 | ecosystem: Host-associated > Mammals > Digestive system > Stomach > Rumen ...
GCAGCCTCGCCGCCGCGTTGTCGCTTCTTCGTGCGGGCACGTGGGTTTGCTGTATTTCCATTGAATGGGATTTGACGTCATGGCCGATTGAGGGGTTTGCAAGGTTGATAAATACTTGGCATGGATACAGCCTGAAGAAGAGCGGAAACAAGGTCGGAGGAGATGAGAGAAAGGCGTCGCTTCTGGGCGGGTTCGTTAGAAGGATATCTCTGCATCGGAAGCCATGGGTTGCGGTGGGCTCGGAACGCGACGCTAAGAAGCTTCTGGTGGGAGATCCAGATTATTTTGATGCCCACAGGATTCTGAGAGTCGGCACGCCGACAAATGACTATCTCATTAACAACCGGGACAATGTTGCCCTTAGAGATGAATTGAAGCGGAAGATGTCGCAAATCCTGGGATTTGACAAATCCAGCAAGGTTGTAGTATATCTGCCCACATGGAGGAATGCCGGAGAAAGGGTGTTCTCGTTTTACGGCCTTGACAGTCAATCCCAGGCAAAATGGCGGGAAATGCTCAAGGGGCATGGCGCCGTCATCCTGGAAAAACACCATCCTCGAACGCTTGAGGAGAATCCCATAGTCGGAACGTCTGAATGCTCGATTCCCATTTCTCCAGAACGGCAATCGCTTGTTGACGTCAATGAACTTCTGTTGGTGGCGGACGTGCTCGTTACCGATTATTCAGGCGCCGGGCAGGACTTTGGGGTTTTAAAAAGGCCATGCATTCATTTCATGTATGACTTGGAGGATTACAAGGAGAATTGCTCTGGGTTTGTCGATGGATGGGAGGACATGCTTGCCGGGCCACTTGTCGAGCAGGAGCCGGCGCTTTTCGAAGAGGTCAGAAGGCAATTGGAGAATCCTGGTTTCTGCCCGTCGCAAGGGTTCGCTGCAACATGCGAGTACCAGACGGGACATGCCTGCGAGAAGTTGCTGGACTTCATGGAGGGGCGTGGCACATGAAGCGAGATTATGGGATAGACCTGCTGAAGATGCTGGCAATGACAATGGTCGTTGCGCATCATGTTCTTAATGCCGGCGTTGAAGTGAAGGTGTTGAGTGGAGATACGGCATGGGGGCTAAAATTCCTCCTTCAAGCCTTTCATTGCTTTTGCTATTGCGCAGTCGACGTCTTTGTGATGGCGACAGGATATATCATGTGCAGACATGAATTCAAGTATATCCGCATTTTCAGGCTATGGCGGCAGGTTGTCGGATATTCGCTCGCGCTGCTTGTCATTGCATTGGCAATTGGACATCATGTTGGATGGCGGGATGTTGCAAATGCTATTCTGCCTGTAACGACTAACCAGTATTGGTTCTTTACCCAGTATTTCGCCTTGTTCTTCACCATCCCATTCCTAAACAAATTGATGGAATCGCTTTCCAGAAGAGAAGTCGGCATTTTGATGGTGACGGGTCTTGGTTTGCTGTCGATCATGCCGCTGATAGCAGGGCAGGACATTTTCGTTACGAAGTGGGGCTATTGCTATCTTTGGTTTATGTTTTTGTACTGCGCGGGTTCGGCTATCTACAAGTTTGATCTGGTCAGCAGGTTGGGAAGTCTTGTAGCCGTTCTTGGATTGCTGGTAGGCGTTGTGGTTTCGGCACTTGGTGCAGTCGGGTCAACGTTTTTGCCACAAGTCTTTGGCGGCGGGGCGAGAGTTGGGGATTTAGCATATAGTTACACGTCTCCTTCGTTAGTGTTGGAGGCGGTTTCATTGTTTGTTTTGTTTGGCAGGATGAAGGTAAAGTCGCCATTCTGGCAAAGGGCGATTGCATTCCTTGCGCCAGGTACTTTTATTGTGTATGTCGTGCATGAAAACGGTCTGTTCCGCAAGATGGTCGGCTGGGATGCGGTTTTTCTCCCCTTGGCGGAACATGGGGGGGCTCTATTTGCCATTGCAAGTGTGATACTGGTTGCACTGCTGATTTTCGTTTTGATTACTTTGGTGGATGCTGTCAGACGGTCTGCGGCAGTTCGGGTGATGGGCCTGTTTCGCGCAAGGCCTACAAATGAGAAATGAGCTTGGCGTAAGTAAATTGGAAGCGATGGATACGAATGACATGATAGACATAGCGCTTGCGGCTGACGGCGGGTATTTCTGTGGGCTGTTCGTGACTGCTTGTAGCATCGCGAAATATGCCGACAAGGCGGCCAGTCTGCGCTTTAACATTCTCGACGGCGGCATCTCGGATGAAGACTGGGGGCTGCTGACGCAGAAGGTCATGGTGTATCATCCACAAAGCGAGTTTAGACGCTTGCCCATGACGGGCGAAACGTTTAAGGATTGCCTTTTGTGGCATGGCAATCACATGACATACGCCCGGTTGCTCTTGCCTGACCTGCTGCCCAACTCAGATTATTGCATCTACTGCGATGTTGACTTTTTGTGGATGCGCGACATTTCAGAACTGTGGGCGGAACGCCAGGACGACATTGCCCTCATCAGCACCTTTGACGGTGCGAAGTCAACATGGGACGTCGATGGCGGCTGGCTTGTTGCGCACGGATTCGAATTTTCCCCAGACGATTATTTCTGCGCGGGGCTTACGTTTTTCAATCTGAAGTATTTTCGAGAACACAACCTCCATAAACGTTGTTTTGATTTGTTGAAGCTCAAGCCGCCGTTCAATGATCAGACGGTGATGTACATTGCGACAAAAGGTAGAACTAAGCTTGTTTCTCTTTGCTGGCAGCGGATTCACCAATATGTCACGCCAGAAATGATTGAGGATGGAGCAGTGGTTCATTATGCAGGGGCGATCCCCTGGAAGCCGATTAATATTAAAATAGGCCTGCTAAGCGATTTAACGCTACTTTGGCATCGCATGAACGCCGAGGCTCGCGGGATAACTTTGTGGCAAAGCCTGAGGATGTATTTTGGCATAGGCCATGTTCTATGGCATAGGGGTCTTAGGAATGCGCTGTATGCGCTGAACCTAGTTCATTGTCTGAGGCCACTGCATTGGGTGCTCGTAAAGACTGGACACACAGGGGTATGGGAGTATTGGGAAAGAGGAATGGCTAAGATGTGCGCCTGAATGATGGCTGGTGCCGCAATATATCGGTAAACATCGGGATGGGCTTTGTGTTAATTAGATGCTGAAGCGTGAGTCAGAAAGGAGGTAAATGTGGCAAATGAAATAGTGATAGGAGCGCCTAGGATTGAACTTGCAGACGGGCATTGTCGGCTTGTAGCGGACGTACGTATTCCTTCGAGAAGGACGGGAGGTCAAGATTCCTTGGCGTTATTTCTTGAAGTCCCTTGTGAATATGGAGATTATCTTACGGTTGACCGATGTGACGCATTCTTGGTAGGGTTGGTACATTATGCGCTTTACCATGGACTTGATGTGCGATGCGAGGCGCCCGTTTCTGTGGAATTGCATTACCACTTGACGGAGACGCTGATATCAGGACTTACTGATAAAGGGTGCTGCCCAATACAGATAAATGCTGATTTGGCAGAAGGCGTGCTCACTAATGCAGAAGCGGTGGGGACAGGTATTAGTTGCGGAGTAGATTCAATGCATGCAATTCGCAATCATTTAGGCAATCCAGTAAAGTCATTGCGACTGACGCATTTGGCCATAAACAATGTCGGGGCTTTTAGGCCGGATTCTGGCCAATATCGACGATCTGTGACTGTTGCCCGTAAAGTTGCTGAAGAAACAGGCTTGAAATTGGTGGATTCAACATCGAATATTTCAATGGTGCTTGATTATCCATTCGAATGGTGTCATACCTTTATGAATTCTTTTGTCACGTTGGGTTTAGGAAAATTGTATCAAAAATATTTTTATGGATCCAGCGGTTATGGTTGTGCGAGTTGGGGAATGTCAGGGCATTATAGTTTGAGGCATGATTGTGCATTTTATGAATGCTTTTTGTTGCCATGTTTCTCAAATTCCAGTACTCGGACAAAGATTGTCCTCGATGGTGCGACAAAGAACAGATTTCAAAAGATACGCGATATTGCGGATTTTGATTTGGCACAAAAGTATTTGAACGTATGCGTATCTGACACAGGAGTAAATTGCGGGCGGTGCGAAAAGTGTCGCCGTACTCTTATTAATCTTGACGGGCTTGGCGTATTGGAAAAATTCTCAACGGTGTTTGACATGGATGCGTATCGATGCAACAAATGGAAATATTTAGGTTGGGCGTTGTATCGTAAATGGGTTGGGCGCGGAGACATGACTAATGATGCATTGGAGACGTTAAGGTGGCAAATTGGGTTTAAGAGTAGTGCGTTTGCAATGGCACGGCTGATGACACGGCCGTTTAAGGGGATTTAGCGTGAGGCGCATAAGGCTGCATTGGTATCAGACAAGGAATTTCGGGGACGCACTTTGCCCGAAGCTTGTTGGTTACCTATCCGGTTGTGATGTTGTGCATGCGCATCCTAGGTCGGCGGATATAATGGGGGTTGGGTCCGTATTGTTTTCTGGGAGTGCAGTCTTTGTAGAGAAAAGACGACTGGCAAGTTCTTACGGGATAGGGAAAATGTTGCTGAAGTGTTTGGACGCATTTCAACCTCTATTGCATATCTGGGGCTCAGGCTTTTTGTACGATCCAGGGGTGTTGGATGCCTTCCAGATTCGCAAGGTTAGATTGTGCGCGACGAGAGGGCAAAAGACGCTTGACGCTTTTGTTAGGGCTGGGGTCGTTTCAAAAGAAGCATCTGCTAATGTAATTCTAGGGGATCCTGGGCTTTTGTACCCGATGATGTTGAATGAAAGGCCGATGAAGGAATTTGATATTGGCGTTGTGTCTCATTTTAGAGATGCTGTGGCTGGGCGGAAGTTTTGTGATGCGCTTAAGAAATCGGGTGTAAAGGTAAAGTTGATTGATGTGATGCAAGATAATCCGTTGAACGTAGTCCGAGAAATTGCGTCTTGTGAAAAGATTCTCTCGTCCTCATTGCATGGTCTTGTCGTAGCTGATGCATTGCAAATACCAAATAGGCATGTCGTCTTTTCATTGCTTGGTCAAAAGAAGGATGATTTCTTGTTCAAGTTCGAAGACTACTACTCGGCATTTGGAGAAGGGGAAGAAGACATAATTGATGGAAACTCAGTCGTTTCTCCTGTCGAGATATTGAAAATGGTTCCAGATTCGCCTAGGTTCGCTCACGACCGTATCCTTGAGCGACTGGATGCATTAAAGGCGTCGTTCCCTTTTAGGCAATGACCAAGGTATCAGTTATAATACCAGCGTATAACGCGGCAAAGACGGTCGAACGGACAGTGCGGTCCGTCTTGGCATCGACGATCCCGCTGGATATTTGGGTGGTGGACGACGGCTCAACGGATGGAACTGGCGATCTTCTTGACAGGATGGAGAGGGAATTTGTGTCGGTGGATGGGTCGAGGCTTGTTGTCATGCACCAACCGAATTGCGGGGCGTATCAGGCGAGGCTTAATGCTCTCAAGAGAATGGAGACCCCATACTTTGGTTTTGTCGACGCTGATGACACTGTTTCGCCAAATATGTTTGAGAAGATGCTTGTTTTTGCGGAGCGCGAGAGTCTGGATGTTGTTCAGTGTGGATATGAGACTGATGGTAGTGTAGAATACCTTGGTCTTGATGGAATGGTGTTAGATGGCAGAGCCGCAGTATACAGAGAGTATGTTTATCCAAAGTTGCTAGACAGCAGGGAATCGAGCTATATTTGGGATAAGTTGTATCGCAACAAATATGATTTTAATGCATTTGACGAGACTAACCATGTTACAAACTTTGATGATTTGATTTTTAACTTTCACTTTTTCCTGCAGGTTGAGCGGATGGGCTTCTTAGACGAACCATTATATCATTATGCAGAGACAGAGGGGAGCGCCGTACACAGTTATGGAGACAATAAGATAAAGGACTATCAGGAGGCATGGAGAATCCGCAGCGAACTCTCACCAATATATGGCATGTCGGCTGATAATTTGGTAATGCACAGCTGGACACTTCTCAATGCTCGCAACGGAATAATTGCAGCAGCAACAGCGAAAGGCATTTCAATTTGCGAACGAGCGCGGCTAGTCAAGAAGGTCGTTATGCTTCCATTCGTCATTGAAGCGCAGACGAAGGTTGGCCTGCACGGTGGGGCATCGTTTATCGTGATGATTGCAAGGTTTTTGCCGGGCATATTTCTTGTGTATCTCGTACAAACAGCAAAAGTTATCCTTAAGAAATGATTAAACCTGTATACATCTTTGTTACGCCCTACTTCCCACGGCCTGAAAGTTGGACGGGAGGATTCTGCTATGATTTTGTCAGAGCCCTTAAAAGGATTGGGGGATATGACGTAAGAGTTTTTGTGAATGATAAAAGTCACAGACATTGCGGAAAAGATTATGAGTATCACGGGATAAAGGTTTGCCGCTTTGTGTACAGGAGGCTTCCTTTTAACATTGCTCCCTTTCTTTTTGAAGGCAGCAATCGCAAATCCTTTCTGGACAAGGTCGCCTCTATGGGGATAGACTGGAAGAATGTAGCTGTATTTCATGCGCACGATATACATATGGCGCCGCTTGTGGAGAGTGTTAAGCGCAAGTTCCCGCAGATAGTTTCTGTTTGGCATTGCCATAATATGGGACATCCTTTTCATTTGTCTTGCGGAAGGCTTGGCGTAATCCCCGGGTATTCAACCCTTTATTATTTTTGGTTAAGGAAGCACTTTGAGCGGATAGACCTACCTGTGTTTGTAAGCAGAAGGCAGCGAGATATGTTCGGGAAATGGTATCCAGAGGGATTTCTTGGTGCGTCAGTCGATGTTGTCAAAGGACTGTGGGGTGGTAAATTCATTAGATCTGTGGAGCTGAAGTCCAGCTATGTCTGCTACAATGGCATTGATTATTCAGTATTCAATGCAAAGGGGCGTGATGACAGACATGATGCGGCTGTATTTAGAATCGGATTTGTCGCCAACATGGTCGCCACCAAGGATCCAATGACATTGCTTCGAGCTGTAAATAGGCTTAAAATAGATCCTGAGTTGAATGGTCTTCAAGGATGGGAATGCATATTTGTCGGCAGTGGCGCGGAACTGCCACGTTGCAGGAGGTATGTTGAGGAGAATGGCCTTGATAGGATTGTCCGGTTCCGTACGGAAATGGATCATCTCGAATTACCTGACTTCTACAGATCATTGGATTTGTTTGTTTCGCCAAGTTGGGCGGAGGGCTTTTGCTGCACGTTTGTAGAGGCGCATGGTTGCGGAGTCCCAATCATAGGCTGTACAGGAGTTAGCGTGGACGAGTGCTTCTCGAAAGATGAGCAGGACCGATGGCTCTTCCCGCCTAAAGACGATGCGACGCTGGCGCAGAAAATCAAATGGTTTTACCAAAAACGTCCAAGGCAAACGTTCATAGACCGTTTTGACATTGACGAGATTGTCGGTGATTTTGTGAAGAAAATCGAATCAATATCATGAAAATTCTCTACTCAGGTTTTTTAATGAGGGTTCGCGAGAAGATGGCGCGCGTCCGACGTAGATGTGATCCGTTCTACAAGGCGAAGTGGGCAAGGATAAGACGTGAGCAAATTGCGGCTAATGCGCCTTATGAAAATGGCGAAGAAGGATATTGGCATCCGGCGGTCATGGGGCTTGAGGAGACGATGGAGTATATCACGGGGCATCGTGCGTCGATTGCAAGATTTGGCGATGGCGAGATGGCTCTCGTCTGTGGGCGCGAGATGCTTTTCGAGCCTGCAAACGAGTTGATCCAAGCACGCCTCGTCAAGGTGCTTCAGGATCCCTCCCCAGATTGTCTTGTGGCAATTCCCGACATTTTTGGAAGTCTTTCAGCTTATAAAGAAAGAGACCATGCCTTTTGGCGTGAAGTAGCTCTTTGGTCAAGAGAGAGAATGTATGCAGCCATGAATGAAGGCTATAAGACTTCTCCGCCTCGATTGTTGTTGGGAAACCCGTATATCAGCCGTCCTTACATGAATTTAGCAGATCCATCTGCAGCACAGAATGTCTTTGGCGCATGGAAGGCATTGTTCGACAGTAAAAACATATTGATAGTCGAGGGGCGGTTCTCACGGTTTGGCATAGGTAACGACTTGCTCGACGGTGCCAAAAGCATTAGACGCATATGGTGCCCGCCACGATTTGCATTTGCTCGCTATGATGAAATCCATTCCGTTGTAAAGCACGAGGCGAAGCAAGACGACTTGGTAATTCTTGCGCTTGGCGCGACGGCAACTATCCTCGCATATGATTTGTCCAAGGAGGGGTATTGGGCCATAGACACGGGGCATCTTGACGTAGAGTATATGTGGATGAAGATGGGCGCGACGGAGAAAGTTGCCATTCCAGGTCGCTATGTGAGCGAGGTGACTGGTGCGCAGGAGCAGAAGCCAGAGGACGGCGAGGAGCGCCGTTATAACGTAGTCGCGAAGATTGGGTGCTGAGCATTATAATGTGCCGTATCGCAATGAGGTTTTTCAGCAGAGAGAGCAACCTATCGCAGTTTGCGAGATTAAACGTGACAACTCGTGAATAGACGTTGGTCGGTTAGATGAGAAGTTTGTTTCGTTTACGAAGGCGACTGGGCGTTGGAATCGGGCGAATCCGCAGTTCCTTGCGCCAGGCATTGAGGATATGTAAAATACGGTAAAGATTATGCTCTTCTCGGTAATAATTCCAGTCTATAACGTTGCTCCGTATCTGAGGGAGTGTTTGGACAGCATTGTCGCAGCGGTCAAGAATTTCGGCAAGCCTGTTGAGCTGATATGCATAGACGACGGGTCCACTGATGGTAGTGGGGCGATATTGGACACATACAATCCAACTACCACATTGATCGACTATAAAATACAGCATCAGCCAAATGCGGGAGTAAGTGTTGCTAGAAACAATGGCCTCGCCATCGCCTGCGGAGAATATATATGTTTTGTAGATGCCGATGACACCGTTCATGTCAATTGGCTGGTAAAATATGCTAGTGTGCTTGACGAAACGTGCGCTTCGCTAGTACGTATGGGTTTGAGGAACTGTGAAACAGAGAATGCGGATTATATTGTATATGAAGGAACGCAGTTGGAATCCTGGGCGTGGAAGGAGTTGGCACAGAATGGATATAATTGGCGTTATACTGTAAGACGATGCATCGCCCAAGAAGCAAGGTTCCCAAAGGGTGTGACGTATTGCGAGGATTCATTGTTCACGATGCAATTGATTCCGTATTTAGATATTGCAGTGCAGATGAGTGGGAGCTATTATAACTATAGGATAAGATCAGGTTCTGCAATGCGTCAAAAGTATTCAAGCAATGAGAGGTTGTTGTTTCTTAACGCATTACTAGGAATCGCTGAATCACAGCGAGATTTTGATAAAGTGGTTGTGTCACGGTCGGCAATAGGAAACGTGCTAGTGTGGGCGGGCAACCCAGCTGATATCGAGCATATAGGGCAGATACGTCAATTGTTGTCTGAATTTGTTTCCAAGGGTATAGTAGATGCCAGCTGTATACCACTCCTAGATAAGATCTCATACGTTCTCTTTAAGAAAACTGGGTGGATTTGGCCTGTTAAGATGTGGAACTGCGTGATCAGATGGTGTATTTGGTGTGCACATCGTTTTTTTGGCATTGCATCATTGTAATGCCGGTTAAATCTGAGACAGGTAGTGCTTGCAAAGAAATGTTGGAATATATATTAATGTATGACATATAAAACATGAGTAGTGATTCTAAGCTTAAGATTTTGGCGATATTGGTCGAGCCCGCTAACTATACGCTTGATCTGATACGGAATTTTTATGATCCAAGAGGTATTTCGCATGTATTCATCAAACAAGATTCGTTGGCGGGCAAAGCAAATTCCGATTTTTTTGCACTTGACTCGCTTCCGATTGCTAGACGTGTCAGGAAAATATACGAGTTACTAAAAAGTTTCGCAATATTCAATCTGAATGGTTATACTGGAATTACTTGCTTTTTATTTATTTTGCTGAATGTTGTTTTTTTCAAAAAGCCTTTTTCGATTGATTCTGATACCGAGTTGATTATACCTCACAATCCCATTAAGAGATGCATTAAGTGGGTTTGGCTTCATTTCCTTTTCACTCGAGAGTATTGCTATGGATTTGCTGGTGGGAGTTTTGGGCACAAGGACTTGTTTCTTCATTATGGCATGTCAGAATCGCGCATATTTCTTGCACCTATGGTTGTAGACAACGCGAAATACAAACGTTTACGAGAAGTTGACTGCTTTGAGAGGGGGCGTCCTTTTAGATTTGGATATGTAGGACGTCTTGTTGAACTGAAACAAGTAGACAGCGTGATTTCGGCATTTAAGACACTTGTCGATAATGGCATAAATGCAGAGCTGGAGATTATTGGAGATGGTCCATTGCGTAAAAAACTGGAAGAAATGTCGGAAGGGCTTTCCGTAAATTTTTTTGGCAGTATATATGGCAATGATAAGATTAGGGCTATTCATAGGCTGGATTGCCTCGTGCTCTATTCGCATTATGAGTCTTGGGGTCTGGTTGTTAATGAAGCACTTGCGAGTGGCGTACCAGTTATTGTCAGCGACAGGGTCGGTGCAAGGCGTGATTTGGTGGAGGGAGAATCCCCTACGGGACTTGTTGCAAAGTGGAATGATATAGATGACCTTGCGGCCAAGTTGTGGCAAATGGTTGTAGATGTAGGTACTCGAAGGAATATGGCAAATGACGCTGTTGCCAGGATGTCTACATGGGACTATGGGCTTTATGCAAAAGGGTATGATTCCTTTTTGGAAAAGACGGGAGCGTTGGCTTAATGATTGAAATAATTAAAGACTTGGAAGAGCTCTCTCGTATTGCGCCTTTTTGGCGTAGACTTGAAGTGGACGACAACATGCGCATATTCCAGACATATAATTGGAATAGAAGTGCTTGGGAGTCTTTTTATGCTTCGAACGCAAGAGCTTCGCTCTGCATTATTCACTGGAGCGCTGGGGAGGACCATGTAATCTTGCCTACATATATAGATGGCAAAGGGATTCTACGCTTTATATATGATGAAGATAGTGATGTTTGCGATGCAGTATATGAGAAAAGCCGGAATCATCACATAGCATATTGGGAGATGGCGAAGAAAATAAAGTCTGATCTACGCATTAAAGGGGTGTGGTTGCAAAAAATGAGAGGCGAGTCAGAAGTCTTGAATTATTTGAGTGTTTTGTTGCGGGGGGGGATTGTCGCAAAGGATAATGCCTTTTCATGGCTCAATGTTGTGCCGTCTTCAGATTTTATCGCAAGTCAGACACATATGAAAAGCAAGGACAGGTCAGATCTTAAATGCTTTAAAAGACAGGTCGGCGGCTACAGGTTGCGGGTAGTGTCTAAATCGGCGGGTGATGCTTTTCCCGCGGATGCGTTAAAGTGTCTTAGGGATGCTATGTGCAGGGATGGCCGAAGGGATTATGCATATTTTCAGAATGATTCGCTGGATTTTGCCAGTAAGATATATAATGCTTCTGGGTGTGATGTGGCGCTTCTCGAATCTGATGACGGGTTGCAGGCGGCCAATATATTGCTGAAGAAAGATAATAGGATGCTTTCCTGGGTGTTCCTCTATAAGGATTCCAAAGCGTCAACAATCTTATATCTTAAGTATTTTTGCGAGCAGATATACTTTAAGCCGTACATCTTTGATTTTGGTGTAGGAGTTTACAGCTACAAGATTGGCACCTTTCGCCCTTGCCTGGAATTGACGCACTCACTCAGGTGGAGTAAATCTCTGATGGGGTATCTTTCTATGCTGATGCAGACAAATATCAGGGTTGTAAAAGATATTGTCAAAGCGATAAGAGAGAAATAGAGGAGAGGATTGTATGAATCGGAGTAACTATTTCTATGACGCTAAGCAGGTGTCTAGATATGTGCTTTGGCTCCTTGCTATGATGGCCGCTTCTTATGTGACAGCAGGCTGGGTGTTTATACTTTTCATATTTATCCTGATTGGCGCAATCGGTCGTAAGCAAGATGAGTTGTTTTTGTTCATAATATTGGCGACGACATGCTTTATGTTGACTAATGGAAATATTGTCCGAAAGGGAATTGTTTTCGTAGCCTGCACGAAGATGCTACTTATGGTCGCATCTGTTTGTCTTGTCGGCCAGATCTTTGGGCGTCGGCATCCTGTGACATTGCCGCCGCTGCTGTCAATAGTGCCGTATCTATTGTTTATTGCAGTTTCATCGCAGCAGGGCTGGAGTCCGACTATCTCAAACTTGAAGTTGTTTCTTTTCTCAATGATTTTCTTTGCTTACTACGGGTGTAGCATTAAAATGATTGCCGAGTTGAAAGGAGTTGTGAAATTTCGCAGTATGATATTGGCAACGGCCATAGTTTATATTTTTGGAAGTGTTTTGTTAATCCCATTCCCATCTATAAGTTATATGTCTTCCGAAGAAATGCTTCTGAATCCTGATGCAGTAAGTTTGTTTCGCGGGATGTCCAATCATTCTCAGGCGCTAGGTCCTTTGGTGTCTGTGTTTGGCATATTGTTGTTTGCTGACCTTGTTTTCTCTGTGCAGAGACCTGATAAACTCTATGTTTCATTGCTGATGGCATGTCCAGTCTTGCTATATATGACATCAAGCCGAACGGCTATGGCCAGTTTTATTGCGGGAATAGCTTTTGCCATATACTGCGCTATGAGGCACAGGGGCTTGAATATTACATGGAAGCGGAAAGTGCTTTCTTTCATCACGACTTTGATGTTTATTGTTTCGGTCGCGGTTGCGATTGTTCCGTCAATTCGGGATCGAATCGTAAAATTTACTGTCAAATATGGTGGGGATGAGAATGTTGCGTTGTCTTCAGATATAATATGGAAGTCGCGAAAAGACAAGCTGGATAGTGCATTGTATTATTGGAAGCAGAGTCCATATATTGGCAATGGCTTTCAGGTAAGCGCGGAAATGTCACAATTGGACATAAATGACTTTAAGCAGATTCTTACTGCGCCAGTTGAGAAGAGCACGTGGACATACGCAATTCTTGAAGAAGGTGGCATTATAGGTATGATCCTATTTGTCGTGTTTTTGCTGGTTACCTTTTGTGGATTTATGGCGCGCAAGGCATATATTGCCGTGTCTTTGTTCTTCACGTTCATATTGTCAAACATGGGTGAGTTTACGATATTTTCAATGTCGGCAGACGGTGGAATTTTCTGGCTTTTGATATTTGTGGGTGCAGTGTTTGATCATATCAGAAACAATGCGAACAGCGCCGGTGCCGATTTCAGGAATCGGTTCAATTACGCGGTTACAAATGGTCCTTACCGATATTTACGATGAAATCTTACATAAAGACATTGATAATTTTGCTTGGCTGCTTGCTACGGCGAGATAGCAATCCCAAGGTAGTCTTTTACCATGATATTGGCCGAAAGTGGACTCCAATGGGAACGCCTGTTAATGTCTTTTGGCGGCATATGGCTTTGTTGCATAAAGAGGATGTCGTATGTTTTGATGATGGCTTTAGGGGAATCTGGGATGAGAGGGAAAAGTTAAAAGTTGTGAGTTGTAAGTTTAGAGTTGTTGTTTTCATTGCGGTTGGTCTGGTTGGCCAGGTTGGGTATTTGACATGGAGGGAAATTAGGGAGTTGCAGGATAAGTATGGTATCGAATTCCAATGCCATACTTGGAGCCATCAGACATTGGCGGGGCCATACAATGACGAAGTGTCAGAACCTCTTAATGGTAGGACAGAAGAATGGTACAGGCATGAAATTGTTGATTCCAAGGTCGAGCTTGAACAACAGTTGGGCAGAAAGGTCACCTCACTTTGCTTTCCAGTAGGCTATTTCTCGGATGATATCATTCGCCGTTGCAAGGAAGCCGGGTACGAGAAGGTGTATGCGAGCTACCCAGGTAATGTTACTGACGATTACATCCAACCCCGCTGCATTGCTCAGGATCTTTCTCCCCTCGCTTTCCGCGCTACACTAAACGGTGGCTTGATGATATTTGAGAATCGCTATAAGAACTTGCACAAATATTGATTTCACGCGTTCTCATTATAGGCGGAAGTTACATTGATATTGCAGTGGTGAATGAACGAGGGTTGTATGCAAATCTGCCATATAACATCAACGATTGAAGGGGCGAGCGGAGTTGCCACCTTCGTGCGGGAGCTTGACACCTCGCTTCGTGCCAGAGGCGTGGATAGTCGTGTAGGCGTTGATGTTTCCACCATCACATCCTTCCCGAACTCCTCCTCTCATCCACTCCTCCACACCCCCACTCTTCCACTCCCCCACTCCTCCACTCCTCCACTCCCCCACTTTGACCTAATCCATATCCATGGGCTTTGGCTCAAGATGTATCACCACGCGGCGGCATGGGCCAGGGCGAAAGGCATCCCTGTCGTGTGCTCCACTCATGGCATGACGGCACCTTGGTCGATGAATCACAAGTGGTGGAAGAAGCAGGTGGCGTGGTGGCTGTATCAGCGGCGCGATCTCAAACAGGCTGCGGCAATCCACTGCACGACCGAGCTTGAGGTTGGATGGAACAAGGCGCTAGGGTTTAACAACTGCTTCATCGCCCCTCTCGGCACTAGAGAGAGTTCAGAGTTCAGAGTTAACTCACAACTTACAACTCACAACTATACTCTCCTATTCGTCGGTCGTATATATCCGGTGAAAGGCCTCGTCAACCTCATTAAGGCATGGAGTTTGATTGAACCACGAAATACACTAAATACACGAAAATGGGTTTTGAGAATTGTGGGGCCAGATGAAGCTGGCCATCAAGCGTCCCTGCAGTCCCTTGTGTCCCAATTGTCCCTTGAATCGTCTGTTGAGTTCCCAGGGCCCAAGTTCGGTGCAGAGCTGACCGCCGAATACGAGAATTGCGACTGCCTCGTTCTGCCGAGCTTCACGGAGAATTTCGGAGCGACAATCGTAGACGCACTGGCCCATGGCAAGCCGGTGATTACTTCCTCCTTTACGCCTTGGAAGGAAGTTCAGGACCGCGGTTGCGGCTGGTGGGTCTCAAACGAACCGGTTCAACTCGCATCTGCAATCGGCGAGATGATGTCGCTGGACGATTCAATGCGTCGCGAAATGGGCGCGAAGGGTCGCAAACTTGTAGAGGAGAAATATACATGGGATGCGGTAGCGCATACTATGATAAATGAATACCAAAAGGTGATATCGTCATGTCAGTAGATCTTTCAAGATATTCCAACAACAATCCTAACAAGCTCAAGCGCCTCATCTGGGAGATTGTCTGGGCTGTGTTGTTCCGTCCAACGCCAAGGTGGTTCCTGAACGGATGGCGGTGCTTTTTGCTTTGGGCATTCGGGGCAAGAATCGGCAAGGGTGTTCGCATCCAAGGCAGCGCAAAGGTCTGGCAGCCGTGGAGGTTGGCAATTGGCGACAATAGCTGGATTGACGGCGGCGTCTCGCTTTATTGTGTGGACGATATAAAGATAGGAGCTAACGCTGTCATAAGCGAAGGGGCTTTTATCTGTACGGCATCACACGATATATCGAGTGAGATGTTTGAGCTTGCGACAAGCCCGGTGACGATTGGCGATAGCGCATGGGTGTGCGCGAAGGCAACAGTCCTGCCAGGCGTGAAGGTGGGAGAAGGGGCGATAGTCGCAGCTGGTTCGGTCGTCTCGAAGGATGTCGAGCCTTGGACTGTAGTCGGCGGCAATCCCGCAAAGTTCATCAAGAAGCGCGAATTGAAGAATGAATCGAGTAATTGAGATATTGCGCACACTGTTCAGTCCATCGTTTTGGCGCGACTTCATTGCCGAAGACATGGCATCCGAATCTCGCATATTGCATGAATAGTCAGTTTCAGGATTTCACAGGGCACTATTCCCAGTCGCCTATGATTATGGTATAATGTACGGCATGAAGAGAACATCTGACCATGCCGTGCTGTCCAGCAACGGGCGCTATACGTCTTTCTCGTATGGCGATGATGTCATTCGTTTCATGACATCCCCTCGGCTTGACCGGTATGTCAAGGTCAACAAGTGGGACAATGGTTATCTTGAGGTTGTCGCAAGCTACAATGGCAAAGAGGAAGAAGACTATATAGACCTTGTCCCCATTCTTAAGAACCTTTACATTGAGCCGGAAAGTTTTCTCAAACCCATCAAGGATGTCGAGTTGTCGTAAAAGGTATCTGACACCTCATCATCCTAATCCCTTGCGGCGGTAGCCGCTACAGGTAATCGATCCTTAAACAGGTCTTCGCGAGAAGGCCCATTTCTTTTGTTGTGTCTATTCGGGCATAAACAATTATACATCGTTGGTGAAATTCTCAATCATAGTGCCAGTCTACAATGTCGCGCCGTATTTGCGAGACTGTCTGAGTAGCGTTCAGGCACAGACCTTTACGGATTGGGAGTGCATTTGCATTGACGACGGTTCTGCTGACGGAAGTGGGGCCATACTTGACGAATATGCCGCAAAGGATGCCCGCTTCAAGGTCGTCCACCAGCAGAATCGCGGTGTCAGCGCCGCCAGGAATGTCGCAATCGACATGGCTCGTGGAGAGTGGCTTGGCTTTCTTGACGCAGACGACATGATCGACGCAGATTGGTTCAAGAGGATGATATGCCACGCGAGAGATGATGTGGACATGGTTCATGCCGATTCGCGATATTGCTTTGAAGGCAGGGGCTCTTCTGGCGATGGCACATACAGGACATTTCTGAGGGATGGATGGTCGCAGTTGAATCTCGTGCGGCGTTCGGCAGTGGGGGCTTCGCGCTACCCTGTCGGCATGCGCCTCAAGGAGGATGTCGTCTTTTTTGCGGGGCTTGCCTTGAAGGCGAACCGCATTGCTTGGGTCAGGGAGCAAGGTTATCGCTATCGTTCCAGGATAGACAGCGCCATCGCCGCCCATGTGTCCGAGGATGACAGCTTGCGCTTCGCGGAGGAGATGTTGAATCTCCGGTTGCCGAGAGAGGACCTAGGAAGGACTCTTGGATATGATCTGGTCCTGTGGGTCAAGGGACGCGACAGAAGCGCCGGATATGTTCCGGATCGTTGCCGTATTCTGAAGTTTTGGCGCGATGGCATGCAAGACGGCCGCTTGAGATATTCCGATGTCAGGTTCTGGTGGCGTCCAGGGCTGTGGCTTTGGCTCAATAACGGTAGTCTTTGGCTGTTTGATGCAACCCTCTTTCTGCGGGTATGGACTGAGACCTTGATAAAGAGGATCATGTGATGACGGCGGGGCGCGATATGATACATGTTGCGATTCCGGCTGTCGGTGAATACCGCAGGTGGGCAGAGGTCGCAGCGAATAGCGTACGGAAGGGTTCCTCCTTGCCGGTGGAGGTGTATTTCCTCGACTGGTCGAATGTGAACAGGGCAAAGATGGAGTCGTTTGGCGAATGGCACGGAAGCGCGATCGCCTGGTCCAGGCTGTTCTTGGCCTATCTGCTGCCGGATGATATCGATTGGGTGGTTTCTTGCGATGCGGATGTCCTTTTCCGCGGAGACATTGCGAGCCTTTGGGCGCTGCGCGACGAACGGTATGTCGTGATGATGAGCAGAGATTCCCAGCCGCCCTGGAGAAAGTTCCATCCCGACATCGTAAAATGGCTTGGTACGCATCCTGAAGTTAATGTTGGGGATGTCTTGTGCAGCGGGCTAGTGCTGATCAATCTCAAAAGATGGCGGGCGGAAGGTTGGGGGAAGAAGATTGAAGAGTTTTGCGCCAGATATCCTGATGTTCCGTTTCTCGACCAGATGGCGCTAAATGTAGTATTTAGAGACTCAAAGGCTGCATTGCCGAGAGAGTGGGGATGCTTCAGCGGCGACAGGAACGAAGATGTCGACTATGATGGCGACTGCGCAATCCATTATGTCGGCGACGTTCCTTGGGAACGTAAGGGGATGACGCGTCTTATGAGCGATGCGGTTGTACTTTGGCGGAAGGAAGCGGGGATGCCGTGCGGGGGTTGGCGGAGATGGGTGTGGCTGGCGTTACGCGCCACAAGCCCGCTTTGGAGATGGAACAAATCCATGGCGTGGCACTTCAGGACAGCTATTAGATGAAAGTGCTTCATGTAGTCCCGGGGCTGGACGTAATCGGCAACGGCATCTCCGTCGCCGCGAAGCTGATTGCCGGCGAGCAGAATGCGGATTTGATAGAGGCCAGGCATTTCGCCGGCGGCAAGGGCGATATATCGCAATTTGATGAAGTCTGGGTTCATTCGGCCTGGTTGCCGACGGTGCTTCTCTCTTGTGGGCGAGTTTTGAAGGCTGGCAAGCGTCTTGTAAGAATGTCTCACGCCAACTATGACCCCGTGAGGCTCGCCTATCACAGCTGGAAGAAGCGATTGCTTTCCCCGATTGACCGCCATTATCTTCAGAAGGCCGATAAAATCGTCGCAACCTGCGATGCCGAAGCCGATTGGATCCGCTCCTACCTCGGCCACCATTGTCCCCCAATCATCATCACCGACATCAAGCGATTTTTTAAGTTGGTGAGTGGAGGAGTTGAGAGTGGAGGAGTGTGTTCTACCAACTCACAACTCACAACTCATAACTCACAACTTCACCTCCTCTACCTCGGTCGCCGCCATCCCCTCAAAGGCCTCTCCTACCTCGAATCAGCTCTTGCCACATATTATAATATGTTGTCGCAGCCAACGCCTCTCGACCTTCCTCCCGAAGCGCCCGATACCACATATTATAATAAGTGTCCAATTGAGTTCCGTGCTGTCAGCAACGCCTCCGGCGACGAGCTCGAGAAGGTGTGGGACTGGTGCGACGTCCTCATCCTCCCGACCCTCTCCGACAACTTTGGCCTCGTCATCGCGGAAGCCCTCGAGCGCGGCAAGCGCGTCATCACCACCGACGGCGCTCCTGCTTGGAACGACGGCAACGACTATGGCGGACGGCTTATATATATTAAAGGATATAGGGATGGCAGTCCTGCCGAGCGCGTTCGACTTTTGAAGGACGCGATAGAAAGGCTTTGCAAATGAAGATCTCTTTAATAACCGCTTGCTACAATAGCGCGACCACCATCCGCACCACCATCGAGAGCGTCCTGGACCAGAAGGGCGTAGAGGTCGAATACATCATCGTCGACGGCGGCTCGAGGGATGGAACGGTCGATGTCATCCGCGATTTCGAGCAAAGGCTCAACGTCCAGCCACAGACGCATGGCTTCGCGTTCAAGTGGATATCTGAACCAGACCGAGGCATGTACGATGCCATAAACAAGGGCATTGCGATGGCGACTGGCGATGTCGTCGGGATCCTCAACGCCGACGACGTGCTTGCTGATGACAAGACTCTTTCGCACATTGTAGAGGCGTTCAAGGATGGCGTCGACTGCGTCTACGCAGACATCCGCTTCGTTGCGAGTGGAGCCACACTTGATGCCTTGCGCTCCGCAAAGACCGTGCGCTACTGTTCGGCCGCGAAGTGGAAGCCTTGGATGTTTCGCTTTGCCGCTATGGTGCCGCATCCATCGTTCTATGTGAGGCGAGAGTGCTTCGACCGGCTTGGCGGCTACTCGCTCGACTACCGCATCTGCGCCGACTTTGAGCTTGAGCTGCGTTACCTATACCTCGCCAAGCTCCGCTCTGCCTATTTGCCGGAGTGCGTAGTCGTAATGCGCATGGGCGGGGCGTCGACCGCCGGCTGGCGCTCCAATGTCGAGATCAACGCAGAAGACCTTCGCGCACTTCGAGCCAACGGCATATGGTCATGCCTACCGCTCATCTACCTCAAGTACCTCTTCAAGATCTGGGGTTTCGTCTTCAAACACCGCTAGCTCCAAATCAACCTCTTCCCTCCAACTATTTGCTCTTGGAAGCCCTGCCCGTTCATCCGGACAGGGCTTTTGGTTTATGAGCCCTTGTGGTATTTTTGCTATAATACGCGGCATGCAGAGGTGGTTTGCGATATCTGTCATGCTTGCCGCGCTCGTTGCCGTTGCCGATGACGAGCCGCGAGCGACCGGCTTTCGCCGTCCCGCTTTTGTCCCTAAGGTGCAGCGGCTTGAACCGGCGACAAAGACACGTGCGCTCTTGCGCGGCAGCGAAGACTCTTTGCCCAATAACTGGGATTCGCGGGAGCATGGCTGGGTGTCGTCTGTGAAGGATCAGGGATCGGTTGGCGCCTGTTGGGCCTTTGCGACCTGTGCCGTGATGGAGGCGCAGCTTCTCAAGGCAGGGAAGGGCGAACACGACTTCTCTGAGAAGAACATGGTTAATCTAAACGGCTACGCGCTGACGCCCGATCAAGGCGGCGACTACAATATGTCCGCGGCGTATCTACTTCGATGGGGCGGTGCCGTGGCAGAATCCAACGACGTATACAAATCGTCGGTTTCCTCCTGGACCCCCAGCCCGATGTTGGCGCCCGAAGTGCGCGTGCAGAATATTGTATGGACTTCAACTCTTGACTCGTCCGACACTGCCGCGCAAGAACTTAAGACGGCGATAATAGACTATGGTGCGGTTGGGGTCGCAATGCTGTGGTCTGACAGCTACTACCATTCGACTAGCAACGCCTATTACTGCACAGGCAAACCAAATGATGGTCATGCCGTCACCGTGGTCGGGTGGGATGATGACTTTCCGCGCACTGCCTTCAAAACCGATCCTGGCGAGGCCGGTGCATGGCTGGTCAAGAACAGCTGGGGCGAAAAGTGGGGCACCAACGGCTACTTCTGGGTTTCATATAAAGACAGGTGGTTTGGCAATATGATGCCCCCTACCGTGTTCATTCCCGCCGCAGATGACGAGGGCTACGACGTTGTCCGCGGTTACGACAGGTGCGGCTACGTCTACGATGTGACGGCGCAGCATACTAATTACATCTACGACCTGCAGGCATCCGTATTCACTTCTTCGTGGAACGAGGAGCTTGCAGCGGTAGGGCTGTACACCGACGTCTATCCGAGCCAATACGAAATCTCAATCTACACTAATGTCGTGAAGGGCGCTGCTACGCCAGTCGAGGGCGGGACGCTCGCCTGCGTAAAGAGCGGTATCATCGACCACGCCGGATTTGCGACAATACATCTCGACAATCCGATTCCGCTCGCCGACACCAACTCATTCGCCGTCGTTTACCGCCAGACCGGCGAATACCGCCAAACCATTGTCAGCTGCACTTGGGTTGATTACTGCTATCCCACGAACTATCCCGGCAACTGTTACGTCGGCTATGTGACCGAGGCCGAAACAAATAACTGGATGGACGCCTACTATGAGGCAGACAACGTTGATGACACAGACAAAGGCTGGGGTCTCTGCATCAAGGCATATACGCGCTTCAAGAAGGGTGCTCCTAATGGCGATGCGCCTGCTGTGAATGCCGACGGTACGCAGATGATGTCCGAGATTGCTGCGAGTAATGTTCAGTGGTCCGCAGAGACCTCCGATACCTTCGGCTCGCTTGCGAACTTTGTCGGCGCGAACGGGCGCTCGTTCTGGGCGAGCTGGCTTTGGGGATTGGATTTTGCAGATGCCGATTCGCGCGATGTCGAGCTTGAAATCGAAATGTCCGGCGGAGTTCCGCATGTCGACTGGCGTCCCAAGAAGCTAGGCGGTCGCACCTACACGTTGTACGGATGCGATTCGCTTGAGCCAAATGCCGCCTGGCGCAAGGTCGACCCCGACAATCCTGGCGATGACGGCGCTCATTTCTTCCGCCTTACTGTGTCTTGCAAAGATGATTGATCGGCGCTAACTCCTTAGGCCGGTGCATTTTTGCTATAATACGCGGCATGCAGATCGGAAGAAAGATGAAGCTTGAGATTTACGGCGAGTCGCATGCGCCGTGCATCGGAATGCGCCTGGAGGGTTTCCCCGAGGGCGTTTCCGTCGACTTTTCCGCGCTTCAATGCTTCATGGATCGCCGTGCGCCGGGACGGGATGCGCTTTCAACGTCCAGACGAGAACCTGATGTCCCCGAATTCGTGTCCGGATTGGCAGGGGAACTTACCACAGGCGGTGTAATTGAAGCGAGGATACGCAACATCGACACGCGAAGCGGCGACTATGAAAAGACTGTGCCGCGTCCAGGGCACGCGGACTTTCCAAATTGGGTCAAGACCGGGCGCATCCCGCCGGGCGGCGGGGCGAACTCGGGACGCATGACGGCTGCGATGTGCGTGGCCGGTGGTCTATGCATTCAGGAGCTTGCCCGTCGCGGCGTTTCGGTTACGGCGAGGGTCGAGCGTACGGGCGACATCGCCGCAGCCAAGGCCGAGGGGGATTCCGTCGGCGGAATCGTATCCGCGACGGTCTGCGGACTGCCGGTCGGATTGGGCGGCGCGATGTTCGACGGGCTTGACGGCGCGATTGCGCAGTCGATGTTTGGCATACCGGGGGTCAAGGGCATCGAGTTCGGCAACGGCTTTGCGGCGGCCGACCTTCTCGGCAGCGAGAACAACGACGCCTTCGCGCTGGAGGGCGGACGCGTCGTCACACGCACGAACAGGCATGGCGGAGTGCTTGGCGGAATGTCCAGCGGAATGCCGCTGGAGTTTCGCGTCGCGATGAAGCCGACCCCTTCGATATACAAGGTGCAGGAAAGCGTCGATCTCGCCAAGATGGAGCCTGCGACGATACAGGTAAGGGGCAGGCACGACCCATGTATCGCGCTCAGGGCAGTGCCGGTGGTGGAGGCGCTTGCGGCGTTCGTAGTTCTGGATGCGATGCTCGCTGAAGAGAGCGGTCTTGAGTATCGCCCTGTCGCTGACGGCGCAGAGCTTCGCAACATCGTAATCGACTCGAACGTCGCGCGGCTCTACCCCGATCTCGCTGCGCGCGCCATATGCGTGCTGCCTTCCGGCGAGGAGAACAAGACGATAGAGACGGTTGCGACACTATGGAGCGCTTTCGCGAAGGCCGGGCTGGGCCGAAAGAACTGCGTGACCGCCGTCGGCGGCGGAGTGACCGGAGATCTTGTCGGCTTTGCGGCGGCGACGTTCATGCGCGGAATTGAATGGGTCAATGTGCCGACCACGCTTCTTGCGATGGTGGATGCGTCGTATGGCGGCAAGACAGCCTGTGATCTCGCGGAAGGCAAGAACCTCGCCGGTGCGTTCCATCCGCCGCGCAAGGTGATCGTCGACACTGAATTCCTTAAGACCTTGCCCGTGCGTGAGCTTCGCAGCGGTCGCGCCGAGATGATAAAGCACGAGATCATAGGCGGACTGCCACGAAGGGAGATCAGTCTGGACGAGATTCCGACGGAGGATGAGATTCGCGCGAATGTCGCCGTCAAGGTCGGCGTGGTCAGGCGCGATCCGCTGGAGAAGACAGGCGAGAGGCTGAAGCTGAACTGCGGGCACACCGTGGCCCATGCGGTGGAGACGGCCACAGGCTATGCAGTCTCACACGGAGAGGCCGTCGCGATCGGTTGCGTCGAGGAGGCCAGGCTCGCAGAGCGGCTAGGGCTTGCGGCGAAAGGCTGGGCCGACGAGGTCAAGGCCAGGTTTGCCTCGGCAGGGCTTCCGACCCAACTGCCGGACGGCATGTCGTTCGATTCGCTCCGTCCGCTCATGAGCGGAGACAAGAAGCGCGAAGGCGATTCAGTAGTGTTCGCCCTGCCGTGCGGCTGGGGAGATGTGAGGGCGGTGAAGCTTTGAAGACTCTCTACATATACGGTCCGCCGGCGAGCGGCAAGTCCACATTGGCGAGACGGCTCGCCCGAGAATTCGGCAGGATGGCCGTCGATCTTGACGAGGAGATAGTGCGGCGCGTCGGGATGTCCATTCCGGACTACTTCGCGGCGAACGGCGAGGTCGCGTTTCGAAAGGTCGAAAGCGAGATCCTGCGCGAGGTGGACGCTCCAGTGGTCGCGCTGGGCGGCGGCACGCTGCTGGATGGGGCGAACAGAGACTACGCAGAGTCTCGTGGGATGGTCGTGGTTCTTGATGTGGACGACGAAACCATCGCAAGGCGCATAGAGTCCGAGGCAGGGTCTCGTCCGCTCGGCAACAGGCTTGATGAAAGGCGGGCGCACTACGCGTCTTTCGTGCACCACGCCGATGCGGACACGAAGATAATGCTGCCCAGACTTTTGCGCGGTGCGATCAAACCGCCGCCGTCGAAGTCTCACCTGCACAGGATTCTCATGGCCGACTTTCTTGCGGGCGGAGAGTGCCCAGCCGCAGATGCGTCGGACTGCGCCGATATCGCGGCGACAAAACGGTGCATCAAGGCGCTGACCGAGGGGCGCGACGAGCTGGACGTCGGAGAGAGCGGCTCGACGCTCCGTTTCTTCGCGCCGGTCGCGGCCGCTCTTGGCGCAAAGGTTCGCTTCATAAGGCACGGCCGTCTGGCGGAGCGTCCGATGATCGAATACCAGACTCTTGAGCCCGGTGTGCATGAGTTGAGGGGCGACGTGTCGTCACAGTTCGCCACGGGACTTCTGTTTGCGTTGCCGCTTTTGAAGGGTGATTCGGAGATAAGGTTCTCGACTCCGCTCCAGTCGCGCGGATACGTGGACATGACGCTTGACGTGTTGCGGGCGTATGGAATAGCTGTCGAGGAGACATGCTGCGGATTCAAGGTTCCCGGAGGACAGCGGTATGTACGGCCGGCCGGCGGAGCCGTCAAGCCGGAGGGCGACTGGTCGGCTGCGGCGTTCTGGTTCGCGGCAAACGCACTCGGCAGCGCGGTTAAGATCGAAGGTCTCAATGCCGGCTCCCGCCAGCCGGACAGGGCGGTCGAGTCGCTTATGGCGGAAGTGAAGCGCGGCGGCACAATAGATGTTTCGGGCTGTCCCGACTGCTATCCGGCGCTCGCCGCAGTGAACCATGCGCTAGGATGCGGCGCGCGGTTTGTCGGCACGGAGCGCCTGCGACTCAAGGAGAGCGACAGGATCGCCGCGATGGACGCCGTGTTCGCCGATTCGTGCGATGTCGACACCAGAAACGACCACAGGATAGCGATGGCGGCTGCTGTGCTTTCCACGGTCGCGGAGGGACCGGTGCTCATACACGGCGCGTCGTGCGTCGCCAAGTCTTATCCCGGCTTCTGGCAAGAGTTCAAGATGAACCTCTATTGCGTGACCGGCTGGCCGCTGCTCAAGACAAGAAGCCCTGAGATACACAACGCCGCGTATGCGGCCGCCGGGCGCAAGGCCGAGATGGTTAGCCACCCGGCCGAGACAATCGAGGATGCGCTCCGTTTCTCAGAGATCGCCGGCGTGAAGGGAATGGCCGTCACCATACCGCACAAGGAAAGCATCATGCGGTATCTTGACTGCATAGACGAGGCGGCGCAGGAGATCGGCGCGGTGAACACAGTGGTTTTCGGCGAAGACGGAAAGTCAGGATACAACACGGACGAGCCGGGCTTCGGCGAGGCGATATGCGCTTTTGTCGGACGTGATTCGCTCGACGGGCTCAAGGTCGCGCTGCTGGGCGCGGGAGGTGCCGCGAAGGCTGTCGGCTGTGCGCTTGAAAGGCTTGGCGCTGCTGCGGTAGAGGTGTTCCACCGCAGGCCGCTTACGTCAGGATTCGATCTGATAGTGAATGCGACGCCGGTAGATCCTGTGCCGGAATACGAATTCACCGGACGCGAGATGGTCTACGATCTGCGCTACGAGCCGCCGGAGACCCCGCTTATGGCACGGGCACGCGCCGCAGGCTGCAGGGTGGAGAACGGATTCTCCATGCTGGAGGCCCAGGCAAGGCTTCAGAGAAAACTGTTTTTCGGGGAGGATGCAATATGACACGTGAAGAGCTGGCCGCCATGATCGACCATACGTTCCTGAAGGCGGCAGGAGAGCCTGACGCCGTGCGAAGGCTTTGCCGCGAGGCGAAGAAATGGCGCTTCGCGTGCGCGATGGTAAATCCGTGCGAAGTGAAGTTGGCCGCGAAACTTCTGAATGGAAGCGGCATAAGGGTCGGCACGGTGGTGGGCTTTCCGCTTGGAGCCAACACGTCGAAGGTAAAGGTCGTCGAGGCGCTGGAGGCGGTCAAGGACGGGGCTCTGGACATCGATCTGGTGGTCAACATACGCCGGCTGAAGGCTGCCGTGTCGGACGAAGCGGAGCGGTCCGCCCTTGGCGCCGACCTGGAGACTTTCAACAGGACGGTCAAGGAGGCGGACATCGGCGCGGTCACCAAGCTGATACTGGAGTGCTGCCATCTGACGGACAAGGAGAAGGTCCTGGGGTGCCGGCTGGCGAAAAGGGCAGGCTTCGATTTCGTGAAGACTTCCACTGGATTCGGTCCCGGCGGCGCGACAGTGGAGGACGTACGGCTTATGCGAAAGACCGTCGGTCCAAAGATGGGCGTAAAGGCTGCGGGCGGCATACGCACGCTCACCGATGCGCTTGCGATGGTGGATGCCGGGGCTACGCGCCTGGGCTGCAGCGCTGGCGTTGAGATATTGAAGGAATTCAAGTGACGGTTGCGGCGCTCATAATACTCTTCGTTCTGTCGGCATTCTTCTCAAGCGCCGAGACGGTGCTACTGTCGCTTACCGGAGCTCAGCGTGCAAGGATTTGCGCGAAGAGCCAGACAGCGGACAGGCGCATAGCGAGATGCCTCTCCGACAAGGCGGTGCTGTTCTCGACGTTGCTTGTCGGCAACACGTTCGTCAACTTCGCGATATCCACTCTCGCGTATTACATGTTCGCCGGATGGATCGACGGCGGCGGATGGGTGGCAATCCCCGTCGTGACGGTTCTTCTTCTTGTGTTCGGCGAGATAACGCCGAAACGCCTCGCCCTGAAGTACACCGAGGAGATCGCGCCGGTATTCGCAAGCCTGCTTTGGTTCTGGCGCGGAATACTCACTCCGTTCAACGCGGTGCTGAGGTTCACGTCCAAGGCGTTCGCTCCGGCTCTCGAAAGGGAGCGGAGGGCGCTCTCCGACGACGAGCTCGTGTCGGTCATGGAGTCCGCCGCAGAGCACGGGACGGTGTCAGCCGCAGACGCCAGGATGGTGGAAGGCGTGCTGAGACTCTCCGAGATCTGCGCCAACGACGAAATGACGCCCCGCGTGGACATAGAGGGCTACGACATTGACCGCGACGACGAGTTCAAGGCCGCAAGCCTCAAAAACGCCAAGCACCACTATCTGCCGGTATTCAGGCGCACGGCCGATGCGATAGAGGGCGTGATTGACTCGCGGACAGGTGCGTTGCAGGATGCGCTGTTCGTGCCAGAGACCGTCACGCTCGACGATCTGCTGGTCACCTTCGCCAAGAGCCGAAAGCCGCTAGCCGTCGTATTGGACGAATATGGCGGAACCGCCGGGATAATCACGCCGACCGACGTGCTGGAGCTGATAGTCGGCCCCGAGCTTCTCGGACACAAGAGCCAGGAGCCGCAGATAATACGGAAGGGACCAAACGTCTGGGAGATCGACGCAAGGGCCAGCCTGGACGAAATCAACAGGACGCTCGACCTTGAGCTTGAGGCGGAGGACGCCGACAGACTTTCCGGCTGGGTGCAGTTCCACGCAGAGCGTCTGCCGCACATCGGACAGGAGATAGAGGCCGACGGATGCCGCGCGACCGTGCTCAAGCGCCGCCGCCGCAGGGTGACGCTCGTCAAGCTGGAGGTGCTGACCCGTCCCGAGGCCGACACGGACGAAGAGATAATCGCAGAGACGGACGAAGCGGTGGAGCGAACAGAGGAGGACGACTCATGATCGTATTTCTTCTGGTGATGGCCGCGCTTCTTTCGCTCGCCCTTGCCGCGCTTTGCGCTGGCGCAGAGACGGGCTACCTTTCGGTGAGCCGAGAAAGGATACTCCACCTAGCAAGGGAAGGTGGACGAAAGGCAGCTCTCGTACAGAAGGCCATAGGCGACATCTCGCGCACGATGACCATGCTGCTGATAGGCAACAACCTTGCTAGCGTGACGTATTCAGCCTCGACCGCCGCGCTGTCGGCGGCGTTGTTCGCCGAAGGCTCTGTCGCCAGCCTCGTCTGGAGCTTCTTTGCCGCGTTCACTGTACTGTACGTCTCGGAATTCATGCCGAAGCTGCTCTTTGCGGCGCGTCCTCTGCGCAGGATACTGTCGGTTGCCGACGCAATCAAGGTGATGGCGCTGGCGCTCTCGCCGCTCACAAGCGTTGCGATGAAGTTCACAGACATGTTCATGCCGAGCAAGGAGCAGAAGTACAGGCTTACGTCCGCCGATCTTCTGAGGATACTTCAGGACAGGAAGGACGGCGTATGCCTATCTGACCTCGAGAGTGCCTTGATCACGAGGATAATCGTGCTCAGGGTCAAGGGCAAGCCGATAACCCCCGAGGCGATATTGTCCGCTTTGAGATGAAAGGAGCCTAATGAAGACAAACAGGCAGATTCGCATGGAGTCGCTCAAGCGTACCTTGACCGGCAAATGGTTCGGAAGGATGCTGGCGGTCATGACTTTGCTCGGCTTCGTCAGCGACACCGCCAATAGGGTTCTTGGCGGAATGTACAAGTCGTGGGGAATCCAGACATGGTTCGATTTCATATACTCGTGGGCGATCGCCGTCCGCGAAGGGCTGGAATACACGGTTCCGTCCCGTGCCGTCCTCATGCAGATGAACAATTCGACCGCATTTTCGCTTTTCATAGCCTTCATATTCGGCGGCATAGCGCTGTTCGGCACGACAGCCGTTGTCCTTAAGGCCGCAAAGGAAGATGATCGCAATTGGTTCCGGGATTCGTTTGCCGGTTTTGCGCGTCCACTGGGGCTGGCATGGCTGGGTTTCGTGCTTTTCATCCGTGTCGCGCTCTGGTCCTTGGTTCTTCTGGTGCCGGGCATAGTGGCGAGCTACCGCTATAGCCAGTGCTGGAACCTCAAGGTAGAGCACCCTGACTGGAGCGCCGGACGGTGCCTTGCGGAAAGCTCCCGCATCATGAACGGCTACAAGTGGCAGCGCTTCAGGCTGGACGTCTGCTTTGTAATAGTCATATCGGCCATAATGTTCTTCATGTACGTCACATCCTTTATGGCGCATGGGCAAGGACTGATTGCGTTCATCGCGTCTTTCGCCACAATGGCCTTGGCGATGGTTGCCGTTTTTGTTGGCATGTGGATGTCCGTAGCGCGCGCAATATTCTACAAGGCTCTGCCGGTTGTTGAGCATAGGGGCAATTTGGTATAATCTACGGCCAAAACAAAGGAGAAGGAATGAAGAAGGCGATTGTAAACGGACAGGAGATATCGGGCGAGGCCGTCGGCTTCGAGCTGGACAGGCTTGTCAGGTTCTACATGTCCCACGGCATGACGATGGAAGAAGTCAAGAAGAACCTGCCGAAGCTCGAAGAGAAGGCTCTTGAGCAGGCCATAGGCGCCAAGCTTCTTCTGGAGCGTGCGTCCCAGATCGAGCTGCCGGTCACGTCGGCCGACATTGACGCCGAGGTCCAGAAGGTCGTAACGCAGGTCGGCGGTGAGGAGAACTACCGCAAGGCGCTCGAGGCCCAGCACATAACCGAGGCGGAATTCCGCCGCGAACTTGAGAAGGGCGCCCGCGTAAACATGCTCGTAAACCAGGCGTGTGCGCATGTGGCGGATCCGACAGAAGACGAGGTCGCCGCCTTCTACGAGGCCCACAAGGCCGAATACGTCGAGGAGCCGAAGGTGCTCTGCCAGCACATACTGGTCAAGAGCGAGTCCGGAGACCTGCCGGAGGCGAAGAGTGCGGCGTTCGAGAAGATACGGGCGATCCGCGAGAGGATAATGGCGGGCGGCGACTTTGCGGCCGAGGCAAAGGCAAACTCCGATTGCCCTTCCGGGCAGGAGGGCGGTTCGCTCGGCTGGTTCGGGCGCGGCATGATGGTGCCCGAGTTCGACAAGGCCGCCTTCGATATGAAGAAGGGCGAGGTCTCAGACATCGTCACGACCCAGTTCGGCTACCACATCATCTACAAGGCCGACGAGAAGGGCGGCGGAGCGCAGACGCTTGTAGATGTCCACGACCAGATAAAGGATCTTCTCCGCCACGAGGCACGCGGACGTGCGGTGGATGCCTTTGTTGCGGAACTTCGCGACAACGCAAAGATAGAGTACAGGTAAGGCCGGCAGATGGAACTCAGCTCTCCCAGCAATCCCAAGCTCAAGTATGTCGTGAAGCTGCGCAGCTGCTCGGCGCGCGAGGAGTCCGGCGAGATGATCGTCGAGGGCTACCGCGAGTGCCGCCGTGCGCTGGACAATGGCTACAGGCCGAGAGCCATATTCCACTGCCCCGACTTCTACCTCAAGAACGAGAACGAGCCGTCCATTGTCGCGGAGTGCGCGAAGCTTGGCACCGAGGTCTACACCTGCACAAGGGTGTGTTTCGAGAAGATCGCCTACAAGGAGAGACCGGACGGACTCTTGATGGTAGGGCCGCATGTCTCGATAAGGCTTGATGACCTGAAACTGCCGGAGAACGCGCTTGTGATCGTCACAGAAGCGATCGAGAAGCCCGGCAACCTCGGCACCATACTTCGTTCGGCGGATGCGGCGAAGGTCGCCGCAGTGATAGTCTGCGACCGTACCACAGACATACACAACCCAAATGTCGTAAGGGCGTCCACGGGCACGATGTTCTCTGTTCCGATTGTGGAGGCGTCGAGCGACGAAGCCCTGGCCTGGCTCAAGGCGCACGGCTTCAAGATACTCGCCGCGACGCCCCACGCCGAGAAGCTGCACTTTGAGGTTGATCTTACAGGTAATGTCGCCATTGCGCTCGGAGCCGAACAGTACGGTCTTACTGCGAAATGGATGGATGGCGCAGAGCTTCGGGTCAGGATCCCCATGCTTGGGCTCGCCGATTCGCTGAACGTTTCCGCAGCCGCAACAATCCTGGTCTACGAGGCGGTCAGGCAGAGGATCGCATGCGGCATGGACAAGGCACCGGATTTCGTGCCGTGGCACGGAGAGGGCAAGCACGATCACTGACGGCAATGCGTTTCGCCACTCCTTGCATGTTGCTTTTGGTCGCACTTGTCCCGATCGCGGGGCTGTGGTGGATGTTCCTTCGCGCCAGACGCGAGAAGGCGTTGTCGAAGATCACGCTTGCTGAGCCCCGGCCAACGGGCTCGTCGCTGCAGTCGGCGGCGATTCTTTCGGGACTCTTCCTCTGCCTTTTCGCGGCGTCCCGCCCTCAGTGGGGCAAGTCGCCTGAAAAGACAATCGCGAGAAGCCGCAATGTCGTGGTGGCGGTCGACGTATCCCGCTCGATGCTGGCGGAGGACGTACGGCCGAACAGGCTTGAGAGGACGAAGGCGGACGTCGCAGATCTCATAGACTCGCTGGAAGGCGATCGCTGTGCGCTTGTCGCATTCAGGCGCACAGGCGTTCTGGTGTGCCCTCTGACGACGGACCGAAGCTACCTGCGGAGCGCTCTGGAGCAGATATCCCCGGAGAGCGCCCCTCGTGGAGAGACCGATCTCGGCAGCGCCATACGCGCTTCGCTTGATGCGCTGGATCCTGCGTCCGACGGACACAATGCCATCATAATGATTTCCGACGGAGGCGATCTTCGCGGTGAAGCTCTTCAGAATGCGGCGCTGGCCAAGAAGCGAGGCGTTCCCGTGTTTACCGTTGGAATCGGAGATCCTGGCGGCGAAGCGACGATTCCTTCAGAAGACGGAACCGGCGTTCAGTCGTTTCAGGGCAAGCCAGTCAAGGTGCGGCTTGAGGAATCTGCGCTCAAGGCAATCGCCGACGCCTCGTCCGGACGATACGTGCCTCTTGCCACCGCCGGTACCGCAGAGACGACATTGGGCTCGATATACAGAAGATTCCTGCGACAGGTCGCCGCGAAGGAGGAGAACGAGGAGGCGCTTCGCACAGCCGAACGCTACCAGGTGTTTCTTGTCCCCGGGCTCTGCCTGCTGCTGTTGGGGGTGTCGCTTTCGAAGGGTCGTTTCAGGAAAAGCCGCTGACCGGCAGATTATGGTATAATACGAAAAACCTTACGCCAGGATGGTGAAATGGCAGACACAGGGGACTTAAAATCCCTTGCCCAGTTTCGGGCGTGCGGGTTCGAGTCCCGCTCCTGGCATTAATGCCCCAATAGCTCCGCAAATGGCCTTGCATTCAAGCAAGGCGTCGGATTTTTTGGTATAATATATGAGTATGAATCTGTTGAAAGCATTGTTTGGAACCAAGAACGACCGGGAGCTCAAGAAGCTCTGGCCGATCGTGCGCGAAATCAATCGAATCGAAGCGGAATACCAGGCCAAGAATCTTGCCGACGAAGCCTATCCCAAAATGACCGAGGCGTTCAAGGAGCGCGTCAGGAACGGCGAATCGTTGGATTCCATATTGCCAGAGGCATATGCGCTCGTGAAGAATGCCTGCCGGCACCTTGTCGGCACAACAGAAGAGGTCTGCGGCCATGTGCTGACATGGAACATGATTCCGTTCGACGTGCAGCTGATCGGCGGCATTGTGTTGCATCAGGGCAAGATCAGCGAAATGCAGACAGGCGAGGGCAAGACTCTCGTCGCGACGCTGCCTCTGTACCTCAACGCGCTGGCCGGCAAGAACGTCCAGCTCGTCACAGTCAACGACTATCTGGCGAGGCGCGACGCGTCATGGATGGGCCACCTCTACAAGTTCCTCGGCCTCACCGTCGGCTGCATCCAGAATTCGATGGATTCCGAGGAGCGGCGCACTCAGTACAAGTGCGACATAACGTACGGCACCAACAGCGAATTTGGCTTCGACTATCTCAGGGACAATGGCATGGCCCAGCAGCCGGAGCAGGTGGTGCAGAACGGCCACCACTTCGCCATCGTGGACGAGGTCGACTCGATATTGATCGACGAGGCCAGGACGCCGCTTATCATAAGCGGTCCCGCGACGCTCTCGACATCGCACATCTATCAGGAGATCAATCCGATGGTGTCGTCCATCGTGCGCGTCCAGACGGCGATGTGCAACGACCTCATCCGCGACGCGAAGAAGGCGATCGACGCCGGCGACATACTTGTCTTTAAGGAGAAGATATACCAGGTCTACCACTCGATGCCCAAGCACAAGCAGCTGATGCACATGCTTGAGGACGCCGAGCTTCGCAGGCATCACGAGACGGTCGAGATGCAGATGCTCTCCGAGATGTACAAGGCCCGCGCTAGGGAGCTCAAGGACGAGCTGTACTTCACGATCGACGAGCGTACTCGCGAAGTCGCTCTGACCGACAAGGGGTGTGAGAAGATTTGCCCCGAGGATCCGAAGCTGTTCGTGCTGCCTGATCTCGCCGCGGAGATGAGCGCGATCGACGGCGACCGTTCGCTTTCCGATGCCGAGCGCATGGAGCGGCGCAGGGACGCACAGTCTTCTTTCGTAGAGAAGTCCGACCGCGTTCATGTGGTGGACCAGCTTCTGCGCGCATACTGCCTCTACGAACGCGATGTGGACTATGTCGTGCAGGATAACCACGTCTATATTGTGGACGAGTTCACAGGTCGCGTGCTGCCGGGCCGCAGATGGAGCGACGGCCTTCATCAGGCTGTCGAAGCCAAGGAAGGCGTCGAGATCGAGAAGGAATCTCAGACGCTTGCGACGATCACGATCCAGAACTATTTCCGTCTCTACAAGAAGCTTTCCGGAATGACCGGCACCGCCGAGACGGAGGCCCGCGAATTCAAAGATATCTACAAGCTTGACGTGGTGTCCATCCCGACCAACAAGCCGGTGAACCGCACGGACGGCAACGACCAGATATACCGCACGCAGCGCGAGAAGTACAAGGCAATAGTCGCGGACGTGACGCGCCGCCACGAGCTTGGCCAGCCGGTCTTGCTCGGAACGGTGACGGTCGACACGTCCGAGATACTTTCCCGCATGCTCAAGATCGCGCGTGTGCCGCACGAGGTGCTCAACGCCAAGAACCATGCGCGCGAAGCCGAGATCGTGGCCCTGGCCGGTATGAGGGGCGCCGTTACCATCGCGACCAACATGGCTGGCCGCGGAACGGACATCAAGCTCGGCGAGGGCGTGACCGAACTTGGCGGATTGCACGTCATTGGCTCCGAGCGGCACGAATCGAGGCGCATAGACCGCCAGTTGCGCGGACGCTGCTCGCGTCAGGGCGACCCCGGCAGTTCGCAGTTTTTCATTTCCCTCGAAGACCAGCTGATGAGGCTTTTCGGTTCTCAGAAGCTTTCCAGCATAATGCAGCGCCTCGGCATCAAGGAAGGCGAGGTCATGGAGCACAGCTGGCTCAACAAGTCAGTCGAGACGGCGCAGCGCCGTGTCGAGCAGCAGCATTTCGCAGTCAGAAAGCGTACGCTCGAATACGACGATGTGATGAACAAGCAGCGTTCGGTAGTCTACGAACTGCGCGGGCGGGTGCTCAAGGGCTCTCCGGAAGAGGTGCACAACCTTATTCTGGATGTCATGAACGATGTCGTCCAGACCCAGGCGGAGCGGTATCTGTTCAGCGAGAAGGACGGTTCCGTCGAGGACTTCATGAACTGGCTCGGCGTGACGTTCCCCGTGACCGTCACCGAAGACGAGATTCGACCTCTCATGGGTACGCCGGCTCTTGCGGGGGACCTTGTGATGAAGCGCGTCGAGGCTGCCTACGAAGAGAAGTGCGCCGGTGAAGATCCTGCGACGCTGCCTTTCATGGAGCGCGGAGTATTTCTCAGCGTGATCGACCGCGAGTGGCAGGACTATCTCAGGGCCATGGACGATCTCAGGCAGGGCGTAAACCTCCGTGCGTACGGTCAGCGCGATCCGCTGGTCGAGTACAAGAAGGAGGCATTCGAGATGTTCGAGACGCTCATGACCACGATAAAGTCAAAGGTGATATCTTCAGAGTTCCGCAGCGCCACCGCCGCCAGGATGCAGCGGATGTTCGCTGCGATGAATCGGCGCAGGGCTACCACAAATGCGGATGAGATAACTGTTGCCGAGTCGGAGGTGTCTTCAACGAAGCAGTCGAAGCCAAAGACGGTCGCCGATGTTTTCGCGTCCATGATGTCGCAGCCCGGACGCAGTCCTGTCGACAGGGGCATGCCGGTGCAGGCAAATGCCGCCAGACCGGCTGCCGCCGTAGGGCGCAACGACCCGTGTCCGTGCGGATCTGGAAAGAAATACAAGAAATGCTGTGGGAGGAACATTGCATGACTACTGCGATAATAGTTGCCGCGGGCAAGTCTACCCGCATGGGTGCCGGTACCGACAAGGCGTTTCTTTCGCTCGTAAGCAAGCCGGTTCTGGCATGGTCGCTGCTTGCGTTCGAACGCTGCCCGGAAGTGGACCGTATAGTGCTTGTCGTCCGCAAGGACCAGCAGGTGGCTGCCAAGGCCGTCGCACGCATGTTCGGCATATCGAAGCTGCATGCTGTCGTGCCGGGCGGCAACCGCAGGCAGGATTCCGTAATGGCGGGTCTTGACGCATGCGATCTCGACACCCGCTATGTGATGGTGCACGATGCGGCGAGGCCGTGCATAACCTCGGATGTGATCGGCGAGGTCGCCAAGCTTGTGAGGCGCGTCCCTGCGGTTTCGGTCGGCCGCCGCATGACCGACACCGTTAAGCGAGTAGACAAGGGCACGACGGTTGCCTGCACCGAGAACCGCGATGCCCTTTGGACCGTACAGACTCCGCAGGCCTTCCAGATCAAGACGCTTCGCGACGCATACAAGGCCCTGGGCCGGAACGAAGTGACTGACGACTGCCAGGCCGTCGAAATGGCCGGCGGGCAGGTGCGGATATACGAAACAAACATACCGAATCTCAAAATAACGACCGTGGAGGACCTGCAGATAGCGGGAGCACTCCTTAAATGATATGTCAAAGCTGTTTGCTATACTAGGCGACATACATTCGAACATCGATGCGTTGAAGGTGGTTTTGGACGACTGCCGTTCGCAGGGAGTCACGGATTTCCTGTGCACCGGCGACGTGGTCGGCTACAACGCCGCACCGAGGGAATGCCTTGAGATAATACGCGACCTTGGCTGCCCCGTGGTGAAAGGCAACCACGACGATTACGTCTCTACCGATCGTGACCTGGACGACTTCCATCCGAATGCCGCGGCGGTAGTCATGTGGACGCGGGGCCAGCTTGCCGACGATGAGCTGCGTTGGCTAAGGGATCTTCCGTACACCGAAAAGAAGCTGGGCATATCCATCGTACATTCGACATGGGACAATCCAGATACTTTCGGATACGTCTTCGACCATCTTCAGGCGGAGGCCAATTTTATAAGCCAGCCAACGCCCTTGTGCTTTCACGGGCACACGCATTGCCCGATGATATACGAAAAGCAGATGGGTGGCGTGTTCCGCATAGATGCCCAGGACATGCCGCTCACCTTGGGCCGGAAATACTTCATAAACGTCGGTTCGGTGGGGCAGCCTCGCGATGGAGACCCCAGGGCGTCTTATGCGCTCTACGATCCGGCGGCGAGGCAGGTTCGCTTTCGCCGGGTTGAATACGATGTGCGAGCCGCACAGGACAGGATCATCGCGGCCGGGTTGCCCATCCGTCTTGCGCAGCGTCTGGAGATAGGACAATGAGAAGAGGATTGCTGCTTGGCCTTTTGCTTGCGTCAGCACTGGCGTGCGCCGATACTGTGTCGCATGTTCGTTTCGGGGCCGACGCATTCAACAGGGCCGTGTCGGTTGCCGCAAAGGGTACAGTCGTGTTCTCCCCGCTTTCGTTTGAACTGGACAGCGTTGCCTTGAGCGATGCGTTCGATCCGATCGTAAAGGCGCACTTCGCCGAGCAGTTGGGGGTGCTCTCCGACTTTGAGGGCGTGTACGGACAGATCATCGGCAGGCTTCGCGCCGGAGCCGAGTCCAACAGATTCTCCTTCGCATCCGCGAGGGCGATGTGCCTGCCGGACGTTCGCATGTCATCCGTTGCCTACAGGCGTGACATCCAGCGACTCTACTCTGCTGAGATATGCGCCGCCACGCCAAAGGAAGGCGCTGAATACTGGCTCAAGAACATGATGGACGGCGACATGGAGGATTTCTCGATTCCTATGGGCGCGGTGACACGCGACAAGTACGCCTACTACGACTTGGCTTCGGTCAGATTCTCGTGGCAGGAACCGTTCCCGACATCGAATTCGCGCAAGATACCGTTTGTCCTGGATGATGGATCCAGATGCGAGGTCGATGCCATGTGCGATCTCAGGGCGGCTGATTTGTGGGAAAACCGCCGATTCACGCTTTTGAGGCTTCCGCTTGCTGATGGAGCGTGGTTCTACGCGATGATACCGGCAGGCGGGATGTCGTTGCGTGACATGAGGGCCGAATTCTCGTCCGCAAAGATAGACGATCTTCTGTCTGTAATGCGTTCGGTTTCCATTACCGGCGTTTCGCACGGACCTGTGGCTATCGCCATCCCCAAAATGGATGTCATGAGCACCGTAGACCTTGTCGGGGTCTTCTCGTATTTCAGATTTCCGCTAAAGGGATTTTCGCGCATGGATGGTGACATCCGTCCTGCGCTTGTCCGACAGACGGTGCGGTTCAGGCTCGATGAGCAGGGACTCGATCCTGAGCCGCTTGCGGAAAAGCCTGCCGAGGCGATCGTGCATGCGGACGCCGGGACAAAGCGTCTGGTCCTGAACAGGCCTTTCCTCTTTTTCGTATATCATGAGCCCTCCGGCACAATGCCGATCGCCGGGCAATTCACAGGACGCTGAGAATAGGTCCGCAAAACAACGGAATAGCACAAATGGCTGACAACGCAGGCAACTACAACGCTGAGAACATACAGGTACTTGAAGGGATGGAGGCGGTCCGCAAGCGTCCCGCAATGTATATAGGCGACACGGGCGAACGAGGCTACCACCATCTGGTCTACGAAGTGGTGGACAATTCCATAGACGAGGCGCTTGCCGGCTACTGCTCGATGATCGATGTCGTGATAAACCGCGATGGATCGCTTACAGTGCAGGACAACGGACGCGGCATACCGGTCGACATGCATCCTACCCAGAACAAGCCTGCGATCGAAGTCGTGCTTACTGTGCTTCATGCCGGCGGAAAATTCGACGGATCGAACTACAAGGTCTCAGGAGGACTGCACGGCGTCGGCGTAAGTTGCGTCAATGCACTTTCCGAGTGGATGAAGGTCGAGGTGAAACGCGGCGGCAAGTTGCACCACATGGAGTTTTCGCGTGGCCACGTCACAAAGGCTCTTGAGGCGATAGGCGAGTGCGGCGACGAAACTGGAACTAAAGTCACGTTCTTCCCGGACCATACGATATTCAGCTGCCATGCCTTCAAATGGGAGACTCTCTGCGCCAGGCTGCGAGAACTTGCATTCCTGAACAAAGGCGTCACGATACACTTCAGGGACGACGAAGGCGAATCTCACCACGAGGAGACGTTCCACTACGATGGCGGCATTGATGAATTCGTATCCTTCCTGAACGCAAACAAGAAGCCTCTTTCGCCGGTAATACACTTCGAAGGCGAAAGGGAGGGCCTTACCGGAATGGTGCAGGCGGAAGTAAGCCTGCAGTACACAGACAGCTACTCCACGCTTGAACAGACGTACTGCAACAATATCCACACGATAGAGGGCGGAACGCACCTCTCGGGATTCAGAGGTGCGCTTACGCGCACGATCAACAAGTACGGCACAGACAACAAGCTTCTGAAGGAGAAGGACTCTCTGACCGGTGACGACATGCGCGAAGGTCTGACCGTGATAGTCAGCGTCAAGGTGCCGCAACCCCAGTTCGAGGGACAGACAAAGACTAAGCTGGGTAACGGCGAGGTGGAAGGCATTGTCGGCTCTATCGTGTCCGACAAGCTGATGACGTTCTTCGAAGAAAATCCTTCGATCGCAAAGACGATAATCGAGAAGACTCTTCTTGCCGCACGCGCACGCGAGGCGGCGAGGGCGGCAAGGGAATCGACGCGGCGCAAGGGCGTGATGGACGGACTCTCCCTGCCAGGCAAGCTTCGCGACTGCTCCGAACGAGATCCCTCGAAGACAGAACTCTTCCTGGTCGAAGGCGACTCTGCAGGCGGTTCCGCCCAGACGGGGCGCGACAGGGCGACACAGGCGATACTTCCGCTTCGCGGCAAGGTGCTCAACGTAGAAAAGGCCCGGATAGACCGGATGCTGGCGAATGCGGAGATACGTACGCTCATAACGGCAATCGGCTGCGGATTCGGGGAAGAGTGGGATGTCTCAAAGGCCCGCTATCACAAGATAGTGATCATGACAGATGCCGATGTCGACGGTGCGCACATTCGTACGCTGCTGCTGACATTCTTCTACCGCAAGATGCCGGAACTTATAGAGAAGGGCTATGTATATCTTGCCCAACCGCCGCTGTACAAGGTAGAGCGCAAGAAGAAGAGCGAATATGTGTTGACCGACGGAGAGCTCACTCAGAAGCTCCTTACGCTAGGTCTGGACGATTTCGAGGTCAGAGGCAAGGATGGCCAGCCGCTCGACAAGGAGCGTGCGCGTTCGATGTTAACCCTGCTGGCCGAGATCGAGGCGACCTGCAAGATGGTGGAAGAGCGTGGCTTTCGCCCGGAGGAACTTGTTGCATACGAGTCTGCGCAAGGCAGCGGAGCCTCCATGCTGAAGAAGGAGTTCACTTCGCTTTCATCGTACGGTTATGCGCCCGACGACTGGTTCGGGGGATCGCTCCCCAGACTTCTGGACGATGTTCGCACCCACGGAAAGCAGGGCCTTTCGGTATACAGATTCAAGGGTCTCGGAGAAATGGATCCTCAAGAGCTCTTTCATACGACAATGGACCCCGCGAAGCGGCATATGGTGCGTGTCGTTCTGAACGATGCGGTTGCCGCCGATCGCATGTTCACCCTGTTGATGGGCGACGAGGTGGAGCCTCGTCGCAGGTTCATAGAAGACAATGCGCTGAATGTCCGCAACCTCGACTTCTAGACGCGCACTTGTATTGGGACGAGGCGTAAGCGGAGAAGCCGCCGCATTGGAACTTCGCCGGCAAGGATACCTGGTGGATTTCGCCGAGGACGTGGAACTTGTGGTCGCAAGCCCCGGTGTTCACGTCAAAAGCGAACTTGAGCTCGGTTGCGAAGAACTGAAGAAGCGTGGATGGCGGCTGCTTGCCGTTACCGGCTCCAAGGGCAAGTCGAGCGTGGTGAAGGTGGTTACGGATGCAATAAACCTGGCCGGTGGCCGTGCGACCGCATGCGGCAACTATGGGCTGCCGGTTTGTGCGATCCTAGGCGAAGAACCCGGCTGGGCGATTGTGGAGGTTTCTTCTTTCATGATGGAGACAACCGTACTTCCGCCGGACACTTTCGAGGCTGCGGCCATACTTAACATCCAGGAAGATCATCTGGACAGACATGGATGCGTCGAGGTGTATCATGAACTCAAGAAGCGGCTTCTTGCATGTGCAAAACTAGGCATCATTGGAAGCGATCCGTCAGGTTCGATGGTAGCGGCTGACGAGCCGCTTATAAAGGGGTCCTATTTCGACAATGCGATCCTGAGGTCGAACGGCATTGTCGCGGTTGAACTTATGCGCGTTGCAGGGCTTGGTGACGACGCCATCGCCCGTGCTTTCGGAGCATTCATACCTCTTCCGCATCGTTTCAGCATTGTTGGAGAATTCAACGGCGTTCGCTGCATTGACGATTCAAAGGCAACCAGTTTGGCTGCGCTTGCCGCCGGAATAGACATGTCCGGTACTGGGGTGCGTCTCATAGCCGGTGGGCTCGCCAAAGGGGACGATCCGAATTCCGTAATACCCCACTTGACGAAGCGGGTCAAAAAAGTGTATCTTATTGGGCGTTGTGCGGAAGTGTTCCGTGACGCCTGGGCGAGTTTCGTAGACTGCGAGGTCTGCGGTACAATTGACAGGGCCGTCATGTGCGCCATGCATGATGCTGCGAAGGGAGAGACGATTCTGCTGTCGCCCGGAACGGCCAGCTTCGATCAATTTGAAAGCTTCGGGCAACGCGGAGACATCTTCGCCGAGCTTGTAAAAAAAGAAGGACAAAAAAAGAAATGAAAAAACTTGGCATTGTGCTTGGCGTCGCGGCAGTTGCGACGATAACCGGTTGTAAAGATCCGGATTATGTGAGCAGAAGGGCAGTTGCGCCCCAGGATGAAGTAAAGTCGGTCGAAACGACTCCTGCACCTGCGCAGGAAGAGCCCGTTGTCGCAGAACCGGCGCAGGAGGATGAGACGCCGCATGTAGTGACAATCGAAGAGCGTCATTGCACTTGCGCACCGGGCGCCAAACATGAAAAGCCTTGCGAATGCGGTGCTCCCGACTGCCAGTGCGTAGTGGAGGTTAAACCTGTCGAGCCTGAATGCACAATCTACATCGTTCAGCGCGATGACACCCTTTCCAAGATATCCAAGAAGTTCAACGTAAAGATTGCAGCCATCTACAAGCTCAACCCGTCAATAAAGGGCGATGTGATCAAGATCGGGCAGAAGCTGAAGCTTCCCGGAAAGATCGAGGTCGGCGAGCAGAAGGCTCCCGAGGCGGCTAAGCCTGCCAAGAAGGCCTATCAGTCATATAACGGTCCTACGGTAGATTATGTAGTCAAGCAAGGCGACACGCTTGGTGCCATCGCCTACGGCAACGGAATAAACATCCGTCAGCTCAAGGAGATGAACGGACTTGCCTCCGACATCGTGCGTGTCGGGCAGAAGCTCAAGATCCCGGCCAACGGCAAGCCTGCCGCACTCAAGACCGAGAAGGCCGCTCCTGCGGCGGTCGCTGAACCTCTGCCTGCCGTAGTGGCGGAAGAGCCTCTGCCTGAGGTGTCAGAAACTGTCGATGCGCCTGTCGTGGAGCAGCCTGCACCTGTTGAATCGGTTGCTGCACCCGAGGCTCCTGTCGCGGAGATTTCCACAATGCCGTATGTCGTGCAGGAAGGCGACGACATGACCAGTGTTTCGATCAGCTGGGGTGTTTCGGCTGCCGCCATTCGCGAGCTTAACAATCTCGGCGAAGGAGATCAGCTGGTGCCTGGTCAGGTCATCAAGCTCCCTGCGGATACTCAACTCTAAGATCAGTGCGCAGATCTGCGCTATTTGGATTCGGCCTGGTCGTCGCAGCTCTTGTGGCGCTGGGCCTTGTCGTTTTATCGAGCGCAAGCGAGGCAAACGCCATGCGTCTGCATGGCGATGCCTATTTCTTCATGCGGCGTCAGTTTGCCTATCTTGCCTTTGGCCTTATTCTGGGCGCTTTTGCCGCATGGTTCGACTACAGGAATTGGAGGGAGCATTGGGTTCTCGCCGCACTTTTCTATATCGTCGTCTTCGGTCTGCTTTGGGCAGTGTTCGGCTTCAAGGCAATCAATGGATCCCATCGCTGGATATCTCTCGGACCCTTGCGTCTGCAGCCAAGCGAGTTCGCCAAGATCGCCATCGTGATACTTCTGTCGGTATGGCTGGACATGTCCGGCTGGCGTGTTGAGCTCTTTAAGCGTGGAGCCTTCTGGCCGGCGTTGTTCATCGGTGTCATGGCGTTTCCTATTCTGCTGGAGCCTGACTTCGGATCTGTCATGGTGGTGGCGCTTTCCGGCATAGTTGTGATGTTTGTTGCCGGCGTACGGATATTGCACCTGGCGCCTTTTGCAATCGCCGGTATTGCTGTCGTAGCTTGGAAGGTATTCAACAATGCGAATCGCATGGCTCGGCTTGCTGCTTTTTTCGGCATAACACTGGGGGCGGGAGCGGTAGACGGAAACGAGATCGCACTTGATGCGGCCGCAAAGCGAGCCGACTACCAGGTAACGCAAGCGCTCATTGCGATAAAGAACGGTGGAGTATGGGGTGTAGGGCTAAACCAGTCCATGCAGAAGCACTACTATCTGCCCGAGGCCCATACGGACTTCATATTTGCAATCGGAGCGGAAGAGCTTGGCCTTGCGTTTTCAATATCTGTTTTGCTTCTGTTCGTTCTCTTCTTCGGTTTCTCGGTGTACATAGCATCAAAGGCATCGGACAGGCTGGGCAGGTTTCTCGTCATCGGAATGTCTTTCATAATATTCTTTCAGGCGATGTTCAACATAGGGGTTGTCTGCAAGGCGCTTCCGACCAAAGGCATGGCGCTGCCTTTCTTCAGTTACGGAGGAACGAATCTCATGAGCGCGTTCCTTGCGGTCGGGACCATACTGTCGGTCGGCATACACTCGTACAGAGACACGAAGCGGGTCATGCTGCGCTCGATGAAAAAGTCGATCTGAACCGATGGAAGCCGCCAAGCCAGCGCCCTATACAGTCTCATCCCTTACCGACAGGCTCAAGCATGCCCTGGAGTCGCAATTCACCAAGATATACGTTGAAGCCGAAATAAGCGGGTGGAAGCGCTACCCATCCGGACATTGCTACTTTACGCTCAAGGACTCGGGCGCGCAGATATCCGCCGTCATGTTCGCAAGTGCCTTTGCACGATGCCGTGCGCGGGAATCGCTGGCAGACGGTGCGAAGGTGCTTGTATACGGAAACATCACGGTTTATCCACCCCGCGGCAATTACCAGCTGACTGTGCTTGCCGCAAAGCTTGTGGGTGAAGGCGATCTTATGCAGCGGTACCTTGAGCTCAAGTCAAAACTTGAAGCGGAGGGCCTTTTTGAAAGGGCTCGCAAAAGGGAGCTGCCATTCATGCCTAGGCGAATCGGCATTGTGACGAGCGAAGCTGGTGCTGTCATACATGACATGTGCAATGTGATGTCCCGGCGATTTCCTTATGTCCACATAAGGCTGTATCCGGCGCAGGTTCAAGGTTCCGATGCTCCGCGCACATTGATATCCGGCATTGAATACTTCAACATGCCTGCGGCAGACGGATGGAAGCCGGACCTTCTGATAATAGCTCGAGGCGGCGGTAGCTTTGAAGACCTGTTTTGCTTCAACGACGAGTCTTTGGTGCGGGCTGTTGCCAATTCAAAGGTTCCGGTCATTTCAGCGGTTGGTCACGAAACAGATTTTACGCTTTGCGATTTTGCCGCAGATGTCCGGGCGGGAACACCATCCATCGCGGCAGAGATCGCGGTGCCGCTTTATGCTGATATTGTCGCCAGACTTGAAACCGCGGCAAGGCAGTCCGCCTGCTCATTGCGCGGACGAGGCGAATGGTTTGCCCAGAGGCTAGATCATCTGTCCGATTCAATTTCCGCGGCGTTGTTTGTGGCGCTTGAGCGTGCGAAGATGCGGCTTGAGTCTGCATCAGGCCGGCTGGAGCCTGCGTGCAGGCTGTTGTTGTCGGAGGCGACATCTCGTCTTGCGCGTGCAGGCGAAAGCCTGCGCCTGCTTTCCCCGTATGGCGTTCTTGAACGCGGCTATTCCCTTACGGTCGACGAAACAGGCGCGGTCGTGCGCAGCGCATCAGAACTTAAGAGCGGCGACAGATTGTTAACCCGTTTTGCCGAAGGCGAGGCTTCAAGCGTCGTCGTCTAGCCAGTCAGACATCTGCCGAACCTAGAAATTTGCCCATTGTTTCGTCTGCAGATCTGTTGATGCCTGAACGGGCAAGCACCTTGAGTACGGTTGCGGCAAGTATCCTGATGTCAAGCCAGAGGGATCGGTTTTCTACATACCACACGTCAAGTCTGAACTTGTCTTCCCATGATATGGCGTTCCGTCCGTTTATCTGAGCCCATCCAGTCAACCCGGGACGCACTTCATGCCTTCGCATCTGCTCGCTTGAGTATCGCGGCAGATAGACAGCCGGAAGGGGTCGTGGCCCAACAAGCGACATCTTTCCCGAAAGGACATGAAGCAGTTGCGGCAACTCGTCCAACGATGTTGCCCTGAGAATTCTTCCTGTTCTGGTCATGCGCTCTAAATCCGTGCCTTCTCCGGAATTCATCGTGCGGAACTTTAAGAACCGAAAAACCTTTCCGTTGAGTCCTGCACGGTCCTGTACGAAAAACAACGGCCTGCCCATCGAGATTGCCACAACAACAGCGACCAAAACCATGAGGGGCACCCAAAGGGGCGACGTCAGGGCAACCAATGCAATGTCCATCAACCTTTTCATGAATAAATTATATCATTTTCCGTCATGACACGCCATACTGCAACAGTCTTGTGCGTTAATTTTAACACACGACGTGAAAGATATGGTATAATGCACAACAATGATTCAGCAAAAAGAGATATTCGCCAAGGCCAAGGAGCTCATCAGCAAGTCAAAGCGGATATTGGTGTCCGGGCATTTGAGCCCTGACGGCGACTCGCTTGGCTCCATGATTGCCTTGTCGCGACTCTTGAACAATGCCGGCCTGCAGGCGGCGGCAACTGCAGACATCAACGCATTGGGCAAGCTCGACTTTCTGCGAGGGGTTGACGAGCTTATTCCTGTCCGCAAACTGAAGAGACAGAAGTTCGACCTTTTCATTGCCGTTGACTGCGGGGCATTCGACAGGCTTCCGCCAGAGGTTCGGCCTGTGGCGGAAAAACTGCCTGTCATATGCATCGACCATCATGTGACAAACACAGCGTTTGGTGCGGTGTCCGTGGTGGATCCCGAAGCCTCCAGCGCTGCGGAGATAGTCTGGCGGTTTGCTAAATGGATGGATTGGCGACTTGATCCGGTTGTCGCAGAAGCCCTCTGGGTTGCGATGGTGACAGATACCGGACGCTTCGCCTATGATGCAACCAGCCCAAGCACGATGAGAGCGGCCGGCGACCTGCTCAAGTACGGCGTGAGGACTGCGCTCATAAACGACATAATCTACGGAACGTTCCCGAAACGGGCTATAGAGCTGAAACGAATAGCTTGGCGGTCGTTGCACATATGGAAGAACGGCAAGGTTGCCGAGGCCAGCCTGAAGCGTGAAGACTTCAGGGCGGTTCGAGGCACAAAGGCCGACGCCGAGGATATAATAGAAATACCGCGCTCCGTTGCACGGAACGAGATAGCGTTGTTTTTCTACCAGATTCCAGATCGCACCAAGGAGACGCGCTGCTCCATACGCACGCGCGGCGATTGGGATGCTACGGTGCTCGCCGCCAAGTTTGGAGGCGGTGGACACAGGAAGGCTGCCGGTTGCACGATAAAAGGTCCGCTTGGCATTGCCAAACGCCAGATGCGCGCCGCAGTAAAAGATCTCCTGAAATCAGCCTGCCGCAAGACCGCCAAGATTCCACCGATGACAATCCAACCAGAGCAGGAGGCAAAGCAATGAAGGCGATAGTGCTCACGGACGGCAAGGCAGGGCATGAGAATCAGTCCAAGGCATTTGCGCGTGCGCTTGGTTGCGATGCCGAGATTGTTCCAGTAGCGTTCGTCTCCAGACTGCACAAGACACTCTCGTACCTGCTGGACAGGATTGGCGTAAGAACTCTTGCCTTGTTCAAACCGTTCGTTGCGCCTGATTTCGCATCTGTCGTAATTGGCACCGGATCTGGCACGTTCTATGCGGTCAAGGCACTTGCGCGAAAGATTGGAGCCAAAAGCGGCGTAGTGCTTTATCCAAGAGGTTACGACATTCCCAGCTTTGACTGCGTCATGGCTCCGTCGTTCGACTCGCCGGCCAAGGCGAAAAATGTTGTCGAGATACCGGCAAATCTTGTGGCATCCGATGAAGCATTCTACGAAAAGGGCGTCAAGGCCTTTCTTGAACGTCACACGCCGAGCGGATGCAAGGCTGTTGCGGTCATAATTGGAGGGCCAAACAAGTGCTCCTCAATGACCGCTGAATGGATGCGATCAAAGCTTGACGGCATATTCGACCAAAACAAGGGTTGCGAAATGTGGGTCACTACTTCACGCCGTACACCGTCGGATGTTGAGGCCGTTATCGATTCCTATCCTTGGGACTATCGACTGATATATTCGAGGGACCACTTCAATCCCATCCCTGCCTTTGTGAAGCTCGCCGATCGGCTGTACGTCACTGCGGAATCTACGGGCATGCTGTCCGAAGCCTGTACTTTCGGCACATCGGAAGTTGTCCCTCTCGACAACCTGAATCCAGGTCCGCACAAGTTCCGCAGATTCCTTGAGGGCCTTGTCTCTGCAGGATACGCCAACGGACGCCGTAAGATAAACCTTGCCGATCAGTTTGCATCCGCCAAAAGCCTTCTGGTCATATGAGCGATCGCCGGATCCTGCGGCATTGCGCATTTCTCGCGCTGCCGATGGCCGCGCTTGTAGGGTTCGGCATCTACTTCCTGCTTGCGAGCGTACCGCGCATAGTAGCCAACGAGCACGTGCGCGTGGAGTCAGAGGCAAGGCAGATTGTGGACGAAATGCGACGCAGCGAACGCAAGCCGTCTTTTGTCTGGGAATATGGAGCTGGCGTTACAGATGGCGAAGTGCCGGCAGGTTTCGAATTCGGTGATGCGATGAAATGGAAGGACTGGGAGTCTGGAGCATTGCGCAAAGGTACTGCCATGTGGGGAATCTCACGGCGTCGCAAAGGGCCGTCCATCGTTTGGTTTCGCGACGGCAAATGCATCTATGCTTCATGTGCGGAACTTTCTGAGACTGATTTTGCGACGCTGTTCTGGATAGGTGGGCCTGTCGTATTGCTGTTGCTCATTGCAACAACTGTGTTCGCTGTCGCAAGCCTCTACTCGTATGCAAAGACACGCGACGATTTTCTTGCCGCTGCCGCGCATGATCTTACGACGCCGCTTATCGGAATGCGCTTCTTGCTTGGCAGGGATCCTGAGGGAGCCAAAAGCCTCAACGACCGCATGATAAGGCTTGTAGACAACATACGAGACTTTCTTTCGCATGGCGGAAACCAAAGGACGCCCCGTCTTACGTCCGTAGACCTTGATGACACATTTGCAGCGGCGTACGCCATCTTTGCGGCAGACTACAGGGAAGAGGTGTCGGGAGACATTGAAATCGTCGGGGAAAGGGGACTGGTGGCGAATGCCGATGAAGGACTTACCATACAGATACTTTGGAACCTCATAGGCAACGACCTGAAATACGCCGCGCCATACGGCAAGGTGTCCGCCATATTTGACTCAGATGGAGCGTTTGCGAAAATCAGTCTTTCAGACAACGGCAAGGGAATGACACGACGGCAGATGCGCCATGCGTTCGACCGTTATTGGAGAGCGAAGAATGTACTCACCTCCGGCAAAGGCGGATTTGGAATCGGACTTTGCACTTCGCGCGAGTTCGCGAGATCGATGGGCGGAGATCTTACGGTGCGGCGTAATGATGCTGGCGGTTGCGTCTTCGAGTTGCGCCTGCCCTTGGCGCAGAAGGACGCCACCGCCGCAAAATTGTGATATAATATACAGATATGAAAAACGACATCGCCCTTGTTCCCAAGAAATGCATTCCCGTCTTTGTAATGCTGGTGTGCTGCTTTGCCCTGTGGGGGCTTCTCAACAACATGACCGATCATCTGGTGCCCGCATTCAAGACGATATTCAATCTTCCGGATTCGACCGCGGTGTATGTCCAGGTTTCATTCTACGGTTCTTATTCGGTCATAGCGGTGTTCGCCTCAATGCTCATACAGAAGGCTGGTTACAGGGCGGGTCTTCTGTGGGGGCTTGGCGTATACATAATAGGTGCGCTAGTTTACGTTCCCGCATGCGTTACGCAAAGCTTCTGGCTCTACATCGCCGGCATATTCGTCGTAGCAGGCGGTTGCGCGGTGCTTGAGACGACATGCAATCCTTACGTGCTTGCCCTCGGCGATGAGTCTACAGCCGTGAGACGCCTTAATTTCGCGCAGATGTTCAATCCAGTGGGCTCAATCGCCGGCATCATCCTTGCGCAGCAGCTTATCCTCGCCAACCTCAATCCCGCCACCATCGAAGAACGTGCGCAGATGGCGCCGGACGTCCTCAAGGGCATTGTCGACAAGGAGCTGTTCTGGGTGTGCGTGCCGTACGTGGGGCTATGTGCCGTTGCTGCCGTCATATGGGTGTTCTTTTTCGCCTCGAAGAACACTGTCGCAGTCGAGGAAGAAGAGTGCGCCAGCTACAGAACAATCTTCAGGATTCTGGCAAGATCGCCAAAGTGGTATCTTGGTGTTGTCGCACAGGTCTTCTACGTCGGTGTGCAGATTGCCGCGTGGACATACATAAACCTGTACGCACAGAACGAGTTCGGCATAACAAAAGCCGAGGCCGCCAACTATTATGTCATATCGATCGTGGTGTTCATAGCATGCCGCTGGATAGCAACGTTCATAATGAAATACGTCAACCCCGCAAAACTGATGGCCTGCTTCGCGGCAGCCGCGATAGTCTTTACGGCGGGTGTGATATATCTGCCTGGCAATGTCGTTTTCACGGTGCGCGAGCTTCCGTTCTCCTGGAACATAATCTGCCTGATACTCGTCAGCGGATGCATGAGCCTGATGTTCCCGACCATATACGGTATCGCACTTGGCGGAATTGACAAGCGTGCCCACAAGGCGGGTGCCGCCGGGCTGATCATGGCGATTGTCGGCGGTGCGATACTCACAAAATGGATGGCAAACATAATCAGCTCCCAACTCGTGCTGCAGAACGGCGAAATTGTGAAGGGCGCTACGACAGAGGGATCTTTGTTCCTCAAACTGGTCCCGACTTTTTCTTCTGCGGTAAACTGGGAACTCAACACTTCATCGGCCGCCCTGCGCGCTTCCTTCGCGGTGCCGATGATATGCTTTGCCGTAGTCTTGGCATATGCATTGATTTTCACGAACAACAAAGATAAGGAGAGTCTATGAGTCAAACGATATGGGCCATGAACGGTTTTCCCAAAGTGGGAATCCGCCCGATCATCGATGGTCGCCGCCGCGGGGTGCGCGAGTCGCTGGAAGTTCAGACGATGAACATGGCCAAGACGGCCGCAAAGCTGATATCCGACAATCTCAAGTATCCCGACGGGACGCCTGTTGAATGCGTGATAGCAGACACTACCATCGGCGGGGTGTACGAAGCCGAGAAGTGTGCGAAGAAGTTCCGCGACAGCAATGTAGGCGTATCACTTTCTGTCACGCCTTGCTGGTGCTATGGAACAGAAACTATGGAAGCCGATCCTCAGATTCCGAAGGCAGTCTGGGGATTCAACGGCACTGAGCGCCCGGGAGCTGTCTATCTCGCATGCATGCTTGCCGGGTACGCCCAGCGCGGGATGCCGGCTTTCGGCATCTATGGACACGAAGTTCAGAGCGCTACCGACACGTCGGTGCCCGAAGACGTAAAGGAGAAGATCCTGAGATTCGTCAAGGCCGGGCTGGCAGTTGCGATGATGAAGGGCAAGAGCTACCTCTCCGTCGGCTCCAGCGCTATGGGAATAGCCGGCTCGTTCGTCAATGTGGACTTCTTCCAGGACTATCTCGGCATGCGTCCGGAGAACATGGACATGTGCGAGATCGAACGTCGTATTGCCGAGGGCATATATGACAAGGATGAGTACGAAAAGGCTCTCGCCTGGACGAAGAAGTGGTGCAAGGAAGGCAAGGACTATAACCCCAAGGCAATCCAGAAGACGCGCGAGCAGAAGGACGCCGACTGGGAGTATGTGGTGAAGATGGCCATCATCATGCGCGACATGATGGTCGGCAACCCCAAGCTGGCCGAGATGGGCTTCGGCGAGGAGGCTGTAGGACGCAATGCCCTGGCGGCAGGATTCCAGGGGCAACGTCAATGGACCGACCATTGGCCGAATGGCGATTTCATGGAGGCGTTCTGCAACACATCTTTCGACTGGAACGGCCCCAAGCCTCCGCAGGTCGTTGCGACGGAGAACGATTCCCTCAACGGAGTATGCATGCTTCTCATGTATCTGCTGACCAACAAGGCGTCCATGTTCGCCGATGTCCGCACATACTGGAGCGATGAATCCGTCAAGCGTGCAACCGGCAAGGGATTGAAGGGCATCGCGAAGCAGGGCATAATCCATCTGCTGAACTCCGGCAGCTGCTGCCTTGATGCGGCCGGCGAAATGAAGGAGAAGGGCAAGCGTGTCTTCAAGGATTGGTGGAACGTCACCCAAAAGGACATCGATGCCACTATGAAGGCCACCAGATGGGTGCCTGCCGGCGTGGAATATTTCCGTGGCGGCGGATTCTCCAGCTCGTTCCTTACGCCCGAGGGAATGCCCCTTACCATGACGCGCATAAGCTATGTTAAGGGACAAGGCCCCGTGCTTCAGATTGCGGAAGGGTGGTCGGTCGCTCTCGACAAGGAGCAGAACGAAAAACTCATGCTGCGCACAAATCCGGAGTGGCCTTGCACTTGGTTTACGCCACGGCTTACGGGCAAGGGATTCTTCAAGGATGTCTACTCCGTCATGAACGCATGGGCCGCCAACCATGGCGCCATCGCATACGGACACATCGGCGCAGACCTCATGACGCTTGCATCAATGCTTCGCATTCCTGTCGCCATGCACAACGTGCCTGAAGAGCAGGTATACCAGCCGCACTGCTGGGGACTCTTCGGCGCGTCGGACGATCCGACGGGCGCGGACTATCGCGCATGCGCAAACTTCGGGCCGCTCTACGCGACCAACCGCTGAGAAGGGCGTCTGGCCTTAATCAGTCAAGGGGAACGTGCCACTTTGTGGACGTTCCCTTTACTTCTACAGGAAACTGATACTCGTCATCCTTGAAGTAGTCTATGGCGTCTTCGATATCGTAGTCGGTTTCGTCATCATCGGTTTCCTTTGCATCGACCGCAGCATCGCGAAGTATATCGGCGATGTCGTCGTCGGTGAACTGCGGCCTCGCAGAGGACGATTTCTCTTCGACTGCCTTCTTGGGCGGTGTTGTCTGCTCCGGAGATGAGCCGTAGTATTCAGGATACAGTTTGCGCCGATGGCGTTCTATCTCCTCCTGGCGCAGCTTCTCCCGCTCGTCGGCCAGTTTGCGCTTTTCGGCATCCAGAAGGGCGCGAGCCTTTCGCAACTGTTCTTCGGCTTCAAGAGTCTTTCGCTCGAACTCGATTTCAGCCTGTGTCTGCTGGGGTGCTGCCACCGTGGCCGGTGCAGGCATGTGCTGTTGCTCGGATATCTGCTTCTGAAGTGCGACCAGCGTATCGGTCATGGCCTGGAGCATGGCTTCATTGCCGGCCGGCTGTTGCGGAGCCTGCTGCAGCGGCGGCTGGACGACTATAGGCTGTCGGTCGCGCTCGCTCATGACATACTCTACCAGCCTGTCGTTGAGATGCTGGTTCCGCTTGCTGACCTCGTGTATCATTATCATGAATACGGCGATCACAATAGTCATTAGCATGCCGAAGAAGATGCACAGCGAGACCATCCTCTTTCTGGCTTTGCTCTGTTCCGCGTCTATGTACTGCTGAAACGCCTTCAGGACGGGAAAATCGTCCATTGCACTGTCCGGCTGGCGATATACGCTGACGGCATTTTGCGGTATCTCTGCGTTCATGTTGATGTCAGTATTCATATTAGTATTATATCATATTGGCGCAAGTCTGCAAATTCGCATAAGCCCTGTTATGTCAACTTACCCCGCAGGCTCTCGAGTCGCCGCTTTATGGTAGCCTCATACCCCTCTTCGCTCGGACGGTAGTACTGACGCGGCAAGTGCATGTATTCCTGCACGACATAGTGGTTCGCAAAATCATGCGGATATTTGTATTCAGTAACTTCGTTAGAGCCTATTGCCTTGACATGCTTGTTCTTCAGATGTTCGGGAACAGGCTGCACCTTGCCGCTTTCGATATCGGCCATGGCTTCGGAGACAGCCATGCAACTTGCGTTCGACTTCGGCGCAGATGCAAGATACGTCGTCGCTTGCGCAAGGTTTATGGCGCATTCGGGCATGCCGACGAATTCGCATGCCTGCATGGCGGCGACTGCGACGGAGATGCCCCGGGGATCCGCATTCCCTATATCCTCCGAAGCGCTTATGACGAGCCGTCTGGCAATAAAGCGCGGATCTTCACCCGCCACAAGCATCTTGCCCAACCAGTATATCGCCGCGTTAGGATCGCTGCCCCGTATGGATTTTATGAATGCCGAAATGGTGTCGTAATGTCCGTCCTCGGTCTTGTCGTAGCGCACCTGGCGGCGCTGGACGCATTCCTGTATGACATCTATGGTAAGATGCACAACGCCGTCATCATCCGCCGCAGTCGATCGCATTGCGATCTCAAGGGCCGTCAAGGCATGGCGCGCATCGCCGTCGCAAACAGTCGCCAAGAAGGTCTTTGCGTCGTCGTCGAACTTGACGGGCATGTCCCCGAACCCCTTCTCTTTGTCCTCAAGCGCCCTGTCGAGCAATGTGGATATCGCCTCGGTCGTCAGCGGTCTGAGTTCGAACACCAGGGAACGGGAGGTGAGTGGAGTATTTATGAAGAAGTTCGGATTGTGCGTCGTGGCGCCGATCAGCACGACAGTGCCGTCCTCCACATACGGCAGAAGAACATCCTGCTGAGCCTTGTTGAAGCGGTGTATCTCGTCTATGAAGAGTATCGTGCCTTCGCCTCCGAGTTCATCTCTCGCCCTTGAGCAGATCGTCCGGATGTCCGCAACATTTGAAACCACACCTGAAGCCCTGACGAAATTCCTCTTTGTCGTCCTGGCGATAACCTCGGCTAAAGTCGTCTTGCCGCATCCTGGAGGGCCGTAGAAAATGACATTGGTCAACCTGTCCGCTTCTATCACCCTTCTCAGCAACTTGCCTGGCCCCAAGATATGATCCTGCCCCACAACCTCTGCGAGGGTCTGTGGGCGCATTCTGGCCGCCAGAGGACTGTTCTCGCCTTTCATGCCTACTCGCCGTATATGTACCAGTTCCGAATCCGCTTCGGGAACGCCGCCTTGATTTCGTAAATGCGCTCCAGCTTCATCATCTTCGGTGCGAATATGAAGCATGTGTCCGCATTTGCGCCCATTGCATCGTCAAGGCCGACCGTTCGTGGCTTGAGCACGGGATCCATCCCCTCTCCGCTCCAGTCCTCGTCTATTATCGTATAGACGGCGTTTGTCTCAGACAATGCGATCTCAAGCGGCTGGGTGAGACGATCTTTCCTGTTGCGCCACTCCTCAAGAGGAAGGAATGCGCGGTAGAACATCTGTCCTTCCGCATAACCGCCGATCCTGACTTGGCGCAAGTCAAGCATCGCCAGCGAGGCGGCTATGGCTGTCGCCTCGCCGACAGTTAGCTCAGGCGCAAAATCGGGCGAGACGTCGAGTCCCCCTTCAGCCGGGATGACCTTTCGCATGTCTTCTAGCGCAGAAATGAACCCACCCGGAGTCAAACGGAGCGAATACGGTTTTATGCCGTCAACGCCATCCCACGAAACCGTGAACGAGACCTTCGTCCCCTTCTCTAGCGCAACTGCCGCCTTGAAGCGCTCGTATGTGTCAGATTGATCCAGCGAATCGTCAAGCTGCATCAGGGACTGCGGACAATTGTAGAGCGCGAGTATCGCACATGGCATGTCGCGCCCACCGGTGTACGTAGCTGGAAGATGAGCCGTCTCCCCTTCAGCATCGCTCACATACTGCCAGATGTCAGGTTTCACCGAAACATGCTTGCCCGTCGGCCAGAAGCGGCAAAGGCCTAAGTCAACGGCCCCGCCGCACGGAATCCCTGCGCGCTCGAACTCATCGGCGATCTCCCGCGCGCTCGCATCGGTCACGAAAACCGACTCGTAGTCGCGATCAGACTCGGGACCGACCAAAAGGAACTCCACGATTGTATTCTTTTCGATACCTGTTGCAGTCGCAGTGAAAGTCACGCTGTGCGATTTCGCGTCGGCGAAAATCCCGGATGCCGCAAGAAGCACCGTCGCAAGCATATAGCAGCCTGTCACTTCAGAGACTCCACCGCACGCTTGAAGCCCTCGGCCGAGCGGGAGATTATCTTCTCGTCGACACTGCAGCTGAGACGGACATACCCGCCAAATCCAAAACCCTTGCCTGGCACCACCAGTATGCGTTCCTTGAGAAGAGCGTCCACGAATACGGCATCATCTTCGACGGGACTTTTCGCAAAGAAATAGAATGCTCCCTTGGGCATCTCGAACTCTATTCCGGCTTCCGACAAGACCTTCGCCATGAGCTTGCGGCGACGGTCGTAGACATCGAGATCAACCGTCTCATCGACGAGCGCCGCTGCGAGGCGCTGCCCAATGACTGGCGCGTTTACAAAACCAAGGGTTCTGTTGGTCAACGTGACGGCGGCGATGAGCGATGCCTGATCGGGCATTCCCGGATTTGCGACAAAGTAGCCGATGCGCTCGCCTGCGAGCGAAAGGGTCTTGGAAAAACTGCCCAGCACGCAAGCGAACTTCGTAAGCGGCAGCACGGCTGGAACCTTCGCGCCGTCATATGCGAACGCGCGGTACGGCTCGTCCGAGAGAAGGAAAAGCGGACGCTCTCTCGTCTCGTTGACCTTGTCTACAACCGCAGCAAGCCGGCGCATGTCCTCAAGCGAATATATACAGCCCGTAGGATTGTTGGGGGAGTTGACGATGATCGCGCGCGTCTTGTCCGTTATGGCCGCCGCGATCGCGTTTACGTCGGGACGGAAGTCAGGCGGAAGAGACGGCACAGGCTTCAGCACTCCACCAAAGTGTCCGCAATAGGCGCCGTACTCCACGAAATATGGCGCAGGAGTTATGACTTCGTCGCCAGGCTCTATCACCGCACGGAAGAACGCCACCAGAGCGCCGGCCGCGCCAACAGTCATGACGACATCCTTCGCGGCGACGGCCGTCTCCTGCTGTCTTGAGAGCGCAGCCGCCATTGTTTCGCGCACGGCCGGAATCCCTGCGTTGGGACAGTATCCGAGGCCGAGCGGCTTCACGGCGTCGAAGGCGATCTTCTCAAGCGCCTCTCTTGTTCTTGCCGGCGGCGGCACGTCAGGATTGCCTAGCGAAAAGTCGCATACCGCGTCTTCGCCGAACTGCCTTTTCAGCTCAAGCCCCTTCTCGAACATCTTGCGAATCCAGCTCGATGACGCCATCGATTTCTTTATCTGATCTGTAACTGTCTGCATAAGTCGTATTATATCATAATGCTTTCGCACAAGACGAGCGGAGCGCTGATCCTCATCCGCTTCAAATAGGCGCGTATCGCCTCGGGCGTATCGCGGTCGATGACAGGATCGACATCCGGCGACCAGTCGTATACGACCGCAAGCAATTCAATGCCTCTGCGTACCGCTGCGTCGATTGACATCAGCGTGTGGTTGATGGATCCGAGCCTTCCGTTCGTCACGAGCACAAGCGGCCACCCTCGCTCCGAAAGATAGTCGATAGTCAGGACATTTGATGTAAGTGGAACGAAAAGCCCTCCAGCCGACTCGACCAGCACCAGGTCGCGTCGTCTGGCGCATTCGTCCACCGCTCTTGTTATGCGGGCGAGATTCACTCTCCGACCTTCCAATCTCGCCGCTAGATGTCCCGAGCCCGGGAAAGCGAATATCTGAGGCGCCGTCAGGCCCTCCTTGTCCTCAGGCAGTTCGCCTACGCCCATTATGCGGCGATGAAGCTCTATGTCCTCCGAACGCCCGACATTGCCGGTCTGCACCATCTTTACGGTAATGGCGTCGCGTCCCGCCGCAATTGCCGACCGCGCCATCTCGCCGGTCACGTAAGTTTTTCCTACGCCAGTATCGATGCCTGACACGAACACCACGCGTCTTCCCCTGAGAAAACCAATCTTCATCGTCTACCCTTCGACCTTCCTCGGCATGACAAGCGCAGAGAGAAGCGCAAACAGCACTGGCGCGATCACAATGTCCGAAATGAAAGCGCCAAGCACCTCACGCGGCTCAACACACGAATCCTCAGAAAGCTTTGCGAGAGGCTCCAACGCGCTGACGGGATGCGTAAGCTCTGCGGCCGTGCGTGTAATGGCGAGGCCTATCGCATCTGCCGCGTTGGTCTCAAGCACGTCAGGATACTGGTCAATAACGCTCGGGCTCATTTCGCTCACCGCCAGCGCGACGACAGCGGTGAACAGAGCCACTGGCCGGCCGAGTCCGACACCGAGAAAGACACCGAACGCCACGAGCAGAGAGATCATGCACACAAGCTCTATGTATGCGCGCATGAGGTTCCAGCCGAATCCGTCGGCCTCGATAAGCAGGTTCACATCCCTTCTAGGACGCAACATGAGCGCGGACTCCCCCGAGTTCGCAAACGTCAGCACGCCGCTCTCAGCCGCGAGCGCAGCATCCGAACGCTGAAGAGGAACCTCGACGACAGCCTGCGTTATGTTGCTCACGCATCCGTTCCATTCTGCGCCATAAACTGTCAACCCAAGATCGCCGACGACATCCTGCCGGATGTCGTATGTGTTCGTGAACCTAAGGCGCACCGAAGGTTTGATCATGCCGCCTTCCTCCGGAAGCCTGAAGCGCCATTGCGCCTCGTCGCCGGCCGACACGGTCTCATACCTGTCGAAGGCACGCTGCGCGAGAAGCCTTATTACGACAGACTTCTTCGCACTCTTCACCGCAGGCGGTGTCTTTGGGTCCTTCATGTATGCGGTGTACATCGTCTCGGCCTCTTCGCGAGGCGTAGGCATGACCGGCGAGAGCACATGACGGCAAGGGCGCGAAAGATCCGACCGGACAGCCTCGATAGCTGTTGCGACAGCCAGCACAATGGCTCCGATGGCCACAAGCGCTGCTGTCTTGGCAAGGGCGATCGTCATGTACCCGACAGGGCGCACCATAGTCATCTGAAGACGCTTCGCGGCGCGTTCGCGGGCGATAGAGCCGGTGGCTGTCGCAAGCAGCGATATGGAAAGTAGCGTCGCTACTCCTCCGAGCGAATAGTGCACCGCAAGCATGCGAGCCCCTTCAACTGTTCCGTCTCCAGTGAACATAAAAGGCGCGGCGAACATCCATGCAACGGATGCCACCAGAAGAAGCGCAAGAGTGCGAGAGCGGACGGCCGCCGTGAACTCAAGCGAGAAAATCCGCCAGAACGAATTCATCAGCGTTACCTACCTTCGCAAGGAAGAAGTCCTCAAGAGATTCGCCGAGCTCGGAGACCTTCCCCTCGGCGACAGACCTGCCGCGATTCAATATCATTATCCTGTCGCACACGTCCTCGGCGTCGGCAAGCAGATGCGAAGTCATCAGCACCGTCATTCCGCCGTTAGCAAGCGCCCTGACTAGAGTCTTCACCTCTTTCGTGGAAACCGGATCCAACCCTGACGTCGGCTCGTCCAGAACAAGCAGCTCTGGCTTGCCTATCAGAGCCGAGGCCAAGGCAACCCTTCTGGCCATGCCTTTGGAGAATCCGCCGACAGGCCTGTTTGCGACCTCGTCCAGCTTGACCATCTGCAGAAGCTGGGCGGTTCTTCGGGCGGACTCCGCATGCGGCAGTCCGCAGAGTCCGGCGTAGTACATGAGCGTTTCGCGCGCCGTCAGGAACGGATGCAGATAGCTGAGCTCCGGCAGATAGCCGAGCCTGGCCCTCGCAGCTAGCGATCGCGGAGAAAGACCGAACATCGACACCTCGCCCGCAGTCGGCGCGAGTAGCCCGAGTATCATCTTTATTGTCGTGGACTTTCCGCTGCCGTTCGGTCCGAGAAGTCCGAACACTTCTCCTCGTGCAACGGCAAGGTCAAGTCCGTCCACGGCGTTTACGGTCGGTCTGAGCCAAAAGTCCCGAAACGTCTTTCTTACGCCTTTAAGGGAAACGACAGGTTCTCCGTTCATTGAAGGTCACGCCCGTTTATGAAATGCACGCCGAGAAGAAGTAGCGCGGCAATGGCCGGCAGTGCGGCGGCCGTTGCGCATGCGAGATATGTCCACGGTATCATGCCGCCCTGCGCCAGCGCGTCCGAGAGGCAGTAGTTGCCCAAAGCAGGCAGCAACATGATGGCCACAGCAGCCGAAAGGGTCGAAGCCACATTAGCCTTGAACCGTACAGCAAAGGCCGCAGACGCCGCAAGCAGCGCGAGCGACGGCAACGCCGCAAGCGCGAGGGCGGGCATCAGGCGAATGGACAGCGCCGCGTCGAAACGATAGAGCGCTGAAAGAATCGCTATCGAGGCCGACAACAGGTTCGCCGTCAGCACGAAGCGAAATCGCGCAAAGCGATTGAGCACGGCAGCGGCGACAATGGGTAGCAGTGCGGCGGCCAATGCGAGCGTAAACGAAGGCCCCCAGAGCCTCGCAATGTCACCAGTCTTCTCGGCGATCCGTCCCCCAATCTCCGCGCCGTTAACGACGGTCAGCGAGACCAGTGCTACCGTAAGCGCAAAAACGCCGTAGGCCATCGCGCAGCCAATTGCCTTGTGCAGGAAGAACGATGTACGCGATACAGAGTGGGCGAGGGCGACCTGCGCAGTGCCAGTCTCGATTTCGCGACGGAAGGTGCGTATGGGGCCTGTGAACGCAATCGTCGCACCACAGAGAAGTATTGCCGACAGCCCTGCGTCGCGCGCCATTCTCGACGCCTCTCCGAACTGATGGTAATGCATCGCAGGCGCAACTGCCGATAACAGAAGAGCCGCCTGCAGAACCAGCATGAAAAGCGGTTCGCACAGCAGCTCCAGCGCCGTAGCGAAAACGATTGTCCGCCCGCGCCTCATCGCGCTATCAGAAGAGCGGCACTATGGAGTCCTGGTAAAGGAACCATGCCAGAGTGCCGACCACAATGCACGCAGCGGCCTGCGCAACAACGCCAAGAACCGCAACGAATGCGGGGACGTCGGCGACAGTATCCTTCGCAGCAGAAACTGGCGGCAGGGCAGGAACCGGCGGGATGTCCGGAATATCGGCAATGTCGGCAACATCTCCGGCAGGCGCAGCGCCTGGCTGAGTAGCGGCAGTCTGCGGAGCGGCCGCAGTAGTTGCGGCAGGCTTCTTGATGCCGAACTTTCCGGCAGGCTTGACGGTGCCACCCGCAGGACGGGTTATCTTGAGCGTCTTGCGCTGCGTGATGGACACGTCGCTCTGCTCAGGTTTGGCAACGGGCGCGGCAGTTGGAGCCGCCGGCTTGTTCGCGACGGGTGCAGCCACCGAAGCAGCCACCGGGGCTGCCACTGGAGCAGCAACCGGAGTAGCGACAACGGCAGCTGCTGGCGCAGGGCCGTTGGGCGACAGGTCGGCAGGACGCTTGATGCGGATCGTCTTCATCGGCGCGTTCTCGTTCTTTACCGGAGCAACGCCGACGGCATCCGAAAGCGATATGCGGGCCGTCTTGGACTTCGCCGCCTGCTTCTGGGCCTCGGTCAATTCGTTCGACTTGACGGCGGCGATTATGCCAGTCTTGTGGAGAATCGCCTGCTGCGGAATCTGAGAGGTGACCTTCTTCAGGTTCTGTGTCACGGTCTTGAGCGCATCGAGCGAATCTTTCGCAGGCGTAGCAGGCGCAGGAGCGACTGGTTTGGCAGCAGCAACGGGCGCAACAGGTGCCACCGGCGCAACTGGAGCTACAGGCGCGACCGGTTTAACTGGAGCCGCTGCTGCCGCAGGAGCGGCGGGCACTGTCGCAGGAGCAGCAGGCTTTGCAGCGGTGGCCAACGTCGGCTTGAGCGGAGGAACTGCAGCACCTGGCTTGCGGATTACCGGCTTCGTGGGCAGCTTGAGGCCGGCCTTCAGCGCTGGAGGCACAGGCGTCTTCAGCCCGGGCTTGAGCGGCGAGGCAGTCGCTACAGTCTTGAGCGGCGAAGCAGGCTTGGGAGGCAACTTGAGACCCGGTTTCAGGGCACCGCCTATAACCGGCTTGCGGATCGTAGGCTTGAGCGGCAGCGTAGGCGTCGCCTTCGCGACAGGCGCAGCAAGCGGATTGGCCTTTGGCGGCTCTGCCGCACTCGGACTTGTGGTTGTCTCTTCAGCCATGACTTTCTCCCTGTTGTTAAACGTCAAATCAGACGGACATCACTTCGGCTTCCTTCGCCTTGAGCTCGGCGTCGATCTTCGCAACGCCGTCATCGGTCGCCTTCTGTATCTTCTCAAGCGCCTGCTTGAGATCGTCTTCAGAAATCTTCTTGTCCTTCTCAAGCTTCTTCGCCGCGTCGTTGGCATCGCGGCGCACATTGCGCATCGCAACCTTCTGGGCCTCGGCCTGGGTCTTGGCGACCTTGACGATCTCCTTGCGGCGCTGCTCGTTCAGCTCGGGAACTGTTATGCGAAGCACCTTGCCGTCGGTCTGCGGCGTAACGCCGATGTTGGCCGCGAGGATCGCCTTGTTCATCGCATCAAGCACCGTAGGATCGAACGGAGTGATCTTGATCTGGCGAGGTTCCGGAGTAGAGATCGTGCCGAGGTTCTTTATCGGCGTCGGGCAGCCGTAGTAATCGACCTTTATCTGATCGACCATCGCGGGGCTCGCCTTGCCCGTGCGCAGACCGGCGAACTGCGCCTTCAGCGCATCAAAGCTCTTCTGGATCTTGGAATTCGCGTCGTTGAGGACTTCACTGACAGTTTCCATCTTATTGAGACCTTTCCTTTTAAATCACTTGTCGCTTACGAGCGTACCGACCGCATCGCCCTTCACAACACGCTCCAGCGCGTCGCCGTCGAAGAAGTCGAACACGATGATCGGGATGTCGTTATCCATGCAAAGCGCGAAGGCTGCGGAGTCCATCACCTTGAGGCGCTTCTCGAGCGCGGTCTCGTATTTGAGGGAGCCGTACTTCTTCGCCTTGGGATCCTTCTTCGGATCGGCCGTGTAGATACCGTCGACCTTCGTCGCCTTGAGAAGCGCATCGGCGCCGATCTCGCTCGCCCTGAGCGCGGCCGCCGAATCGGTGGAGAAATATGGGTTGCCGGTTCCGCCGGCGAAAATGCACACTCGCCCCTTCTCGAAGTGGCGTAGCGCCTTGCGCTGGATGAACGGCTCGGCAAGCTTCGGCATCTCGATCGAAGTCATCACGCGCGTCGGCACGCCAATGGACTCGAGCGCATTCATCATCGCAAGGCCGTTAATTATCGTGGCAAGCATGCCCATCGAATCGCCGGTCACGCGGTTGACGCCCTTTCCCGCGCCAGAAAGACCTCGGAAGATGTTGCCGCCGCCAAGAACAATGCCGACCTCGACGCCGAGCTTGTGGATCTTTTTCACCCTTTCGGCCATGAACGCCAGATTCTTCGGATCGATGCACTCGCCCGTTTCGCGGTTGCCGAGAACCTCGCCGGAAAGCTTGAGCAGAATCCGGCGATACTTCAGTTTACGTGATGTTTTTTTCACGGTTGAAATTATACCATATTCCAATTGTGCAGGTCAACGGCATTTTGTCCACGAATGGCCTTCATCGCAGTTTCCCGTTCTTGGGCAATTGGTGTTCAAGATACCATTGCGTAAGCGCTTTCAGCTGTTCATACGTGAATGTTCCCTCGACTGTCCATTTCGACAGAAATGCACCAAGCCACCATACCTCGCTTGCACCCTCGCCCCATGACGCTTCCGCCGCAATCCACTTCTCGAATTTACGCTTGAGGTGCCGCTGCTCCTTAATTTGCGGGGAGCGCCAGACTGAAAGGAAAAACTCGTCAGAGGTTTCCTTGGGCGCGAAGATCCTGGCGTCGAACATGTCGGACCCCTCATGCGCCAGCAGGGAAACCTTGTTCGAGAGGCCGCCGCCATATCCCGTGAGCCCGTTGTCCGCGCCTATCACGCGATGGCACGGAATTATAATGCAAATCGGATTCCACCCAACCGCGCCGCCAACCGCGCGCGCCGAGACCTTTGTGCCTCCATGTTTCCTTGAGATCGCCTTGGCGATGTCACCATACGAGACCGTGGCACCAAAGGGAATACGCAAAAGTTCGTTGATTACCTCCGCGCGAAACTCGGTCAGGCCTTCTATGCGATAGCACGGTTTCCAGTCCGGCTCGCGCCCAGCGAAATACTCGTCAAGCCAGCGGCATGTCTCGCGAAATACCGGAGTTTCGAGCGATTCCGCATCGTCATCACAACGCGTTTCTCCGCGCGTGCCATCGAACCATAGCCCGGTCAGCGTTTCGCCGTCACCGCACATCACGATGTCGTCAAACCCGTCCGGCGTCTTGTATTTCCAAATGTATTTCATGTGCAATCCTGTTTGTAAAGCGTAAAGCGCCACTTGCGGTTTTGATCCCGCTTCGATGCGTAGGTGATGCCGATACGCGGAGCGGCAGTGAACATGACGCGCGAACCGTCACATTCAAGCCAAAGCCGCTCGGATGCTACAAGGTCTTCGCGGTTTAGCAAGCGATCGATCTGAAGCAGTTTCGTCAGCCTACCGGGACCTTCCGCGCCCTCGACGCTGCGAATGAGCACAGCCTCCGGACGCTCCTCCGGCCCTGTCACCACGTTCAGCATTTTGTGCATCCCGTAGCAGAGGTAGATGTATGCGCAGCCGCCAGGCGAATACATTACATCAGTTCTTGCGGTGCGCCCCTTGTGCGCATGGCATGCGGTGTCTTCTTCGCCGCAATACGCCTCGGTCTCGATGATTCTCCGCCGCACCACCGTTCCATCCGCCATCCGACGGCAAAGCCATGCGCCGACCAGTGCCTTAGCCACCGTCACCGCATCCGCCGCATAATCCTCTGCAACCAATCTACGCATCGCTCCAGTCTCACACCATCTAGTTGTGGTAAATCATGACAAAGTTAATTCGTGTAAAGGGTTTCATGGTTTGCTCCTTTCAGCGTATTACTTTTCAATCAACTCCTTGTCGAGCAGGAACGGAATTACTCCGACATGGACGACGCCGCTTTCGTCTTTCCACGGGTCTTGATAATCCGCTGTGACGACGATCTTCCGGAACGAATCGCCCGTCTTGCGAAGCGGCAATGTCTCCTGCTCGCGTTTCTCATCCGTCTCCATCGCGTAAGCCGACTGCACATAGACCCTCTCGCCAGGAATATTCACCACAAAATCAACCTCGTGCTGCCGCTTCTCCCTCTTCCCTCCCTTGCGCGTCTCGATCTCGACCATGCCAACGTCAACCGAATATCCCCTCGTCCGCAGTTCATTGAATACAATGTTCTCCATGATGTGCGTCGGCTCCTGCTGCCGATAGTCCAGACTGGCGTTCCGCAGCCCCACGTCCACGGAATAGTATTTGCTGGGGTAGTCCATATAATGCCGCCCCTTTACATCCCATCGCTTCGCCTCCTCTATCAAGTATGCCGACTTGAGGTAGCCAAGATGGCGGCGCACGACCTGATAGTCCGTCTTGATTCCGAGGACGGTTTTCATGGAGTTGGTCAGCTTTGTCGGATTGGTCAGGCTGCCGATGGCGCTCATGACAAATTCGCTTACGTGATCCAGTACGGTTTCGTCAGCTAGCGGCGCGTTCCGCTCGACGATGTCCTTGAAGTAAACGGTCTTGAACAACCCCTGCAGGTACTCCTTCCTGTCGTTGCCTTCGGCGTATGCAAGCGATCCAGGCATTCCGCCGTAAACCATATACTCCTTCCATGCGGCAAGCTCGTTCTTGCGTACCGCCGAAAGGAACTCCGCGAAGGTGAACGGACAAATCCGCACGGTGTCCGCCCGCCCCCGGAACATTGTCGCCACATCTTCGGAGAGGAACGACGAATTCGATCCCGTCACAAAGATGTCCGTATGCGCCCTTGCCTTCAGTTCGTTCAGCGAACCGTATATCGCGGCCTCGGCACGCTTGTGCTCTTCCTCGTTCGTCCGCTCCGGCAAGGCCATCTGCAGCTCGTCGACAAACACAACCGCTCGCCCGCGAATGCGCCTGAGCGCGCCCGAAAGATGCTCATAGAGAGTGTCCGGCGAACGAAGCCGTTCGTTCTTCTTCAGCTCGAGGGAGACAGACACGATCCGATCCGGCGCAAGGCCGTCACCAAGAAGCCGACGTCTCAGCAGCCGGTTGAGGAGAAAGCTCTTGCCGCACCGCCGTATACCGGTAATGACCTTCACGTTCCCGTTCCCCATCAACCGGACAAGCCGCTCGACAGTTTCTTCACGTTTTACAACCATCTGATCTCCTATTTTGGGTGGACATCCACCTAACTTTTGTTTGTGCGGATATTATACCATCTTTTCTCCGCTGGAATCAAGGCATGTAACCGATTTTCTACACACATCCATCCTCGCGCGAGGGATGAGACTAGAATGATTCGAGAAAATGGTTTTACGGGTCGCACCTTTCATCCACGGATTCATAGCTCCAGCACAAACGGTTCGTAGCAGATTTGATACTCTTCGTTCAGCCGTGAAACGTTGCGCACGATTGTGCTCCCACCATTAGGATGGTTGATGGTTACCGGATTATGGTCGCCGGTATGGATGTGTCCGCAAAAAACATATTGCGGTTTGGCGCGCATGATGGCTTCGGTCAGATTCTTGCTGCCAAAATGCGGCGAGCGGGTATCAAGCGACATATCGACGTCCGATCCCTCGGTTCTGGGCGGAGAGTGCGTCAAAAGCACATCCAATCCCTCCGGGATATCCGCAAACCGATCCTTGAGGAAACCTGCATGCTTCTCCTCGAACGCCCAACAGCCGTTGATGAACGGCACCCAAGACGAACCATAAATCTTAAGCCCGTTCACCTCGTCCGCTTCGTCGATCAACATTTTCACATTGGACGGCCAAGCAATGGACTTGATCAAACCCGCCCGTTCGGCAAACAAATCGTGATTGCCCGGCGCGAGAAATCACTGGCCACCAGCACCAGATCTGCGCATTTCGGATCAAGTCCCGCCAACTTCCCGTGAAGGTCAGATGTTACAAGCACTTTCATGGTCCACTTCCTTATCACCTTTATAGAACTTTCCGTTCATTTCGTATGTACGTAGCGGCTGATCTTCTTCGTGCAGCATTGCACAATCCCGACATATGTACGTAATCCATCCTGTTGTGCAGCAGCGTGGAGACTCTTCTATGCCAATCGGGGTTCCGCACTCCTCACAAACACAGTAGCACTCCTCTTCTGCCTTCGCACATATTCTGTAGCTACATCATCGGCATAATGTAGCATAACACCCTGTTCACGGGCGAGCTCACCTACCCCATTTATACAACAGTGAAAGTAAAACCGTAATTTTCCAAACTTTTCCTTGACTTGAGTAGCGACGATCTTGATCTTCCACCGTTCGGACAGGATGATGTTTAGTGCTTCAAGTTTATATGACAATTTCTCTAACACATCATCCCACCCAGGACCGCATTCCCAGCATGCAAAGTCCTTTCCGCCATACAGCAGTGAGCATTCTTTCGCAACTCGCTTCTGCAGTTCGATTGAGCGCTCTTGGAGTTCTTCTATCTCGGTTTTCATTTTCCCCTTTCGCTGAGTCTATCTGTTATTATTGGATTATATCCATACTCTCTCGGCCGAAGTATTGGCTGAGGGTTCCGCCTAACGAAATCTTTCAGCATAGCATAGCGACTTCCGATTTTGGAAAGCCAAATGGACTCAAACGCTCCGTTGTGCCCTGCGTAGCGAGTGTCGCCGCCATCCTCAACGATTGCAAGATCGTCTTCGGACAGTAGCGCCTTGCGAATTTCCTCATAATCGTAAAGATAGACATGTATCCCGCGGTCATAGAACGCAACAGCCATTCTCGCCAAGTTATAGGCCGTCCATGCAAACCACGCCGACAGCGTTAACTTGTACTGCTCCTCTTTTTGACCATGCGGCGTCTCAAGATGAGCACTAAGTGAATCCTTGCTGGCCCAATCCAGAATTGATGCCCGCCGTCATGCTAGCCATATGGCTCTTCTTCCTTTATCCACTTGTGGAATTCCTCTGGCGAATCGCGCGGGACTTTAAATATACTCCCCCACGAACGGTTGTAACCATTCATCTTATAATAGTCTTCGCCGGTCATTGGCCGATCTCTATGTCTCTCAGCATCAACTGTCGCCTCAAGCCCGATTCTCACCAGTTCCAGGTAATCGCCAGCCGTCATGGCCTTGCGATAAAACATGCACTCATTATCACAGGTAGGAGAATAATACTTACCTTCAACCATCTCGCAGAATTTACGCACCGTTTCTTCACCAGCCAATTTGTCTTGCCGAGGAAATTTAGGCACATAGCGATGCACAACGGCCCGCGGCACATACCAGTTCCGCCGATTGTTCGGCCACTCCTTCTCAACTTTGCGATAAACGCGCATCCAATCCTTTTCAACAAGTTCAAGCCAAGATAGCATATCCTCCAGTTGCTCGACTCGCGGCCATGGGTTGCGCTCATGCGATCCATTGTCGTACTCTCTGCAGAACTCGCCAGGTTTGATTTCCCAAATCCAGAAATCCCGATATATATTCTCTCCCCTATTAGAAAAGAAGTATATGCCATTGTAATATGATATCCTAGCTTTGCTCCACTTCTTCTGGCGATCTTGCCAACAGAATCGCCATATTGGGTCGCATCGATCCCAATCATTCTGAAAGTCTACAATACGGACAACCAGTCGATTGAATAGGTTCTCCAGTTGTCTAAGTAAAGTCTCCGCTTCTTCTTCAATGTACATCATGACAATTACTCCTTTCTTTGTATCATACCCTTATCCTATTTAAATCCTCGAAATATCTCGGCGAAGCCAGGGGGCAAAGACTTAAACAAATCTGCTTCCCTCTTGCCAACATCGTCTCTTGCGCAGACATAATTCCTGCACATGATTCCATCACGCCAAGAGCATGTACCTGTGGCGCACTTCGGACATATTTGATCCATTTTTACTCCTATTCCTTTCGGCGTAATGTCGGCGCGTTGCGCAACCGAACCCCGGCCGCAAGATACAATACGCCAACTGCGCATTTTCGGAACAGGCGATGCCTCACTAAGGTGCCAACGACGTTTAGGCTGCGCTTTCGCGCTCAAGCCCACGGAGGAAGCCTCCTCCATCACATTCCAAATCGGCCGCCGCGGTTCCCGACATCCACGCCCCTCCCGGACCGTCCACCCACCCTTCAGGCTTTTCGGTCCGTTCTCAGCGAGACTCCATCGGTTTCAACCCAACGGCTTTCAAGGCTCCCGTTCATACCTCCGTCGCCACGGAGTTCAAATCCAGAGAGCAGTAGTATTATATCAAAAATCGCTTGTCTAAGACAAGAAACTGAATAAAAATAAAATGCACAGAATGAACTAACTGCGCATTTTTGTATAATACTTAATGGTCGTTCAAAAGAAACTCTACCCGTAAGCATTCTAACTACGGATAACGCTCCTTGAACCCACTCCACCCTTGGTTATACATACTGTTTTTTATCATTCTAGGTCCACAGCGTCAATGCGCAAAAAAAGCGTAACAAGCCATTCCGCGCCAAAACCAATTTCTACTTATAGCAAAATGCGCCTTTGCAGGTGTATCCGTGGCGGGATACTTTCCGCAAAGGTGCATTTGACTTTCAGCGCTTACGCGCGGACGACGCTGATGCGCTGGGCGATGTGCGGCGCGGCGGACGTCGCCTCGTCAACCATCGCAACTGCATAGTCGGCATATCCGACGATGCTGTCGCCCTTGGAACTCATCGTCAGCTCCTCGCCGCCGAGCTTGTACTCTCCCGTGCGCGGCTCGTCGGCGCGGAAGTCGCAGGCGGGGCTTATGTAGGTCCACTTGAGGCCCGTAGAGGCACGGAGCGCGGCGAGCGCCTCGGCGTGTGCGGCGGCGAGCGGTTTCCAGTCGGCGGGGAACGCCGGATCGTCCGCCACGGTCGCCGTATGCTCGGGATTGACGAAAAGCGAACCTGCACCGCCGACCACCAGGAGGCGCGTCTGAGTGCCGGTCAAGACTCCCGCGAGGTGCTTCGCGACCGCTGGAATCGCCCCGACGGTGTCCGCCGTCCAGCCGCCGACCGCATCGACCACGACATCGAACGCCGCGAGGTCCTCCTTCGTAAGCGAAAGCGCATCCTTGACGATGACACTCTGCGCCGCCGACTTGTTTTCTTCGCGCACGATGGCGGTCACATCGATACCGCGATTAACGGCTTCCGCCACGATAAGTTTGCCGGCCTTTCCGTTAGCCGCAACGATTGCCATTTTCATGGTGTTTCTCCTTTGGTTTTTCGGTGTTGGACAAAATCTTCGACAAAATGCGCTCGACCGTCTCGGACTCCTCTTCCGTGATGCCAGCGTAGAGCAGCGACATGAAACGACTTGAAATGTCCATGAACGCCGGGCGCAGCGCCTCGCCGCGTTCGGTCAGCCGCACGACCTGGCTCCGGGCGTCAGACTCAGACGTCCTGCGGGTCACGAGCCCCGCCGCCTCCATCTTGTCCACCAGGACGGTCATAGTGGGCCGCGTGCGGTGCGCGAAGTCCGCGAGCTCGTGCATCGTGGCCGCACCGTGCATGAAGAGATACGCGAGCACATCGCCGTGCGAAGGCGCCAGCGATTTGAGCCCCACCGCCGCCAGCTCCCCAACGAGCCACTTGTGGGACGCCTCGTGTATTCGCGCTACCAATTTGCCTATTTTGTGCATGACGGCGCATATTATATCATTAGACATCTAACTATGTCAATGGGGTAAAGTGAGAATTTTTATCGAATAATTTCTGGGCAAAGATATCAAATTGTATTATAATACATCGCCTTCAACTCAAAAAGGAGGCAACAACATGAAAGCATACCCATACGAAATCCGCTCAAAAGCGGTTAAGATGTACACATACGGGCAAACGTCCCGAAAGGAGATAGGGCGAAAACTCGGCATCCCTTTCCAGACAATAAGCTACTGGATAAAGAAGGCCTCAAGCGAACAACCCGAACTGTCGCGGCGTCAGCTGCACGACCTCCTGCAAAGCCGCAAGAGGATGGAAGACATGGTCGCTGTGCTCAAATCCGTCGCCTGCTCCGTTCAAGCACCGCTACAGGTACGACTCAATGAGCTTGAAAGGCTGTACGGGAAGTTCGACACTCATGTACTGTGCGATGCACTTGACGTCCCTCGCGGCACCTTCCTCAATCACATCAAGCGCAACAAGAAGGATAAGAAGTCCTACGTCGCGAGGAGACAGGAGCTTTCGCAGCGAATCCTGGAAATCCACGACAAATACCGCCAGAGGCTTGGCGCTGGGAAGATTGCCGCCATACTGCGTGATGAGGGATTCATCGTCTCCAAGGAAATGGTTCACGAACTGATGACGAAAATGAACATTTCAAGCATCAGAACGCAGGCCAAGGACATGTACATGCATCTGTGCAAGAACAGCAAAAATCTGGTCGCCCGACAGTTCAACGCGCCCCGGCCGAACGCGATATGGGTAAGCGACGTCACGGAGTTCCGTTTCAAGAACGTCACGGTCTTCATCTGCGCGGTCATGGATCTCTTTGCGCGCAAGATAGTAGGATGCAAGTTCAGCCACTCCAACAGTACGCATCTCATTACAATGACCTTCAGGCAGGCCTACAACGCAAGGCAGCAGCCCAAAGACCTCATCTTCCATTCTGACCGGGGCGGCAACTACAGGTCGCAATCCTTCCGGCTGCTCCTGAATTCGCTCGGAGTCGCGCAGTCTTTCTCAAAGCCTTACACGCCCTACGACAACTCCGTCATGGAGTCATTCTTCAAGACGCTGAAGGCTGAAGAGCTCTATCGGTCCATCTACAGATCGGAGGAGGAGCTCAAGGACGCAGTTATGCGCTACATGGAGTTCTACAACGGCGAGCGCCCGCACAAGGCGCTGGATTACATCACGCCAAACCAGAAGGAGTCAAACTTCTTCGCGAAGGCGGAATAACGGCTGCTCAATACCCCTGGGGGGCAGAACTCGGGGGTTCGAAAGTCCCCGCTTTCAAAAGATATTTCCCAGAATTTCACGAATTCAGCAATAGGGGGGCAGAACCAGAAGACGCATTTCACCCAATAAAATCAGGGGTCTGAACATATCCTCCAAAAGTGAGGGGTTCAGATCCCACTACCCATTCATTTGGTCGGGGCGAGAGGATTTGAACCTCCGACATTCTGCTCCCAAAGCAGACGCACTACCAGGCTGTGCAACGCCCCGCTAAAAAACTGGCAGTATTATACCATATTTTCAGACGGTCTGCTGAAGCGGCTGACGAATGTTGATGTCGATCTGCCTGAACGGAATCTCGACGCCAACCCTGTCGAAGGCCTCCTTCACGGCCTGGACGCCGGCGAAGTAGACAGTCCAGAAATCCGGCGTCTTGGCCCATGCACGCACCGTGAGAGTGACGGAACTGTCGTCCAACGACTTGACCTCGGCCATCGGAGCAGGGTCTTCGAGAACTCCGGGTATTGTCTTCAGCGTCTCAAGGGCAGTGCTTTTCGCAAGGGAAATATTCGAGCCATAGGCGATACCGACGACTATTTCCACACGGCGCTTGTCGAGGGCCGAATAGTTGATGATCGGCTGGCCCCATGCAGACTTGTTGGGAATCGTTATCTTGCGGTTGTCGGGAGTCGCAAGCGTGACGGCCATCATGTCGAGCGCTGTTATCGTCCCCTCGTTGCCCGAGACGTTGACGAAATCTCCAACCTTGAACGGCTGGTTGATCGCAATCATCATTCCGCTCGCGAGGCTGCCCAGCGATTCCTGGAACGCGAAGCCCAGCACGAAGCCGGTGACACCAAGGCCGGCGATGATCGGACCGATGTCAACGCCCAGCTTTTCGAGCACCATCACAGCGACGAACGCCCACGCCACCTTCTCTGCCACGGACGTCACAAAGCGCACCACAAGCGCATACTTTCCGTTCTCCGCCTTGGCGAGCGCCTTGTGGAGCAGCATCGAGCCGTACTTGATCGCGAAGTAGCCCACTACGAGCATCAGGCCCGCGCAGCCGATGTTGACCGCACCCTTGAGAATCATGTCCATCATGATATCACCTCACCTTTCTTCATGTCGATTATCCGCTGGTTGGAGCTGCCGCGGAACTTCAGCGAAATATCCTTCTTCTCCTCGACGAACGGACCGTCCACCAGAACATCTATGAGCGACAGAAACTCGTCCGTCACCTCCGTGCGCCAGCGCGAGCCCTCCGTCTTGAGGTGCGTCTCAAGCACGCAGCCCGTATACACCCAGATCGTCTTCGTCAGGCCGAACCTGTCACGCAACCGCCGTATGAACGGCACAAGCGCGCGCTGGTTCTCAGGCTCCATCGGCTCGCCGCCCAATATCGAAAGCCCCGCGATATGACTTGGTGCGAGGTAGCCGAAGATAATATCCTCAGCCCTTTCGTCGAACGGCTCGCCATAGTCGAAGCTCCACTGGTCGGGATTGAAGCATCCCTTGCAATGGTGGGTGCACCCCGAAACGAAAAGCGACACGCGAACGCCTTCACCGTTCGCGATGTCGCAGTTTCTTATCGTCGCGTAGTTCACCTTACGAGACGTGCAGGACGCGTTCCTTGATCTCCTGCGTGCGGCCCTGGTTCCAGAACTGGCTGCCGATGTAGCCGCAGGTACGACGGGCGACGTTGAGCTTCGACTCGTCGGTGTTGCCGCACTTCGGGCACTTCCAGATGAGCTTGCCGCTCTCGTCCTTCACAATCTGGATCTCGCCGTCGTAGCCGCAGACCTGGCAATAGTCGGACTTCGTGTTCAGCTCGGCGTACATGATGTGGTCGTAGATGTACTGCATGATGGCGAGCACGGCGGGGATGTTGTCCTGCATGTTCGGCACCTCGACGTAGCTGATCGCGCCGCCGGGCGAAAGCTTCTGGAACTTCGACTCGATCTCGAGCTTCTTGAACGCATCGATCGGCTCCGTCACATGGATGTGGTAGGAGTTCGTGATGTAGTTCTTGTCCGTCACGCCCTTCACGATGCCAAAGCGCTTCTGGAGGCACTTGGCGAACTTGTAGGTCGTGGACTCGAGCGGCGTGCCGTAGAGGGAGTAGTCGATGTCCTCGGCAGCCTTCCACTTCGCGGTGTACTCGTTGAGCTTCTGCATGACCTCAAGACCGAACGCCTCGCCCTCCGGCTCGGTGAGCTTCTTGCCGATCATCGCGTAGACGCACTCCCAAAGGCCGGCGTAGCCGAGCGAGATAGTCGAGTAGCCGCCGAAGAGCAGCTTGTCGATCTTCTCGCCCTTCTGTAGACGAGCAAGCGCACCATACTGCCAAAGGATCGGCGCCGCATCCGACGGCGTACCTTTCAGACGCTCGTGGCGGCACTGCAGCGCCTTGTGGCAGAGCTCGCAGCGCTCGCCGAAGATCTTCCAGAACTTCGCAATGTCGCTGTGGGCCGAGAGCGCGATGTCGACGAGGTTGATCGTGACGACACCCTGGTTGAAGCGGCCGTAGTACTTCGGCTTGCCGGGCTCGTAGTTGCCGGCGTTCGCGACATTGTTGAAGCCGTTGCCCGACCGGTCGGGCGTGAGGAACGAGCGGCAGCCCATGCATGTGTAGGTGTCGCCTTGTCCGACCTCCTCGCCCTTGGAGAGCTTGTACTCCTTCATCTTCTTCTCGCTGATGTAGTCGGGCACCATGCGCTTGGCCGTGCACTTCGCGGCGAGCTCGGTGAGGTACCAGTAGGGGGTGCCTTCGCGGACGTTCTGCTCCTCGAGGACGTATATGAGCTTCGGGAACGCCGGGGTCACGTACACCCCCTGCTCGTTCTTGACGCCGCGGATGCGCTCGTTCAGCACCTCCTCGACGATCATCGCGAGGTCCCTGCGCTCGGCCTCGTTCCTCGCCTCGCCGAGATACATGTAAACCGTAACGAACGGCGCCTGTCCGTTGGTAGTCATGAGCGTCACGACCTGGTACTGGATCGTCTGCACGCCCTTCTGGATCTCCTTGCGGACGCGCTTCTCGATGATCGCGTCGAACGCCTCCGGCGACATCTGGATGCCGGCGAGCTCGCACTCGTCAGAGACCTCCTTGCGGATCGCCTGGCGCGAAATCTCGACGAACGGCGCAAGGTGGGTCAGCGAGATGGACTGGCCGCCGTACTGGTTGGACGCGACCTGCGCGATGATCTGCGTCGCGATGTTGCACGCCGTAGAGAAGCTCTTCGGCTTCTCGATCATCGTCCCCGAAATCACCGTGCCGTTCTGCAGCATGTCCTCAAGGTTCACGAGGTCGCAGTTGTGCATGTGCTGGGCATAGTAGTCCATGTCATGGAAATGGATGATGCCCTCCTTGTGCGCCTGAACGACATCCGCCGGCAAGAGAAGACGCGCCGCGACATCCTTCGAGACCTCGCCCGCCATGTAGTCGCGCTGCACCGCGTTGATCGTCGGGTTCTTGTTGGAGTTCTCCTGCTTGACGTCTTCGTTGTTGCACTCGATGAGCGACATGATCTGCTCGTCGGTCGTGTTCGCCTTGCGCTTGAGCTCCTGCTTGTAGCGATAGACGATATACTTCTTCGCGATCTCCGTCGCGTTGAACTCCATGATCTTCGTCTCGACGACATCCTGGATCTCCTCGACCGTCATCGCGCGGTCGCGAGCCTCGCACACGCCGGCGACTTCCTCGGCGATGAGCTTGATTCTGCCTTCGCTCAGCGCGTTCTTGTAGTCGACCGCCTGGCTTGCCTTGCGGATGGCGTTCTCGATCTTGGTGATGTCAAACGGAACCTCCTGACCGCTCCGCTTGATGATCTTCATCGCTTTCATTCGTGTCGTCTTTCTTTTTGGTTAAGTGTGTTAAGTTGCAAATCGTGCCTATTGTGGTTGTTGGGGTATATGATACACTAAATCTTGTGTCCGCGCAAGGGGGAATTTGCAAAAAGTTTTCAACAGGTTGTGTACAGCCCGCAGAAAGCACACTATCGGTTGTGCAAATCAGGCGATATTTAGCACAGATTGCACGTATGCGGCGTAAATGACCGAAGAATCAAGGGTTGTCTCGGCCATTCTGCGTGCGTTCGCACCGGCCTTCGCCGCGTCAAGCGAGCGCAAGACCCTCGCCAGGCTCGCATGGTCGCCATGCCTGTATACAGCACCTGCGCCATGTTTCGCAAGCAGGGCCGCACTCTCTCCGCCAAGCGAACTGACGATTGCGACTCCAGCCTTGGCGTAGTCGCAGAATTTGTACGGCACGCCCACGCAGCTGGAATCATCCATCGGCACAACGCCGACATTGCATCCTGCGAGCATTTCGACCATCTCGCGTCCGTCGAGATATCCATGCAGCGTGACGCGGTTCTCCAGCTTCAATTCCGAAACCAAAGCGCGCAGCCTAGCCTCTCCGTCACCCTTGCCGGCGACATCCAGCGTCGCATCGGGAATCTCCGCAAGCGCACGGACTACGGTCGCCAGATCGTACGTACGCCCGAGATTGCCGACATAAGCAAGGCGAAGGCGCGCACCATCGCTCACGATGCGCGGCGGTGCGCCGGAAATGTCTATTCCGTGGTAGTGTCGCTCAACCTTGCCCGTGTAGCCGTACTCGCGCACGAGACCGGCGTAGCGGTCGGCGACGACAGTGATCAGATCGGCGCCAAGGTAGTTCGCCCTTGCGATGTTGCGAAGCGGCCAGAGCATCCATCGCGGCACGATGCGCTCGAACGTCTCGGGCCAGGCGTCCATGACGTCGAAGACAAGCTTCGCACCGAACCTGGCCGCGAGCCGTCTGGCGGTGCACCCGGTCGAAAGAGGCGGAGTTGATACGATGATGGCGTCCGGCGCGCCGTGCTCCTCAGCGAACGCCTCGGCCTCCCGTCGCCAGTTGCGGGCATAGCGCCAATGGGCGTACATGCGGCACAGTGAAACATTGCCGCCATACGCTGGCTCTTCAACCAGACGCAGAGCAAAAGGTTGCGCCTTCTGCTCGCGAAGGACGCGCTTCCCCTTTGTCGTATGGTTGAAGTCGGCCGTCCAAAGAACCACATCGCACCCCGCCTTCGAAAAGGCTTCGGCCATGAGCCAATACCTCTGGGGCCTGAAGCCCTCAAGCGGCAGGTTGTCGAACGGGTTCTCTATCCAAATGCGCATCTCTGATATTATACCACAAAGCCCCGCTCCGTGAGGAGCAAGGCTTCGGCGGCGGAATTGACTCCGCCGGTCACACCGGTCGACGGCTCAGGCGCCGAGCTGCAGGCGCGCGAAGCGCTTGATGGTCAGCGTGTCGCCGAGTTCCCTTGCTACGCCGGCGAGATACTTCTCGACGGTCGTGTCGCCGTCGGCGACATAGTCCTGCTTCGTCAGGCAGATCTGGGTGCAGAACTTGGCGGTCATGCCCTTCTTGATGCCGACAAGCGCCTGCTCGGGAGGAAGCTTGCCCTTCTGCTCCTTGAGCGCGTTGAGCTTGATCTCAAGCTCGGCGTCGATCTCGGGCTGGGGAACGTCCTCGGGGTTGACGTACTTCGGCGCGTTGGCGGCTACCTGCAGGCAGATCATGTGCGCGGCCTCGGCAAGCGCGGGGCTCGCGGAGGTCTCGGGCTTCGTGCAGCCGATCTCGACGAGAACGCCGATCTTGCCGCCCATGTGGATGTAGCCCGAAAGAACGCCCTCGCCCTCAAGCACATAGCGCTCGGCGCGGCGGATCTTCACGTTCTCGCCCGTCTTGGTGAGAAGCATCTTGTAGTCGTCGCCGAGTGTCTGCTCGATGTCCTTGCCCTCGAGAGCGACCTTCGCCGCGTCATCGACGAACTTGATGAACGCCTCGGTCTTGGCGACGAAGTCGGTCTCGCAGTTGACCTCGGCGAGAGCCATCGACTTCTTGTCGGCGGCCTCGGCGAGAGCGACGATACCCTGCTTGGACTCCTTGTCAACGCGCTTGGCGGCGACGGCGAGACCCTTCTCGCGAAGGTACTTGACAGCCTCTTCCATGTTGCCGTTCGTTGCGGCGAGAGCCTCCTTGCAAGCACCCATGCCTGCTGCGGTGGCCTCGCGGAGTTCCTTGATCTGCTGAATAGAGATAGCCATTTTTCCGGTTCCTTGATTTAGATCCATTATTCGGCGGCAGGCGCTTCGACAGGCGCCTCGGCAGGAGCGGCGGCAGGAGCCTCCTCGGCCTTGACGGCGGCCTCTGCCTCGACGACGGCGGCCTGGCGCTTGGCGGCGAGATCGGCCTTGGCCTTGATCTCGGCGGCCTCCTTGGCCTTGCGGGCCGCGGCCTTGACGTTGGCTGCAATCGTGGACTTGGAGGCGGAAGCCTTTGCACCGCCCTTGGAGGCGACGGCCTTCGCCTTGCGCTCTGCGCGGGCGGCCTTCTCGGTAGCGTCGCGTGCGGCACGCTCGGCCTCGCGCCTGCGGTTCTCTTCCGCGGCCTTAGCGCTGTACTCGTCGTTGGCTTCCTTTATCACCTTGACAAGACCGCCAAGAACCAGTTCGACGCCGCGGACGCTGTCGTCGTTGCCCGGGATGACATAGTCGATCGGCTCAGGGTCGGCGTTCGTGTCGACAATCGCGACCACGGGGATGCGAAGACGCACAGCTTCCTTGACGGCATTGGCTTCGCGGACCACGTCGACGACGACGACGGCGCCGGGAAGCTCCGCCATGTCTGCGACACCTGTAAGATTCTTCTCAAGCTTGTTGAGCTCGCGACGGAGCATCGAAGCCTCCTGCTTGTGCACGGAGAGCTCTCCGCCGTTGGCCTTCGCCGTCGCCTGGAGCTGGCGCATGCGCTTGACGGAGCTGCGGAGCGTCTTGGAGTTGGTGAGCGTACCGCCGAGCCAGCGCTCGGTCATGTAGAACTGCTCGACGGACTCCGCTGCGCCCTTGACGAGCTCGGAGACCTGCTTCTTCGTGGCGACGAAGAGAACCTTCTTGCCGTCGAGAACCGTCTTCTTGAGGAACTCGGCCGCCTCGTCGAGAAGAGCGACGGACTGCGTAAGGTCGATGATATGGATTCCGTTGCGCTTGTCGAAGATGTAGCCTTTCATCTTCGGGTTCCAGCGCTTCGTCTGATGGCCGAAGTGAAGTCCGGCGTCAAACATGTCCTTGAGCGTAATGCCCGTGAAGGCAGATGTAGGCATTTCCATTTTGCTTTCCTTTCAATCCTTTTGTCAGATTAATCCGCTTTGTCCGGGAGGTGGAGAACCCGAATCATTCGCTTCATCTCGCCCCACTCGGGGAAAGAATGGCATGTAGTATACCATAATCGTCGCTACCGCGCAAGGGGCCATTTGGTGATTTTTATGCCCGCGCCTCGCCTCGCAAGACCCTAAGGGCATGGGCCACGGACCCTAAGCCCAGACACCACGTACCCTAAGGGCATGAGGCTCGTGGCCTTAGGGCACGAGGTTTTGAACCTGAGGGTCTAGGGTTTTGAACCCGAGGGTACAGGGTTTTGAACCTTAGGGTTCGCGCCCTCCACCTGCCTAAGGGGACACAACCCTTTCCAATAACTTAGTTTCCCTTGCGCAAGGGGAGCAGATAGCCGCGCAATTTATCTGGCGGGTCGGCAATAATCTGATTCGCTTCTATCAAGCCAAGATTAGCAGCGAAGACAACCCATTTAGCGCAAGAGCCAGTAGCATTCTCGTAGCAGAAATCTATAAGCACCCATGCGAGTGCAGCAGACCGCCGCCTGCCATTAGGACTCTTATCTTCGCGACTTGCGGAATACAGTTCCGCTATCGGATCATACGCCTTTGAAAACATTTCGCCAAAGCTCTCGCCGCCGGACTCGCGCTCGACATCCGCCTCCTTGATCCATTCTACAGCCTCGTCAATTGCCCTCTTATCAGAATCCAATAGGCAAGCATACGCCTCTTCAAGGGTGAATGCATCATTGCATTCCATTTCAACAGTTTTTGTGCATGCGCAAACAAATATCCCACCCAAAAGGCAATACAATGCTTTTTTCATATATGTTATTTCCTTTTCTTGTTTCGTCTACGCCATTCTTGGGGACATATCGGACTCGGGTTTGCCCAAAGCCCCAACTCCTTTTCTCTGGCCATTCGTTCTGCATCGCAATAGGCAATGGTCTTGTCGAATTGGCGATAGTGCCAAGCATTGCCGGACGCAACCATCTCAAGATTGACCTCCAGCCCATCCATAAAGATTATGCCGAGCATTCTGCCGTACCTGTCATTTTTGTCATACACGACCGTGACTGTCTTGCCGAGAATCAAATCGGCAAGATGCTTGGTCGCTTCCTTGCCGTACTCCTGCAGTGACTCCGGCGCATCGATGCGGTCCAGCCTGACTTTCATCTTCTGCTTACCCGCCAAGACGTGCACCGTATCGCCATCAGAAACTTTGACGACTTCGCCATCAAGCGAGGCTGCCGCCGCAAAGCTGGCAGCTAAAACAAAAATGACGAGCTGAAGTGTTTTCATGCCATACCCTCCAATAGCATACTGCACACTCAGCCGCCAAATCTTACACAAGTTCTAGCAGTGCCGACGGCATTATTTCATAACATCATTTCTTCATCGAAGACTTCTGTCATATTAGTACCTGAATCATCCGATATAGGCCTTATGGTCGCGCCACGTATAGGATTAATCTGCAAACTGCAATCTACAGGCTCATCTAAGGCACTTGTGGTTCCCCTTATAGAGTCAATATATTGTTTTAGCACACTCATATGAACTGGCGTAAGCAGCACAGAATCTTTAGGAAACACCATCACCATCAGGAAGTTTTCCTGCTGAGGCTTATCCCAATATATCCGTTGTCCTCCCTCTATGGTTAGAGAGAACGGATTTTCTTGTCTATACAACTTCCATGCTGCGGTTTGCTCATCCTTTGTGGCATCTTCCGGCCATTCTGCTTTCTGAAAATTTAGGTAATCCAAATTGGAATAAGCTAAAAGGGCCGCCTTTGAGTATCCGATCTCGTCACCGGCCCTTGCAGATGATTTGGCACGGCCAACCGCAAATACATACCCATCAATAACCGTGACAGGTCTTGATAATATATCTGCCATGTTTCCGGCAAATATATCCTGTGCTGGAGTCGCCTGCGCGACTCCAGCCAGGAATATGCATGCCACAATGAAATTAAAACGCATCGTCATCACCGGCTTGACCACTAGCTTCGTAAGCAGAAGCTGTGGGCTTCGCTACTGGTTTCTTGGCAGCAGCGGGCTTGGAGGAACTTGTCGCCGTAGGATTTGCCATCGCATTCTTAATCTGCTTTGCAGACTCGGCATACTTAGGCGCCCAAGTGCAAACACATCCATACACGGTGGTCCCTGTGAGTGGATGCTTGTACTTCCAATTCTGTAGAACGGCGATACCGGAAATGTTCATCGCGTCAGCACGAGCCTTGATCTTTTCCGAAAATGCACTTTGATCCTGATATTCCTCAGCCGCATTTTCGAACTCTTCGACCGATTCAGCACTGAGCATATCTGTGGCAACAGCAACATTTTCGCCTGCAAATTCACGAATAGCCGCTATGGCATTCGCTTTCGCCTTACTCTGCGCACCCTTAGCGGCCATCTTTGATTCGCTAACACCTCCCGCCTGACCAAATCCAACAAGGACAAGATCACCGGCTTCATCTATCTTCTGTTGAACACCAAATGTAGAGAGAAGCGCACCTGGATCGGTAGCCACCTGCTCACGAATAGGGCGCTTTCCTGCGACTTTGGCAACCGGCGCTCCAGTTATAATAGAAGCCGCCATTTCTTGAAGTTTGGGGCTCCAAATTGCGACAACGCCAATCTCCCCTTTGTCGCTGGAAGGCGTGCCCTCAAATGTGCAAATCGCCTGAAGACCAACAACTTGCGCTTGAGCCGCCGTGCGAACCATCTTCTGATACTGCTCAGACGCGAGGAGGTTCTTGGCGGCCTTTGCAGCCGCCTCCTTGTTAGCAGCATCAGGATCTACACCCTCGGCCCGCAACGCCTTGTCGAGCTTTGCATGGATTAAGGACTTCACTTTATACACAATAGAATTCGGATCCTCTCCCGCGCTCTGTCCTGCACTTGGGGCAGAGAAATCCCCTTCTTGGTAACTGCGAGCCGTCTCGGTTGCAATTGCGACACCCAGGAACTCAACCATGTTCTTTTTCGCTTCAAGCATAGCCTTGTTATAGGCATTGACACGCGATCCTATATAGGATGCCGGCTTAGACCTAGGAGCTTGGATTACACCAGTGCCAGTTGCAACAAAAAACTTCTTGCCACCTTTTGTATTTTCTCCTGCAACCCAGCCCTTGGACGCAAGAAACTCGTCAATCATATCCTGAACAGTGCGCTCTTCAATTGTGCATTGATTCTGTACAGTCTCTTCAGCAGGAGTAGCCTCCTGCGCAAAAATGTACCCAGCTGTCGCCAAGCACATAACGCCAATTAGTAGTTTATTCATTTTTACTCCTTTGTGTTTGGTTTGTTCACTAGAAATCATTCGTCATCATTCATAAGTGCATCAGTATGATCTGCCATCATTCTGGCAATCATATCATTGATGGCTTCATGAACAGGCTTTTCCATCTGTTTGAAAGCCTTCTGGGCACAAAGCTCACGCTCCCGCTCTGGATTATTTATGCACACGGCACTCTTTTTAGGATTGTTTGGCATAGACAGAAGCTCTTCGCCTGTTTTGGAGAAGATTGTTATGACCATAGAATACTGTGTGAAAGTCTGATCGGGATCAATCGGATTCTTTACGCGGCGATAATCACCAGAAGCTTTGATGAAGTAATCCGCTTCATTCTTTGCCTTAGTAATCTTAAAGCCGAGCTTACGGAAAAACTGTCCGAATCTTGCAGCGACCTGTTTGTCTTCTGCGTCAGAATCGGAAGATGTGCACTCAAGGTAGAATACTGGATCCCCTAGTGCCTTAAGATATGTACGATACGAATCAAGAATCTTCTTTTTCGAGACTTTTGCCACGACCGTAATGCGCCATCCGGCAGAAATCTCAATTTCTTCAGTTATCCTGTAAGTGTCGACAAATCCCTCAGCGCCAGAGAATATCTTGCTTTTTACCTTTTCATTGTCAGTAATCTTCGTTTCGCCAACAACCATTGTGCCAACGACTTGTTCAACTGCGGCTCGAAGCGCCATCTGAACCGCGTTCTGATGCGTCTTCGCCTCACCTGTCGCCTTTACCGTGCCTTCGTCGCCAAGGGCATTCATCGCCTCCTTAAGATCCTGCGTCTTGTCTTGCGCCTTGGTTGTGAGGTAGACCCATGCCGTCATAGTGTCACCATCATCTTCCATAGACAGATCTTGAACTCCCTTTAGAAGCTGCTTGATCTTTACTTCGGTAACTGTTGAGAAAAATTCCTTTATCTCAGTCTGGTCATTTACAGTCACCTCGCTAGACTCGCTTTTAGTCTCTGAAGAAATCTGCTGCCCGAAGAAAGCAGCGATATTCTGCACAGCATTCGCCCGTGCTATCGTTTTCGCTTTTGCAAGGCTTCCTGAGATGTTGGCTTCTCCCTTTGCCACGATGAACACTCCAAGCGACTTGGAGTATCCAGCGCGAGATTCCGCCCCATCTTCCTGCATTTGCCCAACTACAGTCCTAACCTCCTCTGGGACGGCGGCGTGTGCCGCCGCCCAGAGAACACAGACGATAACAAGGCAAATATTCTTAATGTGCCTAATCATCACTACTGCTCCTTAATTGTTAGCGTTACTTTCCCAATCAGCAGGTACCGCCATGCCAAATGCAACAGCGTAGAGACCATCTTTTTCGCTGCCATTATATTGCTTCAAGAAACTACGGGCGGACCCGCGAATCTCCTTCACAACTGCTTTTGCATCAGCGTTGTCTTTATTCCAACGATACACACGAAGTTGCGAAGTTCCATCATTCTTTGGTGTAGCCTCTGCGAATGCAACAGGGATGTCAAGACCGCCTTCAGACAGGAACACACAAACCTGTTGATTTGGCCCAATACCCTCGTGCTGTCCAGCCGCCATTACCATAGTGTCGCCAGAGCCTGTAATATTCGTCACTCGACCACCTGTCGGGAATGTGTTACCTAATTTGTTGGCTATGAGAGCAAGGCAACGCAGACAGGCAATCTGAATCGCTTCGTCCTCAGACACATTACCATGAGCCTGCCCCGTTAACGTATAGCGAACCTTGCGATCCCAGACGCCACGTGCCTTTTCGGCAAAAAATACCGTGCGCGTCTTTGCGTCCTCGCAGCTGAAATCGCCATCCGCAATATAAACAAAAACCCTTTCATTCCGCAACTCGTTAACCGATACCGTCACTTTGATTGTACCAGTAAGCATAAGGTCGCTAGCTTTGACGTCTGTCGCCTCAACTACCTTGACCTCATCGTCGATATCTCCAATAGCATCAAGCTCAACTTTGCTACGATTATGAAGAGAGAACACCTCAAATCGCTTCAACTTCGCCATCTCGGTCTGCATCCGTGTGGAAAGACTCTTGTCCACTTTTGTCTTGCCATCAGCGGATTCCACCTTTATATTCAAAACCATCTGCATCTTGCGAAAATTGTCTACACTGTAATTTGCCGGCAGCTTCACCTCATCCACGTCCTCAAGTTCTTCTTTCGAATAGTATTTAACAGGAATTGGCCCTCGCGCAGATGGCGTAGACGCACAACCACAGACGAACATTAAAAACAGCGCGGATCCATAAACTATAGCGGGTGTCGTTTTCATTTGTATTGTCCTATTATTATGCGTTTGGGATTTTCTCCGTCGGTTGCTGATCAACCGACGGAGAGGCAAACAAGACGTTTATCCTTCTATTGGATATTCGACCTGCATTGCAGCGGCATTCTTGTCCGCGTTAACTAGTTCAACGTATATTGCCAAGCCCTTGACGCTGTCCGCGAGCTGGTTGCCAACGACAGCAAGATCATCCTTGGCCTGGGCAGGAATCTTGAGTGCAGCCATACCGCCCTCATTCTGTGCAATTTCGATTATCTGAGAAAGGGCGTTCGAAGCCTCTTCGGTGAACTTCTGCGTTGCAAGTTGGAGTTCTTCGCCAATCTTTGCGGCCCAATCAAGGCAAGCTTGGAAGTCCGTCTTCTCCGCTTCAGCAAGATAAGCTTTTATATCAGCCCTGAGTTGGGCGCTATTTTCAACGGAATCCAACTGGGCGTTAGCCTCCTTGAGAGCCTCTTCCTTCGTCTTGCCCTGCTCCACAAGTTCTTGTATTGTGCCGACATACATCTGATACGCACGACGCGAACGATCCATAGTCGCCATACCATCGACCTTGTCAGCAATGGCTTTGTAGATTCCAAACGGAGCGACATCTAGAGCCTCGACTATCGCTCCCGCCGCCTTGACCTCAATCTTGGATTCCAGTACCGCGACAGGGGTACGGCTCTTCTGCCAGGCTCCGACCTTGTCATCTCCAGCTGCACCCGTTGTGGCACATCCAGATACAATACCAGCAAGCGCAATTGCACCTGCGACCATCACTAGTTTGTTCATTTGTCTTTTCCTTTTTGCCCCTGTTGGTTTCATGGAAAAGAAAGAGGGCGCAATCTCTCCCATGTTCAAGAGAGGCCCTGGAAAAGCCCTGATAGTCACACGGAAGACAATGCGCCACATGGTGACGCATTCGTCTCTTCGCGCAGCACTATCGATAAACTTTCCAGGTTTCTCTTGGCCGCACAAAGCGATGAACGCTTTAGCTGAGTCGTAGTATACCAAAAAATATCTCCGCGTGTGCGGAAAAACTTTCGGGAAACTTTTGACCAGCAGTCAGCGAGCATCTTCCGTGAGTTCAGGGCTTGCCCAGTCCTCACTACATGCTACACTCTCACGAGTAAAATCTTACGCGGAAATTTATAAGGCGGACTTCACTTCGCTGAGGAAGTCTTGCCACCTGCACCATATGGCATCTATTGCTACTTTTATGACACTTGGAGGCAGATACTATGGTCAACTGCCGTAATTCTGTCAATAGTGTCAATAAGGATATCGCATGTCAAGCTACATTATCCGACAGCTCTAGCGCCGCTACTCTTCAAGCAAGGCATTTTGATCCATAAGTGCGCGCTGCCTTGTATACTCTGCCTCCTCTTCAAGTTTGAGAATATATGGGAGTTGCGGATCTTCGTTAAGCCATTCTAAAAGTGCTGCTTGTTCGGCGCGTTCAGCCGACTTGGCGGACGATACCATTACAAAAATTCCTACCGCCACGACAGCACCAACGACAGCGCCTACAATGATCCCATTGCGCAGCCAATGGCGGTGCTTTATTGCGCGAATGAAGTCGTCTGCCGTCTGGTAGCGCAGAAACGGAATCGAACTGCTGCAGCGGCGAATGATGCGTGTCCAGCAAAGCGGAGCCTTGCCGCCAAAACACTCATCCGCCAACATACCAAGCGCATGAATATCGGCGGCGGGAGAAATCTCGCCGCCGCTGAATTGCTCTGGTGCAGCGTAGCGTGGGGTACCGAGTCCGACGCGTTTGCAATCCACAATCGAAAGCGTGGGCGGCATCTGGAGGCGCAACAACGGCGGCGAAGCATGAAAGCATCCGTCTCATTGTCGCGATTGGCCGATTGCGCCTTCAGTGCGCGTCAGGCGTGTCATTCCATGCGCCCGGTGTAGGCCTCGATTCCAGAATTGTCGATCTTGGTGGCAAAGAACTCGTCCGCCGCCTTGTCGCGAGCCTGGTCCCACGGCCGCGGATAGCCGTTCAGCTGCACGACCCACAGCTTGAGCTGCTTCTTGTGCCAGTTCACGGAGCAATTCGTGCCGAACGCCCCGCCGTGACCGAACCACTCGTTCTCGCCGTCCGTGACGGGCGCGTTGAGCCCCAGCGAATATCCGCCCAGATTCGCGGGACGCGACGAAGCGGCGAGCAGGCTCTTGACGGTCTCCTCCTTCAATATGCGCACGCCATTGTCGCCGACGCCGAGATTCATGAGCATCTTGTAGAACTTGAGCTGGTCGTTCGCGGTCGTCCAGAGTCCCGCGCCAGCGGACGCGAACACATGGCTGTCGTTGTAGGGCCGCTGCTCCATATCGTGCTGGCGCCTGTATGTTGCGGCCGCGCCTTGGCGGCAGTCGTACATCTCTATCTGGCGCGCGAGCTGTTCGTCGGTCGGCCAGAACCAGGTCTCCTTCATCCCCAGCGGATCGAGCACAGTCTCCTTCAGATAGTCCTGCCACTTCTTGCCGACAATCTTCTCGACGACCGCCGCGCCAATATCGATTCCCGTATTGGAATAGCGCGTGCTCGTGCCCGGCTCGAACAGAAGCGGTAGCGCTGCAGCCTCAGCGGCAACGCTCCTTATCGGCATCCCGCCCGTCCAACCACCACCTGGCACGCTGCCCTGCTTCGCCGGAATCTCGAACGGAAACCCTCCCGTATGGTTCATCACCATGCGAACAGTCAGGGTATTCTTCGCCTTGCGTAGCGTCCTAACGCCATCGGCCTCACCCTCCAGCACCCACAATGTGCCGAACTCGGGCAGATACTTGGATACGGGATCGTCCAGATTGAGGCGCCCCTCCTCCACAAGCTTGGCAATCGTCACGCCGCAGAAGCCCTTCGTCTGCGAGCACTGCATGAACGGATCGTCCGCCGTTATCGCACGCTTCGCCGCAACATCCGCATACCCCACGCAGACGGTCTCCTCCCTGCCGTTGTCGTAAAGTATGGATATCGCACCAGGCAGTTCTCCGCTGTCCACATAAGGCTGAAGCGCCTCCTTCATTCCATCGGCGAACGCACCGAAAGCCGCAGCCGCAAAAAACGCCGCTATCGCAAACATCCTTTTCATCGTATGGATTCTCCTTACTTGTATTTCACGTATTATACCACACCCCGCCTCCCCGCCGCAACAAGCCGAACCACCCGCACGGCATCACAAATGGTAATATCTAACGGGTCGGCAGTCAGTGCGCAGCTTCCGCGAGTCCATGGCAACCCCAGTCTTCACTATATGCCACACTCTCACGCGCAAAATCTTACGCGGAATTTTCAGGGGCGAGGCGGCGTGTCAATACGGATGTCCCATGTCACGCCTTATCATATACCAGCGCTCGCGCTCTTCCTCTTCTCGCAGTGCCTTAATGCTTTCAGGTCCTTTGAATCGCACCAAGTTCGCGGCCGCGTGTTCGCTGTCGTATTTGGTTTCTATATATTGGTTCTGTATCCCCAACCCTGGTCTATCCAACTCAGAGAAGTTCATGTAAACGCCGCCTTTTAGCACATAGCGAATCTCAGCAACATCTAGCGCAGTCCGCGCCCTGTTTAGAAATACACAGTCCTTCAAACGGATTGTGGTCCCCTTCTGCGCGACAAGCTCTGCATCGAGAACACCTGGGCCCGTTATCCAATACTCGTAGCCTGGGGGCAATGCAATCGGCCTATCAAACACATTGGTTATGCTGTTGAGATTCACAATGACAGCATTGATCTCATTTGTTGCGTTGCGCCATACTCGACCCGTCACCATCACCCACCCAAAGCTATTCGTTTCCACTGTCTCTGAAACCAGCTCGCCACGCTCAATTACATTTGTGGCGATTGTCCCTACGGCAAGTCCACGCCAAATGGAAACAGCATCATCAGCTACAGAAGGTGTATCTTCGACATTAGGTGATAGTGTCGCTTCTTCCACAACCGGCAAAGGCCGAGGTTCTTCAACAACCGGCAAATGCGGTTCTTGGGCAACCACTGGGATGCTAAATTCTTCGGTTACGACATGATGCGGCATTGTGAAAACGGCCACCAACGCCAACACGACCGGCAGAAGACATGACAACAACAGATTGCGCAGCCAATGGCGGTGTTTTACGGCGCGGATAAACGCGTCGGCAGACTGGTAGCGCAGAAACGGAATCGAGCTGCTGCAGCGGCGAATGATGCGTGACCAGCCAAGAGGTGCCTTGCTATGGAAGCATTCGTCGGCGAGCATGCCTAGCGCATGAATATCGGCGGCAGGCGAAATCTCTCCGCCGCTGAACTGCTCCGGCGCTGCGTAGCGCGGGGTGCCGAGTCCGACGCGCTTCCCGTCCACCACCGAAAGCGTGGGCGGCGACCGAAGGCGCGACAGCGGCGAATAGCGCTTGGCGAGGCCGAGATCTATGATCACCGGCGAGAAGTCCTTTCGCCGCATTATGTTCTGCGGCTTGATGTCTCGATGAATGATTCCGCGAGCATGAAGCGCCTTTACGCCTTCTGCGACCGACACGAGAAACTTGGCGACGGCTTTGTCTTTGCACGGCAGTTCCATCGGCTCCAGAAGTTCCATTACGACATACGGACGCCCTTCCGTTTCGCCGGATCCAAGAAAGCGTGGAAACGCCGGATGCCGTAAATCCGCCAACAGCACGGTTTCGCGTTTGAAGCGCTCAATATGCGACGCCTCGTTGCGCATCAGAATCTTTAACGCACCTTGCAACGGAAGAGACAAATGCACAACACGATAAACCTCAGCACTTCCGCCACGGCCAAGGAACGCGATGATTCGCCATCCGGAAAGTACCGTTCCTGTCGCAATGCTGGCACTATCGGCAATCTGCTCGTGCCGTTTAAGGAAGTCTTCTAATGCATCCGCTTTGTGCATTGGATCTCGCCTCCACCTTCTCAAGCGCCGTGACAAACTCGCGCAGGCGCGCCATCATGCGGCTTTTCATCTGATCGACGGCGTTCCTTTCAATTCCGAAATCGGACGCCACAGCATCCGGCTTTTCGCCATTGACCGCCACGCGGCGGAACACCTCGCGGGTACGTGCATGAACAGTATCATCCGACAACAGTTGGCGCAATGCAATCTCGAACCGTGCCTGTTGCGATGAATCGGCATCCTTTGCAGACCCGTGGCCAGATATCAACTTCGCTGCTTTCGCATATGCCTGCATGTTCGCAAGGCGACGACTCTCACGTTGTATCTGGCGCAGAGCCTTGTTGCGGAGAATTCCAGTCAGATAATTATGAAACGACCCCTTCTCTTCCGGCGAGTAGTGATATACAGGGAAAATCTCTATCAGTGCTATCAGCGTCTCTTGTATTATGTCATCGGCATCCAGAGTCGGGAATGACGCCTGCATGTATGCCTGCATCATCGGACGATAGCGGGCGACGAACTCGCCCCACCTCGCATGCTGCGAATCGCAGGCAAGCTCGTTAAGAAGAGTTGTCGATGTCGTCGGTACGTTTGCCATAAACAGCCGATTCTCCAGACAAGCAGGATCTTCAAGTAAGTCAACCGCCGAGCAATGCACGGACGGGCAGGACGATTGCCGAGCTCTTGGTGTACATCAGCATATCCATGATGAACGGAAGGTACACTATGAGCAAGGCGATGCCAAGCGCGGATTTCACAGGCATTGAGAGGAAGAACACGTTGAGTTGAGGCGCGGTGCGGTTTACGAGGCCCAGCCCGAGCGTCGCCAAGAACATGACGATGATCACAGGGGCGGAGATCACGACCGTTGTGCGCAGCATGCCGTCGAGCGCACCAAGCATGCGAACCGGCACATCGGTCGAGAAGCTCACCCCTTCTGAGAACACCGGCCATATCGCGTAGCTCTCGTATAGCGCGCCAAGAAATAGAAACACCGCGCCGCCGACAAAGAAGACCGTCGAGACGATCTGCGTGAAGAATATGCCGGTGGTAGAGACCTGGGAACCGTTCAGCGGAGAGTACACCTCGCCCATCGTGGCACCACGCTGGTTGTCAATGAAATTGCCGACGTTCTCCGCCACCCAGAAAGGTATCGCCGCAAAGAACCCGAGGAGGAATCCGATGAAAGTCTCCTTGAGGACAACCATCGAGAACATGATGAAGCTTGGCTCGCCAGGCGGCATAGCGGCGTGTACATAAGGTATCGCGAGCCAGGCGAAGCCGAACATCGCCACCCTTCTTGCGACGCCCGGTATCATGGAATCCGTGAGCACGGGGCATATCAAGAACGCCCCGCCAAACCTCGCCATCGCGAGGACCGCCGCAAGAACCCATCTGTGGAATTCGAGGTACGCCATCAGCGCAACAGGGCGATGTTGGTGAAGATGTCCTGCGTGTAGAGCAGAAGCGACGAACCAAGCCACGAAGCGCAGGCCAGAAGCGTAAGGGATATCGCGATCAGCTTGACCGCGAAACCGAGTGTCTGTTCCTGTATCTGGGTAAGCGCCTGGAGAAGCGAGATTATGATACCGATGACCGTCGCGACCACGATGGGCACCAGCGAGAGCTGCAGAATCAGCACCAGGCAAAGCTGCGCATAGTCCAGCAACTGCGCCTGGCTCATAGCATGTATCCTCTGACGAGTCCCTGGACCAGAAGCGTCCAGCCGTTGACCATGACGAACAGCAGAAGCTTGAACGGCAGGGATATCGTAACCGGCGAAACCATCATCATGCCCATTGCGAGCAGGATGTTGGACACTATTATGTCGATTGCGATGAACGGCAGGTAGACGAGGAATCCTATCTGGAACGCCTTCGTCAGCTCCGACACGCAAAACGAAGGAATCAGTATGTAGAAGCTCTCTGGATCGACGGTCGCGGGCTCGCCGTCCTTGGCCCAGAGCGTCTCCGCGGTGTGCACGAAGAACGCACGCTCCCGCTCTGAGGTGTGGTGCGAGAGGAATTCCCGGAACGGCTCCGCAGCCTTCATTATAGATTCCGTCTCCAGCACCATTTCACCTGGAGCCGCGGCGGAGGGCGACGCCGCCACAATGGCCTGCTTGGGCGCAAGCTCCGCCTTGGCGATGTTCCACGACTCGCTCATGACTGGCGCCATTATGTAGAAGCTCAATATCATCGCAAGCGCGTTTATGACCATGTTTGGAGGAATCGACTGTATGCCGAGCGCATTGCGGATCAGCGACATCACGACGACGAGCTTGAGATAGCTCGTCGCGATCATCGCCACGAACGGAAGCAGGGATATCCCTACAAACAGGGTTATCAGCAAAAATGGATTTGTCTGGAACATGGGGCGGTTATCCTAGAGATTCCACGATGAATGCGTTCTGACCGGCCAGGCGGCCGAGCGTCCCGAAGGCAATGTTGCGTCCAGAGGACACAAGACGAAGCCTGGTCGGAACAGGGGCATCAGGCGACGACGGCGACTTCGCATGGTCGAGAACCTCGCCCAGGGAGATGTCGCGCACTTCAGCGTCAAGAACGAGCAGCATGCCGTCATCCTTGTACGGAACGACGCCATTGCCGTCGACTGCAAAGCGTCCGTCCACTATCAGCCGCGGGGCGACAGTACCCACCTCGGGCAGAAGCAGCGCATCGCCGACGGCAATCGAGGCGATGTCTGCGGCAGGCAGGACGAACGCCGCTATCTCCGTCACCGCAGACACGACAGTGTCGCGGACGCAAGGATCCGCCGGGTCTATGAAGGCAATCCTGCCGAAAGTACGCACAAGCGAAGGCGTCGCCGTAAGCGCAAAGGACAGCAGGTCCTCGCCCTCCGACGAGCAGATGCGTGCACAGAAGCGATCTTCGGGAACCTCGGACGCGAGACCGACGATCTTCAGCTGACGGCGGGCGGCGTTCTCCACAAGCTGTAGCAGCGGCGCACACTCCCTCTCCACGAGAGCCAGAAGGATTTGCTCCGGAACATCGGCGCGGGAAGACCAGAGGCGGTGCAGATCCTCGAAGCGCGGAGTATCGACCAGGGAAAGCACATGGGATTCATCCTCGAGCGTTATCGCGACATCGAGCGTATCGGCGGGACGAATCGCATCCAGACGCATTGTGCAGGAAACATCGCCAAGACGGCAAGGCATGGCCCAGGCCTGAGAAGTCACTATCTCCTCGGAAGTGGCATTCGCCCACTTAGGCATGGAACCGACGATATCACTTGCTTTCATCGAGCTTTCCTTTCTTCGTCACCGCCACGCTGATGAGTCCGAATGCCGGGATGTGCTCGGCCAGGGCCTTCTCAAGCTGCGGAATCGCAGCAGTGGCAATTTGAGCCACCTCGGTGGTGGCAGGGGCGATCACAACCGAAAACACATTGTCCTTGGCAGAAAGCTTCACCTCAGATCCGTCGAGCACAGTCGGCTTGAGGCGAATCACCACTTCGCCTTCGCCCTTGACAAGCGAAGGTGTGACGATGATCTGGGCGCTTACGGCCTCAACTATCTCTTCAACCGCAGAGACGATCTCCATGGTGCGGGCAGAAGCCGCCGCAACATCGGCGCTGGCCAACGCATTGGGCACGACAGGCGCAATCTCAGGGGAGAGGGGCGCGGGAGCGACAATGACTACCGGTTCGTCCTTTATCTTGCGCTCAGGCTCGACGACGACAGCCGGCATATCGGCGGCAACCGCCGGCTTCTCCGAAGCAACCACCTCGGGCTTGGCTGCGACAACCTCGATCGGCTTATCCGTGACAATCGGCTGCTCAACAACAGGTGTCGCAGCCTTCGCCTCGACGACAACGGCCTTGACCTCTACGGGAATCTCCGTCCTCTCGGCCACGACAACAGGCTTGTCGGCAACTACTACAGTCTTTTCGGGAGTCGGAAGCGGCTTGTCAACGGCAACAACGACTTCGGGCTTTGCGGAAGTTGTAATCGGCTTGGCTGCTACAACCACTTCAGGTTTAGCGGCGACAGCCACTTGTGGCTTGTCCGCGACAGCAACAACGACGTCAGGCTTGGCGTCAACAATAACCGGTTTCTCGGCAACCGCCACCTCTGGCTTTGCCTCGACGACAACCTCTGGCGCGACGACAGAAACTACCGGCTTGTCGACAACAGAAGCCACCGGTTTATCGACAGCAACAACTTCCGGCTTATCAGCGACAACCACTTCTGGCTTGTCGGCAACAACCGCAGGCTTATCCACAACAACCGGCTGTTCTACGGCAGGCGTCGCTGTCTTCGCTTCGACGACAACGGACTTGACCTCTACAGGAATCTCCGCGCTCTCGGCTACGACAACAGGCTTATCGGCAACAACCGCAGGCTTCTCAACGACAGCCACTTGTGGCGTGTCCGCGACAGTAACAACGACGTCAGGCTTGACGTTAGCAATAACTGGCTTCTCGGCAACGGCTACCTCTGGCTTTGCCGAAACAACCACTTCTGGATTGGCGACAACAACCCCGGGCTTATCCGCAACAACAGGCTGTTCTATGGCAGGCGTCACTGTCTTCGCCTCGACGACAACGGCCTTGACCTCTACGGGAATCTCCGTCCTCTCGACGATGACAACAGGCTTGTCAGAGACAACTACCGTCTTTTCTGGAGTCGGAAGCGGCTTGTCGACAGCAACAACGACGTCAGGCTTGGCGTCAACAATAACCGGTTTCTCGGCAACCGCCACCTCTGGCTTTGCCGCGACGACTTGCGGCTTGACAGGAGCCTCAACCTCTGGCGCGACGACAGAAACCACCGGTTTATCGACAACGACCACTTCTGGCTTGGACTCGAAGACGGCAACCACTTCTGGCTTATCGGCAACAACCACGACCGGCTTATCTGCGACAATCGGCTGCTCAACAACAGGTGTCGCAGTCTTCGCCTCGACGACAACGGCCTTGACCTCTACAGGAGCCTCTACCCTTTCGGCTATTACAACAGGCTTATCGGCAGCAACATCAGTCTTCTCAGCGACAACCACTTGTGGCTTGTCCGCGACAGCAACAACGACGTCAGGCTTGACTTCAACAATAACCGGTTTCTCGGCAACCGCTACCTCCGGCTTTGCCTCGACAACTTGCGGCTTGACAGGAGCCTCAACCTCTGGCGCGACGACAGAAACCACCGGTTTATCGACAGCAACAACTTCCGGCTTATCAGCGACAACCACTTCTGGCTTATCGGCAACAACCGCAGGCTTCTCAGCAGCAACCACGATCGGCTTATCCGTGACAATCGGCTGCTCAACAACAGGTGTCGCAGCCTTCGCCTCGACGACAACGGCCTTGACCTCTACGGGAGCCTCTACCCTTTCGGCTACGACAACAGGCTTGTCGGCAGCAACATCAGTCTTCTCAGCGACAACCACTTGTGGCTTGTCCGCGACAGCAACAACGACGTCAGGCTTGACTTCAACAATAACCGGTTTCTCGGCAACCGCCACCTCCGGCTTTGCCTCGACAACTTGCGGCTTGACAGGAGCCTCAACCTCTGACGCGACGACAGAAACCACCGGCTTATCGGCAACCACCTCTGGCTTATCCGCAACAACCACAGGCAAATCTGCGTCCGTATCGATTATGCGCGGCTCAGAGAAGATGATCGAATTCGCAAAAAAGCGGCGTCCCGGCTCTGGCGAGACCTGTTCTTCAACAACGGGCTTATCGGGATTTCCCATCACAGCCTGAAATCTGCTGATGGTTTCTTCAGACGGAAACATTGCAGGAAGCTGATCGTTCGCAGAAAATGCGGCAGGAATCTCAAGGGGCGCGAGCCCGCTCGCGTCCGGCAATGTAAAATCCATAATAGGCAATATCATCATATGCTCTCTTTCCTTCCAACGAAATCCTCAAGCTCGCCCTCCGCACGATATTCCTGCGCTGCAGCATCTGCCGCAAGCCATATTGAGCGATGCTCATCGATCTTCATGCGTTCTTTTGTGGCAAGGTTGAACTGCTGCCGCGCCTCGGCCTCTTGTGAAATGCGCTCGTTCAGATCAGATTCGGCACGCTTGACGTTATCCGCCTTAAGGATCCCCTCTTCGTCGATTCTCGCCACACCCTCCGCCGCAAGGTCAAGACGTTCCATTGTGACAGTCTGCCCGATTATGGCATCGTATATCCTGTCACGACGCTCCTCACGCGTTTCGTTGTAGTCGTCAAGATCCTTCCGCCTCGCGGCCAGAACGGTTTCCGCCGACTCGCGTGCCTGTCGTGCTGCCGTAAGCGTACCGGAAGCACGATCTTCGCGCATCTGTCGAATCCTCAAAAGCGGCTGGAGCAGGTAGGCCATATCAAGATACGCACTCCTTCAGCTTCCTTATGGTGGACTCGTAGTCAGGCCGTTCGTCGAGGCCCTGGCGCAGAAAAGCGTTTATCGCACCGTTCTTGGCGATCGCCTCGTCAGACTCGGGATCCGTCCCCTTCTTGTACTCGCCTATCTTCAGCAGAAGCTCTACTTCGGAATATTTCGCGAGAAGCGTCCTGAGTTTCGCGGCGGCGGCCTTGTGGTCCTTTGGTATTATCGCGGACTGGCAACGGGATACTGACGCAAGAATGTCGATTGCCGGATAATGGTTCATCTGAGCGAGCTTGCGCGACAGGATGATGTGTCCGTCAAGGATCGAACGTGTTTCGTCGGCTATCGGCTCGGTCATGTCGTCGCCTTCGACGAGGACTGTGTAGAGCGCGGTTATCGAGCCCTTGGAGGAATTGCCCGCGCGCTCCATGAGTTTCGGGAGCTCCGAAAACACGCTCGGAGGAAAGCCGCGACGCGTCGGAGGCTCTCCAGCGGCAAGACCGATTTCGCGCTGGGCGCGGCCAAAGCGGGTTACTGAATCCATCAGCAGCAAAACCTTCATGCCCCTGTCGCGGAAGGATTCCGCGATTGATGTCGCAACATGCGCCGCCTTGAGACGCTCCATGGACGAACGGTCTGATGTGGATATGACAAGAACGGACTTCTTGAGACCCTCTGGGCCGAGATCCTTCTCGATGAATTCGCGCACCTCGCGTCCGCGCTCGCCTATCAGGGCCAGCACAGTGACCTCAGCCTCGGTGTTGCGTATGATGGAGGCCAGCAGGGTCGACTTTCCGCCGCCAGCCGCAGCGAAGATGCCCATACGCTGACCCTCGCCGCATGTCAGCAGTCCGTCGATCGCGCGTATTCCGAGCGAGATCGGCTTCGAGATCATGTTACGCTCGAGAGGCGAAGGCGGGGGAGCGTACACGGGATAATATCCGTCAGGCCTCAACGGGCCTTTCTTGTCCGCATCAAGCGGACGCCCCAGACCGTCCAGCACACGGCCGAGGAGATTCATTCCGACAGGCACCATCTGGACGCGGCGAGTAGGTATCACCTCGGTTTCCGCCGAGATGCCTATCATCGCGCCGAGCGCCGTCAGGAGCACAGCCTCCTTGGTGAAGCCGACGACTTCGGCCTGCACCTCGAGCCCTTCCCACGGATTGCGCAGTATGCAAACCTCGCCGATCTTGACACCAGGGACGGAAGCCTTGATTATGGTGCCCACAACCTGGATGACCTTGCCCTTTACGTCAATGGGCTGGGCATCCTCGACGGCGCGGTTTAGCACCTCGGGAATATAGTCGAAGACTCCGGCCATCAGCCTTTGCCTCCCGTCAGATGGCGCTTGAGCGAACGCTCTATCGCCGCGAGCTGGGTCTCCACGGACGCGTCCGCGACACCGGCCTCGGTTTCCAGCACGCATGCGGGGCCGGAAAGCCTCGAATCCTCCACGACATCCAGCGACTCGATTGTGGGATAGTCCGCACGAAGCTCGGACACGCGTGCCTTTACGGATGCAACCATCTCCGGCGCGACCTTGAGTGTCACCTGGCGCTGGGTACGGATCACGGCCGCCATGGTTTTGCGGACGATCTGAATCACCATCTCCTTGTCGCCGACCTCGGTGACGAAAGACTTGAGGGCCTTGAGCACGACGTCGGCCATCTTGCCCTCCACCTTTTCCATGAACTCCACGGACTGGTCGACAAGATCGATCTTCTGCATCGCGATCTCCATCTTGCCGTTCTGCAGTCCTGTCTCGTAGCCGCGCTTCTTCTCGGCCTCGAACGCGGCCTTCGCCTCTTCGCGTATGCGCTCGGCCTCGGCTTCTGCGGAAGCTATGATTTCATCGGCCGTACGCACCGTCGCAACATCGCTGGACTTTACGAGGCGGCGGTCTGACACAAGCTGGAAATTCGGTTTGTTCACGAGCAGCATAGCTTGTACGCCTCCGGAAATTTGAGTTTCAAAAGCAGAGAGAGGTTAATGTCTGAGGGCTTCAGCGAAGACGGCTCCACATCGGCCAACTCCTTGGGAAGCTTCATCCTGAAGCGAAGCAATACATCCTCAGGCAGAGAGGAAACGACCTTCATGAGAATGCCGTATCCGGTCTCTATGACGAAATCAGACAAAGACTGTCCGTCCTTAATTTCGGCACACGGCTTCAATCCCTTGAAGTACACAGAAAATCCGAAAACATCGGGGTACACACCGGAAAGCCGAGACTTCAGATCCCTCACCGTGACGCCATCAGTAACGCGGCGAAGATCATCTGAGCAAGCAAGTGCGCCAAGCCATTTCACGATCGACTCAAGGGTGGCGCCGTCCAGAAGAGGCAGAAGATTCCATCCGTCTTTCCGGAAATCAAAAAAGCATCCGCCGACGCCAAGCTGCGAAAGCATCCAGACCTTTACGCGGCAGGAGCCGTTTTCCTTCGAGACAGGCAGCCCCTCAAGCCAGCTGCGATGTATCTGCGGAGCGAAATCCCACAGGAAATCGCGAACCTCAGGCCAAAGGTTCCTGTCGGCGACGATCTCGCGCGCACGATCCATGTCGACTACGCGATCCATTTGCGCTCAGTCCCCTTTCTGGACTCCAGATACCGCCTCCACCTGGAATCTGCCTCCGCACGGCGTCCGGCCATGCGAAGCGCCCTCGTCTCTAGCACCGCTTCCGCATGCGAGAGGCCGGGCGGAAAATCTGCGGCACGGATTGCGTCCAGCGCACCCTGGGCTTCGCCGGCGTCGAGAAGCAGTTCGGCAAACGCGGCGGCGGCCACGCCGTCGCGAGGATTCTCTTCGACAAGGGCCTCGCACATCGCGCGGGCGCGCACTGGCTGGCCGTGGCGCATGAAGAGCCACATCGTCGTAAGAAGGAACTGTCTCTCGTCAGGTGTCATCATTTTCTGGGCGGGCTGTCCCGAAACACCGTCACCATTATCTTCTCGTACTGGAGACCCTCGATTGCGTTCTTCACAAGGCCTTTCACCGAGGGGACGACCTCCGTCAAGTCGGCATCCCAGCGGGATCGTATTGCGACAGCCGCAGAAGACGGCAGGCTATTTCTTGCGAACGGATCGTTCTCCGGCAGCACAATGTGCACGCGGGCGTCTACCACACCGTCTATTCCGGCGATAGTGCGGGAGATATCCTGCGCAAGGGCATCCATGAAACGTATGCGCTCCTCGGAAGGAGACGATATCATGCCCGTCTTCTTGAAGACTTCTCCGACGCCCTGATATGCGCGGCGAGGCAAACCTGCCTTGTCCAGTATGTTCACTGCGTCCGCGAAACGGGACTCGACGACCATCACGTTCCATGTGCCTTCTTCGCCAGGCGTCTTGTGGCATGATATGCCGACATCCAGCAAGGCCGCCATTACGAGATTCGCCTGCTGCTCCGGAAGGCCGGAATGAAGCGTCGTCTCCTTGTCGCAGCCCGCAAGAAGCAAGACTCCGCCAAGCAATATGGATATAGCGTTTGTTCTCATGTGACTCATGCCCCCTACTGGTTCTTTATCAGCGTCTGTATCGCATTGGAGCTCTTGTCCGCCACCTTTGTCACGACCTCCTGCTGGAACGAGAGGTTCATCACCTCGTACTGCAGTTCGATCATGTCGCGAGCAGACGGACCATGCATCCGCCCGAGTTCGGACAGCGCCCTTATGCGGTGCAGAATGCCCTGGTTGTTCACCTGGGCGGCGCGCCACGCGGCCGACGCCTCGGATGCAAATGGAACCGGATCGACGGCCTTCGGGCCATCCACGCCCATCGCCGCCTGAAAGCGGCTCACGGACGACGGATCTGGCGTACCGCCAACCTGTTCCGGCATCTGCCAGAGAACACCGTTCGCCGCCGCTGTTCCGCGGACGGCCTCAACCGCAATAGTTTCCGTCATTGCAGCAAATCCTTTGCCAATTGCGCTGCAGCAGCATCCTTTTCATCGGACGCAGCCTCGCCTAGTGGAACTCGAGCCTCATCGGTTCTGTTCATACGTATTAGCGCCATTCCCTTGAATGCCTTGAGCATCGCCGAATCTGGGAATCGCGGCAGGGCATTGCGGTCGATGTACTCGACCGCCCCCTTGAAGTCCAGCATGCTGATGAAGAGGATGGCGTTCGCCACAGCGACGGACGCCTCCCCGGGACGGAACCGTTCCAGCGCCGCAAGTATCTTTGCGGCGGACCTGAAACGGTTCTGCCCTGTCGCCATCAAAGCGACGTTCAGCAACAAACGCGCTTCTTCGCTTGTCAGATCGAAGATCAACGGAAGTTGGAGGCGATCGAGCTCAAGGCGTCGCCCAAGTTCTTGTTGATGTTCGTCATCGTCGTGAGCGCGAGGTTCCACTGCTGCAGATCGTACTGGAGCTGCTGGAGGTTCGCCTGCACGTCAGGGTGCTTCTGATAGTTCTCGAGCGAGGTCTTCAGCTTGTCCTCCATCGAGGACGCGGCGCTGATCAACGCATTGTATACCGCATCCGTATGGATGAATTCGGGGGCCAGCGATGAGCTGACGCGATACATCTGCGTGACTGTCGGCGTGCTGCTAGGCAATCCGTCGGTCGAGGGTATTGTTATTGCCATTTTGTTTCTCCTTTTTTGTTTTGTTGTTGAACGTCACCTTTCGGTTCCGCTTTTCGCGCCTAGCCACCCACTCGGGCAGTCAAACGCAAAATCTTCCTTGCGAGGGTATTCGCTTCGCGCAGAGCCTCGACCCTGGCGAACTCGTCATGCGGCAAGCCCTCTTTCATCGCCGCATCGATGCGCTTGTCAAGGCTGGAAAGGATCGCATCGTACCTCGCCAGCGCGGCGGCCTTGTCTGGCCCCGCAAGTTCCTTCTCAATCTCCAGAAGTCGCACAGGATCGTTCACGGTCTCCATACGAACCTCCCGGACGGTCCCTCGAGAACAACTGAATCAGCCTCTATCTTCGCAACGGTCCATTCGCCGATGTTCGCGCCCTCCATTATGCGAGCGCCGCTTTTTGTGACAAGGCACGGATATGGCGAAGTCAATATTCCGCATACCGGCAACCTCGGCAATGCTGACTTGGGCTGATCCTTCCTTTTCGCGGCAGACTTGGCTCCCGAAGGCGCGGACTCCGCATTCCGGATTCGAATAGCGCTGCCGTCTATCGACGTGACCTTAGGAACCTCCTGGGATATGCGCGATATGAGCATCGCAGGATCAGAGGCAGTTCCGCCAAGCACAACAACGCGGTTGGTTACTGATATCACCTTTATTTCGCTCTCGCCTATCAGGCTCAGCGTGTCGTCCACCGCAGTCTTCAGCGTCTCGTCGTCTGAGAGGTTCAGCTCGGCGCACGGCAGGACGTCATACACTTCGGCTGTCACGGCAAGTCTCTCCGCCCTCGTCTTGAGATTGCCTGAAAGCGCCAGCTTCCCGTCCTCTTCCATGATTTCAAGACCGTAGGCGAGAGCAATGTCGGCAATCACTTCGGCCGGATCGCGCTCCGGCGTATCCTCTTCAGGCTGCCCTTTCCAAGCGGCGAACTTTTCGCGAACAGTCGCGCATCTTTCCAGACACCAGACATACGCCGACCTTGAATGGCTTCTCGTCCAGCGCCACGCTGTCTCTACCTGAGGGCAGCAGGACTCGACCCTAGGCTTGAGCCAACCCCTAAGCAGGTATCCCGCGACAGCGAGCGAAAGCGCGAGCAGTACCAGGACGATGAACCAGATCAGGCATCCGTGCGACTTCTTCTTCGTATCTGGAGTCTCCTCGACAGGCTTCTCCTGGACAGGTTCGGGCGCAGTCTCCACCACAGGCTTCTCTGCTTCCTCAGGCGTCTCGGGCTTCGGCCAGACCAGCTTGCCCCAAGGACCGTTTGCGGGGCCGACGGCAAACGAAGTATCGCCCAGGGTCTTGACGTGAAGCGGCTCCAGCAGCTCTCCGTCGATGGAAACGCCGTCCGCCGCAGTCTCTATCTTCGACGGCGCATCAGGCAGGGAAGAATCCGCAAGAACTATGTCGCAGTCGTCGCTCTTGCCGATTGTGACGGCAACGCCTTCCACGAGCGCCGCCTCGGCACCCCTGTTCGGACCTTCCACTATCTTCAAGACAAAGCTCACAGTTTAATCCTTCCCAGAGGCTGAATGTTTATCTCTGCGCTCAATTCCTGGAACGAAAGGACGGGCAGTTCGTAGTATTCCTTCTCGATCATCTTGCGGAAATAGCGGCGTATGTCGACGGAGACTATTATGACGGGCTTTTGAGGTATCTTGTTGAGGTCGCCTATCGTGCGCTTCACGACGGATATTATGGCCCTTACGGTCGAAGGATCCATCGCGAGATAGCTGCCGCCGGAAGTCTGTCGAACGGACTTTCTGATCTTCTCCTCAAGCGCGGGGTCGAGCAGGTATGCGGCGACGATGTTCTGTCCGCCGGAGAACTTGTACGATATGTAGCGGCTCAAGGCGGCGCGCACGTACTCGACCAGAAGCACGGAATCCTTCTCCTTCTGGCCCCATTCGATCAATGTCTGCGTGATGCGCTTGAGGTCGCGGATCGAAATACCCTCCTGGACGAGACGCTGCAATACGTCCGTGATCTTTTGAAGCGGCAGCACGCGCTGAACCTCTTTGACGAGCTCTCCGGCATCCTTCTCCATGTGGTCGAAGAGCAGCCGCGTTTCCTGCAAGGATATGAACTCGTGCGCATACCTGCGCAGAACTCCGGAAAGATGGAACGTAAGCACTCCGCCAAGATCAAGCGACCGTATGCCGCACTCGTCCAGACGGGGCTTGTCCTCCTCTTTGACCCAGCATGTCTCGTATCCTGAAAGGAACGCTTTCCCTGTCTCGAACGCGACGCCTGTCGCAGAAAGGTTCTCTGGCTCTTCGAGGGCGAACACGAAACCCTTGTGCAGCGCACCCTCTGAAACAGGCACTTCGTTGACGAGCAGTCTGTACTTTCCGCCCTTCAGCGCAGGATTGAGCGAAAGGTTGATGCCGGGGAACGGCACGCCGAGATCGTGGTAGAGCGCCCTGCGAACGGACATTATCTGGTCGTTCAGGACATCGTACGTCAAGGCTCCGCGTATATCGGCGTCTATGTCGACGGTCAACGGCGTAACCATGGAGAAGTCGTCGCCGTCCTTCCGCTTTGGCTTCGGGGTCGTTCCTTCGGACGGCGCAGCGGCGGCAAGCGGATCCTCCCCTTTCTCCGCCTTGGCGGCGGCGATCTTCGCCTTTATCATCAGGCTGTAGCCCACGGCCGCGACAAAGGCCGCGAGACCGAATATCTGCACCTTCGGGAAGCCAGGTATGAGACCGATAGCGACAAGCATAAGCGAGCCGAGGAGTATCGCCTTCGGCTGGGCGAAGAACTGGTTTATGATATCCTGGCCGAGCGGCTTGTTGTCGATGTCACCGACGCGTGTAACTATGACACCAGCCGTTATGGACACGAGAAGCGCGGGTATCTGCGAAACAAGACCGTCGCCGATAGTCAGGATGCCGTATTTCGTGACAGCCCAGCCGACATCCTTTCCGTTCATCAGGACGCCTATGCATATGCCGCCGACGATGTTTATCGCGGTCATTATGAGACCGGCAATGGAGTCGCCCTTGACGAACTTCATTGCGCCGTCCATGGCGCCGTAGAGCTGGCTTTCCTTGGCAAGTTCGTTGCGGCGGGCCCTGGCGGTCTCCTGGTCGATCGCGCCGGCCCTCATGTCGGCGTCGATGGACATCTGCTTGCCGGGCATCGCATCCAAAGTGAAACGGGCGGCGACTTCGGAGACGCGCTCCGAGCCCTTTGCAATGACGACGAACTGCACGATCGTGATGATGAGGAATATCACGGCGCCGACGACGAAGTTGCCGCCCACCACGAAGTTGCCGAACGTATAGATGATCTCGCCCGCGTCCGCCTTCAGCAGGATGAGCCTCGTCGTCGTGACGTTCAGCGCAAGGCGGAACAGCGTCGTGAACAGCAACATCGACGGGAATGTCGAGAATGCCAGCGCCCTCGGCAGATAGAGCGAAAGCATGAGCATGACCGTGGAGATCATTATGTTGATCGCGATCAGCAGGTCAACGACCGGCGTAGGCAGGGGGATTATCAGAAGTCCGATGATGCATACGACCAGCACGGCGAGCACGAGATCGCCGAACCTGCTGAAGACATTCGAGAAGTTTGTCAGTTTGCTTAGCATCACGTCTCCATAAGCGAAAGTCTGTAGTGCTCGAACAGGTCGGTGTCCGCGAGCAGGTTCTCTATCTCGTGAGCCGCCCTGTCGAAGGCCGGAGCCTTGTGCTCACGCAGGCTGTTCAGCGTTTGCCTGGCCATTGTGTTGAAGCCGCCCGGGGTTCTGAGCGTCGCAGGATTCTCCGCCACAAGCGCACGCATTATCTCGCCGCCGACGCTGCGGTCGGTGGGGAATATCTCGTCTATGGCCTGCGAGACCGTAGTCGCACCCGGCAGCAGTGACTTCTGCGGCTGCCCGGCGACCGGAGAGTCCATGATCTCCGCGAATCCGGCGCTTCCGATTCCGACATCGAACCTCAAAGGCTCCGTTGTCCTGGAAACGTTAAGGCTCATGCGACACCTCCAATCTCCTCGGCGAACCGCCACAACGCCGCAAATATGGAGTTTACGACAGGCAGCGTGACATCCCTCTCTGGAAGGCGCACGGCCACGACGGCCGCGCCGCTCTTCGGCAGGATCCCGGCCCTGTAGCGCATGCCGCGCAACGCCCTCGGATTCGCAATCGACAGCAGACGGCGTATCGCGGATGTACTGCGCGAGATGCTGAACGTCATCGACACGACAAGCTCCTCGTTGACGTATTCGAACCTCAGCGCCGCGCCGTTGGAGAATCTGATTGCCGACGCGCCAGATGCGTTGAGCGCAAGGCCTTCAACCCCGGCAGCATGGCCGAAGTCCGCAATGACCGCATTCATCCACGTTGGCGCCGTCATGCCGCGCTCCCTTCTTCCTCGGCCTCGTTCTCCTCGGATATTATGCCGTCGAGATGCTCCTGCGCAGCGTCGAGCAGGCGCTGCCTGTCGCCCTCCTGCTCGAACAGCCGGGGTGAAAGCTTCCTGAAGAGCTGCGTCAGCTCTCGGGCGAAATCCATTCTGGACAGCAGCTTGCGCATGCCGCACTCTCCTATGAAAGCGCCTATACCTGAAGATGAGACGAAGGCCTGCTCGGTGAAATCCATCACACGGCCGGTCATCTGCTCTCCGTTCAACAGGCACTTCTCGCCGAATTCACGGCCCATCCTGGCCCCGAGCTTCTCAAGCGCCTCCATCACGGTCTGGAGAACCTGCACGCAGCCAAGATCGGTCATTATCCTTCCGAGCGCAGCGGAATTCATCGAGGGGAACGATGACTTCAGGTCGACTCCGCAGCCTGCAATGAGAAACTCTATCGCCGACTTGAGCCCGGCGGCTCCTCGTGACGCGAGAAGAGACCTGAAGCACTCCTGTGGCTTGGTGAAGCCGATCACCTCGCCGCGATACATGTCGCGCAGGTTCTGCATCTCCTCGGGCGATGTCGCGCGCGCGTTTATCTCTTCGGCAAGGTTAATTCCGGCACGTATCTCCGGGCCTTTGGCTGTCGCGAGCTGCGCCTTGGCCTGGCGGACGAGTTCGCGAAGTTCGCTTTCGCCTTCGCCCAGTGCCTGCTCCATGATGTCGAGCATCGCAAACTGGTGCGAAGGATCGGTGGAGCCTCTTGCGAGCTCCTTGAGAAGCGTCTGCGCATCCGGCGCCTCGCCCCTTGCCGAAGCGTTGCGGACGTTTCTGAGAAGTCGCGTAAGGAAGTCGCGACCCGGCATGTCGGGCAGCATCGACATCCACGTTTCGATGGCCTTGAGAAGCGCCGATCTCGGCCCCTGCATCTCGCCGAGCTTCCTGTCGGCCACACGCTTCGACGCCTTCTCCTCGAACTGGAACGACAACTCCTCCATGGAATCCATCAGCTCAGCGACAGGATCGTTCTCGACGACGAACGAGGTCCCCATAAGTTCACCGCGCTGCACTGCCGGTGCGGTGGCCTTCTGGGGCTCCGCCATTTCGCGGAACTGCGCGGCCTCTGCGCCGGCGGCGTACGTCTGCCGCAATATCTGCGCCGCATCAAATGCCATATGGCCTCCTCCGCGGCATCACGCCAGCATTGTCGTCCCCGGCGCCTTCGATCCACACTATCGCCGGACCGTAGAATGTCAACAGCAGCTCTCCCGGCCGGCGAGGCAATATGATATCGAGCACTCCGAGCCTAGGGCAGAACCCGGTCGGCCTTGCTCCCGACCACGCGACGACAGCATCCGGCTTGACGGAAAGCGTCTCGCCGTCCGCCACCTGCAGCCTGGCAGTGCGGCTGCGCGTCGCCATCACCACCCACTCCGAGCCGAACTCGGTGACGCAAAGCGAACGGGCGAGGCTCATGGGTATAGGTTTGACGCATTGCGCACCGGTCCTCGCCGCCTGCGGGGCGACAAGAACCTTGGACGACACAGCGGATATGGGGGCCGCGCACGGTATGTGCGTAAGGAAAGGACGTGTCCTGTCTGCGCACCTGGCGCCACCAGAGGTTTCGACAAGTTCGAGACTGCCCCTGTCGCGCACTATCCAACCTTTCCTGCGGCGGCGAACGACCTTGCCGAAGAAAGCCGCAGGCTGTCCGCGGCCGACCAGCCACGAACCTGCGTCGATCTCGACAAAGCCGTTCTCTATCTTCACTCCTGCCCCTCTTCCTTCTTCGCCTTGAGGTCTGCCTTCAGCTGTTCGCGGGCCTCGTGCTCCTCCTGGCGCCACTCGCGCTTGTCGTCCTTGAGGGATTCGTCAGCGCGCTCGCGATCTATCTTGCGCATCTCCTTGTTGTGCTTGACCTCGGCCTCGCGGTGCTTGTACTGAACCTCGGCGCTGTTCCTGCGACGGTCGCGGGCCTCTTCGCGTTCGAGGTCGCGCTGACGGCGCTCGAGATCGGAGTCGTCAGCCTCGTCCTGGATCTTCTCCACCTCGGTGACGTCGCGAAGCCTCGCGGACTGCAGGCGCGCAAGCATCTCCGCATCGAGATCAACGATCCGCGGAGTCAGTATGAACATGCGCTGCACCGTCTCCTTGTGGGTATAGGCGCCGCCAAAGAGCCAGCCTATGAACGGAATGTCGCGAAGATAGGGTATTCCCCAGCCCGCCTCCTCCTCGATGTCGCGGAGATACCCGGCAAGCATGATCGACTCGTTCTCGAAGACCGCCGTCTGCGTAAGCAATGTAGAAGACCGCGTCATGGGCATCGAATCCACAGCGATAGCCTCGAAGCCTCCATCATCGAGCTCAAGCGTTAGCCAGACCTGGTTCGCCACGTTGGTGGACGGCGAAGGCACGATCCTCGGCTTTATCTGGAGGCGCGTCCCGGCGCTTACCTCCTGAAGCGTCGCGACCTCGGTGCCGACAACCTTCGCATGATAGCTCTGAGTGTCCGTCATCTGCGCGGCAAGGTTGTTCATCGTTATCAGGGACGTGCGCGAGATCGACCTCGCCTTGCCCTTCTCCTTCAGCGCCGTAAGCGAAGCCGAGACGGTGGCATCGTTGCCAAGATACGTGAGCGCTCCTGCGAGACCCTGGCCGCCCAGAGACTCCGGCTGGAAGAGATTTGCCGCGTTCTGCCCGACTGCGCCTTTCGTCTTGTTCTTCGTCCCCTCGAACTTAAGCGACAGCTGCCAGTCAAGCGCGTCGTTCTTTGAAAGCTCCACAACGGTTACGTCAACCTCCACAAGCTTCTGCGGTGTGTCGAGCTGGCGGATCAGCTCCCCATACATCGGAAGCCTCGACTTGACGTCGCGCACCAGCACTGCGTTAAGCCTGTTCTCGGGCCTTATCATGGGACGGAACGCCGAACTCGCCACCTCCTCAAGCTGGCTCTTCGCCTCGCCCACATAGTTGGTGCCCACGTTCTCGCGGACCTTCATGCCGCCCGCCTCCATTATCTCCTCAAGAAGACGCGCGACGCCTTTTATCGACACCGACGACTCCGGCGATGAGACGTTGAAGCTAACGTCGTCGGCCCACGTGTTGACGAGCGGAAAGAGCTTGACCTCGACTTCGTTGAATGTGCGCATCTCGCGCAGCTTGTCCGCCTTGGCCACGGTCTCCGCGACAAGGGCGACATATCTCGGCGGACCGGAAACCATCATGAGCTCGTCGTTGGACGTCGTCTTGATCGGAAAACGCTCGTCCTCGACGCCAAGTTCGCTCAGCATCTCCCTTACCTCGCCGGCCTTCATGTACCTCAGGTCGAGCAGTATCGTCGCGATCTCGCCGGAGCCGTAGACGTACAGCGCCGCACCGTCGTAGTACCATATCAGGTTGTGGGTTATCGCGATCTTGTCCAGGAACTCGGACGGCGGGACATCCCTGAAGTCGCCGGAGAACACCCCAGCCACCGAGTCGGACATTACGACGGAAAGGCCCTCTGCCACGGCAAACGTGTCAAAGGCGACGCGAAGATCCATGTCCCGCGCGACAAGCGTGTACGCCGGCAGCTTCCACGGAATCTGCGCACCATCGGCGCCGCACAGCGCCATGACCGCAAGCATGAGTATCGCAAATCGCTTCACTTCGCTATCGCCCTTCCTCTGTTTATGGCCTCATTACCATTTGTTCCGGACCGAACTGCGGCTGGACGCCGCCGACTGACTCTACCCGTTCGCGCCACCAGTCGCACGAGGCGCAGAACGTCTCGAACAGCCGCAGCAGATCATGCGCGCTGGCGTCAGAAGACGCGTCCTGCCAGATGAACAGCCCGCCGCCGTCTGGCCGCTCCGCCGCCAGCACGGCAGCCTCCTTGAGCATGCGCCCTGCTGCGAAGCCGGCCAACCGCGCGAACAACCCCTCGTCTTCGGTGAGCATATGACGCAAGATCAGCCGGCCGCCGGAGGTTTCGGCGACAATCTCCATCCCGTCCACCCGGAACGTGAACGAAGAGACACCATCGGGTATCCTGTCCGGATAACCTATGGCTTCGCCTAGACGATCTATCGCACTGACTGACATTTTATTGTTGGTATTATACCACAATCCCCCTTTGCTGTCATCCATCCATATGCCATCGTCCAGCCGGGTCGAGCCCGTGGCGGCACATCGCCGTCAGAACATGAGTTAGGGTGATGTGGTATAATATCGGCATGAAGAAACTGTTGTTGATTGCGGTGCTTTGTATTGCCGCGCCAGCTTTCGCTGCCAAACCGAAGGCGATTGTCCTCTTTTATGCCGATGACCTGGGCTATGGCGACACATCGGCATATGGCCAGGCAAAGGTGCCAACGCCAAACCTCGAACGCCTGGCCAGTGAGGGATGCCGCTTTTGCGACGCCCATTCGGCGACGCCCATCTGTACCCCTTCGCGCTATTCGCTGCTCACGGGGCGCTATGCATTCAGGCGTCCCGACACGCGCATACTCGATGGCGACGCGAAGCTGATTCTGCCGACGGAGGGCTCCGGAGAGGCGAATGTCACACTGCCCGTCTTGATGAAGCGCGCAGGCTACCGCACCGCCGCAATCGGCAAGTGGCACCTTGGACTTGGTGAAGGCGACGACCCCATCGACTGGAACAAGCCGATAAGGCCATCTCCACGCGAAGTTGGCTTCGACCGCTCGTTTGTGATGGCGGCCACGGCTGATCGCGTCCCGTGCGTCTTCGTCAAGGACGGAGAGGTCGTCGGTCTCGAGCCTGACAATCCGATCGAGGTCTCCTACGCCGGCGCCGAACGCAAATGGTCCGACGAAATCACAGCGAGGACGAATCCAGAGCTGTTGAAGGCTTGGGGACATCCCTCCGACCGTCAGCATGACAAGACGATAATCGACGGCATCTCACGCATTGGACATATGCGGGGCGGCAGGCGCGCCAGCTGGCGAGACCAAGACCTCGCCGACAAAATCACTTCCGAGGCCGTGGAGTTCATCAAGGAGTCCGCGGGAGAACCGATCTTCCTCTACTTCGCTACAAACGACATACATGTTCCTAGGGATCCTTCACCCCGCTTCAGGGGCAGGAGCGGACTCGGCATCAGAGGTGACGCAACTGTTCAGATGGACGACTGCCTAGGGAGAATCCGCAACGCCCTCGCAGAATGCGGGTACGAAGACACACTGTTCATTTTCACGAGCGACAACGGGCCGAAGGTTTCTGACGGATACGAAGACGGCGCAAGGGACGCATGGGCGGGGGAGAATCCGGCAGCGCCCTTCAGGGGCGGTAAATACACCGTCTACGAGGGCGGCACACGCATGCCGATGATCGTGGCCTGGCCGGGACGCGTCAAGCCGGGCAGCGAGAGCCACGCACTGATCTCGCAGACGGATTTCGCCAGGTCGCTCGCGAAGATCGCCGGCGTCGAGGTTCCGCAAGGCGCATGCGGCGACAGCCAGGAGCTTTCATATGTGCTGTTGGGCGAAAGCGAAACTGGACGCGCCAGTCTGGTTGAGCAGCCGGCGTGGGGCCCATGGGGATATCGCAAGGGCGCATGGAAACTGATCGATTCGGCAGAGCCTCAGCTATACTTCTTGGACGACGACCCAGGCGAGCGCAACAATCTCTCGGACGAGCGTCCCGAAAAGGTCGCTGAACTGCAGGCCGAGTTGCGGGCCTTGGTAAGGTAAAGAGACCTGACTGACTGGCCAAAAACCTCGTAGAATTTATTTGCTCCGCGCCAAGACGTGGTCGCGGCCGTCGGGAGCGTATACGCGGTGGACGGACACCCCAGGCTCGGTCTCGACTGATTCGACGCGAACCTCCTCTCCGGCTAGCGTCTCCGACTTGAAGACCACGTCGAGCTCATGGCACGGGCCCATTGCTTCAGGACGGCTCTCCAGCAGCCATTCGACGTAATGGACGTTGTTGACGTGTCCGTTCAAGTCAATGTCGCTGCGCCGCGCCCGGAATACGAGCGCATCAGAAGCCGCAACGTTGCATTCCCAGCGCAGCTTCGGGAACGGCTCGTCTCCGAAGACGGGCTTCCGGACCGTGTTCGCCGCTGCAAACACCCCTTCGGGAATTGCGACGACCTTGCGTGACGCGAGATCTATGAGCATCCATTCGCTGGAGGCGACCCCAAGCTCCTCGCCGTTCGAGTCCGTCAAGACGAAATC
>Ga0265298_10000135_pt1 | contig 109421 bp, 207 predicted proteins | sample AusTroGonzalo_MG_3_FD_193486 | JGI IMG/M metagenome (GOLD analysis project Ga0265298, IMG submission 193486) | Bovine rumen microbial communities from tropical cattle in Woodstock, Queensland, Australia - Gonzalo_01 | ecosystem: Host-associated > Mammals > Digestive system > Stomach > Rumen ...
TCCAATTTGTGGCTGTTTCTGACAGCTATTTTTTACATATGGGTTTAAGGCATTTGTGTATGTTTCTGTCGCAAATTTTTAAATATGGATTATAGTGGATTTGTGGGTGTTTCTGTACTGTTTGTTATTTATATGGGTTACAGGGCTTTTCACCCTGCAACGCAATAAGTTTTACTGTCATGTTTGAGGTACATAACTTCTACCAAACTTTCCATTCTGATCAAACGTAACTACATGCCCAACACAACTTGTAGGTCCTATAATATCTGTGTCTGTCAACTTTCCCTCAAATAGATGACAATACCTTGTCTCCCCATTATATTCCAAGATGTCAAGTCTGCTATTTGTCTGTTCATTATCCAGTCTAAAAACAAGTGTTCCATAACGAAGAGCATCTTTATACCAGTTGTTCATCTCCATAATTAATTCCATTATTTATTCCTCCTTGTTTGTTGTTTGTTTGTTGTTTACAATTAACATTATATACAATGTTGGAATATAAGTCAAGTATTTTTTACAATTATATTTTAATATGTTGTCGTGTTCAGAAACAACTTTGCTGTGAATTACAATGTTTCACGTGAAACAAAAAGAGGGTCCGTAGACCCTCTCACAGCACCTCCTTTACATACTTCCTAAGAAGTGGAAGTGTAGGAAAACAGTTGATATTATCTCCGTCCTGTGTATTCAACATGTAGGTTACACATGTTACACTCTCGTTGCCTGTAAATGAAAACTTATCCGTAATCTTCCATACCTGATATCCTGCGATATCCTTCAACCTCGTTTCCTTTACTCGTCTCATAACACTCTCCTTTCTCACATAGCCTTTGGATGTACTAACTGTATAGATTTTCTACGTACTTCCTCTACCTGCTTCTTGATGGCAGTAAGCTGTGCATCCCACTCTCTACACTCCCTCTCACAACCAGCTATTGTCCGGATGCCCTTCTCCCAAGGACAACCATCGGCACTGTACATTCTATATACCTTGTCACCACGATAAGTATAACCGTCCTCAACGATTTTTACACCCCAACGCTTTTCAATCTGTGCTTTTGTCATGTTACTGCTCCTTTCGTTGTTGTTTGTTGTTTACAAGTATAATATTAACACTTATAGTATTATACGTCAATATACAAATTACACAAAATACAATATGTGTTATTGTATATTTTGACAAGTCAGCACAGCAAGGTTGTTTCTGCCAAAAGACAAGGGCAGGGCACGTATGCCCCACCCCTGTATGTTGTTTACGTTGTGACTAACAGTTCCCCTGTTTCGGCGTGTACAATGTCAAGGCAACCATCACCGTAGCAAGCAAAGCATTCAAGTTCACAATCGGCATAGTCGTAGGCATCGTTCAGGTTGTAAAACAACTTATTGTACCGTTCGATAGCATCGTAACCACGAACTACTACTTTGCAGGGTATATGTATATCAGGGAACGCTGCCTTAGCAATACAAGTCATTGTTCTGTTAGGCACAATTTCCTCAATACCAACGTCTGCGGGATTGATGTACTTTTCGTTAACAGTCACATCAAAACCAGTAGTTTCCCAGGCATTTGAGATATTCAGTTTTAAGGTTTTCATAGGCATTAGCTCCTTTCAAATTGTTTGTTGTTTACAAGTATAATGTTAACAAATATAGTAATATATGTCAATACACTTTTTCATTTTTTTTTCAAAAAAGTTTGTTAAATTTTTCACAAAGAAATACCCTGCTGGCATTAAAAAAAACAACCCACCTTTCGGTGGGCTGCTTTTATAGGGGATTTAGCCAATCACTGCGTGTGCCCAACTGCGTCTTCTGTCATCCATGAAAACTTCTACCTCAACCTCCTCATCGGCTCGTGTTTCATAGTTATGACAAATCTCACATCTCACACGAATAATACCAAATTCATTGGGTATGGAACTCCAGCTACAACCAGTAACCTTGCAATCCGTACTGTTGTTAAGCTCGTTTGCCTTCTTCTCAGCCTTCTTAATCTCGCTTGTCAGTAATCCGTTAAACTCCTTCATATACAACTCCTTTCAGTTGCCTATTATTGTTGTTTACATTATAAAGTTTAACAGATATAGGAACATACGTCAATACCCCAAAATAAATTTTTATCTGTCATAAAAGAAGTGACGTTCTATATACAATATAGCATCCTTTACCGCCATCTCAGATTCCACGTCATATACACGTGTTAACGTGTCCTGTAAACGGGCTATAAGATCATCTGCGTCTACAAATCTATAAGAATAATCTTCCGGACCCCGAAGTTTGTTTCTGCCAAACATCATATCACCTTCTTAATAAGTATACCTATTGCTTCTTCATGACCTTCCACAGCTTACTCTGCATCAATGTATCTGTTAAGATATATACCACCCCAGTCTGTAATAACACCGTTACTGTCACACTTAAATGCCATTGTCTCCCATCCATGGTCGAATGTACACTGCGTATCTACGGCAATGTGTATACCATTTGCTGACTGTATATAAGTTCTCATATAAAATCCTCCTCTCCCTCTTCGGGCTCATAATCCCAAAAGTCATCTGTACAACACGGGCTATAACACATAGTCTCAAACGCTGGCATTCCCCAAAACTCTCCACGACTTTCCGGTATCCGCTTAATTTCTGTTTCCTCAAAAATCTTGCCACATCTTTCACATTTATACAGTTTCATAAGCTTACTCCTTTCCTTATTATGCCAACGGGGTACCCAGGTTTACCACCTAGGACGGAACCCCGTAAGGTCCTTGTATACATCGGAGTAGAAGGACCAATCTACTTCCTTGCCGGCAGCGGCATCTGCATCCATACGATGAATGAGATCCCAGCCCTGCTGCTCCCACTGCTCCTCCTCAGCCTGCACACGGTATGCGGCTTCAACAAGGGACAGTCCCTCGTTGTCCATGAGCCAGCGAGCCCTGGAGTTACGACCAAAATATCTTTCAGCCCACTCCTGCTCCTCCAACTCACGGAGCATACGCTCGTTATCGAGCTGTGCCTCCATAGCGGCTGTATACAGCATGTCTGCTACTGCCTCGGCTACGGTGTTAACGGTTGTAAATCTAACTGCCTTCATCATGACTAAATCCTCCTCAAAACTGTTGTTTGTTGTTTACATTATGTATATTAACAGATATAGGAATATATGTCAATACACAAATTAAAACTTTTTCAACTTTTTTTATTCCCAATTACGGCAGGCTTTTCTGCCTTCTGCCCTGCGGACTTTCTTATTCCACTTTTTGTTGTCCATAACGGCAGGACGTATACCTACCCATGTAGTTGTACGAACAGACTGTATAGTCATTTGACACTCTATAGCCTGCTTTTCGTGCTTTGTAAGTTTCATAATATACTCCTTTCAAGCCCCGGCATTTGCCAGGGCTGTAAGCTGATTTGTGTACTTTACAAGACGCTTCCTTACAACGTACTTCTGCTTCTCTGTAAGGAATCCGTTCCGGATAAGGAACTCAGACACACTTGACAGGAATCTGCTGTCGGCACCGTTGAAGCCCTTGCCATTATAATGACAAGTTGCCCCCATGCACTTCTCATCTGCTGTCTGGCAATCATACAGCTTTTTAAGTGCCCCATAAAGTACCTTATCATTAGTCTGTACTAATTCCTTTATTTCCTCAGCAGTCCATGCTCTCATAATTGCCTCCTTTGTGGCTGTGTTGTTTGTTGTTAAGTATACATTAACAAATATAGTAATATACGTCAATATATAAAATTGTAAACAAATTGTTAACGAATTTTCCGTAGCAGAAACTCACTTGCCGGATAAAAGAAAAACAGCCAGGGTATATACCCCAGCTGTTTTCCCGTTTTGAAAGGAGTGATTATCAGTTAAGCCTCAATAGGCTGAACTTGCTCTCTTGTGAAAAAGTAGGCATTTACCATACGGCAGTATCCATCCTCTGTAGGCTCTTCATTCTCAGACACTTCCTCCTGCTTCTTTTTCTTTAACATGTACTTCCATATAGGGAACTGAGCCTTTGCTTTTTCCCCTTTCTGTACCTGAAATCCTCTATTCTTCCACTCAGCGTATGTATGGATTTCCTCCGGTACATCCAGTTCTTTCTTTTCTCCGTTCTCCTCTACTATAATCTTTTCCCCTGTAGCCTTGAGCACTCCCTGCTCCATAAGTGCCAAACTATTTGTCAAAATAATCATTGCGTTTGTCATAATTACACCCTCCTTTTAACAATACCTTTTATTCTCCTTATGTAGGTAACAACATTTTTCCTAAAAACTTCTGAAGTGCCTCTTCCCTGCCAATAGGCTCATAGCCTAATGCCTGCTGATATGTAATATGCTGCCACACTCCATCCTTCTCTGCCATCCATAATCCTCTGCCATTCTCTATCTTTCGATAGATCTGGAATCCATTCCTGCTTGCTACATATGTATATCCTTCCATATTAAACCTCCGTGTGTTGTTGTTTACTGTTTACATTATACATATTAACAGATACAGTAACATATGTCAATAGGGAAATTTAAAAATTTTTAAGAGGTTTTTCAAGAAACACTGCCTTCGACAAAAAAAAACACCCCTTTCGGGGTGTTCTATCAATCTAAACAACAAGAGGAACGTCTCCTGCCTTTATAGTTCTTACACAAATCATTAAATATATCCCATGCAGCTAAAAATTTAGTTCTCCAATCTAAGTTTTTTGTCTGTATACCATACGCTATAGCATTTGCCATGTAGTATTTCATCCACTCTATTGACTCCTCATGTGTACAGGACATTGTAGTTTCAATAAACCAATGTTTGGCATCCTTATAATCCGGCTCCTCATTCCATACTATAGAACTTTTTTCTCTGTATTTAATAAGGAACGCTACTGTTCCGGCATCATATGCCTGAGCCTTTACTTTAGAAGTAAAATCTGCATTAAATCTTGTAAATTCATAACCGTTCATACTGTACTCCTTTCGTTATTGTGTTGTGTTTACAATATACATATTAACAAATATAGGAATATATGTCAATACACTAAATTAACTTTTTACAAAAAAAAACAGCCACCTTTCGGCGGCTGTACATACGTTCCCTATAATATTATCCAATAACTTCTATGCAATAAGCCAGGCACTCCTTGAGCTTTCTTACAAAATCTCCTCGGCACGTTTCTTGCGCACGTTCAAATTCCCTCTCGTACATAAAAATTGCCCTAAAATTCTTTGGTATTGTTTCAAATATTTTTTGCAACACAGCTTTACGTGTTATTCCGGCTTCTATAACAGCAAGCTGTTCCTTCCGTAACGTCACCATTGGGTTTGTGTAACGTATTTCATTTTCCCAATGCTTAAAAAATGAGCCTATCTCCAAATCCAGCATATTTCCTCCTTTTTGCCTTTAGTGGGGTATTTGTGGGGCAGTTGTTACACCGCCCCACAAGCCGCCGTTATCGTACCTCAAAACGTGTGTATGTAGTTTCCTTTATGTACTTGTCATACAGCCCGTCTGCCTTGAGCTTTTCTGTGTCAACGCCCTTCTTACTGTAAATGTTGTAACGAATGGAAAAGCCGTCAATGTCAAGCTTCTCAACTTTCCTGGCGTCCATCTCCGCCACCATGTCCTTGCGAAGGCTCTCAAGCATTGCCTCGATGTCCTTCTGCTGTGCCTTTAACAACTTGTACTGCATTGCCTTGTCATGAAGAATTATGTTTGTCATAGTTTTTACTCCTTTCAAGTTTTTAAGTGTTTTTAGTATCTCAACCTACATTAAACATTATATACAATGTTGTGGGATCTGTCAAGTAGAAATTTTCAAACCTTACAAATGCCATACATTATACATACTGCCATTATAAGTATTGTTAAATCTGCCATAGGTTACCTCCGTTAAAAAGTATATTTGTTGTTTACATTATAAATATTAACATATATAGGAATATAAGTCAAGCACTTTTTTACAAAAAAAATTGTTAAATCTTTAACCACTGTGCATCCCCCGAAAGGGAGTTTCTGCCTAACAAAAAAATGGGGCACGCTCATCCCGCACCCCATTGCCCTGCCTACTCAAACATATCCATAAGTGCCGTGTCAAACTCGTCCTCGGTTATTTCCCCAAATACATCTGTAAACTCGGGCGCCTGTATTGCCATCTGCAGGTCCGTCATACTCGGTACACAACCGGTATCGTAAACGCACTGCTTTGCCCCAAACTTAAAATATGCGGCTATTGCCTTGCGTTTGCTCTTTGTAGTAATGGCAGTATTGTCCACATTATCGGGAACATAATACATACCGGTTTCCTTGTTATAACTTATAAATCTCTGCATACTCACATCCTCCTTAAAAACTGTTTGTTGTTTACATTATAAATATTAACATATATAGGAATATAAGTCAATAGGGAATTTACAATTTTTAAAAGTTAATTTTTTAACAAAGAAACACATTTCGAGGTTGGTGGCTCGCAGTGGTTAAAATTTTAACAATCCCTGCGAATAAAAATGGGGCAGCCGAAGCCACCCCGGTCCCTGCGGGCTTACCCGATGTACAGCCCACCGTCTTTTCTTGCCCTGCTCATAATTCTCAGGAACAGGTCTGCCCACTCCTCAACAGTCTTCTTGCTGGTGTAGCCATTGACTACAATGTCCTCCAGGCTTGTGTTGCTGTCAATGTCCCCGTCCGGCACACCCAGCTCCAGCCACGTCATGAGGTACTCCTCATTATTAACGTGTCTAACGATGCACTCCATTGCCTTTACAAACTCTGCTCTTTCTCTTTCAATCTTTGTCATAATCGTTTCCTCCTATGGTTGTTTGTTGTTTACAAGTATAATATTAACAGATATAGGAATATACGTCAATGTGTCAAAATACACAAAATACAATATCTGTTATTGTGTATTTTTACTCCACCGACCCCGACCTGTCGTTTCTGCCACGCAAAAATATCCACCCAGGTTTCACGTGAAACATTGTAATACAAAAAGACAGCCAGTAGCTACTTGCCACCGACTGTCCTATTCTCCTATATATTAATCTGTACAATACCTTATACGGTTATCCACATATGCTATTGCGGCTGATAACCCATTATGTGTACTATATTCATACCTATTACATTCTGACATCCTACCTGCCTTTATACAAGCATCTACCACCCTATCATAAGCCTCCCTATTTTCCGGAATATTAAATTTTCTACATCCATACTTCTCAGCAAACTCTGTTATTATGTCATACAAATCCTGTCTTACATTATACCCATAACGCTTATACATCTCAACACCCTCCTTTATAATATTGCTACACCTGTGGCACATGCCAGATAAAACGCATGACTATCAATATATTGTGTCATTCCACGTGTCTGTAATGCTGTATTCCAGTGGTAATACAAATGACTACAAATAACTATCCATCTAGCATCTACCTGGCTGTATCCTTCCTTTACAAGGGCTTTAAAATCCCTTAAAGTATACTTTTTCTTTTCAGGTAATAAATGACCACCGTTAACCACATCCATATATACGGCATGCTCAGGTAATTCTTTTACAACTGCTTTTGTTAACATTACAACTCCTTTCTGTGCTGTTTGTTGTTTACATTATAAAGTTTAACAAATATAGTAGTATATGTCAATAGGTTTTTTAAATTTTCTTAATTTTCATTATAACATCGTCTTTTCTATTATCCGTAAATGAATTGAAAAATAATATACTAACCTTATCATTAGATCTATACCCTTCACATTCATATTCCCATATATTGCCGGTAGTATCCTCTATAACAAGTCTATTTCCAAAACACGTAATAATATGTCCTGTATACTTATATGTGTTCTGTATAGTACCTACAATGCCCGTACACAGGAAAAACATTAACCATGCGATTATTATGAGTGTCTTTAAACTTAATTCCCTTATTTTCATACAACCACCTTTCTCATTAATTTGTGAGCGTTTCTCAAATTTTCAAAACTTATATGGATAATATGGATTTGTGGGCGTTTCTGTTTTGTCTACAACTTATATGGCAAATAGTGGAAAACGGACAGTCTATAATGACTGCCCGCCCTCCTGTAAACAAACAACAAACAACTCCTAAATAATTTGGAGGAATTGCCCTTCTTTACCGGCAGGTACTACACACTCCATACTGCCGATAGTTTTAACAGAACACAGATTATATCCGTAATATAATCCCTGCTGTAAAAGACTATGTGTAACAACTAAGAATACAGGGTCACCCTCATCCTTAATATTGTTATGTCTAAGATAATAATTTACTGTTTCCAGCATGTCCATTAACTGTTTTCCACGTCTTCCTTTTCTCATAGTTTTTCTCCTTTTTCAAGTGTTGTTAGTTTTTAACGTAAAGGGTTGAGGTTCATGTTTTTTAACGTTAGGACCTCATCCCTAACACCTTACACCCTTTACGTTAATAACATGTTAACATATTATGTAATATATGTCAAGTACTTTATTTTAAAAGTTCGTCATTTTCTAAATCCAATATATGTAATATATTACTATCATTCATAAGAAATGGTAGCATTGATTTTTCATAAAAATCATGTTCACCGTTTCTCAACTCCACTTCCAACCTATTTTTGTTCCTAATATAGTAGTCATCCAAAGTATTTTTTGCTTCTTCCACAGTATCTTCCGCCCACATTCCAAGGGGTCCTGTTACATCATAGTATCCGTATCTATTATGCTCTATTGTATGTTCCCTATATATCATGCCATAACTCCTCTCATAGTATAAACGCTTTGTAAAGAATCTCCAGAAGCAGTCCAAACATTTTCAGGTACAAACCAAACATCCAAAGACACAACATTCCTAAAATTATCCATGCAAGCTACTTTTATTTGTTTATTTTCATCCAGTTCTTCCAACATATCCTTTAATTCCTTTACTGTCATAATAATATCCTCCTGTGATTGTTTGTTGTTTACATTATAAAGTTTAACAGATATAGTAACATACGTCAAGTAGTTTTTTAACTTATGTAGGGGCTTTTTACAGCCCCCACAACGTCTATAATTACCTGGTTGCCTTAGTTGTCATAAAGTACACTTCTGTACGCTTTCCCTTATTTACACGTACACTATAAAACTTTCCGGAGTCTCTAAACTCCCTGCTTATGTTGACAATATCGTTAATTGTCTTTGTCTTACATCCAGGCTGTCTACGTACAAATGACAGTACACACTTCTTTGCCTTATCAGTATCCAAATAGTTGTACACAGTATTCTTTCTTTCCTTAAGCTTATACCTTGTATGACGTATAGCAATCCTGTCGATTATAAACTGCTTATCTGTAGTATACACACTATTAACATTACGGTCAGATACAGCATAGTATGCATTCCTAAATATTTCCTTTCCTTTACCACTCCACAGAGTGTCAAAACTACCCTTTCCTATACGGTCAAATATCTCCACAATAAGTTCAAGTCCATCGGCATAAAACTTAGCATCATAGTCATGCCAGTTCTCACGCTCAAGACGTATACGAACAGTCTCCTTTCCATTGTCAAGGTCCACCTTCATCTCCTCACCCTGATGTCCGGACATTGTAGGAGCAAATGTATACCCTTCCTTAATAAAAGTATTTACCAGTGCCGTAAACTCCTTGTTAATATCTGTTCTCTTTACAAATGTTGCCATAATAATATCCTCCTTAAAAAATGTTGTTTGTTGTTTACAAGTATAATGTTAACAGATATAGTAATATATGTCAAGTACTTTTTTAATATTCTCCATACATCATATAAGAATTAAGAGGTATTTTCCAGACAGGGTCTTCCCTACGTAAAAAATATACATCTAATTTCTTATTGTCACAATATTTACCGCACCTTTATACTTTAGGTACATATATCTGAGCCGTCTCATCCATAGTTTCCAATATTTCTTTTAAATCTCTTACAGTCATATCTAACCCCCTTTGTTGCTGTTTGTTTGTTGTTATAAGTATGTTAACAAATATAGTATTATATGTCAATACTTATTTTCACAAAAAGTTTGTTAAATTTTTAACAATAGAAACAAACTTGCACATAAAAACAGGGGTATTGCTACCCCTGTTTGTTGGTCACCTCCTTACCTGCTAAGCATGTCATATGTTTCCCACGTCTCATACCTAAGTATTCCAATATTGTCATTTTCCTTTGTACCATCCCACATAGGACCGCAGTAGCCGTCAAATTTCGGCTGATCGTCAAGTTCTGCTCTATGTACTATGTCCCCTCGGTTACGTCTCTCTGTGAGATTCTCAGTATACCCTTTGGGTGACATATGCTTAATAGCATAATCCCTGTCTACAATTACAACAGGCAATCCCTCATTAAATCTACCCTCGGACCCTACAAATTCACACATATACTTCATAATTAATCCTCCTTTTGTTGCTGTGTTCTGTTTACATTATAAATATTAACACTTATAGGAATATATGTCAAGTATTATTTTACCACTCCTTAAATACTTTCATAAGCGGAATATATATTGTATCATAAGTATTACACTCCGGAATAAACTGCATAAGTATAAACTCCGCCATGCCACACACATGTGTAGCATCGGACTCATATCCTTCCCAGCCGTATTCGGTCATAGCCCCTAATGCTATTTTATAAATAATGTCTGCTTCTACTTTTGTAGTAGGTCTTCTTGTATCCCTACTGTTACCGTCCACATAGGACCTAATTACAAGTTCCTTAGCAATCTCCTTAGCGGGTTCTTCATAACTACTATATGAATCTCTAAAATCTACTCCATTCATTTGCTACCTCCTTAGGTTGCTTTGTTGTTGTTTACATTATACATATTAACAGATATAGGAATATATGTCAATATGTTTTTCAAAATTATTTATGCGTCATACCATTCATAGTCGTTATCCTCGCAATACTCCACTGCTTCTTCATAACTATCGAATGTACCTTCCAAATGTATGACATTGCCCTCCCAATCAACTTCCACAACGTCATAAGTATGCTCGTCAAAATCAGGTCTTATTTCATACGTTGTAGAACTCAACTCTGTAATCATTTCGGGTGTCAACTTTCCAAGGTCAAGTCTTACTGTAGAGCCTGTAAAATATCCCTGTATAGTAAGTACAGTGCCGTCAAATGTAAACTGCTTGCTACCCCTTATAACTTCCATTATTTTGTTGTAATCCATAATCAACCTCCTTAAAGTGTGTTTTGTTGTTTACATTATACATATTAACAAATATAGTAATATATGTCAATAGGTTTTTTCAAAATATTTATTGTTAAATTTTTAACAAACTCCATTATTGTTTCTGCCAAACGGAAAACAGGCACCCTTTCGGATGCCCGTAATCCTGTAAACAAACAACACTCTCAAAAATGTGTATACATACCCGTGTATTCTGTAAAAAGTTCCTGGAGCATGTCACAGTAAACTCCCTCCTGTGTTTTCAATACAGTAACTTTAGGTTCTGTAAATGTGAGCTTTTTAGGTTGCCAACGTGACGGACTAAACTTAATCCATTCCAATGTGTATGTGTCATCCGGCATAAGTTTTATTTTAAGCCTATTGGCTTTACTTTTGTTACGGGGAATGGACATTCCAAGTCCACCCCCATTCTCAAGAGCAAAAAAATCCTTTGCCCCTGTCATTACTATAAATTTACGTCCTCCGAGCTGTTCCAATATTGTTGAAACTACTTCCTTATCATATGCGCTCATTTTTTATTCTCCCTCCTTCCAAGGTTAGCCATACGCCAACCTGTATTATATGCCTGGGCATATATACACCATGCATCCCAACACTTTCCAGGCGTCTCCCCATATACAAGAGGGGAAAACGTTGTGGCGTCTACTATACGGTATCCGGACAATTCTCCTTGTACTACAACAGGAATTTCCGGATGACTCTTATTCCAGGACGTTAAGTTTTCACCAATTTTGTCAAGTGTCATTCTCATTTTTCTACCTCCATAAAGTGTTGTTTGTTGTTTACATTATACATATTAACACATATAGGAATATATGTCAATACTTATTTATCAAAATATATTGCATTTAACCTCGTTACTATATAATCCCCAAAGGCACCTCCTTTTATAGTAACTTTTTTAGTATCAAACTTACATTTAGTAAACCCATTCTGCCTTAATAATGCCCGGATTTCCTTACGAAAAGCATTTAACTGTAAGCTATGCTCGTTCATACAGTAATCCGCCATGCAGTTATAAGTCTGGCAGCTCATAAGAAATGTGTACTTTTTAATATCGTACTCGCTATAAGTTATTACAGGTATACATCTACCATGTCCTCTGTCATAAAAATATTTGTTTACTATACTTTCCATATTGTTTTCAAATGTTCTCATATCTAACCTCCTTACATTATACATATTAACAAATATAGGAATATATGTCAATACATTATTTTAAATCTTCTGGATAATTCCATTTTGTATCCCTAAGCCAATCTTTTACTGTGTAATCATTAGGGCAATACTGCTCTAAATACTCTTCCACCGCCCTTATATAGGAAGTATTTTCAGCAGTTTCATAATATCCACTGCTTTCAAGTTCTTCCTTTATTATATAGTACAATCTGCTTTCAAGTTCCATATAGCACCTCCAATATGTTGCTGTTTTGTTGTTTACATTATACATATTAACAAATATAGTATTATATGTAAATACTTATTTTCACAAAAAGTTTGTTAAGTTTTTAACAATAAATTAGGTACAGAAACAAATGTAGGGCAGCCATATGACTACCCTTTTCCTCCTTACTCTTCCGTATCCCGCAATCCCATATAATAAGCATCCCGTATAGGATTCCAATAAAAATTACGTAAATCAGTTAACCGTAAACTGCCTACAAACAATGCCATATATACAGCAGTAATATCCATATCTTCAAATCCACATAATGTTAAACGGAAGATTTCGCCGGCTTTTACCCACTTACCAGAATTTTTAGCAATAGGATATGCTCCTATATAGTAGTCATTTTCCCAACGCTCAAGCTGAATATCTGTTCCGTCCGGCATTGTATGTTTTTTAATAATTTCCATAACTACTCCTTTCGTTACTGTGTTGTTTGTTGTTAAGTATACATTAACACTTATAGGAGTATATGTCAATACCCCAAAATAAAAAAGTACCCAGGACTTTTACATCCTGGGTACGAAAGGAGAATACAGTTATGTTAAACGGCTTCTTCTTCCTCTTCGGCCTCTACTATAAGACCTATAATGGAAATAATATTGCCGTCAACAAACTTTATAGCATTGTCCTGCCCGTAGAATATTTCCAACATATCTCCGGACTGGGCTTTTACTTGGGCTTTAAGTACACGTATTTCAATACTTGCCACAAAGTCTTTAAAGTTATTGCTTTCACCGTAGGGTATAGTTTCTGCTCCAAGCTGTGCCTTGCTCTCAACCATGAGTCCTTCCTTAGTAAACTTAAGGTCTATAGCCCCATCGGCATAATCTCCTATAAACAGGGCTATTCTATCCAGTAACTGTAAAAATGCTGCACGGCTTATTTTACAGGAACTACTAAATGGTATTTCACTTATTGCCATAATCTCGTCTATCTGATAATCATCCGTATAGTCAAATAACTCTCCATGTATAATACATTCATCAGATACAAACTCTATAACATTATCCTTATACCTTACTGATATATTTTCTTCCGTCATAACATTGAGTAAATTCATTAACCCGGCACTTATAAATAACGGCTTATCTATTCCACTAAACAACTTATTATTCATTATATTAATAACCTGTGTATCGGAAGCCACTACGTTATTTCCTACAAAATAATTTGTGTACGCCGGGTTCTCAAGTGTTGTGGCAAGGGCAGGTTTAAGGGAATTAAGAATAACTTTTATAGTAGTAAAATGAACAGTACCTATCTCATCCTGTATAAGATTCTCTGTATAATTAGGAAATCTTACAACATTACCGTTTTCATCCAGTACAAGATTTATCTTATACTTTCCGTTACCAATAACCTCAAGATATGACGGCTGAGCATTAAGTGTTATTATATCACTGGTAGTATTTCCTACAAGTTTAGAAAATACATCTGCTGGTACTGACACATAAAAATCTTCACCATCTACGTTCTCTTCCCTTATATACACATAGTTTGTCATATCCGTTGTAGTAAGCGTAAGTGTATGGTTCTTAAGCTCCACACCCAAAAGAGAAGTAAGTGGGAACATCTTATTATTGGAACATCCCTTAACTGCCCTCTGTACCATTTCTTTCAATTTGTCTGTTTTTAATACAAGTTTCATGTTATCCTCCTTTAAATAAGTTGTATTTTATAACCTAACTGCTCTTCTATCTCTTGCAGTGTAAGTTTCCTGGGTTCCTGGTTATTATTTTGATGATGCTTATTCTTTTTACGGTTCTTCTTTCTCTTCCTATTATTGTGCGTTTCTGTTTTTTCATTATCCGATATGGCTTTTGTAGATTTTTCCTCAACAGGTTTAGGTTCTTCCTTAACCTCAATTTGTACCTGTTTCTCTTTCATAGTTTGTAATAAGGATTTACGCTTTGTTTGCTTAGGTATTATAAGTGTAGTATAATCCTCTGGCTTAACTGTAATTGACTTAGGTGTATGCACCATATCGTCTGTTAAAGCAAAATTCTTATCCATAGTATTACGGATATAAAACTCTACCTGAGAAAGTGTATACAGTCTAAGTATATTTATATTTTCCTTATTGTCAAGTTTAGTAGGTACACAATCTCTTGTTTCCGCTATATGCCAGGAACTTAGCTGTGTCATTATAGGACTATTTCCATGAACATACCAACATTTTAAATCTGACCTTTCTACTGTATTAGAATCAAAAAACTTTCCAATACGTGTACCCGGATGGTAAGTTAACACCTGACCACCTTCCTTATTGGTCATCATATACAGTTCTTTGTTACAAGTATATTCATCAAAATATTCCTGCATCCATCTACCATACTCCCGTATAGTAGTAAGTCTGGGACTTATTATTTTACCTTTGTCTACTAACACAAAAGATGTTAACAACTTAGGTATGGAAATGTTTGTATTCTCCTCATTCATTTGCTCACCTCGCACTTATAGTTGTTTCTTAACAAATTTTTAAATTATGGAACTTCGGGTATAAGTTCTATTCTATACCCTAATTCCTGTTCTATTTGAGACAATGTAAGTTTCACTATTTTAGTACTATCAAATACTAACTGTTGTTTATGTTGGTTTATAATATCATCCAACAATGTTATACCTGATTTATGTTCTGGCACATCCATAAAATTATGGTCAATAGGATTTATAGTAATAGGTACAGCAGGATGTAACTTGTTAATCATATTAAAGTTACTATCTATATTACCCTTTATATATAAAGTTATCTGGTCTACAGGGTATATACGTAACATACGTTTATAATTAACTATATCGCAATCTTCTATAGCTGCTATATGCTGTCTAATAATAGAAGTAACTATATTACTGCTTTGAGATATATACCAACTCTGTAAGGAACTATCTACATTTGTTAAACTATCCAAATATTTATTTAGTTTGGAAGATGGATGATACTCTGCTGTAGTATCTCCTTCCAATTTATCATATAGATGATAATTACAAGTAAATTCATCATAAGTAACTTTCATCCATCTTCCGTATTCCCGTGCTGTAGTAAAAATTGGACTGACTGTAACATCGTTCTCCATAAGAACAAATGTATTCATCTTTTTGGGTGTTCTTGGCATATTTAATCCTCATCTTTACAACGCCATTTAGTTGCTATATACAGAAAAGGTGTATCACATACTCCCGCAATTATCTCAATTACACTGGTAGATAATGCCATTATTATAACTGTCTTTAAATCGTATACTCCTATAAATGCCATGAGCATAAACAAGAAATTTTCTAAACAATTACATAATATAGTGGACACATTGTTTCTCAGCCACATATGCTTTCCACTCATTTTTGCCCTAAGTTTATCATATAAATACACATCCGCCATATTAGCCACAAAATACATTATAATGCTGGATATACTTATTCTTAAACTAAGTGAAAATATAGTTACCATAGAATCATGGGCATAATCAAACATACTGGGTATATAATGTATAGCTATTTGAGAAGATATTATATAAAACAATGTACCCGCCATTCCCATAAATACAGCCTTACGTGCATATTTTACATCATAATTCTCAGTAAGTATATCTGTTGCTAAAAATGTACTTGCAAACAACACAGTACCCATTGTACTTGACAATCCAAAGATGTCTATTGTTTTAGCTGTCATTACATTAGCAAGTATAGATGCTATGGGTACCCAGGCAAGTAACCCAAACTTACCAAATAACTTGTTAAACAAAACTACACATCCAAAAGTACAAAAAATCTCAATAAATAATAGTAACACGTTCATATAAATTCCTCCTGATTTTTAATGTGGTTTTAAGGATAAACACAGGTACCTACTCCTTTCATGGCACCAATTTCATATATTTCACCGGGTCCTTATACCCGCTGAGTTCAAATGCTTCCTTACGACAAAGACAACTTGCACATTTTCCACATGGTAATTCTCCACCTTCATAGCATGACCATGTAATATTATAAGGAACACCCAGATGTATACCTTTATCTACTATGGCAGCTTTTGTCATACCATTTAAGGGTGATCTAAAATTAACGAGACCATATGTACCTTCACTTATAGCCGCCTGCATCTTCTCTACAAATGCCGGAGTACAATCAGCATAAGCAAAGTCATCCCCGTGATTACCTAAATATATGTCTACTTTATCATTAGGATATAAACTCTGTGCCAATGTAGCACATATAGATAACATAAGTCCGTTCCTAAAAGGTACATAAGAACTTATCTTTTCACCTGTATCAAACTGCTCCTGATAAGTACTTTCAACAACTGCCTGTCCTGTTTTCATAAGTGAACAATTTGAATACTGGAAAATATCAGATACATCAAATTCATATTGTTTAACATCATAGAAATCCGCTATAGCCTTTGCACTCTGTACTTCCCTCTCATGCCTTTGTCCATAATGAATAACAACAGAGGATACATTTTCACATCCAAGTTCGTCAACTGCCATGGCAAGACAGGTTGACGAATCTACACCACCACTTGTCAAAACAATAGCCTTAGTTGCCTTATCAGTTGACTTAATTTCTGGAAGTTTCTGCTCTTCCACAGTAACAGTAGGGATTTCTTCTTTCACAGGTATATCCTCCTTCACAATTTCTGCTTCATGGACAATAGATGCTATCTGTACTTTTATATCCGGAATATTACGAAGTATAGGTTTTACAGTAGGTATATTAGTGGTAAATAATGACTTATTCTTAACCTTAATATCCCCACCTTTATATTTATAATTATTTGCCCAATTTTGAAGTGTTGTAAGATTACACATAAGTTTATATCTATAATCTGTAAATAACTCTTCATAATTAATACCTATACTTTCAAGATATTCCTTAACTTTTTGTATTACTTCCGGATGCTGATTTCTAAGATTTGTTTTAGAATTCTTAGTATTATCGGATACATCAAAATTACCCCAAGGAGTAAAAATACTCCCTGTAACACCCTGCATTATCCATGCTGTACTATCTGCACTATAAAAAGGAAACTTTTCAAGTAATTCAAGACTGGTCATTCCCATAGCATGTACTTTTACATTAGGATTTTTACTACCCAGAATAACATTAAAACATTTACTAAAGAAATCTATTTTTTGAGGAATTGTAACACCTGTACCCACAAGGGCACCCAGGGCTATATAATCTATATACTCCCCATTAGGTTTTTTAAATTCCACCATATTTTGAAGTACCTGGAACGGCTCACCCTGATGGAATACGGGTAACAGTTTATCCGGCTCATTAAGCCTTTCATACATATATAAGTAATTTTCCCAGGTCTTTTCTGCCGTATCTGTACCATCCATGGGTCCTTTACATATATAATCCATTTGAGCAAATATTGTAAATCCAGGAGACATCTCATTAAGATACTCAATATAAGTATCTACATCAATTTCTTTACCCTTAGTAAACGCCGTAAATGCTCCAGAATCTACAAACAATTTGGATTCCTTATTAGCTTCCTCTATCCAAGACTTAATATCTGTCTTATGATAATAATAGCTAAGGAGTCTACATACTTTATTTGCTTTAAGCCAATCATCACACAACTTACATTGACTACCTGCAAAATATAGATCAAAAGGTAACCCTTTCTCTTCCCTTTCCTTAACAAAATTAGGTATCATACATCCTCCTTACAGAGTAAACAACAACTATAAACATTATATACAATCTTAGTATAAAAGTCAAGACCTTTCTACTAATTTACCCTCTTCATTTATAAATAAAGAAGGTCCATACCATGCTCGAGAAATCTCAACATCACAAGATATAGGCATATCCAATACTTTTTCCGCAGCACTACACATTATATCGGCAAGTCTTTCTGAACATTCTTTTACGTTCTCTTCCGGACATTCTGCTATAACTTCATCGTGTACAGGAACAAGTAATCTAAACCCTAACTCTTTTAAACGTTCATCATTGTTTAAAGCAACCATTGCTATTTTAGTAAGGTCTGCGGCACTTCCCTGTATACGACTATTAACACATTGACGGGTAGCATCAGCTATCTTACCACCATTATCTACTATATGTATACCTTCTTCTGACGCCTGTTCTATCCATTTATGCTTTTCCCAAAAACGACAAGACCTTAATTTTTGTCTATAATATCTTTGTCTGTCATAAGGTACTTCCACATCAACGTCTTCCGTGTCATCAAAGTCTAATAAGTCATCCTGTGGAGCACAGCCTGCTTTCCATGTAAATTCAAATTCATCAAGCTGTAAATCTGGTAACCTACGTTTTCTTCCACATACAGTAGTAACAAACCCTATATCATGTGCCATTTTAAGACTATCCTGCTCAAACTTTTTAATAGCCGGAAAACCTTTAAACACACTCTCTTTTATATCCTTAGCCTTTTGTGTAGATACGTGTAACTGTTCCCCTATACTTGCTTCCCCACGTCCATATAATACTCCTAATAATACAGACTTTGCTTGAGTTCTACGTTCCTTACCAGCTTTATTAGTAGTACCATCAGGTCTAAATTCCCTACATTCTTCATAAGGTACATTAAATGCCTTACTTGCTATTTCACTATATAAATCCTTACCTTGCATAAACGTATTATACATTTGGTCATCTCCAGATTTCCTACACAATGCGGCAAGACATTTAGGTTCCTGCTGACTAAAATCACTGGAAAGTAACACATACCCTTTCTGAGCTACAAATGACTGTCTTATATCCTTATTATGACTGGGTATATTCTGTAGATTAGGATCAGAACTACTCATACGACCTGTTGCGGCACCATATTGATGAAATTTACAATGAACACGTCCGTCATTAGGATTTACACAATCAGGCATCTTATCTATATAAGTAGTAATAAGTTTAGCCATTTCCCTATACGCTAATACTGCCTTAGCTATAGGATTATCCATCTTAGATAATGCTTCTACACCTGTTGCCCGTGGATTACGCTTATCCGGAGGCTCAATCTTAAGTATATCATATAGCAGTATTGCTATCTGTGTCGGTGATGCTATATTTATAGGATTATCTAACTTACTCTCTACAACAGTATTCTCATAAGCCTCTATCTTATCCCTATACATATCACATAACTCATAAAAATGTTGTTTACGCTCATCCATGAGTATATTGTACTTTTTAGATAAGGAAGTGTTATAGTCTAAATCAAATGTAATACCCCTATCTTCCATATCTATAACAACATCTACCATAGGCATCTCTATATTATGAAATACCCAAGCAACATCTTGCAATCCCTTTTCTATACAAACAGGGTCATCAGCAATTAAGTACGGTTTCTGAAATTGGTATAATTCATATGTGATTTTGGCATCATGTGCAGCATATAAATATCCTACACGTATAGGAATCTGTGTAAATGGTATACCTTTAAATAAGTCATCAAACTTAAAAGCATCTCCTTTACCATTAAGACAATACTTTTTATGTAGTGCTTTAAGTCCACCTTCTCCGGCAAGCTCATTTTCATTAAGTAACTTAGAAGCCGGCATACAATCCCAATAACAGTGAAGCCTTACCCCTACCTGATGTTCCATAAAACGAACATCAAAAGGTCCATTAAACATTATTATTTGTGTTTTGTTATCAGCAATACGTTGAAATTCCTGTCTAATAATATCTAAAGGAAGCTGTTCTGGAACTTTAAGAAATGTTATGTAGGATATGTGGTTTATTGGTATATATGCTGTCTTTTGTCCGGGTGTATATATACATATTCCAGCAATCTCATCCAACATAGGGTCCAATCCAGTAGTTTCTGTATCAATAGAAATAACGTTATTTTCTATACAGACACTAATATATTCATGTAATACTTCTTCTGTGTCTATAACAATGGATTCTTCCTTATACTTACTTAAATACTTATCCACCATCGCCGTTATGGAAGAAATCCTACCAATTATGCCACCACTACCTTTTACGGTAGCAGTGGCAACTCTTGTAGTGGCATTAGCTTTCTTAGCAATCTTATTATCCTGTGCCTTCCCTGTATTCCGTACAGGGGCTTTAAATAATGCCATAGTTTATTCTCCTATTAGAATGCATCTCCCCTTCTTGCAGGAGTTCTTCTACGAGGTACATCTTCCTCATCTCCACCCCTACGTCTGGGAACTTCCCTCTCATCACTACGTGAGGAATTATCTGAACTACTATCTTCAGGAAACTCACCATAGTCCATAAAGTACTCCATATCCTCAGCACTCTTGTCAAATACAAGACCACCAAGTACCTGAGGAAGTTCATAATCCTCTACTCTTGTGTCATCCGGCTGTCCAGTAGGATAAATCTCATATGTAGTATTAGTATCCCCTTTCTTGCCATTCCTCTCAATCTCAAATACCTGACTAACAAGATTAGGATATCTACCACACAAACTTGACAGCTTAGCACCAAACTGCTTACCCCTCTCCCATATCTGTACCTGGTCATCATCAAGGTTGTAAAGAGGTATAAAGTACTTAGCAGTTACAAACTTCTTTTCCCTACAAAACGGACATACATCCATAGGCTGTCCATAATCCCTAAGACAGTTAACATAACGCTTCTTACCATCTACCTCAATCTGATGCACGGCAAGTCCCTCTACGTCATTAATACTGTCATATAAAAATCTTACTTTCGCAACGTCCTTGTCATTCTTGAGTGAGAAAAACCCACCCCCACCATTGCCGCCATACTTGTCAGCATCATTAACACTAAATCGAGCCATTTTCTTTTTCCTCCTTGTTCTTAGTTTTTCTGGTTGACTTATGATTTTTATTATAATCAATACCAAGGGAAATTAATTCCTTCATGATACTGGTATAATTATCTTCATCCTCATAGGGTAACATTACTGCTGCATCCATATAATAATTATGCTGTGTAGTATATTCTACAGTCCTATATGTAGCATAATACTCCATTATCTCCCTACGAGTACTTATTCTTATTTTCCATTTCCCTGTATATATTTCAATAACAGGTTTGCCATCTCTTCTATATGTATAACGTCCAGGTTTAGAAGCATCTTCCTGTAACTGTGTACGTGTCCTTTCCGCAACCCTTTTTAATATATTCATCATATTTTTAGGCTGAGTTACTTTTTTCTTTTTGGAAGGAACATTGCCATTATGCCATGGAGCATTCTCTATAGCCTTAGCTCCCATATTTTCTCTCTTATGCCATGGAATAGGTTTCCTTTGAATTTCCGGTTCTGTATCTTCCGTTCCGGCAACATAAGTTTCAGGTTCAGGAGCTTCAGGTTCAGGTACATCTCCCTCAAAAGGTACCCATAAAGAATGGTCGTTAAGAACTGATAAAGACAACCTCATAGTTTTCCCATCTGAGAATTCTACAAGCCCTGTTTTAGTCTTTTCAGTATCGGCATTAATAACTGTAATATAAACTTCTTTATCTCTTCTCTTGAATACTTTCCCGATAAGGGATTCAGACTCTGTAATATTATGCTCACCTGTTTTTAGCATATGAGGTATTCTCCTTTTCTTAGGTTTATAAGGTTGTATATCTCCTTAATAGTATACTAACACTGTATATAATATTTGTCAAGAATTTTCTGTATATTTTTGTGTTTTGCCTATGGCTGATTTTGACACTTCTATATATAAGGAAGTATCAAAAATTTTTGATACACTATATAGATTATTATAATAAGTACAAACCCATACACACAATATAAAATGCTAACCCTATATATTGTGGTCTGCTGATTTTAACCTATAAGACTATTATTCGGTGTTTTGCCTATAGGGAAATTTTTACTGAACCCTTGAAAATACTGGGTTTGTAAAATAACAATTTTGTCAATTCTATTTTACTACCACCACAAGATCTTGGGTTTTGCCCTAAATATGGGTATTTTATGCCAAATTTTGCCATAAATTCAGTATAAAAATGCCCATATGCTACCTGAAATTCCTATCTCCTCTATATGCCGCTTATACACGCTCATATGGCTATCCAGTGAATTCTACCCTGAATCTGGGTCTTATTTTGCCGATTTTTTGGCAATTTTGAAAATAATCGACCTCGTGTGCGGGTCATATACCGGTTTTAAACCCATCACCCGAGTATAATATCGGAAATCATAAAAAAAGACGCTGTTTGCGTCTCATAACCGCCTTAAAACCGGTGTTTCTCAATTTCAAATCGGGGCAAAATCGCGGTTTTTCCGTCAATAGCTGTCCTCTCAATCCTCAAACCATGTATTCCTTCTCCAAACCAATACATCATACATCTATCCTATCTCTATTATATCTTATTTTTTTATATATCTTATATATTTATATAATTATTATTTTTTTATTAGTATAATAAATAATTATTCTCTTTACTTATTCCCGCGGTGCCGATTTTTATTTCCTTATTTCCATGTGTTTTCTCTTGTATTTATATATGTTGTTATTCCTGTATTAGTTATTGTTGTCATATAGATATATCCCTTATATTTACTGGGTTTTGCGCATTTGTTCTTTTTAAAAGATTCTATGTTTTTATAGATTGTTTTTTGTATATTTATATAGGTATTTGTTTTATAAATATTCATGTTTTTATCCCTGTAAATTATATTCCCGCGCAGTGAATTTTTTATATATTTTGTAGTAACTTTTTGACTGTTTTTACTGTCTATTTTTTATACTTTTCAACCTGGATTTTAATGAGTAACGGATATAGTGTGTTGGGTTCGGTTTTTGAGAGTGTCCTTTGGTAAAAAACTTTAGTAATAAACAATTTTGTACACCCATCAAAATTCGGGTGAATTTTGCCGGTATTTTTTGCTATATTTTTAAGGATTTTTGAAAATTTTTAGGATTTTTTAATTTTTGAGTTGCCGCAGTTTGTTAATTTTTTAACAATTTCCATAGATTTTTGAAATTTTTATCCGGTTTTTTCAAGTTTTTCTCATTTTTTATACATTATTTTTTTTAGTTTTTCCACAGGATAAGGAATAAGGAGTGTACGTGGAAAGGAGGTAACTGATGAAAATTCCGAACATACACTCCTTAACCTTAATCCCATGAAAGAAAGAAAATGTAGCAAAAGGATTTACCTACTATAGTATAACATACTTTACTTGTAATTAAAAGGGTCTTGCTTATATCTTTTACATTTTTTATTTCTTGTATCTATTATATACTTCCTATATGCTTCATAATCAGAAAACATTGTATATTTTCCTGTTGTTACGTCAAAACAATTTTCACCCCTTGCCATTTCATAAGAATTAGCAGATACTATAATATACACTTCCTTATCTTTTTCTTCCGCCAATACAAATTTAAAGAATTCTTCCTTTATTTCTATTATATTGTCTATACTTAATCCACTATCTATAGCATCGAACGCTAATACACGTATATTTGTATCACTATATTTATTATGGGTTGTCATAAAAGAACCTATTTCTTTAGCCCATGTACCCATATTTAAACTTATATTTTCCCCCTCACTTGACTGTACTTTAGTGGCAAGAAGAAAAATATCTGAGGATTCCAATGCCTTTTGCATTGCGGAACTTCCGCCATCAGTTCTATTATCTATAAGTTTAAAAGGTATATCATTCTTATGACAATGTAACTTTATATGTTTTAGTAATGTAGTTTTTCCGGCACCATTACATCCAGTAAGAACAGTTAATCCAGGAGTAAATTCAACAGTTTTATTCTTATAGTTATATAAGTTTACACCTGTACTATAATAATCCCGAATAATGTCAAATTGTAAAGACATCCTGTTCCTCCTCAGACTCCACTAAACCTATACATTCCTGCATCATTTGAAAGAACCTATATCCTATCTCATCCCATGTATACCCTTTACGTCTACAATAAGATATATAAAATATTAAACACTTTTGTAGTTCCTCAAAATTATTTAACTGTAAATTAAAACTTACTTGTTCCTCATGCAATTTACGCTGTGTTGCCTTTGTCATCATAATTAACCCCCCTTATTTTATAAGACTATAAAATTCCTGTCTTAAAGACGGACTTGATCTAAATTCCCCTTTACAGCAAGCCGTTTTAGTTTTGCTTCCTACTTTCTTAATACCCCTTGCTGTCATACAACTATGATATCCTTCAATTACAACAATAATATCCTCTGTATCAAGTACCATACTAAGTACTTCATAGATATCAGAACCTATACGTTCCTGTAATTGTAATCTCTTTGCGCACATATCTGCTATTCTGGCAACTTTAGAAAGTCCTATGACTTTTCCATTAGGTATATACCCTACACTGACTTTCATATCATACATAAGTGCCATATGATGTTCACAGTAACTAAAAACAGGAATATTTTCTATTACTACAAGGTCACCTGTAGTTGTATCCTTAAAACATTTATTAAACTTTTCGGCAATCTCCTCATTTGTATAGCACATACCCTCAAATACTTCTTCATACATCTTTGCTACACGTTTTGGAGTATCTTTAAGTCCTTCTCTTTCCGGGTCATCCCCTACTGCTTCTAAAAGCATTTTTACTGCCTTTTTAACTTTATCTGTATCTATCTTTTTCATACTTATACACCTCGTTCATCCGGATCCCATAAAATTTTATGAAGCTGTACCTGAACATGCCAATCCCACAAACAATGCTGCTGTATAAAATTGACTATCCCCTTAGGTTCAATCTGTCCAAATACAGGACTAATATATATATTATTATGTAAGTTATATTTTTCACACACTTCTAATGCCTGTATCATATCCTCTTGACTACCAACTACAAACTTAACTACATCTTCTTTCCATATATGCTTTTCAAACAAGGTGGTGTTCATTTTATCCGACATACCGCTTGTATTACACTTATAGTCTATCGTGTAGAATATATTATACTTGTATGAATCACATCCACGTACAGGAGGTATAATTGTTCCGTTGGTCTCTACATTAACATAATAATCATCCAATATAAGTCTTTTCAATAACTCCTTTATACCTGTATGTAAAAGAGGTTCTCCACCGGTTACTGTTATATTTTTACAATCCCACTGATTAACATATGAAATAATTTCATTGATAGACATTATTGTATAGTAACTTTTTTCTTCCTTACAAGCATACTGACTATCACAATAACTGCAAGAAAGATTACAACCGAATAATCGAATAAAAGTACAAGGAAGTCCAACTCTTTTCCCTTCTCCATCTATACTATTAAATATTTCAACTACTTTCATTCTTTATCCTCCGAATAGTATGTTGCTATATTTCCTTCACTTTCCTGTACAGTAACTTTATAACAATATCCAGTTTCACATAAGGAACTAACTCTTTCACATATCCATTTTGCCAGATTCTCTGCTGTAGGATTAAAATCCAGTAACTTATTAAGATTTTGATGGTCTAAATATCCGTGAATATCATTTTTTACGTGCTTAAAATCCACAACCATACCATAATCTGTAACATCTTTTGCACGGCAATATACAGTAATAATAAGATTATGACCATGTAAATTTTCGCATTTGGAATCATAAGGAAGTAACAAATTATGTGCTATCGCTACCTCCATCCTTTTACTTACTTCATACATAATAAATTCTCCTTTCTTATAAAAACTATTAATGCGGGTAGCCGGACTTGAACCGGCACGACTCTAAGTCCCGGGTTTTTAAGACCCGTATGTCTACCTATTCCATCATACCCGCATACATAGTAAAGGGTGAGGATTTGCACCTCACATGAGCCGCTAACAGTAGTGTTGTACTGCTTGTTCACTCTTTACAACAATAAGCGTCTACCTATTCCGCCACCTTTACTATATAACACCCCATGGTGGATTCGAACCACCACATACAGGAGTCAAAGTCCTGTGCCTTACCGTTTGGCTAATGGGATATGTGGGGTATACACAGTGGTAATGTATACCCCTATGACAAAAGAAGACTGGTCACTCTTGAAAAGAGTGATAGGTTAGGCAGGATTCGAACCTGCACTTTTTTATCCTCCTGATAAATCATTCGGTACGTTCTTCCAATATAAACTACTAACCTACCAATGGAGGGGACAACCTCATATTTTGGCACCATCACGTATTACTTCACATCACACCTCTCATGATGCCTGCTGTCAAAGTAACGAGTTTTTAACTCTGACAACTTTTGATGAATGTATGCTCGTTAACCATACATTTTTACGTGTATGCATCCACGCCATCCCGAAATATTTATTTACCTAGAACAGACTCAACTGGCTGCTTCTGGATATAGTACAAGGAAAATGTCTTATCAAACTTAAGGTCATAATGACCTACAAAAGACTCTAACATCTTTTCATACTTTCCATTAACCTTAACGGTAAAATCCTGTGTGGTAGAATTCTCAGTCCTCTTATTGAGATGATATCCTGTCGGATGAGGTCTAAATGCTATTGTATTGTCATCTACAAAAGCAAACTGGATATTGTCACCTCCGAGCTTCTTATTAACATCCGGAACTCTAAAAATGAACCCAAATCCGGCAGCCCTTTTTGTAATAGATACATCTGTCTTACTATTACACCTCCCACTTGCCGTTCCTACACCTACCCAATTAAATCCCAACATTTCCTCTTTACTTAACATACAAAATTCCTCCTTATAGTTTTATGAGTGTTACACGTTGTTAACTACTTTATAAAGTATAACATTATATACAATGTTTGTCAATACCTATTTTTAAATAATTTATTCCCACTTATTACAATAAAAACTTTCCGGATTATTTATACCCACTTTAATATAATAATTCTCAAAATCTTCTGCAAGTACATCCTCAACCTCACTTTCCACAATAATACTAAAATTAGTATTAGTACATATACCGGCTTCATAGTATTTACAATATTTACAACATTTCATATAATCACCCATCTTGTTTACACGCTCCTTTATAATCACAATATGCACATAGTTTTGTTCCAGCATCCTCCGGCTTAGGTGGAGTTATTTGCCTACTAACATATCCATCACACTGTTCAATTAAACCCACAAGTTCCTGCTTCATACTGTCTGTAACATTAAACATAAATGCTTTCATATCTAATACATCCCTGTTAATGTATACAAAAATTACCTCATCTATACCTAAAGCAACACTATAGGCAATACCTTGATGGTAATGCTCAGGATTTACTCCTTGCCGGGGTGTCCATTTAAAACTACTTTCCGTTTTAAGTTCCAGTATATAGTAATGACCTTTATATCTAATGATACCATCACACATAAAGGACATATTAAGTGTCTTATGATAAAGTTTAGTTTCCATACCATTTTTAGACACTATCTCCAAATAATCTAAATTTCTACTTTCTACATATTCCGCTACATCTATATACTCACAGTCCATATTATTTTGTATCATACCACTGACTGCTTTTTGTATTCTTTCATGTATATCTGTTCCAGAATTACATATACCCACTAATGTATAATTGGCTTGAGAAGCATCCTGTTCCCTACCTGTAACGCCATAATACATAGCCCGTATACATTTCATACCACTGGGTTTATATGTTTGGGAAGGTTTACGTTGATTTTTATCTTCTGTCATCTCAATAGACCTTTTAAGGTCAGCAAGGAACTCCTGTTCCGGGGGTAAAGATACTTTTGCCGCCTGTATAAGTCTTGCTACATTTTTTAAACTGCTTCTTGCCATAATACTCCTTTCTTTATTAAGTAATTTCAAACTCTAAATCCATATTAGCAAAATATAAGCTTAGTTCTGCCATATTCTGTAAAGCATTCATTATTTCCTGCTGGGAATATCCATCCTTAATAGCTATATAACAAAGTGTTTTTAACTGGTCTAATACATCTACAACATGAGGAGTATTAAATACATCATCATAATCATTATACATTTTTAAAAAACCTCCTCTAATTTATCAAACTGTTCCTTACTACAGTCATTTATATCCTTTATACCTTCCGGAAATAGAAATTCTGTAATTATTTTATTTTTTACGTTTTTACGTATTCTTTTTCTTGCTTCCATACCTGCCTTATCATTATCTGTTGCTAAAATTAGTTTACGACAAGGAAGTTCCGATAGCTGTTTAAACTGTCGTGCTGTCCCCAACCCATTAAGTGCCACAGCAGGTTTTCCATATTCCCAGCAAGTAAGAGCATCCAACATAGATTCACACACCAGAACGTCACCCCCAGGTATACAGGATTTTACAGTTTGATTTACATCTATTGTACTATCCTCAATATGTTCCTCTATAACATATTCACTATGCCATATTTTTGACAATTCATATAATCCATATAAAGGCTTTTCCGCTCCGGAAGGATAGGAAAAGAACTTTGTGCAAACAGACCTGCGAGCGACGAACAAGCAATTCCCTTTAATATCTCGGACCGGGAAAGTAATACAGTTTGTGTCCTTGTCATATCCCAAATCAAATAATTCAATGATATATTCATTAGTTATTTTCCTTTTTTTCCAATATGGGTGATAATATCTATAACTGTCTAATTCTTGCTCGGTAACATATACAAAATCATTGCCATTAGAGTTATTATTAGTACTTCCAGCAGATATACTCCTAAAGCCATTACTGCGGCTAAAATCCATGTCAACATCTTTTCTCTCCTCTATAGCCACGGTTGCAAAATTTTTAATAAGCCAATTCCAACCATGTGCTCCTATCATATCATCTGTGTATCCTAAACAGAACGAAATTATTTCCTGTAATGTATGAACCTCCCCACAGGCAAAGCAATGAAAAGTTCCATCTTTTTTATGTATTCCGGCAGAGGGTTTTCTTTCCTGTCCACCCTTATGATAAGGACAGGATACCATAAGATTATTAGGTGTATCCTGTATATGACCTAATAAAGGTATTTGATTAATAGCAAGCTGTGCCCGTAATTCATTTATAATATCCGTTAAATCTGCATTAAACAATACACCATTTATTATCATATAAAACCCTCCATAAAAACATTATATACAATGTTGAGTTATTTGTCAAACTTTTTTATATGTTCAAGTATCTCTTGAATTTCAGAGGGTTCGTCAATATCACACGTATAATCATTTATAACTGTATAATTAGAATAGTTAATAACATTTAGTGGAGTACCTTTTATTACCTGCCACAATTCCCACATAATAGGCTTACGATAAAATTTATTAGCGTCTGCATATAATTTAGTTAACCGTTTGGCATCCTCAAGATGTACATTATCCACTACTTTTAATGCAAAAGGTTCCGCCCACTGTTTATTATATTCTTTCGGAAAAGGAGGACTTGATGCAAAAAATTCTATGTCATTGGTTAATGTATCCACAATAGTATCTATGGCATACGGAGAAAATATAACATCCCCAAACAAATAACATACAGGCTCATTCATAGGATAAAATCCATCACACCAATATCCTGTAAAATTATTATAACCTTTGGCATTGTAAGAGTTGTCATGATGTAGTATAGGAACCCCTACGCCGTCAAATAAGGGGTTATTAGTACTTATGCTTATATCTTGTACCCCTTTCTCTCTTAAAAGCCTTATTGTGCGCTCTACAACGGTCTCATCACCAACCTTTAATAGTTGTTTAGGTTGCGTCCACTGTTGATATACTCCGCCACACATTATTATGTATTTCATTTTAGTATCTCCCTTAAAATATTTGACAAAGTACAATAAGAATTTAAAACCTGGGCATCATTTATGTATGTATACCACTTGGGTGTCCAAGAATTATGTAATACAAACATATCCGTATGTGGAATATCTTTTAAATGAAAACTACTTCCAAAATAGAAATTTATATATTTTTCTCTACTTTCCCCACGTTGTATCATTTTCAATTCAGGTCTATAATTCTCAATATTAACTATAGTAACCTCATTATGTTCTTTCACATAATCATCTGTAAACATATTTACTAATACAGACCAATGTGTAGAATGGTTAGAATTAGCAATAGTTTTATCCGGATATTCTGCCCACTTTTCAAAAAAGTCTTTAGCATCTTCCGTATAATGGCACACTCCAGTAGAATGTGTTCTTGTTTCCGGATTGCCTATTATATTTTCTTTCGGTAATTTTCCTGTATTTATTATAGTATCGGCATCTAACCAATACCCACCATTATCTCTTAAAACATGAGCTCTTACAGCATCCGATACTTGAGGTAAAGTGAATGTTTTTAAACGTGGAATATCAATAGTAGTATACTCACTTAAATTATTAAAATTGAGCATAGTATAATCAAATTTCCACGTCTTTAAGCACAGTTTAATATAATCCGGCATAGGACCTTCCCAAAATGTAAATACTTTCATAATTCACCTAATTAATAATTCCTAATCTCATTTTTAATCCTTCTGTTACACATTCATCCACCCAAAAAGTAGATTTAACTATTGTAGGTCCTCTTTGCTGATTTACAGTAGAACCCCCTATTAAATAGTCTATATGGTCTACAGGATTAGGTGACAGATTAAGCACTTTTAAATCCGGATATACTTGACTTAAAAATCTCTTAAATAAAAAATCCTCCCCTTTATTCATTTCCACATGAAGTATAACTTCAGGTTCTTCAGAAGCTTCCAACCAATCTAAAAACTCTGTAGAATACTTAATGGGTATTCTTATACAAGGGGAAGAAAACCACATATCCTGAGAAGGAACACTTCCCATAGGTCCTATGTCATAATGCCAACCAGAACAAAATCCACATACAACACCTTCATCATATTTTTCTGTCAATTCCTTAAATTTTCTACTAATAACAACATCATCCTGTATATGCCAAACACCTTCTGTACCCTTAGGTATATATTTAGGTAAATCCCTGTATGCTTTCTTATACATAGTAAGACAACCTTCTTTATTAATATCCAGTATACGTATTATATGATTTTTAGGTATGCCCTGTTCTACCATAGACGGTATTAAATATCTATCCACATAATTTTTTCTTGCCATGCCGGCATGAACCATATAATATGCCATAAAACTCTCCTTATGAAAACTTATCAAAAAACTTCCTACTTGCTATATAATCACAAAGATGTACTATTGAACAATAAAAATCCATAGTACCTCGTCCATTATATAATGTCTTTTCCATCTTTGCTATATACGGACCCCATTGACCCATATGTCTTAATACACAGGTATAAATAATTTCATTCTTATAAAAATCCATATCATTCTTTACAAACATAGCCCATGATTCTGCCGCAATAACAGGATGCTCATTAACAGTAAATCCCACATCCTTATATCCATGCTTAAATGTATCATGTATAAGACAAGCCACTACTAAACAATCAAATACATCATCGGATATCTCCTGTATAGCTTTAATTTCCTTTAATACAGCAACTACCATCTGTGTATGTCTTACAAGACCACCCTCACCAGATGCAAAATTAGGATGATATTTACCTGAACTACTTGCAGCAACTTTCCAAAAATAATCGGGTACTTCCTCATCCAAAAATGTAGTAACCTTGTCTTTCAAATACTGGTCTTGTATAAGTGCTATCTCATTTGTAAAAATATCTGACCTTTTCATTTTACGCCTCCTTTAAAATACATCAGCTTTATCATTGCTAAATTTCTTTTTAGTTTCCTCTTTTTTCTCTTTAGTTCTTTCCTTTGGCATAGCATCACCGTCTGCCGGGATATAACTAAAAATACCTTCATTTATATCCCATGTATAATTAAGTTTTCCACCAACAGGTCCAAACCTTTGCTTCTTAATACCTATCTCTAAAACACCATTCTCCTTCTGTCTTATAGATAATACCTTACTGGCGTTATGAGCAATACCATCACTATCCCTTATACTTTCCAACTCGGGTGTTCCATCGTTACCCTTTTCAATTACTCCTGTTCTATTTGCCTGTACAACAACAAGGATGGGTACTTTCATTTCCATTGAAAGTGTCATTAAATCCTCACTAATGTTAGTTAATGAAGTAGTTTTGTTATCCCCTCTTTGTGCCCGTTCATCTGTAAGATATGTAATTCCATCAATGGCTATCATATCTAACTTTTTCTGTTTAATCCAGTTTTTAAGTTTAGTTATAGTAACTTCCTTATTAAAACTCATAGGAGTGGTTACACTAAAACAATGATTGGATGTAGTTAATTCATCTATGTACGTATTATAAGCGGATTCTTCTACGTCATCCTTACCCCATAACAACCCTTTATTACTAAACTGTTTAAACAATGTATCAAAACGGAATCCAATACTTATAGGTGACATCTCAGGACTAAAATATCCTACATTAAACCCTGTTTGCCACACATGAACACACATCTTTTCCATAACCCAAGATTTACCCTGGTTAGTACGGGCTACGATAACAACTAATTCTTCTTCCCTCTGTATTCCATGTGTAATATCATCAAGTTCCTCAAACCCACTTTCAAAGAACCAATCATTTTGGTGTTCCTTGCGTTCCTTAAACTGTTCTTTACGTTCATTTGCTTGCGAGATAATATCTGTATCATTTATAGAATAATTAGGTTGTAAGTTATCCATAGCATGAGCAAGATATTCATTTGCGGCATTACTATTTGTTTTAAGCATATCCGCCCATTTTTGAATAACTTGTGTAGACTTATAATATAAAGTTTCCTCCCGTAAAGTATCTATAAGATACCTGTCACTTTCTTCTACATCTACTAACTCTATACTTGGAAATTTATCTAAAAATGTTGCCTTATCCGGAACATTTCCATATTGTTTTATATGCTCCTGTATAAAATTAAATTCTGCGGCATACTCAATAAAATCCTCCTCTGTTAACATATTATCTTCTATGATAGAATTATCTTTAGCCGCAATAACTTTACTAAGAATCTGTAGTGCTACCATTCACTCTATCTCCTGTCATGCCCTTGGAATTCAAATACTTTTGACGTATTCCAAATTCTACTTCTTAATCTATCCCCAACAATCTTATCCAATTCTTCCTTGGAAGTTATATTGCCGGTATAAATATTAGCCTTCTCACTTAATACACGCTGGTCTATATACATTGTAAGCAAAGATAAGTCGTAATTAGATATTTGCGTACATCCTATATCATCCCATATAACAAGGTCTACTATAGGAAGTTGTTGTTTAAGTATTTCAAACTCACTATCTATAGTTTCAAAATTTTTATACTTTAAAAGGAATGTAGGCACGTGTATGAACAATCCTCTTGTTCTAAATCCATTACCGTTCCAGATATTGTCAAAATATTTTAACATAAGTTTTAAAGCCCATGATGTTTTGCCATTACCCGGAGTGTTACTGCATAGATATATATTAAAACCTTTATTCACGTTGTCAATTATATTCTGCTTAATATTATCTAAGTCATAAAATATATTGAGGTCAATATCTTCCGGAAATAATGCCATAGGCTTCTGTTTGGCTATGGGTATACCACTTTTATCCATAAGATATTTCATCTCAAGATATCTGGAACATACATCAAGTTTACTGCAAGAATTATGTTCTCCACAAGCCAATCTTTCCGGTTGCTGGCATACTTCTTCATACCAACACTTAGAAGCTGACCCGTTCTCCATTTTGACGTCTCCTTTCTATATCTTCTTCAAACTTACGTTTTTCTTCTTCCGTCATCTGTATAGACCTTACGTTCTTATTAGCTGCATCATTCTGCCAACTACCCTTACCACTATAACTATTCTCATTAACAGGGAAGAAAGATTTATATGCTCTTTCAATACTTTGTTTAACTATTGCCTGTATACCTTTTTCAGTATCGGATAAAGTATCCAGTTTATTTAATAAAGCCTTCCACTGTGCTAAATACATACGTATAGGATCGCCATTTTCATCTTTCATTTGTAATCTAAGAGATAAATATTCCTGTAATACTTTTCTTGTAGTTAAATCACTACTAAAATAATCTATCTCTTCTACACACTGTTCATATAGATTTTTCTTTTTAGGTTTTTCTTTATTTTCTACCTTAGGTTTTTCCTGTACAGATGTATTCTCTTTTTTACTAAGTAATGTAGACTTAGTGGATGTAGGTTTTTCAGTTTTCTGGTTTTTCCCTGTTAATACTTTAGTATTAACATTATTTTTTATAGTATTATTTATATTATTGGGTAAACTTAGTTGTACACCGGTGTACAACTGAGTTGTACACCCCGAAGTTTGTTCTTCTGTACTTTCTTCATTTAAATAACCATCTATTACAGGAATGTTTACTTTATAGGCACACCGTTTTTGGTTATTTTCATCTGTCCAATAACTATCCAGTTTTACAATGAAATTTTTATCAATAAGATTTTTTAGATTCTTCTGTATACCCTGCCTTGTACAGTTACACCAATCGGCAAGGTATTGAAGGCTTCCAGTAAAATAAGATTCGCCGTCCTGAGAAAATCCATGAATAATAGCAAACACACGTAAATCATTTCCTTTCAGATTTAAACGTGTTATCATCCACCTTTGTATAGTCACATAGGCATTGTCCTTAACACAGCTTCTGTAAGACATTTTAAGCCCCCTTTCTGTTATACACTGTAAATTTGTACACTAACTACTTTTACGCCGGAATTTGACGCTTACACAACGTTATTCAGCCGTTATTTGAGTTATATAAGGAAGGTTTTTAAGTATTTTACAGAATTCGTTCCATTCATCCAGTTTATGTCCTTGTCTGTACTGTAGCATATTAACTACATTTTCATAGTTCATTGTGATTGTGGCTTTGATATTATATCCCATAGGAAGTAATTCTATTATAGTTCTCCAATACTTCTTTTCATGGGTTTCATTAAACTGGTGCCTAAGTTTTTCAAGAACTATTAATGTATTATCAAAATGCTCTTTAGCATAGTTTCCTACCTCGTCTATTCCTTCATGTGAAAAATCATCTTTTCCAAAGGATTTTACATGAATCTTGTGCATTTTAGAACATGAATTACGGGTTACACCTATTTTATATGTGTCAAATTCGCTCCACCATGTATGATGTGAGGTAATATCCATGCTTACCATTATCTGACGTAAATACTTTCTATGTGGATGACCTGCTTTATATAACCTTTGCATCAATGTCATATCAGATTTGCCTATACAGTACACATCATTTTCAAATGAATCCTCTGTATCAGGTCTTGGACATTCATCACAGGTAGATTTACAATCCTGAAAGAAATTACTACTACATAATGCACTATCACTTTTATCCCAACTGTTCATAGGGTTACGAAGTCCTCGGATTGCTCCTTCAAAATTAAATACTTCAATATGTTCTACTCTTATCATACTTCTTCACCTCAAATCTTCCATATTGATTACCAATAAATATGTATTAATATTATCTACCTTAATCATATGTATTCCCCCTTAGTAATAAAAAACTCTTGTTATAAGAGATTCGGGGTCTCAAATAACAAGAGTTTAATTCGTTAACTGATATAGAACATCAACTGACGCCCCGAACATCAGTTAACGGTACTTAACTTACATAGATTGTTTACTATACAAGCTCAGATGAGGTATAATGTGTAAACTTTCATAAGTCACATTAAGTACATTTTCTATATTAACAAGCTCTTATAAAGTTGTCAATATCTTTTTTACTTTTTCTTAAAAGTTTTTAAAATATCTGCAATCTGTGAATCTACTTCGGCATTAACAGTATCCCAAAGTGTACGTCTTTCTTCCTCAATCTCAACACCCTCTACATCAGGTATAACACGCTCTTCCTGATATTCTACAGTATAATAAGAATCCTGTACTTTTACAGACGCTCTACTTGTTGCCTGAATAGACGATATTATTGCTTTGCTTTCATAATTACCTTCTGCCACGGTTAGCCTCCTTTTCTTTTTCCTTGGTTTCCTTATCCTCTTTATATACCTTAAAAGCAATAATAGATATTGCTATAAGTGCTATAAGAATTTCTACACCTATGGTACATACTATTCCAAAAATAAAAGGGTTAACATACATACTATTCATCCTCCTTATTCTCCTTTTTAACTCTTGTTACACGTAATGTAGCAACTTCCTTTACCTCACGACAACTATCCATTTCCACAACAACTTCCTGGGGTATCTCATTTTTATATAAAAGATCTTCCAATACATCCATATTAAGTACTTCTACTGTGTCAATAAGACCTTCTTTTTCTACACCGTGTTCCTTAATAATTTGTAATAGCTTCTTTTCATCTAAAGATACACGTTCAGATACTGAATATTTTGCTACCCAACCACCTGCTTCATACTCTCCACTATCACTATCTTTCATAAGTTTTTTAATTAGAGTATTTTCGGCATCAACTTCCTTTTTTAAGGAATCCATATTTGCTTTATCTTCACCATATTTTGGTATAAGTTCTTCAAGTGTTGCCATTATTATTCCTCCTCTTGTATTTCTGTTTCAAACTTTGGCTTCTTTTTAACATATTTTTGAGTTACAGCACCCATAAATCCATTACGTCCTTGTGTTATAGATTGTTTAAACTGTATAAGTCTCCATACATCTGCTTGCTGCCAATAACGTGTATTCCTACCACCTGGCATACGTGTATAGTCTGGAAGTAACTCTGCTAAATCTTCATCTGGATTCAAAAATTTCCATTTGTACCATCCATTAATTGTTTGTACAGAAGAACCCACCATAGTGGCTACTTCTTGAATTGTTAGTAACTTATTGCTCATAAAACTCCTCCTATGTATTTAGGATAGTAAGTAATCCACAATCTCTGATTTATTACCTACTATCTTTCCATCAATAAGGGCATCACTCATGGCACCCTTTTTAATAACTAATTCGTGTACTCTTTCATCTATTGTACCTTTTGTAAGCAACGTATACACGGTTATATTTGTGTTTGTGCCTATTCTATGGCATCTATCTACACACTGGTCATATGCGGCACGTGTCCACGGTTCATCCAGGAATATTTCTACTGTTCCTGCTGTAAGTGTAATTCCGGTTCCCATAGCACCACTTGTACCACAGATAACCTTAGTCTCACCTGACTGGAACTTATTTACCATTTCATGACGCATACCATCATTAGTCTCACCTGTAATAACTGCTGGATGATACTTACTAAGTCTTTCTATAGCAGGATTAAGTACCTGTGTCCAATTACTAAAAATAACAACCTGCTTACCATTACTTATAGATTCTTCTACTATATCTTCCATACGGTCAAGTTTTGCTGACTCGGCAACTACACTTGAAAGTATACCAGTATAACCTGTTGCCTGTCTAAGGCGTATAAGCTGTGCCAAAGGATTGGGTGCTATTTTTATCTGGTCTATGTTTGCCTTTATATCATTGGTAACTTCCTTGTATATAATAGACTGCTTAGGTGTCATCTCAACATATTCGTCTATGAAAATCTTTTCCGGAAGGTCAAGTACGTCCTCTTTAAGTCTACGAAGCATCATAATATCTAACTGCTCCTGTAATTCATCCAAGTTCTTATATCCAACTACCTGATATCCACCGAATCCTCCCATCTCACAATAGTGCTTTTTAAATGAGTAAAAAGCATGCTTTTCATATCCAAGCCACTTGAGAATTATAAACAGGTCAAGGGGTGTATTCATTACCGGAGTACCAGTCATTCCAATCCTATATTTAGACTGTAATTTAAGTATTCCTTTTCCCTGCTGAGAAGTAGGGTCTTTTGCCTTATGAATCTCATCTATTGCTACCATACCAATAGTTCCATCCTGGCAATACTCTGCAAGTTTAGACGCTATCTCAACACTTCTAAGAGTCTCAATATTTGTAATTATGAAAAAGTTATTAATATTCTTAAGATTATTAACATCCTCCAGTTTTGCCTTATTTCCAGGTATAGCTATTTTCTTACGCTTTATTCTCTGACCTAAGATATACCCCTTTTCATTGGAGTGTGTAGATACTTCGTTATACCAGTTCCACTTTAATCCATTAACACCACATACAATGAGACAATGCTTAAGGTTTTCTTTATCCTTTAAAGCTAATGCTATATCAATAACCTGCTTAGATTTTCCAAGTCCCTGCTCATCAGCAAGTAACCACTTGTTATGAGTTAATCCATAATGGAATCCCTCTATCTGATGCTGGAAAGGCTGTGTCTTAAAATTAAAGCTCTTAGGAACCTCTAACTTCTTAGGTTCAAAACAAACAGATTCTCCTGTAATTGTTATTTGATAGTTATTTAACTTATCTACTATGTCATTCAGTTTATTAAGGGGAAGCTCCCATTCCTTATTATCCTTATCCCAATAACGAGTAGGACAATTCCTTATAGTATCAACAATATAGTTGTCATAAGGAAAAGACATGAACAAGCTATACTCACCATTACATTTTACAGAATTTTTAATGTTTATGTTTATCATCGTAATCCCCTTTTTTAAGTTGTTTTAGGTTTTTAAGTTTACGTTAAACATTATAACATAGTATATAATGTTTGTCAACATTTATTTACCATCCTTAGACTGTGTAGTATCTTTAGCTTTAAGCTGTTTTATAAACTCATCAAACCTATTTTCCAGTATTGCCTTTTCTGCATTCTTACGTGCTTCTATACATACTTCTTTATCTTTACTAATACATAAGTGGTATAATACCTTGTCCACACATATACGTGCTATCCATTTATTACACTGTTTATTCCATGTAACTCCACGTGCCCCGGATGTATTATTTTTATCCAACTTCTCTCTAAATATTTTAAGCTTATCCGTACTATTACGCTTCCCCATTTTAGCAACACGGTCTCTATTATAACATCCACAAGATTTTATAGACCCATTTTTTAACTGATATCCCATAGCAAGACATTCATTACCACATTCACATTTACATCTCCATTTAATGACCTGATAATAACGTTCTCCGGAATCCTCAATTACAGTTAGTCTTCCAAACTTCTGACCTACTAAATCTTTTACATTGTTACCCATGCTCAAACCTCCTTCTTAAATACTGTAAAATCATGACTGTTACATCTTGGACATCTACATGCCCCTTTATTATCTAACAATAATTTTATTGTTCGACATTTCCTATAATACTTCCATATCTTTCCACATCCGTTACATTTAACTTTATACTTAGGTACACTTGTTTGTTTAATCTCTATACCTTTTTCCTCACAGGAAGTTGCCCTTTTAACCTCATATCCATATACACTGTTTAATAAATCAGCACATTTTTTCCATGGACCTGTATGACTCATACCACCCTGTATAGTATGTAGTAATTCATGAGCTATTGTATTTTTAAGTGCCATATCGGATACATTATCAGAAAGTAATCTGTTAGATATAGATATAGTATAATTATCTCCATGTATGTGATAGGAACATTGACCCCATCTACTCTTGGCTCTTGTATTTACAATAACTTCCTTTATATTACCCAATTCAATACCTAAGGATAAAATGTCATTTTTACATTCTTCTACAAAGTTTTTCAAGTTTTTCATAGTTTTTCTCCTGTTTTAAGAGTTATAAGTTTATATGTGTTTTACAACATTATATACAATATAACATATATTGTCAAGTAGTTTAATTAAAAAAGTGGGACTTTTTTTGTCCCACTTTCTAACAAACAAATTAAACTATAGTTATTACAAGGGGTTCGTACTGTCTGTACCCTATATGCTCGTGTGCTAGATCCTTACATAACTTTACTAAATGTTCAAATGTATCACACTCTATAGCGTCTCCACCTTTAAGCTCGTTTAACTGCTCTACAATGACATTTTCACCTTCTCTTTTTACATCCATACATTTACACTCCTTTCTCCTTTGTAGTGTTTATTTCACCCGCACAAGCGGCATAACCGGCAAGGTCAATATAACTATCTTCCTTTGTTCCTGCCTTTATACGAGCAATTTTCATTAAACACATCATCATGGCAACATCTTTAGGTGTATAAAAATGTCCTGTATAAGCCTGCCATAATGCTGCTATATTGGTAAAATTATCTTCCGGTGTACCATAATCTTCAGCTCTTTTCCCTGTAACCTGTATTACAGCCTCTTCTAATATCTTTTGTCTTGTCATATTAATCCTCCATTATTTTTGAATCTATATAATTTTCAATCATTTTAAGTACTTCTATATTATCCGGATTGCTTAAATACTCATTTACCTTAGACTGTCCCTGTAGTTTTTCAATAAGTTCCCCTGTCTCCGGATTTATTATACTAAACCAAGAACCTGCTCTTTCCACAATATCATATTTTATAGCAACTTCTACAAGGTCATATAAATAATCAATACCTGTTAAATATTTTAATGTATAAAAACCTGTACGGCGTGTAGGAGGACATGTTTTATTTTTCTTCATGTATACATTAACAATATTACCAGCAGGATTCTCAGCACCTCTTGTTAATCCGTTACCCTTTTCATCTATATATTGACCCATACGAAATTCAAGTCTTACGGATACAAGGAACTTCCAAGCTTCCCCTCCAGGTGTAGTCATTCCTCCAAACTGAGAATTCATATCGGCACGTAACTGGTTTATACCTATAAGTGTACACTTGTACTTATGACATAACATTTCAGCCTTTTTACTAAAGTTAGTAAGTGCCATTGCTATGCCTCCATAAGTTTTATCCTCTACAGACTTCTCAAGTGCCTGGTTACTTACCATAGCCCCTAAGGAATCTATGACAACTAATCCTATCTCACCAGTATCTATCATGAGTAGTAACTTTTCAAATACTGTCTCTGCCCCTTGATTAGTTGGGTTAAGAATATACATATCATCTAATTCCACACCTAACTTATGTGCCCATACAGTATCTAAGGTATTCTCTATATCAGCATATAATACTTTTTTAGGTATGTACCCTTCCGTATGCTCGGCTTTTTGACGTTCCATATTTTGGAAATTAGCAACTATGTCTAAAGCAGTAGTACTTTTTCCACCGTGGTTCTCTCCAAAAAATTCAATAAGCTTTCCTATAGGTAATCCACCAAAAGTCATCCAATTTAACCTTGGACTCGTAAATGGTATTCTTTCATAGTCATAATGAGCTAAACCTTGATGTACTATATTTTCTTTAAATTCCTTATTTATATCCTTCATTAGCTCTGCCATTGTAGCCATAGGTATTCCTCCTTACTCTATACTGCAAAAGTACATATTTTGTTCCTTACAATATACATTACCTCTATTATGCTGTGACTGAAATACTACATGCTCAGGTAATTTTGACCCTTCTACTAATAATTCTTTGGCAATACGCTTTGCCCTGTCACAAGGTTCTAAGTTGTAATTTCCGTCCTTTGTACAGGAATATTGACCTTTTTGAAAAACAACATCCTTTATTGTGTTTGGAAATTGCTCATGCTTAACTCTGTTTAATACTACAGAACCTACATAATACATAAGTGTGTCACTACAATAATTTGCCCCAGCTTCCCCGTTTATTACATGAGAAAGTACTTCTATATCTTCCTCACATACATCGGGTTGCTGGGAATCTTTAGCATATACAGGAGTACAAAGAAGTACCGTACATGCTAAACCAACGAGTATTGATTTGTTTACTAAATTCATAAAACCTCCTTCTATGTTTTATTGTTTATATTAGAAGCCAGCTTTGTAAGCTCCATCTCCTGCATACGGTGAGAAAGTGCTTTTTTACAACTACTAAGTAATTCCTGAGCATTATCTACTTTGCCTTTCATTATTTTATATGCTCGTGAATAACAAATATTAACAAGTTGCTCATGCTGGCTTTCCAATTCCGCAAGTGTATTTTTATCTGCTATTGTTCCAGACTGTTTATCCCTTTTTGTATTATATGTCTCTCTCCATATAGCTTTACTAATATCATCCTTAATACCTAACTGCTCACACATACCCCCGGCAAAATAAATGTAAGTGGATAAATTAAGACAAAAATCCTCCAATTCTACATTAGTTGGAGGATTCATACCATCTTTTAAACAATCCGCAATAAACCTAATATAATTATCTAAATCCTTGCAAAATGGATTTACTATATTGTTTACAATATCGTCAATGACTTTAGAATTATCCTCAACATTTAACTGTATCTTGGAAAGTTTTGTCATATCCAAATCACTATAAATATTAGCCATATCAAACCCCCTGCGATGTAGTTATGTAATAATAACCTAAACCTTCACTTTTCTGTAAATCATAACAACCCTCAAAATCAAAAAGTTTATTTAACAGTTCATCCGAATTATTGTTAGTACAATATCTAAAATAACGTGTATCTTCTGAATTGTTATTATTAACTAATTTAAATCCGTCTTTAGAGCATCTAAAAACAATAGTGTTATCATTTATTACGGCAAACTGAATACGGTTGCAAGCACCATTATTTGCCATCAACTTCCAGCACTTATTATGGAATGTAAAAGATATCCTACGGTGTTTTTTATCACGTGGAATTGATATAACAATATCTGGTTTATTAGAATTTTTATGCGGACTAAGCCAATTCATATTTAAAGTGTTTGTAGATTCCATAAGTTTTCCTCCTTTTAGTGTTATTAGGTTGACATTTTTATAGTATTATAACATTGTATATATTGTTTGTCAAGTTATTTTAGTATATATTAGTTATGATGGGAATGTTAATTCATACATACATTCATTTCCAATATTTATTAAGTATTTTCCAATAAGTTGAAATGCCTCATTATAAAAATATCCTTGTAGTATATCCGTAACATATACATTAAAATTTCTATCACAGATAAATACTACTTGATTTGGTGGTAAAGGAATATCCATTTTTTGACCATGAAATACAACATAATCTTTATCTTTACCATCCACTGTATAGTCCCACGTAAGATAATCATCTATTTTAATGGTATACCCAATATATGTAGCATCCAATATGTGTTCAACTACGTTACTCCCATAGGCTACTTTACATATCTTATATCCTGTTTTCCTTGTGTTGCCATCCATATAATAATAAGTGCTTATACCTACTATATAATTGTTGAAAAATGCTTGTGGTCTAAAGTTTTCATCACTAAAAGTAATAGTTTGGGACAAACTATTATTTATGAATATTGAATAAGAATATCTATTACTACATACCAAAAACTCTGTAGATGAAATGAAAACAACATTATTTCCATAACTATGTATATCTGGCAATGTTGTTAATACTGTTAGATCGCTTTTATTATAAGTCCAAAAACTATATACACGGGTTTGTGTTGTTTCATCATATGTAGTAGTATATGCAACATAATAATCACCCTCTACGGGTTCACTCCATATACTTTTACCTAACATCCTTACATTAGAATTCCATGGTAAAAATACACGATAGTCATCTGATATATATGAGTGAGCAAGATCATTATAACATCTTATTGCTTGTACCTGATATGTGGAGCCTTCCTGATGAGGGGTTCCACTTATATCATCATAGGGTATAGAATACATATGTCCAGATTGATAAGATTGTGTATCTATTCCAGAATAATATAATCTCCCATTATGGTAACTCATATAAGAATCCCAATATATATTACTTGGAGGTGTCACCTGTGTTGCTTGTATGGGAATAGGCGGGTTATCTCCCTTTTCCCATACGACTATCCCATTATGCACCCATTGGGTTAATTCGATACCATTGTATATGGGCTGTTCTACTGTTATTCCGTTGTATATGAGATTTCTTATCCGTGCCATACTATATTTTTTTAGATGTGGTTGTTAATACGCCGTTTACAAACGAAACCACCGTCATGACTTCCTCGCCTGTTAATTGCTCTGAGGTTGTGCTACTTTCAGCGGCTATATTAGTGTCTGTAAGTCCTGACGTTGTTCCACCATATTGTTTAAGAGTGTTATCCAGGTCAAATGAGAAAGTATCTACCATTGCCTGTATACCTTTTAATTTACGGTTTACTACCATATGCTGCCATAATATCTGTTCAGCATGTGTTGTATATTTTATTACTCCGTCCCATCCACTATAGGGAGCAAAATTACCCATAAATTTATTTTCCGCAGTATTAGGTTCCAGACATAGTTCACAAGGAGTACTGGGTGTGTATGTAGATATGTCATATCGTACATTATTACGGTAATAATACATAGTAAAGACATTATCAAAACTAAATATTTCTAATTTATCATCTACTTCTATACTATTAAATCCCATAAAAGCAAGTGCTCCGTTTATATCCAGATATACGTATCTATTAGGACTTGAATAGTTCTGAGTCATATTATATATAACCATTGGATTATATCCAGAATATATAGTAGTATATCGAGTATTAAACGTAAATGTAACTGTTAAAGGTATACGCTCACTATTATTAGAATTATCTATAGTAACAGTATCCTGTGAATAAGAAAAATCTTCAGTTACTTCCCTCTCACCAGAAGACTTATATCCAATTCTATCTCCACATTCCAAATAAGGTAATCCATTACACTCTACATTATAGGATTTAAACGTATAATAACTGTTTTGTACGTTTGCAAGGTCAATACCTATAATAGTTGTTCTTTTCTTTTTACTTAATTTTTTAACAAGTCCGTTATTCTCTATAAAATATCTTCCAGTTGCAACATCAACATCATCTTCATCCACTATATAATCGTCACCAGAATCATCACTCCATCCTGTGTCTACCCAAGAGTAACTACTATTATTTTGCTCACAAACATAATAGTGGTCATATGTATAACTGCTGGTAGTAGTTCCAATATAATGATATACTTTACCAACGTTACTGGAAGATGCTGTAGGCATAGTATCTGTATCTTCTGCCTTGGTTGTTAATGTAACACCATTGTCATCAGAATTTGTACGTATAGTAATTCCTTGTGCAAAAGGTCTAACTATATAATCCTTAGATGTAGCACTTCTATAATATGTAATAAACTCATCTTGTGTAGTAGTAGGACCTAAATATACTAATTTTAGTTTTCCCGCTCTATCTATTATTGCCATACAACAAGCTAATTGACAAAAAGATTTAAGAAAGTCCGTTGCTGTCATCTGTTTGTTAGTAAGTTGTTTTTTAATCTTAACATCACTAAGAATAACAGGACAAGTATTACTCATTTCAAAAGAAATATATCCACTATTGGCATGTATATAAGATACAAAATCGTTTAATACAACATCTAAATTCTTTGCTCCACCTGAGAATTCATTTCTATACCAATTCCAAATATTAAACCCTCTTAGGAAGTATAAAACATCATAAGCAGTTATTTTAAGCCAGGACTTATCCTGATCGTAATTACCACTTTCTACATATCCAGTAAACAAAGGAACAGTATCTGCGGCAGTAGATACACCATTAACTAAATAATAGGGTGTTACACTAACAGTTATTTTGCTCTTATCAAATGCATCTTCCCGTAAATTATGTATATTACGTAAAGTGATACGCATTTCATTAGATATACAACCCATAAAGGTCATATCTGACCCATCCAATATAGTCTCGGATAACTCAAAAGATTCTGAATATATAAGTGAATTGGTAAAAGTGTAATGAGTAAAATTGTTTACATATATGTCCACAACCATCTCTTTATGTACACTATCACTTTTAAATAAATCTTTTGTAGTCTGTGATACAGATAACATAAAATTCTCCTTAATACTCAATAAACATCCAGTTTATTTCTTTAACACCTCTAAGTTCTCCACCTTTATGTGTAGTATTTTGAGTATAATATCCACCGTCATAACTGCTTATCATGTGTATGCCGGCAGGACCCGTATAGGAATGACTGGCATCCACTATAATCTGACCTAAGGGTATTTCCAAACTTGGGTCTAAATATAAATGAACACCTGTTCTCATACCTAAAATCTCAGGGTCCCAATAAGCACAATTTTCTGCATCTCTCTCATTTTGGTTACTATATTGAGAAGTAATACCTGTCATTAATACATCAAACTGTCTGCCATGTAATGGACGTGTTGTAAACGTAATCTCAGTCTTATAGTGGTCAAGTCCATTCCTATGTGTAAGTCCATTAGCATCTGTATAGGCATCAAGGTCCTGTCTTTGACGGGGTTTTACTTTATATGTATCCAACTTTATAAATTCCAAAGGAAATATAAATGTTCCAAATCTAAAAAGTGTATCTATCGTAATTACGGACATAATATATCCTCCTAAACATTTTATATAATATTAGTACAACCTATATAATTTGTCAAGCAAATGCAGATACACCACCCATACGCTTCTTATATCGTGCATTGTAGTTCTGAACAACATTAAATATCTGCTGCCCATCTATATTAATACTGGAGTTAATAGTGCCTCCACCTAACTCTGTATCCGCAAGGGCATTTCTAAACGCCTGTTCCATAGTTGACAGAGGAGATACAACTTCTGTTTCCTTCTTATTGTCACCCAACATTGCCATAAACTGACTTGCTGACGGAGGTATAACTGCTCCTTTGGCAAGACGAGGTATTGTAATATTAGTTAACGTAGGTATCTCTCCAAAACTAATATTGGAAGCTCCTACACTCTCAGTAGCCCAATCAGGAACAGGAACATCCATGGAACTAAGGGATGTAAGCATTTCATTAAACGCCGTTATAATACCGTTTATAAATGTCTCCATGCCTTCAATAATAATGTTCAGTATGGGTTTAAGTCCTTCTTCCCATCCCTGTGTCCACATCTCAATAAGTCCATCTTTAAGCTCTGTAAATTTAAGTAAAATACTTTCATTTAACAGTGATAAGTTGTCGTTAAAGTAAGTAGTTGTCTGAGTATACCAATCTGTTAAAGCTGTCCACCATTCAGTTTCCTTCTCAACAAATCCGTTTATAATACCCTGCATAATATTATTTCCAACTACTATCATATTAGTGGAAGGCTCATCTACTCCGCCAAATGCCGTGGATAACTGCTCCTTATATCCATCAAATACTTCTTGTGCTGAGGTAGGTCCCTGCTCAGCAACCTGAGCGTTTATACCCTCAAATATACCCTTACCTATGTTGTTACCCGTTGCCGCCATCTTATCCTGTATATTAGCACTGGATTGTGCTAACTCATCGGCAAACTTCTCAATAACAACATCTCCGGCACCTTCTACATTTATAAGGTTCCCTAACTGGTCAAGATTTGCTGTAAAGTCTTCAGCAGAAGTACCTGTTGCCTTAAACAAATCATCTAGGTTTGCTTTAGCGGCTATAGCTGCATTACCTGCTTCTGTCCAAGCTTCTGTACTTTCTCTTGCAAACTCATTTGTGGACTCTGTGGCTTGGTTTACACCTTCTGTATAGTTATCAATATTAGCTCTTGCTTCCGCAGGCATACCTGCTGTAGAACCGTTTGCTCCACCATAATTTACCTGACTTATGGCTGCTGCTTTTACTTTTTCATCTGCAAGTTTTTTCTCAGCGGCAATCTGCTCATTAGTAATATCACTAAGAAGCTTACCGTCATTCATTAATTGTTTAGTGGACTCAGATAACTTACTTTGGTCTAAGTTAACATCCTTTAACTCATTAATAACTTGTACCATGGACCTAAGTTCGTCACCTGTAATTGCTCCTTCTTCCCTCAGGTTAATAATATCTTTTTTAAGTACATCAAGTTCTCCCTCTTTTAATGTACCTATTTGCTCCATAATACCTTCATAAATTCCAGTACTACTATGTCCAACATCTCCTGCCCTATTAGTGGCAAATCCTTTATCACCCCAAAGTTTACGGATATTTTCAAGTCCTTTCATATCCTCTTCTTTAGTCTGCTTATCAAAGTTACCACCTAATAAGTCATTTATACGACTTTCAGATGCTGAATTTTCCATGTTACGTATCATATTGCTAAATGCAAGTTGTACACTGGTAAAGTTAGCAATAAGAGAATCAGCAAGCATCTTAAATGTACCCTTTATACCTGAATAACTATCATATAACTCTTTGTCACTCGGGAATATAAATTTACCTACTTGCTTTCCTATTTCAGCACCGGCAAAGAATGCTACAATAGCTGCCGCCAATACTCCAAATGTTTGAGGTACTGTTAAAGCGGCAGAATCTGCTATGGAAGTATTTAATACTGTGCCTATTTGACTTCCTAATTTAGTACTCCCTACAGCATCCATTATACCCTTGAATCCACTGCCTATCTTACCTAATGCACTAAATGCCGCACTTAATTTAGCTATAAGACCTATAAGTTGCATAACTACAGTTAGTATAGGTATAATTACTAAATGAAGTGTTACGAACTTTTCAATAAGGGATGTAATTTCTTTACCATCAGCATTCTTAAGCCATGTGAGTAAGTCTTTTACAAGAGCTACAACATGGTCAAGTGCCCAATTACCCGTAGATTCTCCGTTTACTATTGCTTTTATAATAGCCGTAATACGTTCAATAACAGCAGGAAGTATATCAGCTATATTTTTAAGTATAGGATATAAGGTATCTTTAAAGAACATAGCAAATTTAGCCTTAGTTGCATCTTGTTGTAACCAAGCACTAAACTCACCTAATTCCTGTACTATTGTATCTACTATGCCACCTTTTTGTATAAGGTAGTCAAATAAAGGCTTAACGGCATTATCCCATAAACTCATCAGTATATCATGTACTGCCTGCAATGTAGGTTCTATACTGCTACCTAATCTGTCTAAGGCATCCGCCAAAGGTCCAAAATCGGCATTAGCAAGCCAATCTCCAAAAGCACCAGCAATGTCTAAAACAGTTTGGAATATTACAAGTAATCCGTCACCTACATCCTCCAGGAATTTTTCAAGGGAACTCCACACAGGCTTTAAATTTTCTCTTAAACTATCCCAGAATGGAAGTTGATTAAACGCTTCCATCTTAGCAAATATACGAGGTATTAAACTCTCTACTATATAAGTAGCAAGGTGTGTAGCTTCCAGGTTAATATCCTCAATAATACCCCATATAACATCAGCAACCTTATCTACACTCTGTAACCAATCTGCCATATTAGTAAATAAAGGCTTCCAATCTACTACTCTTGCCCAATCTACCCAAGCCTGCACCATGGCATCTATATGTTTAACAATAGTCCATATGACATCCCGTATTGCCGCAAATATCCTATAGGCATTATCAGCATAAGCAAGGGCTTCTGCCCACCCTTCTGCTATATAGCCAATAAAGTGCATTATGTTGCCTAAAATATGGAATAACATTTCAAATATTTCTTGTGTTTTCTTTTCATCCCATACTCTCCAAAATGCATCAGCAAGTACACCGAACAATTTTTTAAGTCCGGAAATCATATGTAAAAAGCCACCCATAACAAAGCCTTTCATTTTATCCCATGCTGCCTTAATGGGTGCCATTAAGTGATTAAGGAACTCTTTTATCTTATCGGCAATATCCTTAAATCTATCCTCTATAGGAACTTCCTCAAACAAATTAGCAGGATTAAGAGCTTTAGCTTTCTTTTCGGCATCAGTCTCATCCTTTTCATTCTTGGAAGTAATATTATTTATCTTATCCAGTCCACTTAACTGTTTATTCTGTTCTTTATTCTTCTTTTTAGACTTATCTAAACTTTCATCCTCAACATCTACAATACCCTGCATACCTTTCTTTATAGTTTTAAGATATGTAGTACGTCCAAAGAATGCAGCTATAATCTGACCCAATGCAGCAATTTTAGAAGCTATCCATTCTATAGCTTTTGTTATGTAAGGTACTATTGTAGTTATAAGGGGTTCAAATGCAGCAAATAACGTATAACGTAAAGTTTCCAGTGCCACTTTTAAATCATATATTGACTGGTGGAAAGGCTTTAAAGGTTCAAAGTCTTTTCCGTACTTATACATATTATCAAAAGCACTTGTAACAAACGTTCTTATTCTACGGGCAAGGAAATACATACTTCTTAAACCAAGTCCATATCTAATAAGGAATCTGATACCTTTACTTAAAGCATTGTTATTCCGTTTAGTTTCCTTACCTAAGTTTGCGGCATGTATAACTGCTTTAGCTATATGAGTACCCCATGCTTTAAGAGTATTTGTAACCTTAGCCGCTGTGACATATATACTCTTAAATACACTTTGTACTTTTCTTACAATTCCCATAACTATATTATCAATAGTTTGGAATATAGACAGCATAGAATTACCAAGCTGATTAATACCAGAATATATCTTCATGATATTCTGACCTATAGTTTGTATATTCTGTTGGTTCTTAATATGCTGTAATTTATCTGCTAATTCATTTGCATATTTAATGGCACTCTGTATAGAAGTAGTATCTATATTTATTTCAGCTTCAGGTCCGTTAGCATAAGCCTCTGTTAAGGCTTGTTTCATTTGCTCCGTAAAATCTTCAAGACTCTGTTTAGCAATTATTGCTTCATTACCTATCTCTCCAAATTTACCTTTAAGTTTACCAAAATTAGCTTCGGGTGAAGCCTGTACTAATCTTTCCTGTGCCGCCGTTAAATCCTGTATAGCTTTTTGAGCTTTTTGTGTTTCATTTTCAAATTTTATGAGATTATCTATTTCTTTTTGTTCAGCGGCTTCTGCTGCGGAATCTGCAAGTGCCTTAGCTTGTATTTGTTGTTCATTAATTATCTGTTCTGTTCTATGTTTAAGTTGTTCGGCACCCTCTTTAATACCTGTATATTTAGGCTGAAATTCTACATCAGGGTCATATACTAAAATATTTTTTAATTCCGGGAATGCCTGTACCATGCTTTCCAGCATGCCAAACTGATTAATAATTTCCGTATAATCTAAGTTTGTGGCATTACCGGATTCAAATAATGTTTTTTGGTCGTTAAGGTACTCTAAAATTCCTAATATAGAACTTAATAACTTATATTGTTCTACATATTCAGAATTTTCTTGGTTTAATAATTCTGCAATATGGGAAGATTCAAGTTCCTGGCGCTTATCTTTAAGTAGTTCTAATTGTTGTGTTAATTTGTAAACACCTTCAAATTTTGAAAAAACATCTTTAGTATCCTTCAAAGCCGGTAAATTACTTAAAGCTTCATTGTATGCTTCAGCTGTTAATAATCCTTTATTATAGGCATCTGTTAATCTATGTTCCTGCTGTGTAACATCTGCTATACGGGAAGCTATACCTTTTAAAGCAATCGCGGCTTTATCTATATTTCCTTCCCATGACCCAATATGGGTCATAATCTCAACATCCCCTGTAGAATATAATATAGATAATGCTTCTTTTATATCATCTGTTAATGTTTGTATCTGCTTATCTGTAGCTATAATATCCTGTGTATGTTGAGATATACTTACAGCGGCTAATTGCTGCATATTTTCTTTAAGAAAAGCTACGTCTGAATTAGCTTGCTGTATCTGTTCATCTAAATCAGCTATAATTACATCTTTTAATTCTTCTAACGGAGATAAAGGTATATCCACATTGCCAGCAAATTCTGACATACTTTGTGTAGCTTGTTTAGCATCTCCTGCTATATCCTTTATATGTTGGTCAACATCTAATGCCTCATTAGATATATTCTCAAGATGTATACCTTCAATTAACTGATGTGTTTCCCTTAATTGATTATTAGTTTGTTCAAAATCTTGTGAAAGTGTGATTGGATTAGAAGAAAGAGAAGTTAATTCCCCATTAACATTCCTAACACCCTGATATATTTCTTGTTCATATTGCTGCCAGGATATATATGCTTCTTTATAAGGGTCTTCTCCTAACTTAGGTCTTACTCCACCCGAATCCAAAAATTTCTTAAAATATGCAGCTTCTGCTGCCTGCTTGTCTATTAAAGCAATAACATTATCCCTACTTAGGTCCTCGGCAAGAACTTTTATCTCCTGTAAATCTTGTTTATAGGCATTTATATTACGTCCGGCATCCTCGGGTAATATATCTATACCCATATTTTGAATATCTTTTATATTCTGTACTATATCAGATATTGCTTCGGAATCAGACTTAAACAGTACAATCTCATTTTTTGTTTGAGACTGTACTTGTTTCATCTGAGCCTCTATGGCGGCTTTATCTATCTTAGCCTTAGCAGTAACATTAAGAGTAATTTCTTTATCCGTTAACTGCTTTTCTATTTGTTTTTGGACGTTATCTACGTCATTTTTATCTACACCAAGACCGGCAAGTAATTCTATATCTGCCATAATCCAAACTCCTTATTGACCCCACAAGCTCCTTATAAAGCTATCAGCTTGCTTCTCTTCTGCCGTCCTAAAATCAACCATAAAGTATTGAGGGTTCTCGGCTTTAAATTCTTTCTCGTGTTTTTCAAGTTTTTTGCCGTTGGCAATCTTACTTCTTATGTTTATTATATGGGATAGAAAACTCTCATTAACTGCCATATAGTATGCCATAAATGTCCACCAATGTAAATAATCCAAAGCTCTTATTTCTGTGCCTGCTACATTATTTATTGCGGAACATACTAAAACTGAATCTTTATCCCAATCTATAAGTTTAACTGACTTCTTGCCTTTATTTATTTCCGGTTGACCTGAATTAAAGAACCAAAACATCTTCTTAACTGCTTCATTAACATCCGGAAATTTTATAGAGATATCATCCACATCATTTATATCTTCATAGAATATTATTAAACAAGCAAGTATTCTTTCCTGCTCTGTAAGGTCCTCGTCCTCTAAACAAATAAAACAGTCAATTACCATCCTGTAATCACCACGATTGCGAATGGTAAATGACTGTTCTCCTATCTGCACTGATACAGGCAATTCGTACATATTCAGTTAGCGTCTTTTCTTAGTATATTTATTTGTATGCTTAGATACTCTGGACCTCATTTGTGAATATTCTAATTTGATGTTGGATTCGTATAACTTCATAAGGCTTTCAATGATGTGTTCATACCTAAATGCCCCTTTAAACATATCATACATCGACCCGTCCTTAGCACAGGCTTGACTAACAGGGGCGTTGAATATAAAGTCAACAAGTTCTCTCATCTTATTGTCTATGCCTTCAAGTTCCTGAGATACTACTTCTAAGGATTCATCATTCTCCATATCAGCATCTGCAATCTTTTTGGAAGTAGCTATTGCGTCTTCCTGTAACTTATTGAGCTGTTTTAATGCCTTGTTTAAACGCTGAACAATATTTATGTCCGATACGTTAAGTTCCAACATATTCTGAAGATTTCCATTTATGGAAAATCTTTTCTTCTTTATGGGTGCTATATCTACGTTAATAACACCATCTGAATCCGGAGTTAAAAGGTCTACATCCTTTTGTGTAGGTGTTAAATCTTCCTCTACAGCATCCGAAAACTTTTCTACGGGACTTTTATCCTCGCTTTGACGCTCTGTAAGCGGCATATTCACGATTTTATTATCATCTGTGTTAGTAACTACACTTTCCTCGGAAACCGCCTTAGAATCGCTTTGTACGGCGTCTAAAGGGGTCTCCGTGGAATTAGTAGTTGTGGTTGAAAGTAAACTGCTCATTATGCTTTTCCTCCTTTAAAAATTTACACCTTAGATACTCTGAGTAATCTCAAAAGTAAAGTTATATGCCAAAGTGTTTACAGTACCAATACCAGCATGACCTGTCTTAGCAGTATCTGCTGTAGTATTATCTACGTTTGACAGGTAAAGGGATATAGGCATGTTAACCCATGCATCTCCACCAAGTGAGGTGTAAGTTATAGTACAATCTGTATGACGCTCAGCTAAATAAGCAGTAGCTTCATCCATGTGCTTAACACCTATCTCAGTATCCGTAAGGTCATTGATGTATGCCGTTATGATATAAATCGTAAACGCATTCAGCTCGGAAAGGGCATTACGTCTACGGATATCATCCAGATATACACCTAACTTGGAACCACCAAGTACCATGTAAGGGTCGAAATCCTGCTGAGGCTGTGTCCTGTTAATATCGGTATAAGTAATACCTCTAATATCAGTAGTAGTCTCAATGTCGGCGTTGTACTCTATACTGGAATCCTCTGTACGTGTACCAAGTATCTCACGACTTACCTTGTAAGAATCCGTACCGGAACCAATAGTAATATCACCATTAGTATCACGCCACTCGGCAACAGTGATTAGCCATTTACGCTCTGACTTCTGCCTATCTTTGAGCGCAAACCTGTTAATTACGCTTGCATTAGCCATAATTATTTCCTCCTTCTATTAGTTAATTATGCCAATTAGTCTTTGTGTAATCCATATAGTCTATCTGTATAGATATACTATACTTAGCAAGGGGTGGGTTGGTGGAAGTATCAATTCCGTTTAACATAGGAACTTCTGTAGTAGTACTTATTTTCTCTACAACATAATCACTTCCAAAGTCTGGATAATTGTGGTTCTCTTCTTGCTCTGTTATCCAATCTATAATTCCTTGACTGTCTAACAGATCTACCACATTCTCGTTTTTATACTCATCCCCAGGTATTTTTACTACTGCCTGATATGTAATAGATTTAAAATCTACTATTGTGAAAGTATACCGTTTTAATACACTCCCATCTATATAGGGTTGTTGTAACCTTTTATCATCGGCAATAGTTACAATTTGTTTGTTCTCATTCTTTGCCTGTGCGGCATTGAAAAATAATGGGTTATTGGCAAGCTGTGGACAACCTAATAAGTATTCAATTACTATTTGGTTTTTATCCATTACTTGCTCTCCTTAAGATGTTTGGAAATTATTTCCTTAACATCCTCCACGAACCCTTCTCGTTCCGTTAACATAGCAACCTCGTCCCAATGACTTGACGCTAATGGGTGATGTTGCTGATTGTGAGGGAATTCTGAATTATATACATCAGAAGCATAGGAAACTGTATAATGTACACCGTTCTCGTCTACGTTGTTTAAACCCGACTTGGAAAGTCTACCTGTTATGTAAGGTACATAAGGGTCAATTCTTTCCGCAAACGCTTGATTTACCTCTGTTAATAAAGCCTTATCCTGTAATACGTTATTTAACTTATTATATAAAGCATTGGTATCTGCCTTTGCCTTGAATGAAACTTTCATAAGCTATATTCCGTATATTCTGTAATGAGGTAAGCATCTACCTTCCCCTGTATCTATAGCAAATTCCTTTACTGTTATACATCCCTGTAACTTTTTGTACTTGTCAATTATATCGGTTGACCGTTTACCTGCTGTATACTCGTTTATAGTATCTGTTACATAGCCTTTGATTATAATGTCATCTAAGTTTACTGTAAAATGGCTTGCTTTATCCAGTTCAGGTAGGTCTTTCCATAAGTAATTGGGTACATATAAAGGGTTCTCCGGTATCCTACAAACTGTGTCATATTTATCTTCCTGTGTAAGTGTTTGATTAATACTATCTCCCACGTACTTCCAAAAACACAAAGGTATAACAGTTCCATACCATGTTATGACGTTTGTAGAAGTATTTTCATACTTGTTATATATTGTTATTGTGGTATCCCACCATACCGGATATAAACTACTCATCGGGATATATACCTGTATATAAAAGTTTGTGCCCTAAACTATCAAGTACTCCACTCAGATAAGTTTTTATCAGTTTGGATATCTCTTCCCTGCATGTTGCAAGTAGGTCTTGAGCACTTAAAGTAGCATAGCTAGTAGATACACCATCATTAGCTTGAGAGGTAATTCCTTGTGCTGACCCTCCACCTGCTCCATCGTTGTCTGACCCAGGTATTAATGCCCATTGTGCTCTTATGAGCTTTATTAAGGCATACATACATCTCTGTAATGCTTCTGGATACTCTGACGGGTCCATCTTATTGAGCCTGTGGTATGTATAAAGGTCTACAATACATCTTGCTTCAAATTCGTATTCCTCAAAAGTGGTCTCGTCTAATGTACCACCCATATTTTGATATGCTTCAAAAGTTAGATACATAAGAGAGACCACCTTTCGTTAAACAATTATTCTGCTTTTATCTCAAGAGACTCTTTATCCTTTTCCTTTGCGGGTCTACCTGTTGACTTCTTAGCAGAACTTTCGGACTTCTTAGACGCCGCTACGAGCTGTGCCTTTAAAGAAGCTACCTCATCCTCTAACATCTTAATCTTGCGTGTATGCTCAATATAAGCTGTTTTGAGTAAGGGTAAGTCCATGGGGATGGACTCTTTAAGTACATCCCCGGACTCATTTGTAATTTTATACCCCTGCTCGGCAAACTTCTGGATACTGGCTTCGTCTATTCGTCTTACTTTGTTTCCCTTAGTAGCGAATATCATCATTACGTTACCCTCCTATAGTTTATCAGGACCTCTCATAGTAAGTCTTGGTACCATCAACTACGGTGTCATGGGTAAGAACATATACTGTAGAAGAACCTATAGTCTTCTGCTCATACCAACCCTGAACCTCAGGATTTCCGGTAGGACCAACAACGGCAGTGTAAGTAACAGTAGCAGAAGCTACGTTAAACTGAATACCACCAGACTTCTTATTAAGAATAAATACATCCTCAAAGGACTCCTCAAAGTAGATGTACTTGCCTTCTGAACCTGCACTGGGCTCATCTAACTGGCTGTAGGTATAACTTACAGGAGTAATTACAGATGCAGGATGGATAAGCATCATGTTAATCTGCTGTGCTCCGGTAGCGGGTGCCCAACCCTCTGTGAAGTCATAAAGGGTCATCATAAGAGGTGCGGGAACACCAATAATCTCAACCTCATCAAGCCTGTTAACTGCTCTGTTAATGTAATCGGAAGAACTCTGTACCTCAAAGTTACGATTAACCTTATCGGCGTTGTTAAGTATCTTCTTAACCTCATGGGTTACATACAGTAACCTGCCGTTAGCAGGAACACGGGCATTGTCCATGTTAAGCATAAGGCTATCAAATACGGACAGTATGTTGCCTACAGTAAGTGCTGTAGTATCTGCAACATTACCAAGAGCAGTCCAATCACTGTAAATCTTGGAAGCACAATAAGCATCCATCTCAGGAAACTTATTCTCATCATTGAACACTCTCGTGATGTTGGTAATAGTAGTTACCAGGTTGGTCTGGTCTACGTCCATGGGATGTACAAGGGTGCTCCACTTCCTCTGATTGGTAAGTGTCTTAGTCTCCCATGCGTTGTCGTAATTTCTCTGTGCGGTAGCAATCGTATCACGGTCAGAGTCAACACGACCCGTGGTGCTTATTGAGGGAATCTCAATCGTCTTAGCATTTACCCAACGATATACGTTGTTGTTAGGGGTGTTATAGAGGGCTCCGAAGTTAAGAACATACGGATATGCCTGTGACAGTGCCCTACTATACTCGGTAGCATAATTTAAAGCTGGCATAGTTTTCTCTCCTTTACTTAAAATTTTTTATGAAAAGATTGTGTTTAATGTGCTCTAACACCTTGGAAATTAAACTGAAATCCATTGCTTGCGTCATTCCCTCCGGGTTCCGGTCCAGGTGCCGGTGCCACAAATGTAGGAACAGGCTTAGGAGCCGGTGTAGGCTCAGGTGTAGGCTCAGGTGTAGGCTCAGGTTCGGGTGTGGGTTCTGGCTCCTTATAAAAGGCATCGTCATTCTCTTCACTGTAAAACTTTACAAAGTCTTCTCCACCTAATAACCTATCTCCGTCCATCTGTAATCCCTTAGCAATCATTGCCTGAACAAAATCACGCTTTGCAGCTTTGGACGAGAATTTCTTAGTGTTAGCAAACTCTTTTACTGCAAACTCATATGCCTGTTGTTTCATCTTAGTCTCATAAGACTTAACATCATTGTCATACTTTGTCTGCAGGTCTTTAAGAGTAGTGCTGAGTGATTCCAACTTAGTAGCATCTTCACCAGCTGCTTCAAGTTGTTTTTGTAACTCCGCAAGGTCGGTATCCCTTGTGGTAATAGTTCCGTTAAGCTCTTCAATACGTCCATCTCGAGTAGTAATTTCATCTTCCTTAGCGGCTATAACTTTATCTTTATCCGCTAAGTCATCCTCATATTTGGATTTACTTACATACTTTCCTTCTGACAAGTCGGCAAATTTTGCCCCACTCTCCTTAACAATGGCTTCAAATTGAGCTAACGTAAGTGTACCAGTTTTATCCGCCTTTGCGAATACCTCTTTGATATTCATTGTGTTCCTCCTTCTTAAAAAACAATCTTTTTAATCAGTTTTACTTGTAATGCCGCAGTCACTGGTCTGCGTTGATTGTATATGTTTTTAACGTGACATACAAACACTATATATCAAACACCTTATATAAGATGTGGATATTCAATTTTACTTTCCTACATACAGGCTGCAAAGTAGTTATACCCTGCAGCCCATAAGTAAGAAGGTGAGCATAATGAATAATTCACTACTTTCAAAGTTTATTATACATATATTATGTTAATTTGTAAATAGTTTTTGTTAAATTTTTAACAATTATTTATTGTTGGGATTGTACCTTACTTTGTAACTCATTTACGTCCTGTGCCGTATTAGGTGCTGTAGTAGTTTCCTCAGGTTCTTCCCCATTTTGTGATGCTTTGGATATATCTTTTTGAGCCTGTAAATTCTGACCCATCTGAGAAGATACTTGCATATTTTGCTCTATTGCCTGTCTATTTTCATCCTGTATCTTATTTATGGCATCAGTAGCTTGACGCTCGGATTCTCCATAATACCACATACGTATTTCTGTCTTACTTGTAATACCCTTATCTAACAAGGTAAGTTTAGTAGTAAGTTCTGTCTCAGCATCTACAAGTATTGAATCATCCCATGTAAAGGATACATCATATTGACCCATGTTACTTACATCCACAGTACCATCCGCTGACATAGGTGTATCTCCAACTATATTATACAATGTACAATACACATCCATAGTGTATACCACATCTCTTAATGCTGTCTCTAATGCTGCCTGTATCTCCCTTATAGAACTATAAGACCTTTGACGTAATATTTTTAACTCTGTAGCTGTTCTTGCTTCTACTACACTATCAGATATAGTACCACGTGACATAGCACATACATCCTCAATCCTCATTAAAATACTGTTAAGTCCATTTATAAGGGAATTATCTCTTAATGACGGATTATAGGGTTTATATGTATCAGATTGACCTAAATCTATAGGTCTATATAATCTTTGCTGTAAATTACCCATTACACTATGAATATTTCCCTTAAAGTCGGCAGTATCCGTAAGGGCATCACGGTCAATATCTATTGCTAACTGTCCACCTTCAAACTCCCAAAGTAACCTACTATACTGTAAATCTGCTTCTTTTATTAAATCCTTTGCTCTTGCAAATCCACTAATACCTAAGGGTGAATGAGGGTCAATAGTATTAGCATCCGGCATCTTAAAATACCCAAAAAGTAATCTGTCAACATTGTTAACTTTTGCTTCTTTAGGTATATCCTTCCATGCAGGTACTTTAGACAAAGGTATCTCTCGTCCAAGGTTAATAGCTTCCATACCCACATTTATATCATTATTATTAGTTAAAGCTTGAAATGCCCTGTTTATAATTGTTACAGAACTTCCTTCCAACTTATGATATTCCACACGTGTGTATGTATACTCTTTGTCTACATGAGGTTCCAAGAATGCCACTTCACATAAATTACCGGAAGCATCAAATGCAAATGGATAAAAACAATCTGCCTGTACAAAATCATAATTCATTACATATTTATCTTTATATTCCCCGGTATCTACACCGGCTACATCTTGCATACGCAATTTTGTAACATAAGGCTTGATTATAAGGGAACCTTTTGCTATTCCATATTCTATTTGTGTACGTAGCTTAGGAATAAGTTTATTTTTATACTCTGTGTTCATATAGTTAGCACGTTCCACAGGACCTTGTACTTCTTCCTTTATTATCTTCTTAGGTTGACCACTTACTTCTACCATACCTAAATTATTTACAACAGGTGGGAAGTACTCTGGATTATCTATTTCCTGTACTTTTTTAGGTGCTGTTATTTCACTTTTTAATTCCAATACAGTCATTCTTGCTTTTTCACTGGCAATAAATGCTGGTAATCCTAAGGAAGTAATCTTAACAGGATCTTGAAAATTAGGTTCTTTTAACCACGGAGCATGATCTTCATACATATCTGTCCATAAGTCTATAGCTTCCGTCATCTTATTACTTACAGCAGGAACTATATGAAGTGTTTGCTCAATGGTTCTATTCATTCCCATCATAGTAGATATAATCTCCTTTATTTTATTCCATATACTTGAAAATAACATTAGACATACCTCTTATAGTATATAATAAAACATTATATATGTTTATTGTACACTATAAATAACTAATTTACAACTATTTATGTTAATTTTTTAACAAACAAAAAAGACGGGCACAACACCCGTCTTTTCTGGTATATATTACTTATAATGATGCTGTTCGGATATAATCACACCTATGTCATAACCTACAGAAGATTTATTTAACTGATACTGTGTAACATCCGTTATTTCACAATCTACATCCTTAATATAATGCTTAAGATGCATTGCAAATGCTACCTCTTTCATCATAAGTAATTCATAGAACATATTTTGATATAAGGTTTTAGTTTCAGTTTCCCATTCTAACCATTTTTCTAAACCTGCTTTTACTGCTTTAGACTTTGTACCGGCGTCTACATCCTGTCTGCTATAATCATACCAGCTTTGAGGTATGGCATCCGGAGATTCAATTTCCTTCTCAGGTATAAGTTTATTATAATGTTCAATTACATAATTACTAAACTTACGCCAGGCACAATCTTCTTTTTTATAATGGTTCTCATGACATTCTGAATATTTTGACAAACCTAAAAATTTATAATAGTCTGCCATCTGACTATGAAACATAAGACCCTTTATCATATGGGAAGATATTTCACTTGCTATTTCCATTACTGTCATAATGTGCCTCCATATACGCTAATATACTATTAATCTTATTATCCTGTTCTTGTAGATGTGTATGGATTTCAGTTAGGAGAAAACGGACATTTTCATCCAATTTCTGCATAAGCTCCTGCTTATCCCCTTGTGTTACGTTTTCTTCTAAGTTCATAATACCTATAAGAAAACTTATTATAGAGATAATATCTAAGAATGTAAACTGTCCATTTTCTCCACTACCTAAACCATTCATGCCACTTTGTACACCTGTATATCTGTAGTAGTAAATCCAACATCTATATCAGCAACTGACGCTAATACAGCAAGGTAAATATTAGTGGGGGCTGTACACATATTACATCTACAGTTATTATCCTGTTTTGTTACATAAGTGCTTATGTGTGTAGTAGAAAATTCATCGGCACCACCAATAGTTATTGTTCTTATGGATTGAGGTTGTGCTATACCATCTACATAAAGGGTAAACGTTAAATTACATGCAGCAGATGCCTCAAAACATAAGTCAATATCTACATCATATACACCACAATTATTTAACTGTGCTGTATTACCAGACATAACAGCCGTACACCCTTTTAAAAGTTTTTGGTTTGAAAAAGGTACTACACTTTCAGCATCTATAGCACCAAGAGATATTGTATTGTTTGTACTAAAATATTCTAACATCTTATTTGTCTCCTTTCATTATAAATTTCTCTAATGTATCTACTTTTCCTTTTAATGTAGCAAGTTCCTTATCCAGTCCTAAAAGAGATGCTAAAAAATGAGCTGTAGATGCATCAAATTCCTCTTGAGGTTGTTCCTTAACTTCCTCAATAACAAGTTCTTCTGTAACTTTAGGTTTTCTCTTTGTCATCTCATTATCCTCCATAAAAAATAGGGAGTGCGTATTAACACTCCCTATCACTAAGGCGCACTAAATACGCTCAAACATAAGCAAATTTGCTATTTAACATTTAGGCGTTGCATCCACATCCAAATATAGGCGGGAACGGTCCTGCCCCATAACTCCAAGAGTTAGGGAATCTAAGAACGCCTGATGTTGCCTGTGCCAGCTGAAGCTGGTTTACCTGAGACTGTAAACTCTCAATCTTGTTCTGCTGTATGGCATCAAGTATTTTTTGAGTCTGTGCTGTAGTGTTAGCATTAATAGCGGCAGTATTCATTGCAGCATCATACCTATTCTGTGCTATATTAGCATTAGTATTGGCAGATGACTCAAGAATTAACTGCTTCTGAGAGCAGCAACACTCATTCTGGTTTGCCAGAAGATTTGCCTGTCCAACAGCAAGGGAAGCCATATCCCTTGCAGTCTCATTGTAAAGATTCTGCATAGCCGCAAGACTATCATGGAAAGTCTGGTTAGTAGCAGCAACACTCTGAGCAGTACCACTATTAACAGCTGCCAGGATATCTCTTGTCTGTGCTTGAAGGTTCTGGTTGTCAAACCCACGCTGTACTTCATTTGAGGTAGCAAGGTTGTCATAACCTATGGCATTGGCAAATCCATTATTACCCCAACCAAAGCCACCACCAAAACCTCCACCAGCAAGGATGAGAAGTGCAAAAATCCACATAAAGGAATTTGCTCCCCAATCCCCACCGTTACCCATAGGCATTACGGGTACGATTCCTGTGTTTTCGTTCATGGTTTTTTCCTCCTTATAATTTTTGTAAGTTAGCGGCTATCCTCCGGACGGATAGTCGGTTTATAAAACCATTATGTACACTCAGGTTTTATTACTACATTAATTGGTTAAGAATCGTATTAGGGTCTATACCCTGTTCATTTGCCATTTTATAAAAAGCACTTTTGGCATCCCCACCACTATCCTGTATATACTTCATAACTTGTTGTAATTTAGGATTTTGAGATACCATTTGCTGGAACATCATCTGAGGATTACTTGCATTACGAATGGTGTTCATTAGATTTTTTATTGGTGCCATAGTCTGTCCCATTCTGTTTGCCATTAAATTTTGAATCATAGGATTGCCTTGCATTATTTATATCCTCCATTCTTCTTAATGTATCTTCTATAGTAGATAACCTTTGTTCCAGATTATCCATACTAACAGGTGGTTTATCTATATGAGGTGAAATATCATACGGAGTACTTGACACATTTCCTAATCCATCTGATATACACATCCAAACAATAGGTGATGTACTATCCATAATAAGTACAGAACTATTAGGTGACATTTGTAAAGCATCTATACTACCTTTTCCATTAGCTTGAAGTATTTGTTGAGGTGGCAATTTATTTGTATTTTGAGGTACTTGATATGGATTCATCATAGGGGGAATAGGTGTATTAGGTGTTACGTTATTCATTGTATTAGAATAAGGATTAAACAACATATTATTCTACCTCCTGATTCTTTATTTGTTCTAATAAATCTTCCATGAATGTATTTTTTATCACTCTTACATGAGGTATTTCTCTAATAGATATAAAAGAATGAGTAAGAACATTAGCATATTCCAAAGATAATTTTTTAAGAACATCTATAAAATCCTTTGTAGCAATAATTTCATACATAACAAAATCCTCCTTGTTATGTATATTTTAAAACAACAAAAAAGGGATTAACACACTGGTTAATCCCTTAAAAACCTTTGAAAAAACTTTAAATAACCTTAAGAATTTTCATTTTAACTTTTCTACTTAATGTATCCGCCTTACTTACGGATATATTCATTAGTTCAGCAACACGTTCATGAGATATATGTTTGGCACGTAAATTAAAATATTCTAGTTCTTCATCGGAAAAGTTACACTCATTACGGAACTTTTCTAATTCCCAATTCACAAAATCATATATCTGAATATGTTTCATTATCTACCACGCCTTCTACGTCTGCCTCCACTATTCTTCGCTGACCGTGTCCTTGATGTTCTTTTTATTACTCTCATTTTCGCCATTGTATAACCCTCCGTTTAAGTCATTACCCACATAAGTTGCGTTACCCTCTTCCGTATCAAAACTAATATCCTCTGAGGGTAAACTAATGTACCACAAAAATGCCGTAATAGTTAAAAACTGTAATATGACGAGCATATATATAATTTTTTTAAGAGTTCTTATAATTTCAGTTGCAAAAGGTATATTGTTATCTGTATCCATGTAAACTCCTTTCTGTATAAAAACATTTACTATAATATTTATTATACAGTATTTGAATTATAATGTAAATACAGTTAGGTATCTTGTAACTTAGCCCATGTTTTACTACCTACAATACCATCTGCTTTAAGTCCGTTATACTTCTGAAAAGCTATAACAGATATCTCTGTAAGAGAACCAAATATACCATCTACAACTAAATTAGCACCTATACCTGAATAATTAAGTAATTGCTGTAAACTCTTAACCGCCTGTCCTTTGGACCCTCTTTTTAATGTAGGTAAATAACCTTTATCATACTGTGTTAAATTGTACTTTTCCACAGTACTACATAAAGTATTTACATATGTACTGGATGTGGCATACCCATCATTTTTAAGGAACGTAGCGTATGTTTTATAGTCTGTGGCAGTTTTAAGGTTAGAATACCTTGTAGTACTTATAAAGTCATAATATCCGGCAACACCCTCTACCATATCCTTATAAGCCCTAAAGTTATCCCTTATAGTTGTTAAAGTGCCTACTTTATATTCTTCCTTAGTTTTCATATTTACAGAGGCACCTTTCCATTTACTTCCACATTTTAAACCGAAATAATTATGGTATTTAGCAAGTCCAGATGTACCTGCGGCACTCTCTATTATGGCTTGTGCTATCACTGCCGCACACGTCTTATATCCTCGTTTAATAGCTTCTGCTTGTATTAAGGGTGCTATTTGTGTTATAAACGCTTGAGCTTGTACCTTTGTATACCCCATAACTATCCCTCCCCCATTATTTAGTATTTGTTTTCATTGTAAGAACAGCACCCTCTATAAGTAAATCCAGTTGCTCCTCTGTAATTTTAATATTATGACTGGCAAGCCATTGTGTTACTTGAGATACTACATATTGTTTTTTATTAAAATTATCCTGTATAGTTTGTTGTGCTGCATATACAGCAAATTTAATAAATTCCTGTAATTTTTCATCTTGTATTTTTGCTATAGATTGTTTAAGTAAAGGTATTACATATATAGCAATTATCATTGCTATCAAGGTTGTAATTATTCTTAATACTAAATATGTCATATCATTCATCACCTTTTCCTCCTAATAAACAGATTGCATAAATTACTGCCAATATAATTAATACAGTTAACATCTTGCTTTGACCCTTGCGGGTACTTTTCTCACCTCACTTGTTGTAAGATTACGTAGAATAAGGTAGCCATCGACTACTTTTTCACGTCCCCAATTTTCAACATTCAGTCCCCAACTTTCTACTATCTTACGCTCATTGTAAGTCAGCTTCTTAATCCGCTTCATCCGTGTATTTACCCTCTTTGATTTTCTTTGCTATCATTATTAGTGCCATGAATCCGCTCTCACTTCCGCAACAAGTGAAAAAGCATTGTATAAGCGTATCCGGGACGCTTTGAAAGACACAAAACATCACAATCATGGTTATTGTAAAGGTTAAAATGGCTATACCCATAATTGCCAGTATGATATCCATTGTGTGATATTTATGTCTTTTGCGTCTTTTAATACCCTCTCGTCTTGCTATCTCAACCATAACATCCCTTTCCATATAGGATAGCATATCTATACCTCTTTACTATGTAGCCTTTCCATCTTTGCGTCCATACGATCAACACGCTCTTGTAATTCCTTTTGGCGTGTCTCTAATGCCGTTATCCTATCCCCAAAGGAATTATGCCGCCTAACCTCCTGTGTAAGATTCTCCATGTTATCTTTGATGTTTTTCAAGTTATTGTCGGTAATGCCCTGTGCCGCCTTTAGTTGTTCTGCTATTTTGGTGTTGGCAGCTATGTTTGTGATAACTACACCTAATAGCGAACACCCCCCGGCGATAAGGGCAACAATGATGTTATCCATGGTACACCTCCTTATCTTGCATATACAGAATAGATTACACCATACGTTCTACCTAACCCCGATTTTTCCATAATCCAGTTCTCAGGATTTGCGGGATCATTAGTATTCCTTATAGAGTAAAGCATAAATACTATTTTGGATAATGATGTTCTTATTCCTATCTCTGCGCTTAATGCAGTTGTTGAGGTCGAAAAATGAGATAACCCCATGTTAAGAGCGGCGTTAGGTTTTGAATCCCATATATCTGTTATGGGTTCAATCATAAATGTTCCCGCAAGAGAACACCATAAAGGATTACCAACCCCTGACGCATACTCTGTTGCAGACACTTGTATCATTACCTCTGAATACAGACCTAATAACTCTTGTAAACTCTTATCTGTGCCAATTTCAAGAGTGCCTATTTCTTGCTCATCTGTACTTGTCCCGGTTTGAGTGCCAATAAGAGTCCATGTACCTGCTTTGCTCTCTAATGCGGTATCAACTTCTGTCTTTGTGTAAGCATCCGTAATATTATAACCATTAAGTGTTGTTGCGGCATTTGCCTTACCACTAAGCGCCGTGTCAACCTGCGTCTTTGTGTAAGTTGTAGAAGCGTCAGCCTTGCCACTTAACGCCGTATCAACCTCGGTTTTGGTATAAGTAGTTGCTACATTTGCTTTCAGATTCAATGCCGCATCGACCTGTGTTTTGGTATAGGTCGTTGAGGAATCAGCTTTACCTGCCAATGCAGTATCCGTCTCTGTCTTTGTGTATGCGTTTGTAATGCCATAGGATGACAGAGTAGTACCTTTATCGGCTTTACCTGCTAAAGCATTATCAAGCCACGCATACAGTTTTGAGAGTATTCCATTTTTTAATGTATTTCTGTCATAAAAACTCATAACTTATACCTCCTCTGGGATACATAATTGCCAATATTGATTGTTATCTGTATAAGGGGCTATACCAATATAACTTTTATTATCTATAGTTAATACTGTTCCAACTTCCTTATTTTGAGTATTGGAAAACTCAAACACATTAGGAATACAAATGTTATTATCAACCCAATAGTCTATAGATACTAAAGCCTCTGTCGTACTAATATTAGGTTTAAACCCTAAAAGGTTTTCAGCATTACCCTTTTGTAGTAAAGTAAGTGTAGTCCCTGCTTCAGATTGTATATGCGGCAAATATGATGTATAAAATCTGTCACAATTAACTCCGAAACATAAAGTAGTTGTTGACGTACCATCCAAAAAGACAATGGGTGTAATAAAAATACACTGTGTATTACGAGTTCCTGTTACGGGTTCCCTCGATGTTTTGTCTAAAACTCTCAAATAAGCAAATTTACGTCCATCCGAAAAGTCTACTGTTGTAATAGTAATTATCTGACTACTATGGTTTTTAGATATACAATAGTTCATAGCATGACCATTAGCACCGTAGGTCAAATCCAATGTAGTAGAACCTGTTGGAACCCACGCACCTATTAGATTGGCAGGTTTATATCCTACTCCATCTAAATAAGTGCAAGTTTGAATCCAAAATGTAGTCAAACCTGCGGCATTATCTGTATTAGAATTGTAAATACACAGCCATGGATAATCTATCTGATTATCTTTTGCCAAATACACAACATAACTATTTGGCGCCCAATCAGGCTTTTCTAATGTCATGTCGGTTCTTACAACTATTCCTAACTTCTCAGCAAAGAAAGCCGCAAGAATATCTATAAATGCTTTAGCATCTTCATACGTTTCATTAGCCGGAATTGCGGGTAAATCATAAGTTACTTTTGTTATCATCTTTTACACCTCCTCCGGGATTACATGAGCGCAAGTGGTATCGTTGTTATCTTGATCTACTAAAATAACATATTTCTTATTCCCAACCGTAAAACCTGTTCCCGACTTCTTGTTACGTGAATTGGAGAACAAGTACATATTAAGAATAGATGCGTCTCCGGCATCTGCAAACCAAAATTCATCACGTTTCATTAAAAACTCTCTATCCGTAACAGATGGACGGAATCTATAGGAAGTTCTGCTCATATATTTCATGCTACCCGTATAGTATTGTTCCATTTCTTCCAAATAGGAAATGGCTATACTATACCCGAACAAAATCCAATTATTTCTTACATACCCACTTACTTTGGTGGGAGCATAGTAAAGAGCAGGGTGTCCACTGTCCACAGATTCAACACCATCACTGAAATAGCAAGACATAATAAATAACTTTCTACCGTCTCCAAAATCAAATTTCTCTGTCTTTGCACTTCCGCTACCATAACTAAATACAAAACCATAAGGACTATTGCTGTCTGTTTTAATACTTCGACTTTGGTTTCCACTGGTAAATGTATTTATAGGTTTAAACACTCCTCCTACATAATTCACAGCACCTATAAAGAAATTCTTGTTATAATAGCTTGAACTGTTGCTATTAAATAGACACAGAATAGGATAAGAGTTAGAATCCTCCGCAAAAAATATCACATGGGAATACTGAGCATAAGAGGGAGAAGTCACCGTTAAATCATTTCTTATAACAAATCCGTACATATTAGCAATAAACGGTGCTAATGTATTATCCATGTATGCTATTACTTCCTCTAAACTTGCATAAGAAGATGCAGGTAAAGGCCATGTGTAATATGTCTTTGTAACCGCCATAATCTACCCCTCCTTAATCGTCATAAGTTATATCAGAAGCGTCTATATTAGTTGAATTGCTGAACGTATACATATTGTTGGGTCTTACCTCAACAGGCCCGAACACTTCCTCAAAATCGGCACTTGCCTGTGACACCGTTACTGTCTCAGTAGCCGCTTGTATGGCACTATATATACCTCCGCTCTTAGCCACTCCGTTACTACCTTGTACGGGCGCATTATCTATCTGTAACTGGGTCTGTAAACCGAGGTCTGATGCAGTTTTGTTACCAACAAGCGGAACATTCTCGATAGACGGCTTGTTATCCAAATCGGTATAATCATCTGTTCCTGACCCTCCACCGCCGCCACCTGTCGGTTTTACACGGTTTGCTATTAAGTTGAGCTTTTCAATCATGCTCTGCCCTGTCGAATCCAGTATCGGGGCATTTGTTACATTAGCCATTACTTATCCTCCTTATATAAATGCCTCATCGGCATCTTCCGTATCTTCACGCACTATATAATGCTTTGCCGTGGTGTCGCTACTTTCATGTCCTAACAGTTTTTGTGCTGTCTCAATAGTCTTGCCCTCTTCTACAACTATGTTTGTTGCCCTACTCTCACGGAATAAGTGTGGGTGTACTCTCCTACCTACCAAAGATGTTAGCAATCCGCTACACCAAACATTTATCCCATGGTCAACCATCTGTGTTACATTTCCATTCTTGTCTATGGATACAAACACATACGGGCAATCATCATTCCCACGATATTCAAGCCACTTCTTAATAGCTTGCATTGCTTCCTCACTAAACTGTAATCGTCTTACTTTCCCTACCTTGCTATGCCCTTTACACCGTATCTTATGGGTCTTATAACAGGTGGAAATTGCCTTGTGAACAATGCCATCGGAACCAGTGTATGTTACTTCCTTGACTATCGGCGTGTATTCAACGATCTCTTTTCGTAGTTGTATACTCTCCGCACGTCTACACCCGGTCGAATAAGTAAATTTAACCCACGCCAATATCTGCCATTGTTCTGCCTGTTCTAACTTCATACACAATTCTGTGTATTCTTGCTTCGTTAGCGGCTGTTTTTCGTATACAAGTCCAGTTTGTATTACTTTCATATCAGATGTAACAAAACTTCTGAATGTAGGAAATTCATCTTCATACATCGTTAAAATGTAATTACACAAGCTACTTATAACAGACTTCTTTAGCTTTATTGCGGCTTCCGATAACCCTCTGTTTGTAAGCCAGTTAAGGTATTTGATAAATTCCTTTTTCTTAATCTCCACACATCGCTTGTTGTCTAAGTTCTCATACACCCAATAAAAGAATATTTTGAGAGAGGATGTATATGTGATATATGATTTATCAGCAAATTCCACTTTGTATTCAAGAAAGTCCTTGACTAACTGCCTGTTAAACCCATTGACCTTTAGCCAGTTTTTCTCAGATACTTGTGGAACTCGCTGTTTAACCATATATTGTCACCTCATTTTGTCACTCGCCCTCTGTCTGCTCTACTACTTCAGGAGTCGGTTCAGGCTCGGGAGTGGGAACAGGACGCACCCAATAATCACGCTTGACAAGCTCACCGCTCCCGGACATTACCACGAGAAGTTCAGAAGCGTAATTTGCGTTTTTCATTGCACCGCCCATCTTGCTGTGGAAATTAGCAACAGCAAGGTCTTTATCGTCATAAGGATATATACCCGTTGCATCTGCCGTACCATTGTTATAAGTGGTGATTTCTGTAAGATAATATTTCATTTTGTTTTCCTCCTTTGTGAGATTAAAATGGTTATTTTATTTCGTTTGGTTATATCTTTACTCCGTATATAATCAGATAATCATTAAACTGTCCGCTTGGAGTAAAATTCCAAGTCTTAGTGGTTGGGTTGTATTTTATATAAACTTTATTGATTGTGTTGCTGTCTCCTCTGTACACCGAAAACCATAATCCTTCGTTGGCGTAGAGATTGTTTATAAACGGATATATCGGATGCATTTCGCCATGAAAATTAGGATGAAATCCGTCATAATAGCAGTTCATTATATATAGAAAATTATATCCAGATAAATCATCAGTGACTTGAAAATCATCTGTGGATGAAAAATTCTTAGCACTGACAATTTTTGTCATCCCTCCCCCCGAACTTATTTTGCCACCGACATTTACATTCCCATTCACGGTCAGATTATCCACCGTAGGGCTATTGCCACCTCCAGACGGAGCAAGCCCATCCACGGTAATACTGCCGCCTCTTATTATAGTTGACATTTATTCCTCCTTTCCTCAAAACTCACCGCAACATATAGTATGTCTGAGATTCCGTACACGCTATATGTTGTGGGTGGTTTTGAAATAAAAGTGTTGTTTTATTGTTACGAATAAACTATTAACACACAAATATACCCTTTTTGTACATCTGCCGCTGAACGGGCTACAAGCCTGATAAAATCACGATTTGTTGCACTCGCCATTCCATTCCATTCAACGCTAATATCTATATTGTCGTTTTGCAGCATTACACCTAAATTCGCAAACACGCCAATAAGTTGATTAAAATCATTTATCTGATTTGTAAACGTAGAGAATGGAATCGTCGTGCTTCCGTCAGTTTGGATATCAGACGAAACATAATGTTTAAAACACCTTATTTTAGGAAGCCTTGTGCCATTCCTATAAATATCATTACCATCTATACTCGTAGCCATTCCTCACTCCTTTCCGTCAGGAACTAAGTCCTGACTTATCTTGCATATAATTTGAATGTGTTTCCAGACGTTGCCTGCCCGTTGTCTAAAAGATCAACTCTAAATTTGTCTTCAATTTCATTAAACACTGCCACAAGCAGCTGATTATTTGTAGCATCAAGATACCTGGAATTGTTAAGTCTAACAATTTTCCCTGTCTTGATACAATCTGTTGATGCCATTGTGTGAATTATATAAAGATAGTTCCCATTAACAAAAAAGGTACACTCCAGATATAATTCCGAATAATTAGATTTAACAGCCGCTAAATCTAATGAATAATCGGTATCAACATTGCCCGAAGAAATCTCCGTCCAAGAGGTCAACCCCCCCCCGAACTAAAAGAAAGGCGACTTCCGTCTATTGTTGTAGCCATAATAAAACTCTCCTTTCATTTTATTTAACCAATATCTTGCATCTGTTCCCGTCTACTGCCATTACACGGTAACATAAATACTGCTCACTTTCAGTTGCAATACCATCATCACCGCAAGTTACGTACCCGTTAACCTTTGCCGTACCGTCATGTTCTACCCAAAGTTTACCGATAAGTCCGACAGGCTTACCGTCATTACTCATGTCACCGACGATTGCGGGTGCTTCTGAGGTAACGCCAAGGATATAGTCATCCTCGGGCTGTGCAAGTCGTATCTTCTCACCGTCCAAGGTTACAAATCTGCATACCGGGCAATCTTCCGCTTCCTCAAACTTTTCTGCGTAGTCACTTCCGTTTACCGTTACTATGCCCTCGACTTCAAGATTGCCGCCGGTATAACTGTCCGTAGTGGAGTTGTATTCCTTTTTGATGTGGATCTTGTCGGTTACAGCTACATCGATAGTACCAAATTTACTAATGTCAGCATCCATTGCTACATCTGATGCGTTATTGGGAATGACAGATAACTCACCTCCGCTACCGGTTGCTGACACATTTACAGTTACGTCGCGCAATGCACTACTGGTGGTGTTATACGCAGCCATATAAAACTGCGCATTGCCAGATTCTGCTTTCAAACGAACTACGTTATTATCGTTAACAGATGAATATACCTTTATATCATTGAAAGCTTTTACTTCACCACCAGCGTTTAAATCGCCCGACAGATTGGTCTCAGGTTCGTTGATGGTGAGCGCAGTAGGAGTAATATTGACCCCTGTCGCAGGACCGGCATACATGTGGATTCCGGATGAATCTACCTGGAAACCATATATGCTTTTGTAGATTGTTGCGCCATCTGCTATTTCTAAAGATTTAGCTTCTGCCTTGCCGTCCCAGTCTATTGTGAAACCATTTGCACGGTCGTTTTCATCTCCGATGCCGACTATAAACACATACTTGCCTTTAGCTGTGCCATCTGCTCCTGTATTATCTGCTTCGTTATACTCACCTATGACAGTCTGACTTCTTCGCTGAGCTATAGTCTCGTAGCCACTTGCATGGGAAGCTATACCTGAAGCCGTAACGTCGGCACCTTCTGCTGTGGCGTAATTACCTACATTAGTGCTCATCTTTCTTCCCGCAGTAACATACTCACCTGCGATCTGAACCGGATCTACTTTAGTCGCGTCCCATGCTCCAAAAGCTTTAGCTGCTTTAAAACGGTATGTATGGCCATTATATGTAACATATTGACCTGCGTTGTAATTCAACTGTTCACTAAAATTTGAAGCAAGTTCAGTTAAATTAGCTTTCCCGCTAATATCCTGATGGGAAGTTAAGTAATCGCTATGCTTATGCCCGCTATCCGTAAGATTTCCATTACTATCAAGCCCAGCAAAATTGCCGTTTGTTGCAGACGCTACCTTGTCAGCCTTGTCACTAATCTCAGCATCCACTGTAGTGACGCTTACATTCTGTCCTGCGCCGCTCGTTACTATCGTGCCTCCGCTTGTGATAGCCGATGTGACCTTGTAAAGCACTCCACTGAGTACAAGTCTTTCTCCTACTGCATATGCTTTACTTGCTATTGTAGTAGATTCCACAGTTGCAACATTAGTTATAGCATCAACTTCTTCCAGTAACGCTATACGTTTAGCAGAACTATCATAGAAATATGGCTTATTATTACTTTTAACACCAATAAGACCTAAAGTAGAATTATCAGTACCCTTTGTATATTTCAACCATGTCTCTGTAGAACTGGAACCGCTAACTAAATTTAGTGGAGATATACCAGTAGATTTGGATATAATCTCATCTGTAAATGTTTTTGTACCTCCTATGGTCTCATTACCAGTTTTATGAACTAATGAAGTATCAGCTACTCCACTATCTGCCAGATTACCATTAGCATCAAGTTTTGCTAAGTTGTTTTCCGTAGCACTCCGTACTTTATCTGCCTTACCCGCCACACTTACAACGGTTCTGTTATTTGACGAATCATCTGTTACGGAAGCATCCGTAAACTGTAAGTTAGAACGGGCTGTCATAGCTATACCAGAACCATCTTCTATCGTATGACCACCTGTTCCACTTCCACCGCCGGAACCATTCAGAAGTGTCCAAGAGTATATACCGCCACTCTCCGTACACTGATATATGCCACCTGTCTCATACCCGGATTGTGTGCCAATAAGCAGTTTTATGGAATCCACATAATCTATGGAAGCAGTAGGCAAACTTGACGTTGCTGATATATCGCCGCCTTGTAATGCCGTTGCTATGGCATTTAAGGACGTAACGATATTTGCTCCCGTGGTATCAAGAAGTATCGGACGTACTACCGTCTGCGTTACGGTCTGTCCGTTCTCTGTTACTTCTACATCATAGGTAACACATATCTTGCCATTGACAATAGACAGCCCAACGTCAACTTGCTTACCGTCCAATGCTCCCTTTACAACTTTGTTTTGTACCGGGTTTTCACTCACATTGGATAAAGCATCATCAACGTCTACTGTCTTGTTATTTAACGCTCCTAACGCTCCCTCTACCGTTGTAGCCGTAGACCCGTCTATTACTAAAGGGGTCACAAGCGTTTTGGTCTGTGCGGCGTCTACGCCCGTTATAAGGGTAGATATCGCTAACTGTATCTGTTCATCTATCCTCTGCCTTGCGGATATCTCCTGTGATATGTCAGTATTAAGTCTGCTTATTACGTGAGTGATAACCTTATTCTGAACAGGATTTTCACTCACACTTGATAAAGCGCTATCTACTGTAATCTGCTGGGCATTAGCAGATAATGTATTAGTTTCACTATTATACGTAAGGTTATCCCCTACAGTTACAACATCCGGAAGTTCCAGTTCTACAACACCTGTTTTACCATTAACAGAGTCTACAGAAGAATAAACTACTACTTCTCCACAATCTTCCTCTGTACCATCATCATACACAACTATAAAATGGTCATTGTCATTTATATAAATTCTACTAATACCTTTACCATCATTACCATTATAGACATCCATAGTGTCCGTTTGCTCAACACCACTATCTAATGTCCATTTAAAAGTAACTCTTTGTCCTGCTGGTTTAGTAGGTGTTTCGGCAATATCTGTTATGGAATCTATAACACAGTTTTTACCCTTTATAGCACCGGCACCTTCTACAGTTTCCTCGGTATATTTCTTAGAAAGTATATATGCCTGCTGAGCTGTTAACGCCATAATTCATCACTCCTTATACCCAATTCCATTCCCCTGTAGATTTCATAAATGCCATATCTGCTTCGGCAGTCATTACATCACTACCTTGAGATATAGTATATCCTTTAGGGAATCCCACAATACTATCCGTACTGGAAGTAACATCCGTTTTAGTATCTGCAAACAATGAAACTGTAGCCTCTTTTTTAGTAGTATCCAATTTTATATCTGTCACTTTTACCATTTTTAATCACCTCAATCCGTGGGTAATTGTTATAATACGTCACTTTAAATATACAACATTGTTAAAAAATAAACAAGTATTAATATTAATTTTATGTAAATTAAAAACAGTTCCTAATATATAGGAACTGTTTAAAACATATAAATGTATATTAATTTCCTTTTCTCGACCAATGCTTATTCAATGCGTATCTAACGGCATCAATCGAATGATTATTATAATCTGGATAAGAACTTATAAAATTACCATCTTTATCCTGTTCATATTCATAATTAACAAACTCTCTATAAGTATCCGGACATTTACGTTTATCTATATAGATATGAGCTAAACCTTGTAGCCATTTTATTCCGTATCTTACAGACTCTGGACCTTTTTCAGCACCTCTTATAAATGCCCCATATGCCTTAAAGTCATCTATAGATTTCCACTCAGCACTATCTGCAATTACTTGTTCTTCCCTGCCAACAAGTTTTAATTCATCATACAAAGTGAAAAATACATCTTCATTTCTTGTTCTTAGTGTACTATATTCTGCAAATATATACAAATCTAACTTTTTTGCATCAAAGTGCATACGAACAAAACGAAAAGGATCTCTTGCATAACCCCAGTCTATTCCATTATATATATGGTCAAATGTTTCATATAATTTAAACCTTCTACCATTTATATCTACAAGTTTATTGGAATCAAAATCCTCAACGTTAGGAAATACATCTCCACCTGTACCTGTAGCCACACCCATATACTCATGTATATACGCTCGCTCATTTATTGCCTTTAAGTCTTCAGCTTCTTCTATAAACTGTTGTCCAAGCCAATCTGGTGGAACATCCAAATATGTATTTCTTACAACAAGTGTATTCTCTCTTGTCTCAGCAATATCGGCATATTCATTTGCCCAATTTAATTTACTTATAGGAGGGTTAAAAGTTCTAAAATCCCAAAAAGTAGGTCCACCTCTCATTGTGGACTGTAAAACTTTACGTAATTCAGCTTCACCCGAAAATTGGTCTAACTCCTCCCACCATGTAACTCCTATATATCCAAAAGGAACTTTTATGGATTTTACTTTGTTGGGGTCATCCAATCCCATAAAAAATATCTTTTGCCCTGTAGGTTTATATACAATAGGATTAGAATATGTTTTTGGAATATGAAATAACGCATCAAGTCCAAGTTTATATATTCCCCATATAACCTGAGAATGTATACTTGTTTGAATAGTATTACCTACCTTACGAAAACACACAGCATTTATATCTGGATTAGACATAAGCAATAAGGGTAATACTATACCCCCTACAAAAGAAGATTTTGTACTACCTCTACCTCCGGCAAATACATAATGTGTATGTCCATGTGCCATAATATCCTTAAGCACATTGAAATACATAGGTATAATACTATTTTTTAAGTCAATATTGACATTAATATCCTTTGTATTGTTAGTAGTTCTACGCATAAATTCAATATACTCAATACACTCTTACTTATGTTATTTTATAATTATTTTGCTTACGTGCTTGCCTAATTCTATTATTGTACTCCTGTAATTTCTTACTGTACTGTATATATTTTTCACAAGTAGAATGGCAAGTTACTGTTCTTTCTTTACACCCAAGACATGGTGAACTTATCCTCACGTAAATATTCTCCTTTTTTATTTAACAAAAGGTGGGTATGTTATAATAAACATACCCACCAGTATAAAGGGGGTTTATATGTCCAAAGAAGCAAAGCCTCTCGACAACAAATTTATTTACCATCTCCCCAGTCTAAAGTAACTTTTATTTGAGGTACTTCCGGTACAGCTAACTTTTGCTGCATATCTATTTGACGTTTAGCAAGTTCCTGTGCCGCCTTAGTCCTTTCTGACAAAGGTGCTTCAAGTCCAAATTGATCTTGAACATCTCCACGCATAACAGAACTAAGATATTCAAGTATTTCAGATGCATCAGCTATCTTTTCACTTTTTAACTGCTCCATCTGATATTCTATCTCTTCTTTTATATAATCCCTACTAAGAAGATTATTACCTGATATACGTGTACCTCTATATCCGGCTCGTTTAGCCGCTTCACTATAATTTCCGGTAGCTATATACTCTGAGATAAATTTGGCTTCTCTTATAGTAATTTTATGACCGGAATTTGTAGTTAAAAATTTTTCCTTTGGAGCATACTTAGCCATCGTTAAACACTCCTTATTCTATGACAAATTATTCCTCTACCACGTAGTTTCCTTGTGCTATAAACTCTTCCAGTTCTGCTTCCATTTCGGCATCTATAGCATCAAAGTCTACTTTATCATAGTCCTCCGGAGGTTCATAATTCTCACTGTTAAGTTTTTCAAACAGTTTTAAACCTTCCTCTGGACCAAACTCTTCCATAAGACACTTCTTCTCAATAGCTTTTAAACCAACTAATTGAGAATCCCATACATCATTAACATTACTCATTATAAACCCTCCTTATATAATTACTTTTTCTTAGTAGACTTCTTTCTAGGTTTTTTAGGCTTAGGTGTAGTATCTCTCTTAGGATTTCTACCCGACCCGGATATTTGTTTTACTTTACCTACTGTGGGTCTGTTAACTGGAGTATTTTCGGCATTACGTATAGTATGGAACTGAAGGTCAAACTTTTTAAACACAGGAACCTTATTTCCATTGGAATCTGTAGTTGTACGATTAGTTTTCATACCTACAGTAGCATTACGTCTTAATTCTGTAGTCCAATGACCACCTGCCCTATGACGTGCTTCTAATGCTGCAGCTTCCGGACTCAACCCTCTTTCCTTAGCCTTTCTTAACTGTGTTTTATAAGAATTCTCAGCGTTACGGTCCTGTGTATTACGTAATCCCTGTATATAATTTTTAAATCCTTCCCTATCAAATTTAGGTCCGGCAGTTATTACATAAGTAGTGCTACCCCCTTGACCATCAGGTACAGTTATACGCATTTCTTTCCATTTAGAATCTGCAAAATTTAAAAGTTCATTAGAAGTAGGTCCAGCTCCATACTGGTTAGCTGTTCCTTTTTCACCTGCTTCTCCTATATCTCTTAAATTTCTATTAAGTACGGCTATTCCACCCTCTACATTTTTCATAGCCCTTGAAAAATTTATAGGCTTATCTTTGTCATAGGCAACAAATACTCTATCATCCGTACCTGTAGCATCATTATGTTTAAAAATGGATACACCATTAGAACTTCTTTTGGCACCATTTTCTGCCATACGTCTATAATAATCTTCAACGTGTTGGATTGTAGCACCCATGGTTATTTCCTCCTCTTTTTATTTTCTTTATATCCAGAAGCCAATACTGCCTGTCCTTGTGCTTCGGCTTTCTTTTTGGCATCTTTTCCATAATATACTTTACCGGAGTTACCCCATTGATATCCTCCGTCTTTTGTTTTATGTACTGGCATTACTTTTTCTTTCCCTTATTACTATAATAGGCATCTACTTTTTTCTTATCCCATGTAAGTTTTTTAACATTATCTTTCTTTCCGTCTTTTGGCATATTTCCAAAACCGGGTCCTTCTTTATATTCATAGTTCTTAGGAATATCCTTACTTTTAGATTTCTTAGTTGCCATATATAACCTCCTTTATCAAAGACCTAAATGATATCTAAACAAAGAATCCGAAAATTCTTTATATCTATTAGTTTTACGTTTTCTTACAGAGTTATATGCCTGTTTAGTTAAATCCATTATTTCTCTTGCTAATGGATGAGCATCTGTACGGAATGCTGAATGAGATACATATGCTTCGGCAAATATCTCAGGATTATAATGTGAATTAGTTGGTTTTTGTCCCTTTTCAAATGCTTCTTTACCATAAGAATAAGCATATCTACTAAGACTATGTATTAATTCCTGTTCTGTAGGTTTATGGTCAAACCCCAATATCTTCCATTTAGATTGAACACGCTTAATTGCCGCAGGAACTATTACGTTACTTATACCTAATCCATTACCTTGTTTTAACTCCTTTAAAGAGAAATTTTTATCCCCTATCTTAACAAATTTAGCATTAGAATCAATATATAACCCATTGCTTGGAACCGTAAAAATTTCCCCAGATTCAGCATCATAATTAGTTCCATTAAGCTTATTGTAGGCAGCTATTTGATTACCCCATAGCTCTAGATCCTTATTTACCGTAGGTGCCCGTTCCGTAAGATAATCCATAAACTGTCTATCTATATTATGAGCCAACTCATGGTCAAATATATTATTCTCTATAGTACCGTTACCGGAACTCCAAGAACCACCTTCTTCATTTTTCTTAACCTCCCTTTGAGCTTCTTTAGTAGATGCTTCATAATCAGCTAAAAAATCTTTATTAATACGTAGTTGACCATATCCATCCATAGATGCCGTTGCACTCATATCCTTTACAGATACCTTAGTAACAGTATTTATAAGAGGAAACTCACTATTAATTTTCTTAGCAGAATTTTCCAAATCTTTACTAAAACGTTTATCATATTTCTTTAAAGAATTGGTTGCTACGGTATTACCGAACATACCTGTATTAATATGAGAACCCATGTTACAAATCTCCCAAAGTCATTCCTTTTTCCTTGTACTCTTCTTTCATTCTGTTCCATACCTCATTATCCGTAGGTATTTCTTTACCCTCTATTTTAAAGAGTAAATCTCTAAGAAAAAGAACAACCTGTATCATAGAACTGGATTTAAACAATTCTACATTTACTTTTCTACCTGATTCCTCATTCAATGTAGATTGTTTAATACAATGAAGTGTAATAGGACGTTGTAATTCTTCCGAATAAAACTGTGTAGTATTATACAGTATTCTACATCCTTTTACATTTAATGCCGTTTGCAATTTTTTTATCATTTGAGAATTACTCGGCATAGGTCACTCCATTATACTGTAAAATCTTTCTTTATTTTATTCCATGACTTCATTGCTAAATCCGTATTATTCTTAAAAGTTTCAAGTATGTCAAAATCAGGGTCCGGACTATTATCGTCTATAGTTCTTTGCCTTATAGAATAGTTGTTACGTCTATTTAATACAAGAACGTACTGTCTTGTTCTATCTCCGGATAATTTGACATATCCACTATCCACAATACGTATTCCTTGTGTCCGTGCCCGACCTAATGATTTATCATCTAATTGACCTCTTTTTTCAGGTCTATCTATTGAAGAACCCATAGCATATTCCTCCTATTGTGTTTTATTATAAAACAAAAAAGATAATATGTAAACTTAAATTATTCTAAAATAATTTATGTAATTTTTTCACACGGGATTTTTTCCAACAAACTAACCCCATACCCCTTAATCTATTTTCAAGGGTTTTTAACTTTCTACCACACCTTAAACAGTATTCGTATTCTTTAGGTTTACCATTTTTATCCATTACCATATTACAATACCTATAAAATATTAACAAGTGCATAGTCTATACAAATATCTTCTTCTATCTCACCTATTTTAATACCTTTTTCTATAGACCTTAAAAATTTTAAATTATACACAAGTTCTCCTGTACTATAATTTCCTTTTTTATCTTTTACTAATTTAATATCCCATGCGGATAACCCTGTAGATTTTGTCACATCATTAGACTTACAAGATTGATACTGTAAAAGATGTTTAAACTGTGTATACATTACACTTTGCATAACTAAGTTTGCTTCACCCACATCCCGGCATTGTTGAAATAAACTAAAAGTAAGTTTAGGTTTTCTTTGTAATACGGCATCTACAAACTCAAATATGGCATCCTTAGGAGGCTGATATATATCCCCACTATTTAATAATTCCAAAAATGCCTTATTGTCATCATAAGATGTAATATTCTGGAATGTTTTTATCTTATCAATCTCTAATAATATACGGGAATAATCCATTTCACATACTTGTGCCAACTTCTTAGCGTTATCCTCAGATAACTTAATTTCCTTCTGTATATACTTAACTAAAACAGGTAATTCCAAATATTCAAAAGTAACTATATCATCCTTAAAATGCTTAAAAAACTTACCACGCTTATCTATAGTAGTATACAGTAAAATTAATATGTTATTACCCAATACTTTAGTAATGGATTTCCAAGCATCCTCATTTTTAGCAAACTCTTTATCATCCCGAATAACATAGCAGTACTTTTTACTTACAAAAGATGACCCCCTTTTTGTCTTATATATATCGGTAACATAATCCAGTCTATTAATCTCATATCCACCTACCTGAGATATTTTGTTTATATAAATATTCTGTATATGTATCTCAGGTCCTGTAAATATATAAAATTTTTCAAACTGTTTAGTTTTAATATGCTGCTTAACTGTAACTACTTCCATATCAATCCTCCGACAAAGGCTTAAATTTATCCTTTATATGAGTAATATCCCCTTTATAAAATACAAGTATGTTTTGATGCTGTCTTCCTACTTTACGGGCTTTATTCATATAATTGCCACTTGTAATTGCCAAATTTCCAGTATCATTATACATTATAATCTCATTGTAATATTGTAGTTTACAATTATCCCTTAAAATATGTATTGTATCTGACACAAAACCTAAATATTCCGTTGTCTTTTTATCCCGCACATCACTTACTACAATGACGAAAAAGCTGTCTTGTTTTAATCGGCTGGATGTTTTTACAAGGATGTCCTTATATGCGGCTAAAAATTGCTTATACGTTGGCAAAGTGCTGATATCTAACGGATTATTAGAATACACTTCCAAATTATAGTAAGGTGGACAGGTTAACACCATATCAAAGTCATCTCTTACAAGTTTATCTATGTTAGCGGATGTGTCACATACCCATATAGTATTATCCGTAAAATTAACTTTGTTTTGTAATTCGCCATAATCATCCAAATTTGTTTTAATCTGTTTTTCAGATACGTCAAACCCAACATAAGAATGACCTAATAATGAAGCTATTGCTCCACGTACAAATCCTCCTGCAAAAGGGTCAAGTATACGAGATTGAGGTATTGTAAACCACTTATATAAAATCTCACATAAAACAGGGTTAAATATAGATGTACCACTTACAGGCATAATCTCATCTGGCAAAGGATTTACTCTATGTGTAGTATCCCACTTCTCAAGACGTCTATTATCATACGCCATATTAGTAGAACGTCCACTACTTGACCTTAAACCCATATCCTGCCAGAATCTAAGTCTTTCCCTAAAATATGGCTGTCTACTGTTTATTACTGAGAAGGGCGGCACTAAGAATTTCTCGTGCAATCTCTTTGGAGTTATATTTAATTTTTCGGCTTTGAACAATGGCATGTTTTAATTCCTCATATATCTTTGATTCTGTTATGTCATAACCCATATAATTATACCATATATATTCTGGTGTAAATGGTATAAACCCATTGGACTTCATATCGTTAAGTAAAACATCTAAACAATATTTATAATATGCTTTATTAAATTCTATTACATCATGGTCTGAATAATAAATATATTCTACGGCACATTTCCAACAACTACCACATCTATGTGGCATAAGGTCTACATTGTATTTATCAATATTATACTGCCGTTTATAATCCCTAAACCTAAAAGTGCCCATACAGGATTGAGTTAACGATAGTAAACTTTTGTCATTTAAAAATGCCTCTAAACTATTTTGTGCAGAATCTAATGGCATACCAATATCAAAATCTGGAATAATAGTACGTATAATCTTTTTATATTCATCCCATAATTCTACACAGTCTCCGCCACTAATTTCAAAAGCATTGTTATCCAATGTAGCTGTTTTAAAATCCCCTATAGCAATATTATAAATACCTGTAGAGATAGCATAATGGATAGCTGCATTTGTCATTATATAATTCTTTAATGGATGCTCTATATATTGGTGACTACCTGTTAACTTTACCTTATCAAAAAATACAGGAACTTTTAAATAATCTGCTATCTCCTGTACTCGTTTATATTCATCCGGATAACATTTATTTAAATTCCGTATATGATATAATTGTACATTATATCCGTGATTTATATAATATAACGCTGTGGCAGTACTATCTTTACCACCGCTAACACATACAATAATATCCTTGTTGTTGTTATTCCATGGGATAGACAGAGGAGAAAATTGTATATCGACAAGTTGTATGTCAAATTCATAACCATAGTTATTAAATAGAGTTAAAACACCCAAAAATATACTGGGTAATTTTTTAGACAACAAAGATTTAGACATCTCTACTTTATCCGTTGCACTTGTTTCATAATATAGAGTATCTAAATAATCAAATAACTTATGGATATTTTTATAATCATGTATAATTTTTTGCATTTACTCCATCCATTCTGAACGTATATCCAATAACCACATATCAAAAGTGGATTGCTTATTAATACCCGTAATAAAAAGTTCCTGTAAGTACTTACTTGTAACTTTTATTGCATGAGCGTATTTAACAGGTTCCTGTGTTAATTTATCCGAACATATCTTCATAAATGCTTTCCAAAACAATATTAAATCGTATTTGTCTTCCTCATTTTTTAATGCTATCTTATCAGCAATCTTAAAAGAATTAGCTCCAGATACTTCCGCAATATTATCAATTACAAGCTGTACATAGTCCATAAATTTCTTACAGTTTTGTTTAACAAGTGTATCTACTTCATAAGGTGTTTCACATATATTTAATATAATACTCTCATCGTCTTTAGTTACGGAATATTTAGATTTTGTATACTGTAAAATTTCATCTACAGTATAATTATCCATATAAAACACTACACCTCTACTTTTAATAGTATCAAGTGTTCTATTCAAATCCTGTAATGTCATTATGAAATAGGCATTGTTAGGTGGTTCTTCTATAACTTTAAGTATGGCATTCTTAGCCGCTAAACTCATACTATCGGCATCAGGTATTATATAAATCGTAGGAAAAGTTACCGTATATGCCGCTTGTATAATTTCCCGTACTTCATCTACTTTTATACCACAATACACATAGTTACAATTCTTAAGAGTAGCTATGTATTTTGAAACTGTCTTTTTTCCGCTTCCCTGCTTACCCACCAATAATATAAATCTGGGTAATCTATCATTATCCAAAAGTTCCTTAAACTTTGTAATTAACACTTGCTGTCCTATCATAATTTCCTCCGTTATCTACTCATACATAATACTAATTCAGACTCAATTATTGTTTTAGGAGATGTTTCCCATTTTATACTTGCACTTAATTTAACAAGTATATCCAATAACTCTAAACATATAATTACATCATTTTCAGAAAAACTGTCTAATTTACTTTTATATATAGAAGGTATTTGGATATATGAAAAATCCTTAGTATAATCATATTTACAAACATCTAAAAGGAACGTAATATAAGATTTAAGAAATTGTTTTAATTCCTTTCCATCCTGATGTATATCCTGTATTATTGTAAGTACTTCTTTTATGTTTTTAGCAATTATATAATTTGTTAAATTAAACATGGTATCATAGTCTACAGTACCTAATGCCTTTGTAATATTCTCAATAGTAAGGTCTGTACTAAAAGATAAACACTTATCCAAAAGTGTTATAGCATCCCTCATACCCCCATCAGCAACCTTTGCTATGTATTCAACAGCATCCATATCTTGGTGATCGCCCGTGGGTAGATTGCCATTTTCTACCTCTTTAGCAAGTATATAGTCAAGTCTTTCCACTATTCCCTTCGGACTAATACGTTTAAATTCATATCTTTGTACTCTTGAGAGTATTGTTTTAGGAATCTTCTGAGGGTCTGTTGTACAGAATATAAATATAGATTTTGCCGGAGGTTCCTCAATAAGTTTAAGCATTGCCTGCCACCCGGCAGAACTTATTGCATGCACCTCGTCTAATATAAATACCTTGTATTCACTGTCTAAAGATTGTGTCTGTGCCTGCTGTATTATATTTCTAACATCCTCTACAGAATTATGACTTGCAGCATCTAATTCTATAGGGTTACCTTTACCCTTGTTTATTTCTTTAGCAAATATCCTTGCACATGTTGTTTTTCCACATCCTGCGGAACCACAAAACAAATAAGCATGCTTAAATGTACCAGTATCTATCTGATATTTTAATATTTGTACAGTATTTTTTTGTTCTACAACGTCCTCCAACATTTTAGGTCTATATAAAACTGCTAAACTTTTAGCTGCCATATCATCCTCCTTTAACATTATATAACATTATTATAACAACATATACAATGTTTGTCAATATTTATACATCGAGGTTAATCTCCAGATATCCCCATCCTTCTTGTACATGTCTTATATTAAGATTAACATCTATAGTTTGATTATCTGTACTATACTGTAATAATTCCGTATTATTACAATTTAAATGAACCTCTATACGTTCATCTAAATTTCTGCAATTATTAACAACTTCTTGTATAAATTGTCTTACTGTCATATTTATAACTCCAATCTATCCATAATATAATTATATCCAGAGGTAACAGCCACACAAAATACTTTTGTAGATTTATACATTAACTGAAATTCATAGGGATAATGATCTGAGTCAATACAATCCACATGTACTATAAGAGTTGGTGTAATATTCAATATCTTACAAACTTTAATAAAGGAATGTATATCTAACTGTATACCAAAATTAATAGGTGCAGCAAGGTCATGTATTCCTAAAGGTCCATGTTGCATTCTTTTATGACATATAGTTACATCGTCAAGCCACTTTTCTAATTTTTCTTTAGTTGTTGGATTACTTTTACTCATTTACACCATCCTCCTGTTTTAAAAATTTTACAAGTTTTTTGAAAAGACGTTCATTTATAATATAATATTGCTCATCCCCACCAAAATCAAAAGCCAAAGCTGAATATGACTTACCTACCATAAATTTTTCTTTTTCATTTTTTTCCAACCATTCTTTTTTAATAGAAAATGACTGTTTTTCTTTAACACACGTTTTACACTCTATTAAAAATGTATCTGTAGTTACATCTCCGGCAACAAAAGGTGCAGCACCACTATTAGCAACAGGTTTACCCTCTACTGCTTTAGCTACTTTAGTCTCCTGTTTTTTACTGTAAAATCTTGTTGGTTTCATATTATCCCTTTTTAATCCTATTCATTTTACTTTTTTCATTTAATAAGCCATCTACACTCTTAACATCTATAGAAGTTCTACACCAAGGACAATCAATTTTAAAAAAGTCTGCCACCGGATAATGACCACCGTAGTACTCCCATGCTGTTCTCCATGTAACATCCTCAGCCTCAAATTCAAATTCACAACCACATTTATAGCATGTTATACGATACTTATTTTTACCTTCTTTAATTATTTTAATCACTCTTAATCCTCCTCTATACATTCTCCCATAAGTTTTAAATATAATACAGCATCTTCAATTTCTCCATCATAATATACATCTGCTATTTCCTTTATTAAATCTTGTATTTGACCATCTATTTGATTTCTATCTGTTACATCAATATTTATCATTTAATCACCTCAGCTTTTATATTAATTCTTTCTTATATGGATCATAATGTATATGTGAATCATCATAAGGACAATTAATATGTCTCGCCAGTTCCTTAGTCCCTTCTTCATCAGGAATAATATCATTTCCAACCTTAGTATATTTCAAAATACCCCAAGTCCTATGTACAATTATTGCTTCTGGTATGTCTATAAGTTCTCCTCTATACATTTTTATTTCCCTTTCTTAAAATATTTATTTCTCCACCTTCAACTTTAACTTCTTCCGCAAACTCATCAATATACTTAGGAACTTTTTTACTACTTACTATTATAATATCCGGAGATTCACAAGCTCCATTATTCCGAATTCTATCAATACACCATTCAAATTCCTTCTGATTTCTAAAATAATCCGAGTATCTTTCATTACCACTAACAAAATAACCTCCAATATAATTTATCATTTTTCTACCTCCTATCTCAAAATCTCATATATATGCTCATCCCGATACACACCGTTCTGATCTTTGACAACACTATGTAACGTCACTTTATTACCGCCGTACTTCTCGCAAAATTTATCGTAGTACTTTACAACAGGATTGCCACCTATCACTCGCCATTCAATACGCCTATGATTAAATATAAGTTCTTCCATCTTACGGTATACATCTAATCCGATTACTGGATTACCTCTGTCGAAGCTATATAGTCCGAAATTCAATACCGTATCTGTCTCCGGCTGAATCTGGTAAGCAAACCAACCTATGATCTTTTCGGGAATTTCAACTGGTTCTGTTATATTTCCATATTCATCAACATTGGTTACTCTTTCTGGACTCACAATCGCCCATTGATATACATTATCTTTCGGCTCTATCTTCGGCAACTCATGTCCGTGAGCGTATCCCATATAGAGGAAATAATCATCGTTATACATAATTTCAGCAAACTTCTTTTCAAGCTGCTCTTTATAAAGATAAGCGGGTTTTAACATTCCTCATCCTCCTTATTTTGGTATTAAAATAAAATCCTCAAACAATTCTTCTATATGCTCTTCCGTCCATTTACGTTTTCCAGAATTAGTATATACATACCAATCATATAGATAACCTATATCCACAGGTTCCTGATACTTTTTCTCTTTGTCCTCATTCTGTAAAGATTGTATAGCTCTTGCGATAGCTTTTTCACTTCCGTTTGTTAATGCTAAATAACTACCCTGTCTATGTTTTAACATATACTGTAACTGCTCTATTGCTGCCTTATTTGTCATTACCATTACCAATACTCCTTTTTCTCATGCTTACCTGTTAACTCATCTATTAAATAAGTGAAAAAATCTATATTTTCTTGTGTAGCGTAAAACTCTATACCCATCCAAGGAACATTATTTTTAGCTCCAGGTTTTAAATCACGTCTACATTTTCGACATATCTTTAAAACTTCTTTCTTTGTCATCTATGTCTTTCTCACTTTCTATCATATTATATATAAACATATAATCAAACTGTTCATAGCATTCTTCGGATACGCCAAAAGCAATAGCTTCCATCACAGTACATATACCATACATAAAATATTCATAATTAATATCATCATCACTTTTATTATATATACCACGTGCTATTGGTTCTTGTATCAAATCCTCAAACACTATTTTATAAGCTTCCTGTTTTGTCATATTTCCTCATCCTCTTCCTTTTCCTCGATAAGGGGTAGCACCAACGGACACGCTAACGCTATCAAGATATATTCAAATAATTCATTCATTCTAATACCTTCTCATCTACCCTACCACTCATATAATCATGTAACAAGGTGATAAACCATTTCCCATCATCATTTAATTGCTCTGCTATCTCCAAAAGTTGTATGTATGTTGAGGTTTTTGTTTTATCCTGTGACCATATTTTAAAATGTAAGCCAACATCATTAAAAAAGTCAGCCTGGTATTCAGAATCATGAGCACAGAACTCATCAGCTATTTCTGTATAATAAGCTTCGTATTCAAATTCATGTTCTATTATCATTTCTTATCCTCACTTTCTGCCTTATCTGCTTCTATGATTGTTAGCGCATCTTTAATATAATTACTCGGATAATTTGCTGTATCTAATGGTTGTTTTAATAATATATCTGCATCAATTAGTCTGCCGTGTCCTTTTGGAAGTAGGGTGCCGTTAATAATAGCATCGTGTATGAGGATGTTTCCAACCCAGTCGCCACCAAATTGCTGTTTATATACTTCTTCGGGTATCTCAATTACTATCTGCATCATTATTCTCGCTTTCTGCTTTATAAATCACTGCAACACCATAACCCTTATCTGTCTCCCTCCACGCCAACACGTCATCCGTTTCGAGTAAAGTCATAACTGCTTTTGCTACTTTTACTTTAACTGGATAAATCTTTACTGTTTCGCCGTCATCAACATATATGGTCATTTCTTATCCCTCGCTTTCTGCATCACGTCTTTTTATGCGTTCTTTATCATAGGCACAGTTATCACAATACCCTATCCCGTAATTCCAACAATAGTCTTTACAGTATTCCGCACAAGTATCAAATCCAACACAATCCAATTCAACCTGTGATATAGTATCTATACCATTATTGCCACCCCATGTACTTAACATTCCCGTACCTCACTATCTATATCTGCTTCTATGATTGTTGGTTCGTCATCCGTAAGACTATAATCTGGATGCTCCCATTCCATTTTTATATAATGGTCAACATCTTTTAATCTTCCGTGTCCTTTTGGAAGAACATCAAAACCATATCCTCCTGCTTCACATACATCCCCATCAATAAAATGTAAAGGTATCTCAATAATATCCTGTCGCTTTGGAATTTCAAATTCTGGTATTTCAATTACGATCTGCATCCTGTACCTCACTTCCTGCCTTGTACTTGTCAATAATGTTTAACACTATCTGCTTAACTTGTTCCCCTGTTCTTATAAACATTGTATTTATATCAACTTGTCCGTTTATCTCTATCCCGTCTATCTCAGCTTTTATCTCGTCAAGAATATCATTTTTTCCATTCTCATATCCCTTTGTATATTGATTGCGGTCATATTGTAAAGCCTCTATTAACGTCTCCTTATCAACATTTACCCCCACTTTTCTAATGGCTTTCATTACCATATTTTCATCTTCTTGCACCATTTGTGTTTGTAACTCACCATATATCTTTTCAATAGGACTTTTATACAATTCTTTATTCCTCACTTTCATATGGCTCAACCATCCTTGCACCGCAGTTCGGGCAAACATTTGGCAAATTGAGTTTTGCACTCTTCAGGTCCGAACTGTAATCCCAAAACTCGAAGTGCGCGCACTGATTACAATACCATCCATCACGACCCGTCCCCAGGTTATCTTCTCCATATATCCACCTCCCTTTCCTGTGCTCAACCATCTTTGAACCGCACTCAGAACAATAATTTAAATCATTATCATCCACCTCATGACCACAGTTGCTACATTCAAAATCGTGCATCTGTAATGGATAAGGTTTTATTTTGAGCCAATGCCCTGTCTTTGGCTCTTGCTTTAACAATTCTAATATCAACTTATGTTCTTCATAGACTTTTCCACTGGGTTTTTCACCTTTAACAATCGCCCAAAATTCGCACATTTCTATTTGCTTTTCGCAATGTGCCTTTAGTTCTTCTCTTGTCATTCCTTGTCACTCCTTTCCTGCAGCTTAACTTTTTGTAGTTCACAGTTTATGAGCATATTAACAAATGGTTGATAATACCAAGGCAACCCATCTCCAAGAGCTATAGTTTTGCCAGATGTAATTACATTTTGCTTTTTACTACTATCATAAAAAGTATTAGTGTAGGAGTCATATACTTTCATTCCTTATCCTCCCCTTCTGTTCTTAAAATATCAAGTAATCGTTCCATCATATAATCAGCTCCATCTATTCTTCCTTCTTCTTTTACTATTCTTCTATTACAGGCACTTGCATAATCATTTCTATCATTTACTAATAATTTTATAAGTTTATCTTTTTGTTCTTTTGTCATTCTTTTACCTCCTTGAATATCAATGGATTTGGCAAAGGTTTCCATGCCACTACAGGCATATATTGCACATCATTACTTAACCATCCACCCATAAATCTACATGCTGTAGATGTAACATAAGAATATGTATCTCCAGAATCATCTAAACACATAACAATTACCTGTTCCTTGTCAGGTGGTAGTTTTTCATTAACAAATATCCAATCTATATCGGACTGTTCAAGAACATTAATGGCATCTGCTAACTTTGCTATATCCACATTATCCTTCACAGATTGTACTATAAATAGTTTAGCTTCCTCTTTTGTCATTACATAATCTCCTTTTTATACTTTCAAAAGCATGTATAATACCCTTGTGATATTCCTCATCTGCTAAATTTGGATATTCCGTTATAGCAGTTTTCTCTGCATCAATACATTCCATTATATAATCTAATAAACTTGATTGTTTAAGTGCTTCAATAGCCATATTAAGTGCTATATATTTATTGTTAGTATCCGTAATAGATTCGACAGGATTTTTAAAAAAACTATCATACCAGATTACTTTTCTAATTTCTTCTATTGCTTCATTATTTGTCATACTTTCAACTCCTATTAAAACAATATATACAATGTTTATGTGTTAAATAAATGACTACTAATATTGTGTGGGTAAGGATTTGCACCTTACATAATGTGCGCTCATCTCATACAGAATCGAACTGTATAGGCTTTCATTTACCCATGCACGTTGAATGTCGAACGGGTAACCCATTCCCAGATTAGCGTCTACCTATTCCGCCACCACACAATATTATTTTTGTAGTCACTCCTTTAAGTTAAAACAAGTTTAACATTATATACAATGTTTGTCAAGTGTTTTTTAAAAAAGTTTACTTTTATGTTTTTTAGGTTTATTTATATTAATAGGTTTAGGTTGCTGTGTAATATGTGTCTGTGACGCCGTACAAGCGTCATTTACCGGGGTTAAAGCACTCATATGTAATAATTTACGTGCCTTATCTAATACCCATGTATTTTCCAAAGGTAAGTCCATTCCCGTACTACTATCCCAATCCTTAAAATATTTATAACATACAACTTTTTCAGATATAGTTGGATAATCGTTTTGTAACTGTACTAATTCTTTAGCCATAATATCCCAATCTCTATCCGATATAATATTTTTATTTAAGTGATAGTAAATACAGGAATGTACCAATAACTTTAATCTTAACCTTTGTATCTTATCGGCAATAACTAAATCTTGTTCATTAAAAATTTTATAGTTAGGTATATATTGAGAATCAAGTGTTTTCATCTACATCCTCATCCACAACCTCATCTATCGTATTAACAATTTTCTGTATAGCAACTATTGCTCTATATAAATCCTGCTTCTTAGTTCTTCCTACAAGAAAATACTGTCCTTTAGTTTGACCTATATGTAAAGTATTTACAATATCCCGTATTCCATCAAGTCCAGCACAAGCATACACAATGGCTTCCTCTTTAGTCATTCTCATCCTCCATATATTCTTCATCTTCCTGTAACTGCATTCCTTCTTCCACAGTAGTTAAACCCTGCTCGGGTTTTATTAATCCTTTCTTTACAAGCATATTATTAACTGCTTGAACAATAAAAACACTAAATGTATCTATAACTTTAGTATCCGTAGAACTTTGTTCAAACAACATTTCTATATACTCGGAAACATATTCCTCCCAATCAATATTCTTTAACGCTTTCATTATCTGCTTATGAACATATTCCATATGCTCCTTTGTAATAAAGTCTACACTATTCATAATAAATTCCTCCTATTTTAGTCTAACTGCTCAATTTTTTTATTATAATGATAAATAGCAGATTCCAGTGTTTTATGGTCGGCGGATTCTATGGACTTATTATTCATTACCACAACTTTATATACAGTAGTACAATCACTTACATTAACCTCTAATACAAGTTGTATAACTATAGACTTTACATGGTAACTTGCCAGTTCAATAACCTCGATGTAATTTTCAAAATCTTCTAACTTAATCATTTTAAATCATCCTCCTTGTTTATTTGGTTTAATAATATTTCCTCTACCGTATTATAAGCGGCAATAAGAACCGTATCATCTTGTACTAAATCACAATTTTGACACTGCCTATCACAAAGGTTGTCTCTATTACGTATAATACAATCCTTCTCAATTTTTATTAACTCCAACACACGTTTTAGCAACATACCTACCACCTCACAGTCTTAAATATTTATTTATAATGGATATAACTGTATTTTTATCTACAACATTCATATGTGTTTTACCCACTATTTGTGCTACAGGTTCCGTGTTCTCTATTTCTTGTATCATATCAATTATAACAGATTGTGGTATTGTTATTGTACTATTAATATTGGTATAATCCGATGTTTTTTTAAACTCATCCTCCTTATTCTCCTGTTTAATCCATTCATTATAACAAGCTATAAAAGCATCTTTGTTAATTACGGGTTCAACCTTAGAACTGTTATTACCAACATCTGTTACTCGATATAAAATATTATCTATTGTATCAATATAATATGTTACTTTATTCATTTTTCATACTCCATATATAGCCTATAAATGTGATAGCCCATGGCACATCACACGTCTTAAAGCACCACCTTATCTACATCTTTAATCTTATCTCTTATCTCCGTTAATCGTATTTTTATATCATCTAATACGTCAATAATGCCTATAGAAGCGATTAGTATGGCAAAGGGTATTAAAAATACATCTGGTACACCGTTTAAATACATTACAGTTATTGTAACAATTCCCATGAATGGAAAAAACATACTCATTCTTCCTCTCCTTTACACCACCGTTTTGCCGGACATTCTTTACACTCACTATCAATAGGTTCAACACAACTCCATCCAAAATCTCTTACAAGCCGTACTCTGTGTTCTTCATCTTTCCAAAAATCAACCCATGCTCTGCCATCATAATATTGGTCGTATTTAGGAAACCGTCTTACTCTTAAATAATTCCACTCCACATCCTCAAACGTATCAGAATGGTAACATAGAGCTTTGGCTTTTCCTCTTGTTTCGGCAAAGACAATAGCCGTTCCATAATCACCATACCCGCCGTCATCAACCGTCCATGCTTTCATTCTCATTCCTCCTGATCTTCCTCTGCTTCATCCCATATCTTTTTAAACGTACCTTTTGGCGCAGTAATTTGTCCGTGAAAGCTGTTCCATGTTTCGGTGTCCTCATATATTAACTTTGCCCCACATTCAGGACAGCATTTTGTCTTTTTATAAAATGCTATATGGCAAAATTCACATTCCCATAAAACTGCTGGTTCAGCATCGTTAGGCTCTCTCGTTTTTATCCAGTGCCCCGTCCTCTGCTCCGGGTATACAGAGGGTAAATCCTCCAACACACCCTCTATACAGTATGTAGTCCATGTAGACGTATCTGCGTGTTTGGAACTCTTAAAGGCTTCTATAGCTGCTTTACGGCTTATACAATCCTCTGAAACAACCAGTTTTACATTAACTGATTTATGTGGTTGAACAAAGTCCAGTTCTTCAAATTCTTCTTCATAAAATTCACATCCTTCTTGTTTGACTTCATCTACCCATCTACACATCTCAACATGGATACATTCAAAACATTTTAGATTATCTCTTTGACGGCTCACAGCATCCTCGCACGGCTCTTGCTTATACTCATATTTTTCATACAGTTCTTCTGCTTTGCGAATATGCCACTTTACTCTGTCAAGCCATTTCTTAAATTCTTCTCGGCTATTCAAAATGCTTTTTGCTTCACCGAAATACTCACACAAGTCCTCATATATTTCTTTTGCCACATCTTCGTTAGGCTCTTGCTCTAATGCTTTGATTGCCATATCCCAATAATGTAGACATTTTTCTGTTGCATAAAAACTCATACTTCCTTTAGGAGCAGTGTTGTGTAAATTTTCATCAAGTTTTCTATAAGATTTAATATATGATATTGCATCGACTATTTCTTTATTTGTCATTTCTCATTCTCACTTTCTGCCTATAACCTATCTACAACCTTAATTTCCCCACAAAGACGATACTTATTTATATGTGGGCAAAACTCCGTATAGTAGTCAATGTACTTATTCAAACTACTTGCCAAACCTTGTGCAATATCCTTAACTATAACTTCTCGTAAATAACTACTATTTTCCTGTACAATAAGTGCTTCGGGGTAAAATCGCTCAAATTTCAATGTATCTATCTTGTGTTGTTCCACTTTAAACCTTACGGGTTGTTTTAAAAGTGATTCATACATACGCTTGTATTTTTTCGCTTTCTGCCTTGCGTTCATTTATTCCTCACTTTCTGCTATCAATAACACTCTGTATCACTAATTCATCTACACAATTTTTGCAATAAACTCCATCTTTGCCTTCTACCCTATAGAGAAAACACATCCATTGGACATTCCATCTGCCACGCTTTTTACATAAGGCACATTGTCCTTGTCCGTTTCCTTGTGCTTGTGTTATCTTCATTCCTTATCACTCCCCTCTGCTTTGTAGGATTCGGGTAATGGCATCCATGCTAAAACAGGAATATCTACCCAGTCTGAACCAAGACTACCAAGTGTATAATTGTCAAAATGCTCTTGCCATATCCCGAATCCTGAACCAACCTCAAAAGGAGCAAATCCAACTATGTCGAAACCATAATCTTCGGCATATCCTTTTTCGTATGTAACAATATAATTTCCATCTTCTTCAGGCGGTTTACTAACAGGAATCCACATATTCGGCTTTTCCGCAGGAGTGACGGACGGTAATTTCTTTATTCGCCTTATAAATTTTGATATCAATTCGTCCCGTGATTCCGTCCATTCACCTGTGAGTGCCAATAAAGCATCCTCTCGGCTTATTGCATCTTCACACAGTTCTTGATCTAATGCCTTAAAAGCCATTTTATATGCCTCTGATACTCCTGCATAATCAATATTATTTTCAAGAAAATTTTGCCATTCTATATATAATTTTTCTTTCGCTTCTTCTCTCGTCATTTCTTATCCCTCATATCAAAAACTGTTTTATTAAAGCCTGTATATCATCCTTATCCCATTTATATTTTTCAGCCATATCTTCAAGCCATTCACTAAATTCTTCTGCTATATTAATTGCTTCTTCTCTTGTCATTTCTTATCCTCACTTTCTGCCTTAACCTTTTTATGAAAAGCTTTTAAGAATGTTTCAAAAATAAAATCACTCTCAATCATATTCTTATTTGCATACTTGCGTAGGTCTTTTATTACCCACTCGGCTTCAAAATCCATATCTTTTTCTGCCATTTCAACAAATGATGGTTTATTCATTCCTTATTCCTCGCTTTCCTGTGTCTCAATCTCTGTATGAAGAATATCAAGAAATCTTTGAAGCATATAATCAGCACCATCTATCCTTCCATATTCTTTTTCAATTCGCATATTGCAATCTTTTGCGTAATTATTCCTGTCCTCTGCTAACGCTTTGAGGATTTTATCTTTCTGCTCTTTTATCATCTCTTATCCATCCCTTTCTTAAACTCTAATACCTGTGCATAAGTAAAACTTATCTGAGTCAAAGCCTGGTAGCAATTTGACATCATTTTTTTGGCTTCGCTCAATCCATCCCACCAACTCTGTTTATCTTCTGTGGTTACTTCGTGAACTACAATTTTATTTTGCTCAATATCATGATAAATATAACTACGAGGGCAACCTCTCACTAACAGGAATCCACCTTGTCTGCTTCCTTAATTGTTTTAACTCCTTAAGCCATTCAGCAAGCTGTCTGTGTTCTTCGGCACACTCGAAACAATTTATTGCTATCGGGTCACTTGCATTTCTGCCTTTGGTCTTTTCCAAATTTTCGACTATAACTTTCTCTGCGTGTTTAATTGCTTCATCAAGCGTCATTTTTTTGCCTCCTTATTTACATCTTTAATCTTATCTCTTATTTCAGTTAATCGTATTTTTATATCATCCAATGCGTCAGTAATGCTAATGGAAGCGATTAGTATAGCAAATGGTGTCAAAAATACATCTGGTACACCTTTAAAATACATAACAGATATAACAACAATTCCCAAGATTGAAAAGAAAAACATATTTTATTAACCTCCGTTATAACTACCACATGACGGGCAATACTCACTTCTGTAATATGTACTTGCCATAGGCCAGAATGGAGCGTGTCCTCCGCATTGGTCGCATTTGCCTTTTATCCAATGTCCTGTCTTTGGCTGCGGATTGACGCATGGTAAATCATCTAATGCAGTTATGGCTTGATACTTACCAATTAAAGTATCACCTTCTGCATTTGCCAGATAGCTTGCGGGACTATCTCCGTCAAGATACAGCGCATCAATAGCGTTTATTGCTTCTTGTCTGCTTATAACATCCTCACAAGGCTCTTGCTCTAAAGTATCTATCCCATCAATAAGTGCTGAATAAACATTGTAGGATATTTCATTTTGTGAGCGTAATAATTCAACATAATCTCTTAATTCTTCTCTTGTCATTCATACACCTCTAAAATATTTCTCAATTCCACTGTCAATTTTATAAATCCTACTAACTTATCCACAGTATCTACTAATCCGGAAGAGTCTTTTACTATCTTATTAACTAAATCTTCTGGTGTTTTAATATCCTTATCTATTCCATATTTATGGATAAGATTTATTGCTTCTTCAACCTTTTGTTTATCCTGAATAAAGTTATAATCTTGTTTTATAGTATCAAATTGAGTCATGTTTACTCCTTTATAAATCTATGTAATGCTTTTCAATATATTCATATTTACCCTTACCAGTCCACCTTCTAATACGTTCCTTAGTTAAATAAGGATCAGCTTCTACTCTTTCCGTATGACCATAATAACCCTCATCTACATCAATTACTCTTACTTCATAATCCTCTGCCTTATTCTCTTTTATCCAATCTATAAGATTTTGTCCTGTCATTTTTCTTTCTTCCTTAACTCGTTTAATTCCATCTGATTTTCAATGCAATCAGCAGCTTCATAAATAATAGCTTTTATAATTTTAAAAAACTCTCTATGCTGTTCCAATTCTTCCAACCAATCTATAAACTGCTGATATATCTCTATGGATTTCTTTAAGCTCTTTATTCTCTCACCATCATAATAAAGTCCCGGAAGTCCATCATCTGCTTCTATCGTTTGTTTGCAATGTGCTATTATATCTTCAAAGTAGTTTATTCCCTCAGATATTGTCATATTCTATCTCCCATATTCTACTGTTAATGATTCCAACCACTGTCTCATAATCAACCGTATGTGATTCTCTCTGATAAGAAAGATTAATAGTAACATATCGTCCTATCTCCGATTTTATTTCCTCTAACCATTTCTTGACCTGACTAACAGGCACTACACGCTCACTTATACTTTTTATGTAATTCTGTACGCTTTCTCTTTCTTTTGGCGTTTGTTCTCTCATTATTAAATGCTCATCGTTGCCGATTTTAACAAGTTTATAAACATTACATAGTACGGCTTCAAAATCCATTATCTCAGGAGTTAATTCATCCGGGGTAAAAAAGCCATTAGCATCTTCACCCACAACATTCAATGAGCTATCTTTACTTAGCCACACAACCTCACCCTTGATAATGCTTCCATCTGTATTATCTGCAACTACTTTATAAGGTTTTAATGGTTCAAGTTTCATTTTACATACACTCCTTAATACAATGCTATATAATTCCTTGCTTTCTCATAAGACTTAATATAATATTCTCGTCTTTCCGCAATACATCTATCAGCTTCTTCTATATATTTTTTTTTCCTTATCTGTATGTATCAGCAATTCTTTTGTAGCTTTAATATTACTTGTTGCTGCCTTACTTAGTTTTATTTTCATATCATTACCTATATCTATGATTTGTATATCCCGTAGGTGGATATATATCCTCAGAATATATTGTTCCTCTTTCTTTGTCAGTTTTTATCTGACCACATTCCTTTGCATGTGTAAATGCTTCTTCTCTGGTATAGAACTTATTATCCTGGTCTATGAATCCTTGTTCCAACCATTTATATCCTTTATGAGGTTCAAATCCAAGTGGTTCAAGTTGAGCAAATATATCTCCATGTCTACAGCCACAAAGTATTACCTCTTTACCAGTTGCTTCAATATAAAATTTTATTGCTGCACATAATATCATTTTGTTTTATTCCTCCTATCAAGTCCTTTCAACTCCTTTATTTTTCTATTCACAATATAGATAGCATCATTTATTCCTGCATAGTATTCAAACATATCATCAAAGCAATCTGGCTCTCTTTTTTCAGCTTCTATCTCAGATTTTATTTGAACTAATATACAGTATACGCAATCTTTGTAATTGCCTTTACATTCTTTTTTCACGTTATATTTACATACATACATCTTATATTCCTTGTTCCTTTATTTCATATCCACTTCTATAATATTTTCCATCCAAAATATAATCTCTACCTTTACACCATGTACTATAAATATGTTCTCCTAAAAAATAATGTCTACTACCATCTTTATAAACTACAAAATATTGTGCTTTATTAACTCTTATTATTTCCTGTTTGTGTTTATCTACCCAATCTCGCATCTGCCAGAAAGCATCCTTTTGTAAATATGTTAAATGAACATAAACCTTACTTTTCATTATATACACCCTCCACAGCAACCATAAGGTACATTCTCATTGAATACTTCTCATCTATTTCTACTGCATATTCTTCAAATAATCTATAGAAGCCATAATAACTGCGTCCTTAGCTTCTTGGGTTAACGTATATAATATCATAGCGTCATCTATTGAATGTTTAATAATTCTAATAAACCTACCGTTTTGATAAACCAGTTCTTTCTCATCCCCATTATCTACAAGATATTCACCTTGTATAGTGCCATCTTCCGGACGTATCCAACATCGAATTACTTCAACATTCATTTTTCTTTCTCATCTCGCCAATCCATCTTCCAAGTTCCTCTCGGCAATCATTACATATATCCATTATCACTCCATACCGTGAAATACAAAACTTAGAATCCCTAATGGACTCTGTAAATATTGACGTATCCATCTCTTTACCACATATATCACATATTGTCTTTTTCATTATTTACCTCTCCAATTAGATTAATTTTTTTATTGCTTTTTTTTCATTTGCCAATATGTATAGACTCTCTTTCCACTCTCACAAAACTTTGTCGGTAAACAAATAATCCAATATTCAACAGGAATACGTACTTGCCTTTCGGTCGAATAGTCGAGATTGGCATACAACCCTATTCCTAAATATCCGATCAGATTATTGTCTTTGTCATAAACAGGCTGACCGATTGAAAAAGTTTCCGCAGCTCCTCTCATTTCATTCGAGATTATAAATCCGCTTCCATACTTTGTTACCATTCCTGCATGATATCTCGTTTCAACATTTTCGTCTTTGTAATGATCTATAAATCTATCCATTTATTCCCTCCGCATGAAATTTTATTTTTTATCGCTATTAAAGAATTGCCACAAGTTATTCTATCTGAATCCTCTTCTTTAGATGGAATAAAAACAATAACGTCCCATCCTGCCTCAACAAGAGGTTTTTCAAACTTTTCATAAACATCAAAATCCTTGACAATTTCATACCCCTGATTTACAGCTTCATGAGTTTCATGAATAGGTGTAATCTTAATAATACACTTTTCTTTATCAAAAAACTGATTCATAAGGACAGGATTTAAGTCACTTTTGCTTGTTACTGCAAAATTGAGTGTGTACTTCCTCTTCTTGGGAGCAGGGAGCCTTTGGATAATGTCAGCTATCTTCCATAAGGAAAGAGATCTATTTTGAAACATTTGATTTCTATCTGTTTCATTAAGAGTATTAATAGAGAACTGAAGACCAAAACCATCATCTCCGCCGTATGTTTTACCACATTTAACCCATTCCTGCAAAAAGTTTTCCAAATGGTTATTTCCTTTTGGCATCATTGTAGACACTACAGGATGATATTCATCGAAGCTGACAGTGTTAACAGGTTCCACCATAGTAGCCATGATGGCAGCAGCCTTTATAACATCAGGATTGAATGTTGGTTCTCCCATACGAGCAAAATGTACATTAAGTCTTTTGCCATGCTTAATTCCAGACAATGCTATACCAGTGGTAATTTCTGCCATAAGCTCAGGAAGCGATGCATTGCCATAAAAACCAAACTTGGGACAATCACAGAAATTACACTTCATTGGACACCCTTTCTGAGATGATACGGTTACAACAAGCTTATCTGTTATATCAACATCCTTATGCTCAACTTTTTCAATCCTTTTCGTATAACCAAGAAAATCTGCTTTTATATTGTTTTCTTTTCCATAATCTCCAACATAAAGATATTCTAACTTCAATTCTTCATCTGAAATAATATTTCCTGTATGTGTTTTTGTTATTGTTCTCATTTTTTCCTCCAATCAAATAATCCTTTTATTACCAAGTTGCTGTTGCACCTAATGTACAATGACATATTCCAGAGCCACCATTATTAGGATGATTACTACAATATCTACAAGCTTCTGGAATTGAAGAATAAACATCCGATGGTATAGAGAGCTTAAGTCCTTCTTCTCCAAACAAAATATAATGTCTCAACGCATTTACATCATCCACCATATTGTATCCTGTCCTATCAGGATCGCCTTCAGGCAGATGTAAATCAATTTCTTCACAGTAATTAAATATTCTTTCTAATGCTTTAAGGGCTTCTTCTTTATTCATATTATCCTCTCATGAACTCAATTTTTTATTTCTAGATTCTTATATAATTTACATTCATCATCTTTACAATCTGTATTGCAATGAAGATCTCGTGGTATCCTCTTTCCTAAGATTATGTCAAGAATTATATCTCGTTCATTAAGACAAGTTCCCATGTACATCATTTTTTCTTCTACTTCTTCTGCTATCTTGACACGAATCTCTCCTTCATTTTCTTGTTCCATAGATTTAATCTTATCATGTAATTTTTCATTCTCTAATTCCAATTCACCACAATACTGATGTAATTCTTCATCTGTCATTTAATCACCTCTCAAAAAAACTATAAATTCTACGCTTTATCGGCTTTCTCTTATTCTTCTTTCAAGTCTTATTTCTTTTACTAAAGATATAAGTCCCTCATTACAAAATGCTTCTTCCATCATATCTAACTCGTCATCTGTGAACTGTGAAAATCTCGTCATTTTATATTCTCCTTTTCTAATGAAATCAACTTTTTATTCACCTCTCAGATAGCAACACATTCACCAACTTTGTTTCGCAGATAGATAATGTTGTCTTTCACAAAAACAGTAATAAGTCCATCTTTAACAGCTTTCTTAATTTCAACTATGTCAATAGGGGTTTTCATTCCGTATACTCCAATATATTTTTAATATGACAAATTAAATTATTCATCAGTACAATATTATCAACTACTTCCTGTAATGATAATTCATAAACATCTTTCTCCTGTATAAGACCATAATTAAATCCGAATTCATTAATATAAGTTATAACTCTTTTCACTTTTTCTTCATTACTCATACGACACTCTCCTGCTTCTTAATTATCTCAGCATCTTCCTTAATAATCTGCTCTGCGCTCTCAATAAACACCTTTACTATAAGATGTGCCAGTGACGGTCTAATATCATAATCGTTCATAAACATTTCAGCTATTTTATTCTTGTGTTCTTCCGTCATATTAACCTCCCAATAAAATTATTCATTTCATTTACACGCTTCTTTTAATTCATTTTCTGATAGTGGACAAAAGAACGGTACATAAAACGGACCATATGCATCATAATCATCCACCTGCTTATTTAACTTCTCACAAACATTTGTATAATCATCCACATTTAAATCCCAGCATTTAAAATATTTACATTTTCTTGGACAATCCATTGGAAATTTCATAAAATACCTCCGAATATTATTACTCTTTTATCTCATAGGGTTCCCCAACAGGAATACCATAAATTGTCACCTGTGCCATCTTCACTTTTTCGTAATGAAAATCACAAATAATTGGAACACTTACATCACAAGTCTCACAAGCTTCACCCCATTTTTCACAGGTGTTACAAATATTTTCACCTACTACAACAGTACTATTTATGTCAGGTACAAGTTTTAATTCTTCCCAAATTAACATATATATTCCTTAACAAATTAAACTATTGTGATAATGTTGTTTGTTATTATATATATTAACAGATATAGTAATATATGTCAATACCCCTATTAATCTTTTATTGCTTCATAAGTTTCCTCAAAAATATCTTCACGGCAAGTATAAAACTCACCTTTTACGCCTTTAATAATATAATCTCTATCTCTTACAATCATAGCCCCCTCTAATGTATGTATATGGTATTCATTAGAGACAGGATCATACTTTAACAAATTATTTCCTACAAAATCCAGACAATTTCCTATATTTGGCTTTACAAAATGCTCTGCTTCAATTACTACAGGCTTTTTTCTATATTTCATTTTTACAACCTTCTAAGATACTATGTGTTTATAAGCACCGTATATTCTATTCGCATGATTTTTTATAAGAAAATCTGACTCTTCACAAACATCCACCATTAAATTACCTTTTGATGCCAATCTTGTTTGGATTAAAACATCCTGTTTCCTTTTATATAAATTTTCTACTGATATTTTAATTCTATATTCCCAATCGACAGGAAATCTATATTGCATACGAAGTATATTTCTACCTAATTCATACATACAAATAGGTTGATCGCTTTCACCTTCACAAAAATACATCGAAAAAATATCCATCCTCTCTAACCATTTATATTCCCACATAATTTGCTCTAAAGAAGCATTAGGATCATGAATAGGAAAATTTTCTCTTCTTGGATTAAATATACATAATGTATCTGTATCTTCAAAAGTATTTAACTCATTTATTACACGCTGTTGCCAATTAGGACAGTTTGTTATACCTCCAGCTAAAAATACACATATTTCATTTTCTTCTGGATAATAATTTTCTATTGCCGTAAAAATTTTCATTGTTATACCTCTAAATAAATTTATTCATCCATATCTTTCAGATTCAATCAATTCACTTTCTTTTACCAAGTATGCTTCTGGATAAATACATTGTCTTTCATCACAGCAAAACTCATTCCATATATCTTCCACGTAACATTTTTCACAGCTTACACACGGCTCTTCTATAATGCCTTCTTTATTTGTTAATACTCTTTGCATTTATTTTGACTCCTTTAACTGCATACGTTCGTTGCATTCATCCAACAAACGATAATACTCTTCTGTATGTTCCTGCCTAAAACATTCTAATGCTCGGCATAAGATTTGTTTTGACATTGGAATATTTGACAGTTCATAATCTCGTTCCATATATCTCGAAATAGTAGTAAAAATAAAATCTTCCCATGTCTCTTCCACTTTATAAATAATCTCGTATGTAACTTTTTCTATTATATTTTCGTTTTTCATTTACCCCTCCAGTACCCGTTTAATCTCTGCCTCTTTCCATCTAACCTGACTCTTTAAACTTTCCAGTTCCCTGTTAAGCCTTTCAAGTTGTATATCTTTGTTCTTCTTTGCTCCTTTTCGTACAAAGTAGTGTTTGCTATATTGATATCCACCGCTATCCAAGGCAATATGCCAACGATTCTCTTCGTTATAGTCATAAAAATCTGGTGGACTTATCTTCTGGACTTGCTCTAAATCAAATAGCAGTTCAAACTTGTCAAAGTTTTCATCTGTTAATTCTACGCTTAAACCACTGCATCCCGTCCAGTATGTATCATACATATAATATGTTCCATCGTCCCACCTTTTGACCTTAAAAGTCCAATTGATACAATGGTATGGTGTATCTCTTCTCCATAATTCAATCCATGTAAGAACTGGCTCACATCTATAGATGCCTGTCATACACAATTTTTCAATATTTTCTTGTGATAGACTACTCATTTATGCTCCCATCTCGGACAAATAATATGTAAATGCCCGTCTCCACCTTGTTCACCCCATTTGCACATTCTCAGCGGTTCTGGTTGGTTCTTGCAATTTCGACAACCTTTATAATCCAGTTCCTTTTCTTTTTTCTTTACATCATCTTTAAACATACCAACTTCTCAATATGGTAAATGTTCTATATGACCACATTCATTGCAAACATACGAATATTGCACTGGATAAGTGGTTAAAACAACATCTAACCTTTTACACATCCCGCCAACTTTGCACTCAGGACAAGCAAATTTCGCTTCGCTATAAGTGCCATGTAAAACCTTTAAATTCCTTTCCTCATGCTGCCTTATATATTCTTCCATGCTAATCATAACTTAACTCCGTACCCAATCACGTAACTCTTTTGCAGAATAATAATATAAATCACGTTCTTTTATATCCTTCTTATTTTTTCTCCAGGCATAAAAAGCTCCATTTCCACAAGAGGATACATCCCATAAATAACGCTCAAACCCATACTTCTTTAATAACTTAATATTCCTATCATATCTAATACTTCGTTTAAGACTATTAAATATAAAAGGAGATATAAATAATAAACTAAGTAAAACAAAAATTCCGGGTATTATAAATTCAAAAATAATAGTTAATGTTGCCCATAATTCAACCATATACCTAACCTCCTTTTACCTTTCTGCTTTATAGCTAATAATAAATTTTTGTATGAGATACACGGCATCCTGTATACTATTAGCATCCTTTACAAGTGAAATTATGTCATCTATGGCATCATTATAGGCATCATCTTTATAGTTCCTAATGTCATTCATTATAGTATCTGATATATCCCATGCTTCGTTATCTGACATATAGTCTAATAATATATCATGTATTTTATTCCTAAGTGTCATTACATTTCCTCCTGTTAGATCAACTCACTTATTTTATCTAATACCCATCTAAGTGTTTGACATTCTACTGGGTTATTAGATATATCTATCTGTTCCGTAATTATATCGTCCAATTTGTTTAATGCTAATGTACTATTATCAGGATAAGGGGGATTTGGAAGTTCCATCCATGCTATAACATTACAACCTTCCCAATGCCATCCTTTAGACTTACTCCAACACCAATCTTCCACACCCATATCGTTAGTATCTGTAAAAACAAAATATTGCTTATACTCTTCTGGTGGATTATCCATTCTCCATTTATCATTCATCTTCCATCTCCATACGTTGTAAACTCATAATCCCCGCCTAACACTGTATTACTGTGTACTTCTTTCAAAGGACATCTTGCAGGACGCCAGATATTAGGTACTCCCGTAGTAATTGATAAACACGCACAAGCAAACTTATCAGGACTTGCCATACAGAATGTGCCGTACTCATGGAACCGACACTTATTACAGTTCTGCGGCATTTCCATGTCAATCTGTATCATTAATAGTATCCTCCCGTTTATTTATATATTCCAAAATTACCTGTATAGACCCAATATTACAATCTATACACCATGGACCTTTAGAACATTCCTTACATTCTTCCTTAGAATTATTTTCTACGATTCTGTGATTACGTAATTCTTCCATTTAATATCCTCACACAGCCATACATACCATGTGCCATCAACATTATCTATATTAGTTACCCATGCCTGTCTTATTCTTTCAATAAGGCTATAATCAACAAAATCTTCACTGGTAAACTTATGAACTTTTCCATTATAATCTGTGAAGTTATAGACAATAGGAGAATCATCATTTGGGTCTTTTTTACACCAAGTAATAAATCTCATTCTACGTTTAGATGACATATATAAACCCTCCTTATGTTATATAGTATAACATTATATACAATGTTTGTCAAGTAAAAAAAATTAACTTCCAAAACAATTTTCTAAAATATAGTTATCTGGATAACTATAATAAACTTTACGACAAGCTTCCATAAACTTCTGTACACCTATTCCATAATCCTGTAAACTTTTATGATTAAAAACAGAGTAAATAATATTCTCAGACATTGCTTTTGTATGTTTAGCCAGCATAGGACTGCATATTCCGTCTTTTGTTCTAAATCCTACAAAATTACTACCACTATTTTTAGTTATAGTTAAGCTTACTAACCCATACATAAGATTAAGAGATATATTCCACGTATGGTTTACAAGTATATTTCCACATAAAACCTCATTTAAAATATTATCGGATATATAAATTTCACCTATAAGAGGTGTATATATGCTAAACTTATCGTACTGTGTATAAATATATGCCGGTATAGCTTCAATATTGGAAAGTGTTCCGGAAAGTTCCTTATATTGAGAATATTTATCATCATCCCATGTTATTAATGGCTCATCACCATAACAAACCTTTACAATGTCATGCTTGCTATCGTTCCATTCCGGATAATATTTTTCTTTAAGCTCTTCCTTAGTTAATCTCATCTATAAACCTCGCAACGTTATTCTTTTCCATCCTTTTTATAGTGGCTTCCAATGACTTAATCTCTTTCATAAGTCCTTTTACCTGTTCACTGTGGCTCTTCTCTTCCTTATCAAGCTTCTCCTGCATATGGGTAAGTTTTCCCTGCATATTAGTAAGTGCTATATTAAGGAACTTCTTGTCATTTTCAAGCTGTTTAATATTCTTATTAAGCTGTGCTACTTTATCTACATATGCCTGCTTGCAGGCGGCATATTCAACAATGTCATCTACAGCTACAGGAGTGCTTTCTCCTGTATTTTCATACCTTTCCATCCATTCCTTATACCTATCCTCATAATCCTTAGGCTTTACTTTACTAAATATGTTTGCTAACTTAGTAGTCTGATAGTCATGCATCTTTTCAAAAGTGGTTTTGCCCATCTTTTCATCTAAATAAAGCTGTATCTGACTTGTCATTTGAAATAGCATATCTTCAGCAGCTTCCCTGCTACTAAAATCCACAAGCATTTCTTTTAAATAGGATGTAATGCCCATTGAAGTCTCAAAAACATCAAATTCCCTATTCTCTGCTTCCTTATAAGGATAAACATCCCCATCCTTAGGATAAATAGCAACAAGCGGCTCTTTTCCTAAAAAATAACAACCATCACATTCCGTCTGTATATTATAGTGAGTATTAAACTTACTCTCCATATTCCTATATACTTTCGGCATAATTTTTATATTGCCATTCTTAATATTTTCCATTCTCTGTTTTGTTTTCTTACTTACCATCTTCGCCATAAAACTACCTACCCCCTATAAAATACTAAATACAACTACAATGTTTACGCCGGCAACAACAATCTTTACTTCTTTACCGTGTCAAGTAAGAAATTAACAGCGAGCAGTGCCAGAATAGTAAGTGCATTGCCATATTCTCCTGTAATGACGCATCCTACCATGCACCCTGCCATTATAAGTTCCATAGTAAGTACAAATGTTGACATTTTCATTTTTATTAATCCTCCAAATTTTCTAAATAATCAATAAACTCATCTACAAGGTTTTCTGTAGGGATTAAAAACTGCGCATCGTAACGTTCATCTGAAAAATCTCGCCACAATTCTTCAAGCTCGCTATTCGTACAATTAACACTGCCATGTATTTCCATATAGTCTCTTATAAATCTAAGGTTAATATTTTCTGCATGTGTAAATTTTGTAAAATATCTTGACATTAACATTATCCTCCTTTCCTCTTTTGTCGTTATACACATATTAACATTATATACAATGTTTGTCAAGTACTTATTTTACAAAAAATACCAATAAGGGTGGTTAATAATTAATTTACTGGTAGTTTATTGGTTAAAAAGGAATTTACCAGTATAAAAACGGCAATTTTCGGCATTTATTTTGCTTATTTACCCATATATACTGAAATATTTGAATACTTAAAAACTACTAAAAACTAATAATTATGTACGTTATATTCCAATAAGCCTATATACATATGTTGTCTTTTGTCATTTTCTGCCTTATTTTGTTTATTTATATATAAGTACTTAATGTAATTTTCAGTAAAGATGTGCCCTTTAAGAAACACGTATAAATAAATTTA